>LNFM01008182.1_pt1 | contig 15904 bp, 9 predicted proteins | sample 596031 | NCBI WGS metagenome assembly LNFM01 (sample SAMN04254537, study PRJNA301005) | activated carbon metagenome | isolation source: dual media filters at the Ann Arbor, Michigan drinking water treatment plant | place: USA: Ann Arbor | reverse complement strand
GTTTTATCTCGCTGGTCGGCCGCCGGTCCAGAATCATCTCGCGGATCTTCTCCGACATATCGAGCAACTCGTGGATCGCACTCCGGCCGTGATATCCCGTTCCGCCGCACTCAAAGCAACCCGCGCCCTCATAGAAGATCGTGTCCTTCCACTCGTCCGGGTTCAAGGCCGATTCGCGCAACTCGTCCTCGCTCACCGCCACCGGCTGTTTGCAATGCTCGCAGATGTTCCGGACTAGCCGCTGCGCCAGAATGCAGTTCATCGCCGAAACGAAGTTGTACGGCTCCACGCCCATATTCAAGAAGCGGCCCAACACGTCGAACACGTTGTTAGCGTGGACGGTCGTAAACACCAGATGGCCTGTTAACGCCGAGTTGATGGCGATCTGCGCCGTCTCCTGGTCGCGGATCTCGCCGACGAGAATCTTGTCGGGGTCGTGACGCAAAATGCTGCGCAGTCCACGCGCAAACGTCAGGCCCTTTTTTTCGTTAACAGGGATCTGCGTGATGCCCTTCAACTGATACTCGACGGGATCCTCGATCGTAATGATCTTGTCCTCGTCGTTCTTGATCTCGCTCAGCGCGGCGTAGAGCGTCGTCGTCTTGCCCGATCCGGTCGGACCCGTGACAAGCACCATCCCGTACGGCTCCTTAATGTAGAGCCGGAACTTGCGGATGTCGTTCTCGGAAAAGCCCACGACATCAAGCGAGAGTTTCGAAAACTTTTCGCTCATTGACTCTTTGTCGAGCACACGGAGCACGGAGTCTTCGCCATGCACCGTCGGCATCACCGACACGCGGAAGTCGATCAACCGCCCCTTGTAGCGCACCCGGAAACGGCCGTCCTGCGGAACCCGGCGCTCGGAAATGTCGAGCTCGCTCATCACCTTGATGCGCGAGATGATCATCGAGCTCCAATCCTTCGCGATGGGCGACATGGCGTAGTGCAGTACGCCGTCGATGCGGTACTTGATGACCACTTCCTGGTCGCGCGTTTCGATGTGGATATCGCTCGCTCGCCGTTCGAGCGCGTTGAAGATCGTGCTGTCCACCAGCTTGATCACGGGCGCAATGTCGTCGCCGCCTGCCGAGATCTTATCGATGGAGAGCGTCTCGTCCGGGTTCTCCTGGTCGGAGACGACGTCGAGTGTAAAGCCCTCCGTTACCTCTTCGAGCACCCGCTGCGACTGTTCCGTCTTCTTGAGCAAGTCCGTGATCTGAAACAACGGCGCGACCTTTACGCGCAACCGCCGCCGCAGCAGGACGCTGAGCTCGTCGATCAACTGCAGGTTGCGCGGATCCGCCACCGCGATTTCAAGCGTCTCGCCCGCCGGCGTCTTTTCGAGAGCCACCGGCACAAAGTTGTACCGGAACATCATGTCCACCGGCACCAGACGCAGGAGTTCGAGGTCCACCGCCGACTCCTTCAGGTCGACATAGGGTGTCCGATAGCGTGCGGCCAAAGCCTTCGCTTCGGCAATTTGTGAGGAAACACCGGGGGGGCTGATCTGCGTCGCCATCTATCCTCCAACCGTATCCGCCAGCGAAAAGATGGGCAAATAGAGCGCCACCAGAACAAAGGCCACGAAAATACCCATGAAAATCATGATGGCAGGCTCGATTAGCGAGAGCGCCGCGCCCAGGCGCGTCTGCACGTCATCTTCAAAAAACTCCGCCACGGAACCCAACATCGCCGGCAACGCACCGGTCGACTCGCCCACCTCAATCATGTCAATCGCCAGCGGGGGAAACACCCCGGTGGCATCCAAGGAGGACGACAGCGTCTGCCCCTCGCGGACCGACTTCCGCGTCGATTCGAGCGCCTTCGCCAGTACCCGCGTGCCGACGCTGGCGGCGGCCGTTTCGAGCGCCTGAATCAGCGGAATGCCGCCGAGCAGCAGCGTCGACAGCACCCGGGCAAACTGGGCAACCTGATACTTAATCCAGATCTCACCCGCGATCGGCAGTTTCAGCTTGATGCGGTCGAGCATCTCCTGGCCGCCCGGGGTCTTGGCCCACCACCGGAAGCCGATCACCGCTCCTGCCAAGCTCAGCAGGCCGAGCCACAGATACTCCTGGGCCGTCGAACCAAACGAGATGAGGAGTGTCGTCAGCAGCGGGAGCTTCGCATTCATGCTGCTGTAGAGCGAGCTGAACTGCGGCACCACGTAAGCAATTAGGAAGACGACGAGCAACAGCACCAGCACGATCAGCAGGCTCGGGTAGATCAGCGAAGCAATCAATTTCTTCCGCACTGCCAGCGTCATTCGCTGGTAGCCAACGAAGCGTTCGAGCACTTCCACCAGCGCGCCGGACCGTTCGCCCGCGAGCAGCGAGGTGACATAGATCGGTGGGAAAATGCCCTGTTTCGCGAACGCGTCGGACAGGCTGGTTCCCACCCGGACGTCGTCCCGCACGGCCGTGATCAGCGGGCTCATCTTGGCGTCGGTCAGCCGCGTAGCGAGAAGATCGAGCGACTTGAGGATGGGTAAGCCCGCCTTGATCAGCGTTACGAACTGCTGATTGAAGATCAAAAACTTCTCGAGGTTAAGCTTTTTCTTCCGATTGGCCCCGGTGAGCGATGGCGCCAACTGGTCGAACTTGCCCTTCGGTTTCACCGAGTAGACGAGGAACCCCTGTTGCGTGAACTTTTCGCGCAGCTCCTGTTCGGTTGAGGCCTGGGCTATCTCCTGCTTAATCTGGCCGCGCGCGTCGGCGTACTTCAGCACAAACTCAGCCATTTACTGTCCGCCTCCGGCCACCACTTCCACCCCGGGCGGTGCCACAAACGTGAAGATCGAGTCGTTCAACGGTGGGTTCCGAACCTCGCTCGCGAACTGAAAAATCATCGTGGACCCGTCCTGCCCCTTAATCGTCAGGTTAGATATTCGGCTGTCCTTGCTCACCGTAAACCCAACGCTTGCGAACGGCGACTTCTGCAGGTTTTTCGGCTCGGCCGTGATCGTCACCAGCTCCCCAGCCGGCTGGATTAGAAACCGGCCGAAGTCGCGCTGAAAATCGAGTTTGCCGATGAGGAACGCGAGCGGCGCTTGGATGTCCTGCGCCTCCTTCAGCTTCATCTTTTCGGCGCGCTTGGCGAGCACCGAGTAGTACCAGTAGTTGCTGCCGTCGGAGAGAAACAGCTTCCCGTCGGGCTTGGTGTATTCCCAACGCATCCGTCCCGGCTTCCGCAGACGCAGGGTGCCGGTCTCGACGCGTCTCGCTTTATTCGGAGCGATGTAGGTCTGTTCAAAGCCTAACTCTAACGTACGGATAGAGTTATACCGGTCTTCGACGCCCTTGAGCAGCCGCCCAAGGTCTACCGAGTCCGCACCAGGCAGAACCGTTGCGGCCAGCAGAAAGACGGGGAGGAAGCGAAGGAACGTCACCATAAGGCTAAGACGCGCGCGAGACACGCCTCGTGCAAGGCAAATCTCAGTCCGGCAGACTCCACTCGTTCACCGCCGTAATCACCCGGTCGATCTCCTCTGCCCTCAGTTGCGGATGGATCGGCAGGCTCACTTCGCTTCCGGCCAGTTCTCGGGCCCGTTCCAGCTCTCCGCGGACTTCAAACTTCGTTCCAACCATCGCTTCCTGATCAGGAATGAGAATCGGGTAGTGCCTGCCGGTGGCAATCCCGCGGGTCTTCAGGTGAGCCTCGAAATGCTCTCGGTTTGCCACCGTGACGGGAAACAGATGCTCACAGGAGGTCGAGCCCGTCGGCGGGCGGAGCACCCGGACGCTCGGGTTCTGGATACCCACCGTGTAGGCCGCGGCAACCTCCTGCCGCCGCCGCGTCCAATCCCGCAGACGAGGCAGCACCGCCTCAGCGAGAATGGCCGCCTGCAATTCGTCCAGCCGGCTATTCCAGCCAATCTCGTCATGCCGGTATTTGGCGCTTTGTCCATAGTCGCGCAGGCGCCGCACCCGCGCCGCGAGCTCGGCGTCGTTCGTCAGCACCGCACCCCCATCGCCAATTGCGCCAAGATTCTTGGTGGGATAAAAGCTCGTCGCCGCCAAGCGGCCTACCGAACCGGTCGCGCGTCCCGCCCACTCCGCGCCGATCGACTGTGCGCAGTCCTCGACCATCCACAGGTTGAACCGCTCCTGCAACCCGGCTAACCGGTCCAGATCCAAGCTCTGCCCAAACAGGTGAACGGGCAAGAGGAAACGGATGCCAGGGTCGGCGGCCAGAATCGATTCGGCCCGATCCAAGTCCAGTAACCCGTTGGCGTCAGTGTCGCAGTAGACGGGGACGCCTCCGAGCCGCACAATCGCCATCGTCGTGGCAAACGCCGAGAGAGGGGTCGTTAGCACCCGGTCGCCACACCGTAGGTCCAAAACCCGAAAGGCGATCTCCAGCGCGTCCAGTCCGCTGGCCACGCCAATTGCCTCGGATAGACCCCAAAAAGTGGCCAGATCCGACTCAAAACGCTTGACTTGTTCTCCCAGGACATACCATCCGCTGGCCCCTACGCCCTCGACCGCTCGCAGCACCTCCGCGCCGATCTCGGACCACTGGCGTTTGAAGTCGTTCAGAAGTACAGGCTGCATGGGTATGACTACGGATGACACGAAGTGCAGGCGTTGCGCAAGTTACGCCAGTGCCGCGGCCACCTCCCGCATCACGGATTGCCAATCTCCCGGCTGCGGCTGGCGGAAAATGCGGACGGACGGATACCACGGGGAATCGCTCCTGTCCCGCAACCAGCGCCAATCGGCCGCATAGGGCAGCAGGAGCCAAGTCTCTTTACCCAGTGCACCAGACAGATGGACCATGGACGTATCCACAGTGAGGACCAGATCCAACTCCTCCACCAGGCCGGCCGTGTCCGCAAAGTCGCCTACTGCCGGCCCCAGGTCAAGATCGACGAGTTCTGCCGGCGCGGCGACCCCATACTGCAGATGCACCAACGCCAGACCGGGAAGGGCACGCAAGGGGCCCCACTCCGGGAAGGGAATACTCCGGTTTCGATCGTTCTTGTACTTGGGGTTTCCCTGCGAAACGAACCCAACGACCTTTCGCGAACGCAGAGGGGTTAGTCGCTCCCGCCAACGAGCTCGCGCCTCTGGCTCTGCCGTTAGGTAGCGCTCTCGCGCCGGGATGGACTCCACCGTTGTCTCGAACAGCCCTGGCAGGCTGAGCAACGGGACGTGATAGTTCGCCGCCGGGATTGGATTGGCGGGCGCCACGAGCAGTTCCGGCTTCGGCTGCAGCGTTTCGAGTACGCGAACCAGCTGGGCGGGACACTCGAAAATCACCCGCGCCCCGCGCTCCTCCAACTGAGACAAGCAGCGGCAGAAGTGCAGTGTATCGCCCAGTCCTTGCTCAGCGTAGACCAGGATCGTCTTATCTGCCAGCGGTTCGCCTCGCCACAGCGGCATGGGAAACGGCCTTCGCCGCGCTGCCCCCGGCAGGTCGAAACGGGCTTCATACCCCGGCCAACCCTCGGCCAGTTGCCCAGCCGTAAGCTGCGCGAGACCGGCGTTCCAGGTCGCCGACCGGTGCCCAGGTACGAGGGAAAGCGCTTGCGCGGCGCATTCGAGCGCTCTTTCCGGGTCGCCGAGACTGAGATGGCAATTGCTCAGATTGGTCCAGGCGCCCTCGTGAGTTGCATCCCACTCCAGCACTTGGCGCAGTTCGGCCATGGCTGGTTCGATTTCGCCGGCTTCCTGTAGTAACGTTCCCAGGTTGTACCGCGCGGCGATCGAACTGGGGCATGCTTCGATAGCTGCCCGATAGTGCTGGCGGGCTCGATCTCCCTCCCCCAAACTGTGAAGGAGAACTCCCAGGTTGTTGTGTGCCTCCGCATAGGCCGGGGCGGCGGTCACCACCCGCTCAAACTCTGCGATCGCCTGCGGCACCCGATCCAGCTGCATCAGGATCACCCCCAGGTCGTAGCGAGCAGAGATATGGGACGGATCGATTCGCAGAATCCGCTCGAGCAGCTCTCTGGCGGAGTCCCTCTCTCCCGCTAGCGCAAGGGCCTTGGCCCAAGCCAATCGCCACGGAATCTGGATTTCGACAGGTTCCCGGCTCGTTTCGACAGCGCGTCGCCACGCTTGTGCCGCATCGCCGAATCGCCCGATTCCACCGAGTAATTCCGCGAGACGAACCCAGACTTCGGCGGCGTCGGGTTGGCTCGTGAGCGTTTGGCGATAGCAGGCAATTGCCGCTTCCGGCTTACCCTGCCGTTCGAGAATGATCCCCAGGTTGCGGCAAAGATGGGGGGATGGGCCCTCGATTCCGATCGCAGCGGACAACAACTGTGCCGCGGTGTCCTCTCTGCCGGTTTCGGCATGTAGCAGACCAAGCAGGTGCAACCCGTTGGTTTCTCCCGGGGAGTGCTCCAGAGCCTGCAGGTAGAGGCGCTCGGCCTCCTGCCAGTGGCCAGCTTGGTGAAGTTGCTGTGCCTTTTCAATGATTCGAGCCGCCGCAGTCATCTACTCAATCCATCGGCCGGATTCCGACAAAAGGCGAGGGCGGGGCAACGAAAAAGGGCCCGGATTGTTCTGACAACCCGGGCCAAGTTTGGAGTTAAGTTACCGAAGGCGAATTAGCCCCGGAGGAGTGACAACACCTGCTGCGGAGCCGAGTTCGCCTGCGAAAGAGCAGAGATACCGGCCTGCAGAAGAATCTGCGCCTTCGTCAAGTTGGCGGCTTCTTCGGCCAAGTCCGCATCGCGGATTCGGGATTCGGAAGCGGCCAAGTTGGTTAATTGCGATTGCGCCAGGTTCACCGCGTAGGTGAACTGATTCTGACCACGGCCGACGACCGCTTGCGCGGTGCCGAGCTTCGAGATCGCTTCGCCTAGCGCGGTCACGGCCTTTTCCGCCGAATCCTGGCTGTCAATGGTCGCCGTGGCGCCGGTCCCGACCGTGGCGGCCGTGACCACCGTGCCCTGGCTGCCGATACCCGTGCCGCTGCCGTTGGTGCCGACCCCGACCTTGAACGAAGCCAGGTTGCTGACGAACTTGATGCCCTCAGCGCCGGCCGCGTTGGCCTTGTCCTTCACCGCCACGATCTGGTTCAGAGTCGAGTTATTCGACTGCTGCAACGCGGTGTTGATAGCGTCGATTGCTTCGTCCACCGTGCCGGCGTTGCGAATCGTGCTGTCGTTGCGCAGAACCACCGCCAAGGACTGCTCGACACCGGCGGTATCGTTAGCCGTCAGAGTGATCGTCTGATCGTCATCACCGTTGCGGATCGCCGAGAAGCTCAGCAGACTGGTCTGCTGCGAGCCAGCGGCCGCGAAGAAGTTGATGTCCGTGCCAGCGCTCTGCGTTTCGGCCGTGTCAGCCACACCGGTCGCCGTTGCGCCGTTAAACCCAAAGACGTTGGTCGCGCCGACGGAGTTCAAACGGAAATTGGAGCCGGTGCTACTTGTGATCGTGATGACCGTGCCGTTGTTCGTAGCAACCAGTCCGGCCCCCGCCAATGTCGAGTTGGCCGCAAACGCAGCGTTGAGCGCCGTCGTGGCTCCCGCAATCGTCGCCGCTGTGGGCGTGACCGAAATAGATTGCGTCGTACCGCCGCCAACCGAGAACTCCAGAGTTTCCGCCGCAGCCGCAAACGTGCCGGCCGCGCCTGTAACAGCGGAGTAATCGAACGTCCCTCCGGCGCCAGTCGAGCTCCGGAACGATCCGAGGCCCAGCCGGTTGTTCAAGTCGCCCGAAGCCAGCACCTCGAACTTCTCACCCCGAGCATTGGCGAATACCAACGCCGAACCCGCCGTTGCGGTCTGCGTTGTGATTCCAGCAGCCTGCAAGTCCGCATTGCTGCCCACCGCCGAGCTCAAGCTCGCCAAAGCCGCATCGATCGTCGTACCCGACGCCACCGTCAGAGCGATGTCCACCGGGCTCGTCAGGTTGGCGCCCTGGAACCGGACCGTCACCGTGCCAGCGCCCGAGGCACCAAACGTCGTCGCTGCCGCAGCCGTAGCCGAACCGCCCGTCACCGTGTTGGCCAAAGTCAGACCCGTCGGATTGGACGCGGAAGTGACGTTGCCCAACAACGCGTTCGACAGCCGGTCACCAGCCGCAACTTGAAACGCAGACGAAGACGAAGTGAAACCGATCGACTTTTTGCCGGTCGAATCCGTGACGACAGTTGCCTGAATACCCGCATTCTTGAACGCTGTTGCCTGCTGGGAAGATGCGTTGCCGGCAGACTCGATCGCCGCGTTGATGTTCTCAACCAGGTTGTCGACGTTCGTCACACCCGACAGATTCACCGCCACTTTGATCGACTCGCTGTCGCTGAAGCCCGGACCCTTGAAGTAGAAGTCCGTGAAGCCGCCTACCGCCGTCGAGCCCGTGTTGGTCGCATCGTTAACAATCGCCGACACGCTCGTGGAAGCCGAGCCCGTGCCAATGTCTACCGTGCTGACGCCCTGCGCCTGAACACCTTTCAAACCCAAGCTCTTCGAGTCCACCGTCGAAGTCGACAGGTCCACACCCACCGATCCGTTCGTCGTCGTCGAAATGCCGTTCGCGCTCCGGCCACCGCCGATAAAGACCGAAAGCGACTTGGCGAAAGCGCCACCCGTCGTCAAGCCAACCGCTTGGGCTTGCCGGTCAATTTCACCGATCACCGACGAAAACTCGGTGTTCAACACGCCACGATCACCCGTAAACGTGCCCGAGGCGGACTGCGTCGCCAAGGTCCGGGCCCGGTCGAGCAGCTTACTGATGTTGTTGATACCACCATCGAGTGTCTGCAGCGTGCTCAAGCCGTCGTTGGCGTTCCGAACGCCTTGCGACAGAACCGCCTGATCGCTACGGAACCCGTTGGCAATCGCCAAGCCAGCCGCGTCGTCGCCGCTGGCGATGATGCGCAACCCGGAGGTCACGCGGTTGATGGTCTTGCCTTGCGACTCTGAAGTCTGACGCAGATATTCGCGCGACTGCAAAGACGCGACGTTAGTGTTTACACGAAATGACATGTTTCTCTCCTTGAAACGACTACCCGGGAGTCCTTCCCGTCCGGTGATTCCACCGGTTACACAGGGCTTATCGGAGCCCCAAGGAGAGTTTTAGAAAAAAACGAGGGAGTAGGGTAAGAAAGCTGGAGGGGTAGAGTCGCGGGGCTAGCCCCGCAGCAGCGACAGCACCTGTTCCGGAGCCGAGTTCGCCTGCGACAAGGCCGCAATGCCCGCCTGCAAAAGAATTTGCGCCTTCGTCAGGCTGGCTGCCTCTTCGGCCAGGTCCGCATCGCGGATGCGCGATTCCGACGCCGCCAGGTTCGTCAACTGCGACTGGGCCAGATTTACCGCATACGTAAACTGATTTTGGCCGCGGCCTACAACGGCCTGCGCCGTACCCAGTTTCGCGATGGCTTCACCGAGCGCTGCGACCGCGTTCTCCGCCGCACCCTGACTGGTAATCGACGCGGTCGCCCCGGTTCCCACCGTCACGGCCGTCACCACGGTTCCTTGGCTCCCAATCCCCGTGCCGCCGCCGTTGGTGCCGATGCCCACTTGAAAGGAGTCGAGCGTGCTGAGGAAGCGGATTCCCTCCGGGCCGGTCGCCGTCGATTTGCCCTTCACGGCGACTACCTGCCGCAACGTCGCGTTATTCGATTGTTGTAACGCCGTGTTGATCGCGTTGATCGCTTCATCCACCGTGCCCGCATTGCGCAGTCCGTTATCATTGCGCAGGACCACCGCCAGGGACTGTTCCGCCCCCGCCGGGTCGGTTGCGGTCACGGTAATGGTCTGGTCGTCGTCACCACTTCGAATGGCCGAAAAACTCAGCAGGCCGGACTGTTGGGCGCCGCCGGAAGCAAAGTAGTGAATTTCCGTTCCTGCAGTCTGCGTCTCACTCGTATCCGCTGCGCCTGTCGCTTGGGCTCCGCCGCGATCGTTGAAGCCAAGGATGTTGGTCGAACCCACCGAGTTCAAACGAAACAGGGTTCCGTTCGTGCTCGCGATCGTAATCGCGGTACCGTCATTGGTCGCTACCAATCCGGCTGCTGCCGTTTGCACGTTGCTCGCGAATGCTGCATTCAGGGCTGTGGTCGCGCCGGCGACCGTTGCCGCCGTCGGGGTCACGAAGAGTGCCACCTTCGGTCCGCCGCCGATCGAAAACTCTAGGGATTCGGTCGCGGCCGCGAACGTCCCTGCACTGCCCGTAATCGTGGAGTAGTCGAAAGTGCCACCAGCTCCCGTCGATCCCTGATAGGAGCCCAGATTGAACAGGTTGTTGAGATCGCCCGATGTCAATACCTCGAACTTCTCGCCCCGCGCGCTCCCGAAGATCATCGGACTACCCGGCGAAGCCGTTAATGCCGTAATGCCGGCGGCTTCGAGCGAATCGTTGCTGCCGACGGCCGAACTGAGCGCAACCATTGCCTGGTCGATCGTCGTCGTCGCAGTTACGGCGATCGCGATATCCACCGGGCTTGTGAGATTGGCCCCCTGGAAGCGAAACGTCACGGTGCCGGCCCCGCTCGCTCCGAACAGGGTCCCTGGCGGGCTCGCGTTGGCGCTCGCTAGCACCAGGTTGCCCAAAGTACGGCCTGTGGGGTTCGAGTTGGACGTCACGTTGCCCAGCAGTGCGTTCGCCAGCCGGTCGCCAGCCGCCACCTGAAACGCCGCCGACGCCGAGGTGAAACCAATCGACTTCTGGCCTGCGGCGTTCGCCGCCACCATCGCCCGGATCCCCGCATTCTGAAACGAGGTTGCTTCCTGGGACGACGCTTTCCCGGCCGCATCAATCGCCGCATTGATGTTCTCTACCAAATTGTCGGCGTTCGTGATCCCCGACAAGCTCACCGCGACCTTGATCCGCTCTCCGTCGCTGAACCCTGGACCCTGGAAGTAAAAGTTCGTGAAACCGCTCACTGCGGTTGACGCAAGATTGGTCGAGTTTCGCACGATCGACTGAACGCTGGTGCCCGCCGAGCCGGTCCCGATGTCCACCGTGTCGATGCCCTTTGCCTGCACCCCTTTTAACCCCAAACTCTTGGCGTCCACCGTCGAGGTCGATAGATCCACCTCCACCGAGCCGTTCGTCGTCGTGGAGATTCCATTGGCGCTCCGCCCGCCCCCGACGAATACCGAGAGGGACTGCGCGAAGGCGCCGCCCGTCGCCAAGCCAACCGCTTGCGCCTGGCGGTCAATCTCCGCGATCACCGACGTGAACTCCGCGTTCAGAACACTCCGGTCGCCCGTAAACGTGCCGGAGGCGGACTGGGTTGCCAGGGTCCGCGCCCGGTCGAGCAGTTTGCTGATGTTATTGATTCCACCATCGAGCGTTTGGAGGGTGCTCAGTCCATCGTTGGCGTTCCGGACCCCTTGGGCCAGAACAGCTTGATCACTCCGGAATGAGTTTGCGATCGACAATCCAGCTGCGTCATCGCCGCTGGCGACGATGCGGAGTCCGGAGGTGACGCGATTGATCGCTTTGCCCTGAGACTCCGACGTCTGGCGCAGATACTCCCGTGACAGCAACGACGCGACGTTGGTGTTGACGCGAAATGACATGTTCCTCTCTCTGAAACGGCATACCGGGATTCCTTCCCGCCAGATGAAGCCATCCGCCTGGGAGGGCGCCCGCTATTCGCCACGGTTGCCCTCTTCCGCCACCGTTACGACCGGAGCAGCGACAGTACCTGCTCGGGGGCTGAGTTCGCCTGCGCCAAGGCCGACACCCCGGCCTGCAATAGAATCTGCGCCTTCGTCAGGTTCGCCGCTTCCTCGGCCAAGTCCGCGTCCCGGATGCGCGACTCGGCTGCCGCGAGGTTCGTCAATTGGCTTGCCGCGAGATTGACCGCGAAAGTGAATTGATTCTGTCCACGGCCAACTACTGCCTGGGCTTGGCCGAGCGAGGTGACCGCATCGGCCAACGCGGAAACCGCCGCCTGGGCGCTCTCTTGCGTGCTGATATCGGCCGTCGCGCCTGTACCTGTGGCCGCCGAAGAGATCACCGTTCCTTGCGAGCCCAGTCCGGTGGCTCCGCCGTTCGTACCAACTGTCACTTTGAACGAATTGAGCGTACTCACAAACTGGATTCCTTCCGGGCCGCCCGCGGAGGCTTTCGCCTTCACCGCGAACACCTTTTGCAGCGTCGGGTTGTTGGACTGGTGCAACGCCGTGTTGATGGCGCTGATCGCCTCGTCCACAGTGCCGGCATTTCGGACCGAATCGTTGCGCAGGACAACCGCCAGCGACTGCTCGGCGTTGCCGTTCTCAGCGGCCGTCAGCGTAATCGTTTGGTCGTCGCCACCACTGCGGATTCCACTAAACGGAATCAACGCTGTCTGTTGTGTTCCGCCCGAAACAAATTGATTCACGGTCGTATTGCCAGCCTGCGTCTCCGCCACATCGGCGACACCCGTTGCACCCGCGGCGTTGAATCCGAACACGTTGGCTGCTCCCACGGTCGCAATGCGGAAGCGGGTATCGCTGCTGCTGGTGATTGTAATGTTCGTGCCATCATTCGTCGCCACCAAGCCGGCAGCTGCCAGGGAGGTGTTCCCCGCAAAGGCCGCATTCAGTGCCTGGGTTGCTCCCGCAATCGTGGCCGCCGTCGGTGTGATGGCCAAGGAGATGGTAGAGCCGCCGCCCAGGGAGAACTCGAGGGTTTGCGCGGCCGCCGCAAAGGTACCACCGGAACCGGTCACGGCGGTATAGTCGAACGAACCGCTGGCGCCGCTCGAGGCCCGGAAGCTGCCCAACCCAAGCCGGTTGTTTAGGTCGCCCGAACTCTGCACTTCAAAACGCTCGCCGCGCGAGTTGCTGAATACTAACGCCGATCCGGGTGTTGTGGTGACGGTGTTAATCCCCGCCGCTTGTAACGAAGCATTGGCTGCTACCGCTGTGGACAAGCTGTTCAACGCTTGGTCGATTGTTGTACCGGCCGCGACCGTGAGATCGATGTCAACCGGCGCGGCGAGACCTGCGCCCTGGAATCGAACGGTGACCGTCCCGGCGCCCGAGGCGCCAAAAGTCGTCGCCGCGGCGGCGGCGGTTGAGCCGCCGGTCACGGTATTGATCAACGATGTCCCGGTCGGATTCGAAGCCGAAGTGACGTTCCCGAGAAGCGCGTTCGCCGTCTGGTCTCCCGCCGCCACCTGAAAGGCGGAGTTCGCCGAGGCAAAGGCCAGCGAACGTTTCCCGTCCGGTGCCGTAATGACCGAGGCGCGCACATTGGCGTTCTGGAATGCGGTCGCCGCGGGGCTCACCACCTGGCCGGCGCTCTCGATGGCCGCATTGATGGCCCCCACCAGATTGTCCACATTGGTCACGCCCGATAGGTTGACAGATACTTTCACCCGGTCGGCATCGCCAAAACCTGGCCCGCGGAAGTAGAAATCAGTGAAACCAGCGGCGTTTAACGAGGCGAGGTTCGTCGGATCGTTAATGATCGCCGATACGCTCGTAGAAGGCGATCCCGTGCCGATATCAACGGTTGGAATGCCCTGTGCCTGCGAGCCTTTCAGTCCAAGACTCTTTGCGTCGACCGTCGAGTTCGACAGGTCGACATTGGAGGCGCCGTTCTGAATGGCGTTGATTCCGTTCGAACTCTTGCCGCCGCCCACGAAGACCGAGAGCGCACGCGCGAACTCGCCGCCCGTGTTGAGGCCGATCGATTGCGCCTGGCGATCAATTTCTCCAATAACGCTCGAAAATTCCGTGTTCAGCACCTCGCGGCTTCCCGTGAACGTACCCGAGGCAGACTGCGTGGCCAAGGTCCGCGCGCGATCGAGCAGCTTGCTGATGTTATTGATGCCGCCGTCGATCGTCTGCAGGGTGCTCAGGCCATCGTTGGCGTTGCGGATACCCTGTTGCAAAACGGCCTGGTCACTGCGGAAGCTATTGGCAATGGACAGGCCGGCGGCGTCATCTCCACTCGAGAGAATCCGCAGCCCGGACGTGACCCGCCCAATGGCTTTGGCTTGCTGTTCAGTCGTCGTCCGCAGGTACTCGCGCGATTGCAGCGATGCGATGTTCGTATTGATGCGAAAGGACATGTTTCACTCCTTGAAACAGCTCTGGCGTGCGCCAGAGGATGGGGGATGCGGGAATCCATTCCCGGGAACGCAGTCCGCCCTATGCCGCGGCGGGCTGCCTCTCATTCGTTAATCTAATGGGGGATTGTCGAAGCCGCTTTAGGAATCGCGCTTCGGGTCAAGGATGGGCGGATGGGATACATCAAGGGCAACGGGCGCGATCGAATCCGGCAACTCCAGGCCGGCTTCGGCGGCCCGGTACTGCTCGGCCAACGTATTCAACTTGTCGTCTACCGCCGGGGAGCCGGAGGCGACTCGGTTTTGCTCGCGGGTGACGATGATCTCTTTCCGCAGCACGGAAACACTTTTGGGGGCTCGGATTCCCAGCTTCACCTGCGTCGGAGAGGTCTCCAGAATCTCGATTTCGACGTCATCACCAACGGTGATCGACTCACCCCGCCTGCGCCGGATAATCAGCACTCCGTCTCTCCTGTTGCCGGCCGGGTGGCCGTTGCGCTCGGAGCAGACTCCGTCCGGTTGGTCTTCAGCGGATGAACCGCCGAATACCGGCTATCTTCCCGAATGGCTTGGATCCCGCGCATCGTCTCCCGAGAGAGTACCACTGGACCTAACAGGTTCGCCGTCGGCGCCGCATCTTGCGGCATGCAGACGATTGCTAGACAGGCCAGACTCTCCTCCATCTGCGCCAATCCTAGCACCCGCAGGTCCTCTCTCGCCAGATCCAGTTCGTACTCCGGCTCCACTGCCTTCGCAGGCAGGGTGATGAAGCAAACCCCGGGATCGTCCACGCTCTGCAGAAACGTGATCGGCCGGAGACCCGGTCGCTCCACACAGACGAAGTGATGCGCCTGCTCGAATCCGGGTATCCCCTCCGGAAACTCAAAGATCGCATCCTCGCTGTACTGAAGCGTTCCAAATTGCTGAGTGTCTATCGTCGCCATAGTCTTTCAAGAGGCCCGATCCAAAACCGCATCGGATTCCAGCCGACCGATTTCTTGGCCCTGCCAGTCTATCGTCGGCCCCTTCGGCAGACTTCACGAAAATGTGAAGAAAAAGCGAACGTTTCGCCCTCAGATTATCCCGACCACTAGTGCGGCGCTAGCTCCCCCCGAAAGAGCAACGCCCGGTCCGCCTCCGCCCGGAAGCGCTCCAGCTCCTGCTCCCGTCGGTCCGCCTCCCACCCCAGCGCCTTGCCCATCACCTCCGCCACCCCCTCGGCCTCACTTCGCCCCTGGTCCGCCGCAAACGCTGCCGGGCGCCGCCGCAACAGGTAGTCGGCCACGTGCCAACAATGCTCTCTTTCCACCGCCCACCGCACCGCCTCGCACCAGTCCCCTGGTTCTTCCGCCAGTGCTCCGGGCAGCAACTCCTGATGCGTACGGCAAGGCGCGGTGCGCTGCAACCGCTTGCATACGGCGTCCACCGCCTCCTCGGCAATGGCCCGGTATCCGGTAATTTTTCCTCCCAGCACCGAGATCATGCCCGGCTGGGTCTCCGCGATCTTGTGCATGCGGGAAACCGAGGAGGCCGAACCCTCCTGCTTCACCAGCGCCCGCACCCCCGCGTTCGACGAGTAGATGGCGAGCTCCCGGACGTGCGGGAAAAATGGCTCCACCGATTTCAGCAGATACTCCACATCGCTGCCATCGGCCCGGACGGTCGTGGGGTCGCCCGGGAAGTCCGTATCCGTCGTTCCGATCCAGCACTGCCCCAGCAGCGGTATCACGAAAAACAGCCTGCCATCCAACGGCGAAAACAGCACGTTCGCCTTCAAATTCATCCGCTCGCAGGTGATATGAATTCCCTTCGTCGTGCGGATTCGTGGCTGATGCGGATCGCCCGTCTGCCGGGCTACCCGGTCAAACCACGCTCCCGTGGCGTTCACGAACAACTTTGCCCGTAGCTCCCCGGTTTCCCCCGACTCGGTGCA
>LNFM01010139.1_pt1 | contig 15905 bp, 16 predicted proteins | sample 596031 | NCBI WGS metagenome assembly LNFM01 (sample SAMN04254537, study PRJNA301005) | activated carbon metagenome | isolation source: dual media filters at the Ann Arbor, Michigan drinking water treatment plant | place: USA: Ann Arbor | reverse complement strand
GGGGACACGAGCGGAGCAAGGTGTCCCGTCGCCTCGATCCTGCACCAGCCCGAAAGCCTGGATGTCCCACAAGCCTCGATCCGACGCATGCGCCCCCTTGTCCCCCGCCCGCCAAAGGACGACCATCGCCCCCTGCCCGCCACGACGCGTGCACCCCGCAACGCCAGCCAGAGGAACCACCATGCCCGCCATCGAAGTGTCCGGCCACGCCGTCGAGTATCAACAGTGGGGCAGCGGCCCGGACCTCGTGCTGGTGCATTCGCTGCTCACCGATGCCAGCGTGTTCGAAGGTATCGCGCCGGTGCTGGCGGCCTCGCGCCGCGTGACTGCACTCAACCTTCCCGGCTACGGCGCGAGCGCCGCGCGTCCCCTGGACAGCATCGCCGGCTATGCGGCGTTCCTGCGCGCAGCCCTCGATGCACTCGCGCTGCCTGACGGCACCGACCTGTTCGCCAACGGCTTCGGCGCGTTCGTCGCCACCGTGTTCGCGCTCGACAATCCCGGACGCATCCGCCGGCTGGTGGTCGCCGATGTCAATGCGGGCTTTCCGGAAGCCGGCCGCATCCCGTTCGGCATGATGGCCGGCAAGGTCACGGAGGGCGGCATGGAAACGGTGCTCGATGCGGCGATCGGTCGCATGTTCCCGGAACCGTTCCAGCAGGCGAACCCGGCCGTGGTCGCCGACCGCAAGCGCCGTCTGGCCACCGCCGACCCGGCGGCCTTCGCGCGGGCCTGCCGGGCGCTGGCTGCGCTCGACCTGGTCGATCGCCTGCCCTCCCTTTCGCTTCCGGTCACCGTGCTCTGCGGCGAGCTCGACCGCACGACGCCGCCGGAACTCGCCGAACGCATGGCCGCGCTGATCCCGGGCGCGCGCTATGCCGCGATTCCCGGCAGCGGCCACTGTCCGATGCTGGAACAGCCCGCGGCGCTGGTCGCGCTGGTCGAAGGAGCCCTTGCATGAATGCGATCCTCCGCTTCACTGCAGTCCTCGCCCTGCTGTGCACCACAGCCGTCTCGTTCGCCCAGGCCCCGCAGAACGTGCGCATCCGCGCCACCATCACCGCGATCGACGGTGACGTGCTCTCGCTGAAGTCGCGCGACGGCACGGCAATGAAGGTGCGCATGAACGAGAAGACCACGGTCGCGACCGCACGTGCGTTGAAGCTCGCCGACCTGCCGAAGAACGCGTTCGTCGGCATCACCGCGGTCAAGGGACCGGATGGCGTGCTGGTCGCGCGCGGCCTGCACATGATCCCGAAGACCGCGAACGAGGGCCATACGGAGTCGGACCTTGAGCCGGGCGCCTCGATGACCAACGCCTACGTTGAAGCGAACGTGCAGACCGCCAGCGGCGGCGACCTGACGATGGTCTACAAGGGCGGCACGCAGCGCGTCCGGGTGCCGATCGGGACGCCGGTGGTCGCCTTCGATCCCGCCGACCGGGCCGCGCTTGCGCCCGGGGTCTACGTGATCGTGGCGGCGCAGGTCTCTGCTGACAACACGATCGTCGCCCTGCGCATCCAGGCCGAGAAGGGCGGCGTCCGGCCGCCGCAATAGTCGCGCACCGGTTGCGCATCGAAAAGCCCCGCGCAGGCGGGGTTTTCCGTTTCGGGCCGGACGCACGCGTTTACACTCCGCCCGCAGCGATTCGCAGCGGAGCGGACGGCATGAAGCGTTTCCTGAAACTGATGCACGAGATCGGCGGGATCGGCATGACCGGGGCGCTGGCCGCGCACCTGATCCTGGTCGTCACCGCGCCCGACACTTCGCTGGCCGAATACGCAGCGGTGCGGCAGTCGATACTCGCGGTGTCCAAGTACCTGCTGCTGCCCTCGCTGCTGATCGTGCTGGTGTCCGGCCTGCTGGCGATGGCGGTGCACTACCCGTTCTGCCAGGCGCGCTGGGTATGGGCGAAGGCGTTGACCGGCATCGGGCTGCTCGAGGGCACGCTGGTGACCGTGCAGGGGACGTCGCGCCGCGCCGCGGAACTGTCTGCCGCTGCGGTGGACGGCCAGGCCGATCCGGCGCTCATGGCCGAACTGCTGCGCACCGAATGGATCGGTCTGTGGACGATCCTGGTCCTGTCGCTGCTCAACGTCGTGCTTGGCGTGCTGCGGCCCAGGCTCGGACGCCGACCGGCGGCAGCGGCCTGAGCGGTTCGGCGCGGTTCAGCCCTCGAACAGGTTGCGGTGCGCGCAGGTGAGGTGGGCCACCACCGCTGCCCGCGCAGCCGTCGCATCGCGTGCCTTGAGCGCGGCGACGATCGCGCGGTGCTGGCGCTGGTACTCCAGCCGCAACGCCTCGGTGACGATCCTGTCGCGCAGCTTCCCGAACTCGGTCTGCTGGCGCGCGGCATGGAACAGTTCGAAGATGCTGGCGATCAGGGCGTTGTGGGCGGCTGCAGCCAGCGCCTGGTGGAGCGCGGCATCCCAGAGTTCGAATTCGCCCAGGGTCAGCGCTGCCTCGGCCCGATCGAGGCAGTGGTCCATGCGCTCATAGTCGGCCGGGGTGGCGTTGACCACGATCAGTTCCACGGCCGCCGGCTCGATGCGCAGTCGCGCGTCCATCAGTTCGCCCGGGCTGGCGTGCGACACGAGACCGCCATCGCCTGCCACCTGCGGGGGCGGGGCTGCAATGAAGGTGCCGCGGCCGACTTCCCTCCGGATGCACCCTTCCGCCTCGAGGTCGGCGAGCGTCCTGCGCACCGCGTTGCGCGGCAGGCCGAAACGCAACGCGAACGCCCGTTCCGTCGGCAGCTTGCGTCCGGCGGCGCCCGGGGTGCCGGCCTGGGCGAGCACGAACACTCGCAGTTCGCGCGTCGAGGCCCGGGTCTGGATGCGGGGTGCCATGATCCGGTGGAAAGTAAACCAATGTGCCGATTGGTTCAATCCTTGGCTTGATGCAATGCGGGATGAGTGGTGCGTTGCAGCAATTCCTGCGTTCAATTCCCTAGGCGCGACCGTCTCGTCGCAGGTCGGCTGGATTGGTGCAAGACAATCGAACCAATGCCGTTTCTGGTTGACGTTGAGTCGGCGGCGCAGCTAGCATTCCCGAGCCCTGTGAGCGCGCCGGCGCGGTTCCGTCCTGAGACAGCCGCACGGCTTCCAGGGCGTGCCAAAGAGGAGACACACACGATGGCCGATTCGCAGCTTCAATCGGCGCTCGCCCACTGGGCGCCGCGCCTGATCGCCAATGGCATCCCGCTGACCGACTTTCAGGACGTCACCGGTGGCCTCGCGTCCTGGAGCGACTGGTGCAAGGCCTGGGTCGCTCGCGGCGACGTGCATGACCAACTGGGCGAGACCGATCTCGCTGCCGGGCACCGGCTGTCGGCGGGCGAGCATTTCTCGCGCGCGGCGGTCTGCCATCATTTCGCGAAGTTCGTGTTCGTCGACGACCTCGAGCAGATGAAGTGGGCGCACATGAAGGCGGTGGCCTCGCGCACGAAGGCGCTGCCGCTGATCGATCCGCCGGGCGAGCGGGTCGAGATCCCGTTCATGGGCACCACGCTCAAGGGCGAGCTGCGCAAGCCGTCTGGCAGCGTGCGGCCACCGGTGCTGGTGATGTGCATGGGCCTCGACTCCTGCAAGGAGGAGATGGACGCGTACGAGCGCAATTTCCTCGAGCGCGGCATCGCGACCCTGGCCTTCGACGGCCCGGGGCAGGGCGAGGCCGAATACGAATTCCCGATCCGCGGCGACTACGAAGTGCCGGTGAAGGCGGTGTTCGACTGGCTCGAGACGCGCAGCGACATCGACCACGGCCGTGCGGCGCTATGGGGCGTGTCCCTCGGCGGCTACTACGCACCGCGCGCCGCGGCGTTCGAGAAGCGGGCGAAGGCCTGCATCGCGCTGTCGGGTCCGTACAACATGGGTGCGAACTGGGAAGGCCTGCCGGAACTCACCCGTCGCGCCTTCCAGGTGCGCGCGAAATGCGCGACGCCGGAAGAAGGCCGCAAGGTCGCCCTCACGCTGTCGCTCGAAGGGCTGGCCTCGAAGATCACCTGTCCGCTGTTCCTGGTCGCCGGCAAGCAGGACCGCATCATCCCCTGGCAGGACGCCGAGCGCGTGGCGCGCGAGGCGGGCGGTCCGGTGGAACTGCTGATGGTCGATGACGGCAACCACGTGGTGAACAACCGGGCCTACCGCTACCGGACGCAGACGGCAGACTGGATGGCCGCGCAACTCGGCTTGCCGAAACGATAGGACGGCGCGAGCCGTCCGAAGAGAGGCCGTACGAACGGTCCTTGTGCCGCGAGGCTGCAGCAGCAGCCCACAGAACATCCAAAGGAGATTCCATGAACCGAATGCTTGCAGGTGCCGCAGCTGCCGTCGCCGCTGTATCGATGAATGTACAGGCGCAGGACTTCCCGAACCGCCCGGTGCGGATCGTCGTGCCGTTCTCCGCCGGCAGCGCGACCGATATCCTTGCGCGCTCGGTCGCCGCGCGGTTGACCGAGATGTGGGGCCAGCAGGTGCTGTCCGACAACCGCCCGGGCGCGCTCGGCATCATCGGCACCGAGCTCATGCTGAAGGCGAACCCCGACGGCCACACGCTGCTGATGGTTTCGTCCGGCCATGCCGCGAATGCGACGCTTGCGTCGGCCAAGCTGCCGTTCGACACGATCAAGGATTTCGCCGGCATCGCGCCGGTGGCGATCGTGCCGAACGTGCTGGTGGTGTCGCCGTCCTCGGGCGTGAAATCCGTGCGCGACCTGATCGAGCTGTCGAAGAAGCGGCCGAACGGCCTGCTCTATGCATCCGCCGGCATCGGCAGCTCCACCCACCTCAACGGCGAAGTCGTGCGCTCGGCGCTCGGCATCCAGGCGCAGCACGTGCCGTTCAAGGGCGTGCCCGAAGGCCTGACCGACGTGATCGGCGGCCGCGTGGACTTCTTCATGGTGCCGCTGGTCGCCTCGCTCAGCCAGCTCAAGGCGGGCAAGCTGGTCGGCCTTGCGGTCGGCACGAACAAGCGCTCGTCCGTGCTGCCCGACCTGCCGTCGCTGGTCGAGACCCATCCGAATGCCGGCTTCGACGGCTGGTTCGGGCTGCTGGCGTCGTCGAAGACGCCGCGGCCGCTGGTCAACCGGCTCAACCGCGACGTGAACAAGGTGCTGTCGATGACGGAAGTGCGCGACCAGTTCCTGACCCAGGGGGCCGAGACGATGTCGATGACGCCGGAGCAGTTCGACAAGTTCCTGGTCGGCGAAGTCGCGCGGCTGGGCAAGGTCGTGCGCGATTCGGGCGCCAAGGCCGAGTGACCCGGCGCCGCCGGGTAACCCTCAACGACGACGAAGGAACCAGCCATGAAGAAGGAACACCTGCCGACCGGTGAGGCCCAGAAGGGCCGGGCCTATTCGCCAGCGGTGATCACCGAGGGCGGACGCATCGTCTGGCTGGCCGGGCAGACCGCGCTCACCGATGCCGACGGCAAGGACCTCTCGGGCAACTTCGAGGCGCAGGCCGAGCGCATCTTCGACCTGCTGAACGCGACCATCGGCCGTGCCGGTGGCACGCTCGCCGACATGGTGACGATGACGGTGTTCATCAACGATCCGCGCAACGGCGACAGGTTCGTGGCGCTGCGCGGCAAGCGCTTCCCGGACGGCAAGTATCCGGCCAGCGCGCTGATCACCGTGTCGCATTTCGCGCGGCCCGGGCTGCTGATCGAGATCCAGGGCGTCGCCGTGGTGGCCGAATGAAGCGCATCGTGGCACGTCCCGCATCTTCGGCGGTCGTCGCGGCCTCGGTGTCCGTCTGCGCCGGCCTGCTGCTCGCGGGCGCCGCGTTCGCCCAGGCGCCGAAGTATCCGACCAAGCCGATCCGCATCCTGGTCACGCTCGGGCCGGGGTCGGCCGGCGACAACCTGTCGCGCGTGATGGCCGACGGACTGTCGCGGCAACTGGGCCAGCAGGTGGTCGTCGACAACCGTCCGGGCGCGGGTGGCAACGTCGCGGCCGAACTTGCCGCACGCGCGGCCCCCGACGGCTATACGCTGTTCATCACGACCATCAGCACGCACGGCATCAATCCGTCGCTGTACGGCAAGCTCAACTTCGATCCGATCAAGGACTTCGCGCCGATCATCCTCGCGGCATCGAGCCCGAACATGCTGGTGGTGCATCCGTCGCTGCCGGTGAAGTCGGTGAAGGACTTCATCGCGCTGGCGCGGCAGAAGCCGGGCGAGCTCACCTACTCGTCGGGCGGCACCGGCACCTCGCAGCACATGGCGGGCGAACTGTTCGGCATGCTCACCGGCACGAAGCTCACCCATGTCGCCTACAAGAGCACGCCGCTGTCGATCAACGCGGTGCTCTCCGGCGAGACGATCGCCTCGTTCGCCAGCGTGTCGGTGGTGTCGGGCATCGTCCAGTCGGGCAAGCTGCGCACGCTGGGCGTGACCAACGCGAAGCGGATCCCGTCGCTGCCCGACCTGCCGACGATCGCCGAGAGCGGCGTGCCCGGCTTCGCGATCGCCGCATGGTTCGGATTCTCCGCGACCGGCGGCACGCCCGAGCCGATCGTGAACCTGCTCAATGGCGAGATGCGCAAGGTGCTGCAGGATCCGCCGACCCGGCAGAAGCTGGCGGCACAGGGCATGGACGTACTCGACAGCACGCCGGCGGAGTTCGCGGCCTACATCCGGTCCGAGATCGAGCTGTGGGGCAAGGTGGTGAGGGCGTCTGGCGCGAAGGCGGGCTAGACGATCGCAGTCATGCAGGTACCAGAGGCCCGCGCTGCAGAGGCACTGACGGGCTCGTTCAAGGAACGGAGGAGGCATCGAATGGAACGCAATTGCACAACCCGGACGTCGTCCGCGCTCTTGCTGAAGGCTGCAGTGGGCGCGCTCGCCATGGCGAGCGCCTCTGCCGTGTTCGCACAGGCCGACGCAGCGAAGGATTTCCCCAACCGGCCGCTGCGCATCATGGGCCAGGGCGTGGGCAGCACGGCCGACTACCTGTCGCGGGTGATCGGCCAGAAGCTGACCGAGCGCTGGGGCCAGCCGGTCGTGGTGGACAACCGCGCGGGCGCGGGCGGAACCATTCCGACCGAAGTGGCTGCGCGCGCGACGCCCGACGGGCATACGCTGGTGATGGGGCATGCCGGTCCGATGGTGAGCGCGGTCACGCTGTACCCGAAGCTCGGCTACGACCCGGTGCGCGACCTGCAGCCGATCTCGATGGTGGCCCAGGGGGTGACGGCGCTGGTGGTGAACACGGCGCTGCCGATCACCAGCGTGAAGGATCTCGTCGCCTACGCGCGGCAGAAGGGCCGCATCACCTACGGCTCGGCCGGCAACGGCACCATCAGCCACCTGTCCGGCGAACTGTTCAAGAAGGTCGCCGGCATCGACATGGAACACATCCCCTACAAGAGCGCCGGCTTCGCACTGACCGCGCTGATGTCGGGCGAGGTGCAGGTGTCGTTCCTGTCGCCGGTCACCGTGGCCGGCCAGTTGAAGGCGGGCGGAACGGCGAAGATCCGGCCGCTGGCGGTGTCGAGCCCGAAGCGTTTCATCGGCGCGCCGGACATCCCGGGCTCGGCCGAGGCGGGCCTGCCGCAGTTCGAGGCCCGGCTCTGGTTCGGCTTGTTCACCACGCAGAAGACACCCAAGCCGGTGGTCGACAAGCTGCACCAGGCGATCACCGAGATCCTGAACATGCCGGACGTGCGCGAAACCATCCTGAAGCAGGGCATCGAGGTGGTGCCGTCGACGCCGGAAGCCCTCGGTGCGTTCGTGCGCGACGAAATCGCGCGCTGGACGCCGATCATCAGGGCGGCCGGCATCTCGGCCGACTGATGGGCCCGGACCCCCAGGCCCCCGGCAGCGCACGATGAAGACCCGCACGCTCGGACGCGACGGCCTGCAGGTTTCGGCGATCGGCCTCGGCATGGGCAGCACCACCACGAACTTCGGCGAGAACGACGGCGAAGTGCAGGTGGCGACGATGCGCCGGGCGCTCGACCTGGGGGTCACCTTCCTCGATTCGTCCGACGCGTACCAGAAGGGACGGCACGAGCAGCGGATCGCCGAGGCGATCCGCGGCCGGCGCGAGGGCGTGGTGGTGGTCTCGAAGTTCGGCAACCTGGACCTGCCTGGCGGGAAGAAGGGCTATGACGGCCGTCCCGACTACGTGCCGCAGGCCTGCGAGAAAAGCCTGAAGCAGCTCGGCGTCGACACCATCGACCTCTATTACCTGCACCGCATCGATCCCGATGTCCCGGTCGAGGACACCTGGGGCGCGATGGCGCGGCTGGTCGAACAGGGCAAGGTGCGTCGGCTCGGCCTCTGCGAAGCGGGCGTCGACACGCTGCGCCGGGCGCATGCCGTGCATCCGGTGACTGCCCTGCAGACCGAGTACTCGCTCTGGGAGCGCCATGTCGAGCAGGAGATCCTGCCGGCCTGTCGCGAACTGGGCATCGGCTTCGTGCCGTATTCGCCGCTCGGCCGAGGTCTGCTGACCGGGCGGGTGAGGTCGCTCGACGACATCGCGCCGGACGACCGGCGGCGCATCCATCCCCGGTTCCATGCCGGGAACATCGAGAAGAACCTGGAACTGCTGGCGCCGCTCGAGCGCATCGCGGGCCGGCTGGGTGCGAGCACGGCGCAGGTGGCGCTCGCCTGGCTGCTCGCGCAGGGCGACGACATCGTGCCGATCCCGGGCACCAAGCAGCAGAAGTACCTCGAGCAGAACGTCGCCGCGGTCGATCTCGTGCTGGCGCCGGCCGACCTCGCAGAACTGTCCGATGCATTCCGTCCTGGTGTAGGCGCCGGCGAGCGGTATCCCGTCGGTTACTTCAAGACCCTGGGGGCCTGAGCATGGGCAGTCCGATGCAGGAATCCCTCTATCCCCGTTTCTCCGATGCCGAGTTCGCGCGCCGGCATGCGCGTGCGCGCGGCCTGATGGCAGCGGAGGGGCTGGCCGCGCTGGTGGTCTACGGCCATTCGGGCATGTCGCGCCACATGCAGGCCGACGTGCTCTGGCTGTCGGGCTTCTTCGGCAACCGCAACAACTACGTGGCCATGGTCGATGGCGGCGCACCGGTGCTGTTTGCCCAGTCGCACAACCATGTGCCCAATGCGCGCGAAATGGCATCGATCGAGACGCGCTGGGGTGGTGCCGATTCCGCGGCCACGATCGCGCGCTTCCTGCTCGATTCCGGCGTCGCGGGCAACGGCGGGGGCGTGCTCGGCTGGGTCGGCGACGTGCCGGCGGCCGACTGGCTCACCTGGCAGAAGCTGTTGCCCGGCTGGACCTTCCGCGAGGTGACGCCGAAGTTCCGCAACCTGCGCCAGGTCAAGGGCGATGAAGAGATCGAATGGCTGCGCCGGGGTGCGCAGCTGACCGACCGCGCGCTGGAAGCGCTGATCGCCGGTGCGCACGAGGGGCTGCGCGAGGCGGAGCTCGGCGCGATCGTCGAGTCGGCCGGCTTCGCCGCTGGCGGACTGCCCCACCTGTGCTACCTGTCCTCGGGCGGGCAGGATGAAGCCTCTGCCTGCGTGCCCCGGCAGAACCTCACCCAGCGCGTGCTGCGCCGGGGCGACGTGGTGAACAACGAGATCAGCATCAGCCACTGGGGCTATTCCGGCCAGATACAGCGGCCGATCTTCATCGGCGAGGCGCCCGGCGCGCGCTACGCGTCGCTGTGCGAGGTCGCGCTCGAGTCGTACCAGCGCGGGCTGGAGGTACTGCGTGCCGGCGCGACCAGCGACGACGTGCTCGACGCCGCCGAAGTGATCCACGCACGAGGCTACACCATCAACGATTCCTTCCTTCACGGCTTCGGCGTGGGCCTGCTGCCGCCCAACCTCGGCACGCGGCGCACCGCGAAGGGCCGTTCGATCGCACCTTTCGTGTTCGAGAAGAACATGTGCATGGTGCTGCAGCCGAACATCGTCACCGAAGACGAGCGCGCCGGCGTGCAGCTCGGCAACCTCGTGCGCATCACCGAGACCGGCGTCGAGAACCTGCACGGCGTGCCGCTCCAGTACTTCGTCACCTCCCGTTGAAGGACACGAACCGATGAGCCCCTTCCGTCCCGGCCGGCGCACCTTCGCGCTGCGTACCGCAGCCCTGCCGCTCGCAATGTCCGGGCCGCTCGCGGCCCTCGCTTCGACGGCCTCCGCGCAGCAGCCGGAGGCGGCCTGGCCGGTGCGGCCGGTGCGCATGATCACCGGCTCGGTCGGTGGCACCTCGGACATCATCGCGCGCTTCACTGCGCACCGCCTGTCCGAGCGCTGGAAGCAGCAGGTGCTGGTCGACAACCGCGCAGGGCTGGGCGGCATCATCGGGTCGCAGATCGGCGCCAAGGCCGCGCCCGACGGCTACACGCTGATCGTCGGACAGATCGGCACCCACGCCAGCGCGAACGTGCTGTACAAGAACCTCGGCTACGACCAGCTGCGCGATTTCGTGCCGATCTCGCTGATGTCGAACTCGGCGATCGCGCTGGTGGTCCATCCGTCGGTGCCGGTGAACAACCTGAAGGAATTCATCGCGTTCGCGCGTGCGAAGCCGGGGATGACCTATGCATCGGCCGGCGGTGCGACCAGCAGCCAGCTGTCGGGCGAACTGTTCAACCTGGTCGCCGGCACGAAGCTGCTGCATGTGCCGTACAAGGGCTCGGGCTTCGCGCTGCCGGCGGTGATGTCGGGGGAGACCCAGTCGGCCTTCCTCGCATCGTCGACCGTCGCGACCCAGGTGCGCGGCGGCAAGCTGCGCGCGATCGCCGTGCTGTCGAAGGAGCGATTCCCCGGCACGCCCGACATCCCGAGCACGACCGAGCAGGGCGTGCCCGGCCTCGAAGCGAATGTCTGGTTCGGCCTGTTCGCGCCGGCCGGCATGAGCCGCGCGCTGGTGACGCGCATCAACCGCGACGTGGTCGGCGTGCTCGGCACGCCCGAGGCACGCGAGGCGCTGCTGGCTGCAGGTGCCGAGCCGACGCCGACCACGCCTGAAGCGTTCGCAGCATTCCAGAAGTCCGAGATCGCCAAGTGGACAAGGGTGATCCGGGAAGCTGGCATCAAGGTCGAATGAGGAGGACGGAATGGATCTGATCGAACAGGGCAGTGCGTGCGCGGCCGCGCGGGGATGGGCACGGCGCTTCGCAGGGGTTGCATCGCTCGCAGCCGTCGGCGCGACCGTTGCCGTGGTCGCGGCGGCATTGCTGCCCGCGGCACCCGCCGTCGCGGCCGAGGTGAAGTACCCGGTGCGCCCGGTGCGGCTGGTGGTTCCGTTCCCGCCGGGTGCCGCGAGCGATTTCCTGGGCCGCACCCTGGGCGCGCGCCTGTTCGAGACCTGGGGCCAGCAGGTGGTGGTCGACAACCGGCCGGGCGGCGGCGGCATCCTCGGCGGCCAACTGGTCGCCGCGGCCGCGCCGGACGGCTACACGATGGCGCTGATCGGAACGCCGCACCTGGCGGCACCGCTGCTCCAGCGCGAGCTGCCGTTCCGCCCGATCGAAGACTTCACCATGGTGATGCAGGTCGCCTCGCTCGCCAACATCCTGGTCGTCGCGCAGCAGCTGCCGGCGAAGACGCTGCCGGAATTCCTCGCCCATGCGAAGTCGCGTCCCGGCCAGCTGAACATGGGCTCGGCCGGCATCGGCAGCGGTTCGCACATGGCCGGCGAATTCTTCCGCCAGGCGGCCGGCATCGACACCGTTCACGTGCCGTTCAAGCTGCTTTCGGATGCGTTGTCCGAGATGTTCGCCGGCCGCGTCCACTACTACGTGTTCCCGGTGGCCGCCATCGCGCCGGTGCTGCGCGAAGGACGGCTGCGCCCGATCGCCGTCACGTCCGGCAAGCGCGCGAGCGGCTTCCCCGATGTGCCGACGATGGCCGAGTCCGGCTTGCCCGGTTTCGTGTACGACACCTGGTTCGGCATCATCGGCCCGGCGAAGCTGCCGGTGGCGATCGTCGACCGCTGGGTGGCCGACCTCGGGAAGATCCTGCGCGAGCCGGACACCATCGAACGCATGCTCAAGAGCGGGAGCGACCCGGCGCCCAGCAACGCGGCCGAGTTCCTCGCGCTGATGAAGGCCGAGTATCCGCGCTACGCAAAGCTCATCAAGCAGGCCAACCTGCGCAACGACTAGGAAGACGACGGCAATGGCAAGAGACCCCCGCGTACAGTCCGCGATCGACCACTGGTCGCCGCGCTTCATCATCAACGGCGTGCCGTCGGCGGACTTCGCGGAAGTCACGGCCGCCTGCGAGACCTGGGACGACTGGTGCGCGGCCTGGGGCGAACGGGCGAAGGTGCACGAAGCGCTGGGCGAGCAGGCGCTGGCCGACGGCTACCGGCTCTCGGCCGGGGCGCACTTCACCCGCGCCGCGGTCTGCCACCATTTCGGCAAGTTCCTGTTCGTCAACGACCTCGTGCAGCAGAAGGCCGCCAACATGCGTGCGGTCGAATGCCGCAACAAGGCGCTGCCGCTGATCGACCCGCCGGGCGAACGCGTCGCGATCCCCTATGAAGGCAAGCTCCTTTACGGCAACCTGCGCAAGCCGAAGGGCGTGGTCAATCCGCCGGTGGTGGTGATGTGCATGGGCCTCGACTCCACGAAGGAGGAGATGGACGACTACGAGAACCGCTTCCTCGCGCGCGGCGTGGCGACGCTGCCGTTCGACGGCCCTGGGCAGGGCGAGGCCGAGTACGACTTCCCGATCTGCCCCGAGTTCGAGAAGCCGGTGAAGGCGGTGGTCGACTGGATCGAGACGCGGGCAGACCTCGATGCGAGCCGCATCGGCATCTGGGGTGTGTCTTTCGGCGGCTACTACGCGCCGCGCGCGGCGGCGTTCGAGAAGCGGATCAAGGCCTGCGTGTCGCTGTCCGGCGCCTACCAGCGCAAGACCACGTTCGAAGGCAGTCCGGTGATCAATGTCGAGGCGTTCCGTGTACGCTCCGGCAGCAAGGACCTCGAAGAGGCCGGGCGGGTCGCGGCGCGCGTCAGCCTGGCCGACTGCGCGAAGGACATCACCTGCCCGATCTACATCCTGGCCGGCACGAAGGACAGGCTGACCGGGGTCGACCAGGCGAGCAAGCTGGCCGCGGCGGTGTCCGGCCCGGTCACGCTGTCGATCGTCGAAGGCGGCAACCACGTGGTCAACAACTACTGGTACACCTACCGCGACCAGACGGCCGACTGGATGGCCACGCAGCTGGGCGTCGCCAAGCGGTGAACTGCGGCTGGCCTGCGGGCTGCACGACGAACACGCACACGAACATACCGACGGAGAAGCATCGATGGCGAAGAAGCTGAAGAAGGTCGAGCCGCAGCAGGTGAAGGCGGCGGACATCCCGGTCAAGGGCCAGTCGCTGGCCGAGACGATGATGGAGTACCCCGATCCCGACCACCGCTGGGACCGCCCGCTGCAGGCGCCCGGCCGGATGCAGGTCGACTTCGAGGAACGCGTCAACTTCCAGCGCCTGCACACCTACCGCCTCGCCCGCACCAAGGCGGCGCTCGCGCGCAGCGGCATGGGCGCGATGCTCTGCTTCGACCAGTACAACGTGCGCTACACCACCAGCACGGTGATCGGCGAATGGGCGCGCGACAAGCTCACCCGCTGGTCGCTGGTCACCGGCAACGGCGAGCCCTACATCTGGGACTTCGGTTCCGCCGCGCGCCACCACCGGATCTACTGCCCCTGGCTGCCGACCAACCATGTGTTCGCCGGCAACGTCGGCATGCGCGGCGCCATCAACCCGTCGGTCGGCCTGTTCGAGGAAGCGGCGAAGGAGATCTTCGACATCCTGAAGCAGGAAGGCGTGGCCGACATGCCGCTGGGCATCGACGTGGTCGAGCCGCCGTTCCTGTTCGCGCTGCAGAAGCTCGGGCTGAAGATCGTCGACGGCCAGCAGATGATGCTCGCGGCGCGCGAGATCAAGAGCCATGACGAGATCACGCTGCTCAACATGGCCAGTTCCATGGTCGATGGCGTGTACCAGGACATCTTCGAGGCGCTGAAGCCGGGCGTGCGCGAGAACGAGGTGGTGGCGATGGCCACCAAGCGCCTGTACGAGATGGGCTCCGACTGCGTCGAGGCGATCAACGCGATCGCCGGCGAGCGCTGCAGCCCGCATCCGCACAACTTCACCGACCGGCTGATCCGTCCGGGCGACCAGGCCTACTTCGACATCATCCAGTCGTACATGGGCTACCGCACCTGCTACTACCGTACCTTCACCGTGGGCAGCGCCACCAGGGCGCAGCAGGACGCCTACAAGCGGGCACGCAACTGGATGGACGGCGCGATCTCGATGCTCAAGCCCGGCGTCACCACCGACAAGGTGGCCGCCGCCTTCCCGAAGTGCACCGAGATCGGATTCGAGACCGAGATGTCCGCCTTCGGCCTGAACTTCTGCCACGGCCTGGGCCTTGGCCTGCACGAGCGGCCGCTGATCTCGCGGCTGAACTCGTTCAAGGATCCGTACGAACTCAAGGCCGGCATGGTGTTCGCGGTCGAGACGTTCTGCCCGGCGAAGGACGGGGTGTCCGCCGCGCGCATCGAGGAAGAGGTGGTGCTGACGCCCAATGGCGCGCAGATCATCTCGCTGTTCCCGGCGCAGGAACTGCCGATCGCCAACAAGTACTGAGTACCGAGAAGGGAACCCGATGAGTGCCATACCGAAAGCGAAGAAGCCGGCGTTCGAGATCGGGCGCGAGACGCGCCTCGACCTGTTCCGGCTGCAGCTCGAACTGCGCATGTGCGAGAAGCGTGCGTTCGACCTGTTCCTGCAGAACCTGATCAAGGGCACCAGCCACCTGTCCCTCGGGCAGGAGGCGATCGCCGCCGCGTTCGGCGTCGCGATGAAGGCCGACGACTACACCTTCTGCACCTACCGTGGCCATGCGCACACGCTGGCGCGCGGGGCGTCGATGTCCGGCGTGCTGGGCGAACTGATGGGCCGTGAATGCGGCCTGCTCGCCGGCAAGGGCGGCTCGATGCACCTGACCGACGTCGAGAAGGGCGTGATGGGTTCGTACGCGATCATCGGCGCGCACCTGCCGATCGCCGCCGGCGCGGCCTGGTCGGCGCAGTACCGCGGCACGAAGCAGGTCTCGGTCTGCTTCTTCGGCGACGGCACCACCAACATCGGTGCCTTCCACGAGGCGCTGAACTTCTCGGTGGTCTGGAAGCTGCCGGTGGTGTTCGTCTGCGAGAACAACTTCTACATGGAGTACACGCCGATCGGCTCGGTGACCGCGGTGGACGCGCCGGCCGGCGACCGCGCCGGTGCCTACGGCCTGCCGAAGATCATCGTCGACGGCAACGACGCCGACATCATGTACGAGACGGCGATGGCGGCGATCGACCTCGCCCGCGCCGGTGGCGGGCCCTCGCTGATCGAGGCGCGCACGTATCGGCACTCGGGGCATTCCCGTGCCGATCCGGCGAAGTACCGCCCGGAAGGCGAACTCGAGGAATGGCTGAAGAAGGACCCGATCCCGACCTACCGTGAACGCCTGCTGCGCCTGGGCTTCTCGGAAGGCACGCTGAAGGGCATCGAGGAAGACACGCAGCGCAAGGTGGACGAGGCGACCGCGATCGCGAAAGCTTCTCCGACGCCTTCGCTGGACCTGATCGACAAGGATGTGTGGGCAGACGGGAGCACGGCATGGCGGAACTGACATATCGCGACGCGGTCGCGGCGGGCATCGCGCAGGAGATGCGGCGCGATCCGAACGTGGTGTTCCTGGGCGAGGACGTCGCCCATGCGGGTGGCGTGTTCAAGGCCACGGTCGGGCTGCTCGACGAGTTCGGTCCGCTGCGCGTGCGTGACTGCCCGATCTCCGAGCAGGCGATCCTCGGCGCGGCGATGGGCGCGGCGATGACCGGCCTGAAGCCGATCGCCGAGATCATGTTCTCCGACTTCCTGGCGGTGTGCTGGGACATCA
>LNFM01008181.1_pt1 | contig 15906 bp, 16 predicted proteins | sample 596031 | NCBI WGS metagenome assembly LNFM01 (sample SAMN04254537, study PRJNA301005) | activated carbon metagenome | isolation source: dual media filters at the Ann Arbor, Michigan drinking water treatment plant | place: USA: Ann Arbor | reverse complement strand
CCCCCCCGTTTTTTGGCCGTGAAGACGTGAAGCGCCTCGACACACGCGACAGCACCTTCGAAGAACACTTCGCGGCGCTGCTCGACGAAGCACGCGAAACCACAACGCGCGTCGATGCGGCCGTGGCCAGCATCATCAACGACGTCCGCGCACGCGGCGACGCTGCGCTGATCGACCTCACCACCCGATACGACCGCTGGGCACCCACCAACGCCACCGCGCTGCGCGTCACCCCCAACGAAATCGACGCCGCCGACGCCACGATCGACACCGAACTGCGCGCCGCACTGAACCTCGCCGCCGAACGCATCGAGACCTTCCACCGCGCCCAGCTCCCGCGCGACCTGGAGATGACCGACACCGCCGGCCTCACCCTCGGCATGCGCTGGGGCGCGCTCGATGCCGTGGGCATCTACGTCCCGGGCGGCAAGGCGGCCTACCCGTCCTCGGTGCTGATGAACGCCATCCCGGCGCGCGCGGCCGGCGTCGGGCGGATCGCCATGGTCGTTCCCACCCCCGACGGCACGCTCAACCCGCTGGTGCTCGCCGCGGCGAAACGAGCCGGTGTCACGGAAATCTTCCGCATCGGCGGGGCCCAGGCCGTCGCCGCCCTCGCCTGGGGCACCGCGACCATCGCCCCGGTCGATCGCATCGTCGGCCCCGGCAATGCCTATGTCGCGGAAGCCAAGCGCCAGGTCTTCGGCCGCGTCGGCATCGATTCCATCGCCGGCCCCTCCGAGGTCGTGGTCATCGCCGATGCCGCGAACGACCCCCGCCACGTCGCGGTCGACCTGTTGGCCCAGGCCGAGCACGACGAAAGCGCGCAATCCATCCTCATCACCCCGAACGCGGCGCTGGCCGAAGCCGTCGCCGCCGCCGTGCAGGCCGAGCTGCGCCACCTGCCGCGCGCCGCCATCGCGTCGCAGTCCTGGGACCGCCACGGTGCCATCATCCTGGTGCGGGACCTCGAAGATGCCGCCGCGCTCACCAACCGCCTGGCGCCGGAACACCTCCAGCTCATGGTGGATGAACCGCGCGCGCTGCTCGCGCAGATCCGCCATGTCGGCGCCGCCTTCCTCGGCCGGTTCTGCCCCGAGGCGATCGGCGACTACGTGGCCGGGCCCAACCATGTCCTGCCCACCGGGCGCACGGCGCGCTTCGCCTCGGGCCTGTCGGTCTTCGACTTCCTCAAGCGCACCACCTGGGTCGAGGCCGATGCGGCCGCACTCGCCGCAGTCGGTCCTGCGGCGGTCGCGCTGGGCGACGCCGAGGGGCTGACCGCCCATGCGCGCAGCGTGGCACTTCGGCTCGGCCAGGCCTGACCGACCCTCCGGGCACGCCTTCACAGGCCGCGAACCGGCGCTGCGCTTGACCCGGCGGGGTTGCGGGATCATCTTCCGCCCGATTTTCCGGCGGTGCGTCCTCGCGCCGCCTCACCCCATGGGCGCCTTGCGCCCCACAAACGAGGCCCGATGTCGAAGGAAGACATGATCGAGTTCAGCGGCCAGGTCGTTGAACTGCTCCCCAATGCCATGTTCCGCGTGAAGCTGGACAACGAGCACCTCGTGCTCGCGCATACCAGCGGCAAGATGCGCAAGAACCGCATCCGCGTGCTCGCAGGCGACCGCGTGAACGTGGAGATGACGCCCTACGACCTGACGAAGGGCCGCATCACGTTTCGGTTCAAGTGACCGGCATGCGCCTGGGCCGGTTCAGGTAACGCACGCCATGCCGGACCAGCGCCCGGCGCTGGTGCTGGCCAGCGCCAGCCCTCGGCGCCTCGACCTTCTCGCCCGGCTCGGCATCGTCCCGGCCCGCGTGATCGCCACCGACATCAACGAGACGCCCGGCAGCCGCGAGGTTCCGCGCCCCCATGCCGCGCGCCTGGCGCTCGCCAAGGCCGAAGCCGCCGCCGCACAGGCGCCCGAGGCGCTGGTGCTGGCGGCCGACACGGTGGTCGGCGTCGGCCGCCGCATCCTGCCCAAGGCCGAGACGCAACAGCAGGCGCGCGACTGCCTGGCGCTGCTCTCGGGCCGGCGGCACCGCGTGCTGACGGCCGTTGTGCTGGCGCTGCCCGACGGGCGGCGGCTGAAGCGCGTGGTGGAAAGCGCCGTGACTTTCCAGCGGCTGACCGAACAGCAGGTCGATGCCTACCTGGCCGGCGGCGAATGGCGCGACAAGGCCGGCGGCTACGCCATCCAGGGCCAGGCCGAGGCCTTCATCCGCTTCCTGTCGGGCAGCCATTCCAACGTGGTGGGATTGCCGCTGTTCGAGACGGCGCAGCTGCTGCGCGGCATCGGATGGCTGCGGCCTTAGGCGCGCAGGGCGGCGGGGAGATGCCCGGCGCGCCGTCCGGTGGGACAGGCGCGGGTGCGCCCTCGAGCGGTGCGTCCCCTGGCGCGCCGTCCGGCGCGTCGCCCCCCAGCGCGCCTCCCGGCGACTCCCCCGTCCGCGCGCCTCCCGGCGAGTCCCCCGTCCGCGCGCCTCCCGGCGCGACCATCCTCGTCAGCGTCTCCCCCGGCGAGGTCCGCACCGCCCTGCTGCAAGGCGGCGCGCTGGTCGAGGCCTGGGTCGAGCGCCCCGCGCATCCCGACGGAGTCGGCGACCTCCAGCGCGGCCGCGTCGCGGCGGTCGCCCCCGCCATGGCCGGCGCCTTCGTCGCGCTGGCCGACGGACAGACCGGCTTCCTGCCCGAAAGCAACTCCGGCGACACCCGCCGCCCCATCGCCCAGGCGGTGAACGAGGGCATGGTCCTGCCGCTTCGCATCACCCGCGCCGCGCAGGGCGGCAAGGGCCCGCGCGTCACCGCGCGGCTGACGCCGGCCGAGGTCGCGCAGGTTGCCGCAGCACCGCCCGGCGCGCCGCGCCTGGTCGCACGCGGCCAGGATGCCGCCACGCGCCTGGCCACGCGCCATGGCAGGGCCACCATCATCGTCGATGACCTCGCACGCGCCGCCCGGCTGCGCGCCACCTTCGGCGACCGCGTGCGTCACCAGCACGCCCCCGCCTTCGACGACGCGCTGGAAGCGGCCTTCGACGAACTGGCCGCCACCGAGGTGGCGCTGCCCGGCGGCGGCCGTCTGCTGATCCACCCGACCCCGGCGCTGGTCGCGATCGACATGGATGCCGGCAGCGCGGCCGGCGCCCGCGGCCCCGGCGCGATCGCGGCGCTGAACCTCGAGGCGCTGCCAGTGCTGGCGCGGCAGATCCGCGCGCGCAACCTGGCCGGCCCCATCCTGGTGGATTTCGCCGGCCTGTCGCCCCGCCGCCGCGCCGCCCTGGCCGAACCGCTGAAGGCGGCGCTGGCGCCCGACCGCCTGGTGCGGCTGCTGGGCTTCACGCAGCTTGGCCTGGCGGAGCTGGTGCGCGACCGCATCCACCCGCCGCTGCACGAGGTGGTCGGCGGCGCCGCCCTGCCGCTGTCGCGCGGGCTGACCGCGCTGCGCCAGGTGGCGCGCGAGGCGATGTCACGGCCTGGCCGCCCGCTGGCCCTGCGCGCGACGCCTGCGGTGCTGGCGGCGCTCGAAGCCGAGCCGGACGCGCTGTCCGCCCTCGCCGCGTCGGCCGGATTCGCGCTGCGCCTGGTGCCCGACGCGACGGCCCGCCTGCCTGGCATCGAGGACGCATCGGATGTCTGACCCCGCACGCCCGCGTCCTGCCCTGCGCTGCCCGATCTGCCGCCGCCCCGCCGCGGCAGCGACCCGGCCCTTCTGTTCGGAACGCTGCGCGCAGGCCGACCTGGGTCGCTGGCTGAGCGAGAGCTACGCCATCCCGGCCGGCCCGGCGGAAGAGACCGAGGATTGACCCGCTGGACAGGCCGCGCGGGCTCCGCTATTCCCCGCCGCCTCTCCGGTGCCCTTCGGGCGCCATGGGCCCAGGTAGCTCAGTTGGTAGAGCATGCGACTGAAAATCGCAGTGTCGCTGGTTCGATTCCGGCCCTGGGCACCATCTAACCTTCTGAAATCACTGGATTAAAAGGCCCGCCCCGCCAAGGGCCAAGAGGTCGCGTCCGCAGTTGCGGACCCTGTGCGGACCCTTTTTCACTCGGGGACAGGGGCGGACTTTAGCCGTCAGGAGGGGACGTGCTTTCGCGCCTTCGGCTTCACGACGTGTGTGATGGTGATCTCGACCGTCCCGGCGCCGATGGGCCGGGGGCACGCGCTGGCGCGGAGAATGCGGTCCCCCACCCGCGCGCCCTGGGCGTCGTAGTGGTGGTTCCGCCAGCAGAAAGGGCAGCGGAAGACGGCGCGCCCGTCGCCCCGGACCCGCCCGTAGAACTCATGGCGCTGCCCTTCCCGCATGGCGGCTTGCTCAGGCGCCCGTGACGATGGCCGGCGGCGCGCCGAGCTTGACCTTCGCCGTCGTGGCAGAGGACCCGGCAGCCTCGACGCAGATGCCCACGGCCAGGTTGTCTTCGTCATCCGTCGTCAGGTTGAAGGCCGCGTTGTCCCAATAGAGGACCGCGCCGAGGTCGAAGGCGGTCCCGGTCACCTTGGATAGCGAGAAGACGCCCTCGGTCGCGAGCACGACTTCGGCGCCGGACTCCGCCGGGCCGGACGCTGCGCCGAAGAGGGCATCGCCCACCTGGCAGCCTTCACCGGATTCGAGGGCACGGGGGGCGGCGGCGACGGTGATGTGCTCGCCGCGCTGGATGTAGTTTCGCACGGTCAGACTCCTTTCGTGGTTCGGAAGAGGACAGTCGAGACGCGCGGCCTTTCGAGGGCCGCGATCTCGGCGTCGGCGGCGGCGATGGCGCGTGCCATCTCCGCATCCGACTTGAAGCCGACGCGCTCGCCGTTCTGGTCCTCGACCTCGCGCACGCCCTTCATCCGGGCGGACCAGAGGGCAGAGCGCCAGGCGCGAAGATCAGAGGGCGATGCCACAGTCAGGCGCCCGCGTTCGTGTAGGCGCCGCGCCAGTCGATGGCGCCGCAGCCGAAGTCGAGGACGACGCGGAACTCCATGCCCAGCACGTCCCAGCCGGCGCGGGATTCGAGTTGCGGGCCTGGCGCGCTGGCGAGGTAGGCGTATTCCAGGACCGCCATCACCGCGGGATCGCAGAAGAGATACCAGCGATTGCCCGACAGGCGGGGATCGACCGCGACCGTGAGCGTGCCGGCCATGGGATTCACGGTCGCCTGCGTTGCGGGATAGAATGCCGCGACAGCCTGGCGGGCCTGAAGTTCCTTGGCCGGGCTCACCAGCAAGAAGCGCGGGACGACGTTGATCGGCGAGACCCCATCCACGCCCTTCTGGACGCGCATCGCCAGCACCGCAGCCGCCAGGCTGGCCGTGTCGATGATGGTCCCGGTGCCGGCCACGTTCCCATGCGTTGAGTGGAACAGGCGTTGCCCGTCGTGCATGGTCGGGCCGAGGCCGCTGCCCTGCGTAAGCAGCGCCACGGCCACAGCGTTCTGCTTCTCGGCAGCCGCGCGGCCTTGCATCGCCGCCATCTGCGCGAAGGCGCCGAGGTCATCGTTGATGATGGCCTGCCGCGTCAGACCGATGATGCGCGCGTAGGTCTCGACCGCGAAGCTCTCGGCGACCTCGCCGAAGCCGCCGCGCGTGACCTCGCCGTTCTCGGCGACCTTTTCGAGCGGGTCCATCTCACCCGTGCGGATGCGCGACATGGTGCGGAAGTCGGTCGCCGTCGTCTGGCGGAACATCTGGAAGACGGGCGACAGGGCAACCTGATAGGCGCCCAGCAGCGTGCGATGGCCGGACGACTGAAGCAGGTTCGGCAGGTCGCCGGTCGTCATGGCGCGCGTCAGAAGCGCCTCGGCCGAAAGGCCGATGACGCGCTCGCCACGGGCCGCCAGCGTGGTGCGGAGCATGTCTTGCAGCCCAAGGCCGCGATACTGGACGGCCTCCGCCGGCAGGTCGCCAGGCGCGCCCATGCGGTGCGCGAGGGCATCGGCGCACCGCGTGGCGATCACGGCCGGGTCGTCATTCGACTGCCCGACATGGGCACGGATGCGCGGCGCAGTCTCGGCGCGGCGCTCGATCTCCGCCAGGGCGGCAGCGCGCGCGGCGGGAACGTCCGCGCCGGCGTCGATCTGGCCATCGGCCCATTCCGTGCCGAGGGCGTGGCGCGTCGCCAGGCTGCGGATGGATGCGTTGACCTCGGCGCGGTTCTGCACGTCGGGTTGCGGGTCGATATTCGCGTCGGGCATGTCCTGACTCCTGATACGGGCGCCAGGATCGGCGCCGATGGTTACGAGGCTGATTTCGCGCGGGCGCCAGCGGATGGCCGTCTTCACGCGGCGGCCCTCGGCGTCGGTCGTCTCGCGCCATTCGCTCACGGCGTAGCCGACCGACACGGCGCGGATCGTGCCGTCGCGGACGCGCTCGACGATGGGCTCGACGTCCTCCGCACCGCTGAAGCGCAGCGTGGCGAGGCCGACGCCATTCTCGACGGTCGCGTCCTGGACGATGCCCAGGATGGCGCGCGTGCTGCCGGTATTGTGGCCGTCGAGCACGGGGGCATCGCGCAGGCCGGTCAGGTCCACATGGGCCGGGTCGAGGGAGAGGACTTCGAGGTAAGCCCCGCGGGCATCGCGGCGGGGCACCGCTGCGCCGGTTGACCAGGTGACGCGCAGGGTGCGCGAGCGCTCGCTGTAGGTCGCCGGGCCAATGTCGGCAGAGCGATAGACAAACTCAGGAAGGAAGACATCGTCGGGCACGTCAAGGTCCCTTTCGCTTTTCACGGCGGCGATTCTCACGGTCGCGCCTGCGCTTGGCGCGGTCCTCGGCTTGCCTGGCAGCGCGTGCAGCGCGGCGCGCCAGCACGTCGGGGCTCAGCCGCAGATGCGCGGGCGCAAAGTCGTCCGGGGCGATGTGGATGACATCCGAGGGGCGGATCGTGCGGGCCATGTCACTTGGCCTCCTCTTGCGCCGGGGCAGTGGGTGGCTGGCCGAAGGCCAGGCCAAGCCGACGCTCACGGGCGCGGTCGGAAGTGACTTCTGCGTCGAGGGCTTCCACGCTGTAGCCGCGTTCGGCGACGGCCTGGCGGCGACTCTTCAAGCCGGCCGCAATGAGCGCGGCCTCGGCTTCGGCATCCTTCAGTGGGTCCACCCACGGCCAGGCCGGCGGATAGAACTCGGCGGCGTGATAGGGCGCAGGGGCATCATCGAAGCCCGGCGCGGTGATCTCTCCGCGCAGCACGGCCGATGCGATGAAGCGATGCCAGACAGGCCGGCAGAACTGCCGGATGACCACGCCGTGCTGGAATGCCTCGATGCGGCGGCGGAACTCGACCAGCGCTGCGCGTAGGCTCGAATAGTTCGCGTTCCGAAGGTCGCCGGTCAGCAGGTATTCGGGCACGCCGAGGCCGGCGGCGATGGCACGTAGCTGAAGGCCGAGGAACTCGACGGCCTGTTGCATCTGTTGCGGCGAAGAGAACTTCACATCGAAGCCGGCAGGCAAAACGCGCATCGTGCCGGGCTCAAGCGATGCCTCAAGCACGCTGCCGCGCTGGTCGCCGTCTGCGCCGGTAAACGGCGACGGCCCGGTGCTGTTCTGGTCGATCAGGAAGCCGGCGTGCAGCGCGGCGACCTTTGCAGCCATGAGCAATGCGTCTTCGGTCGCGTCTTCGTCGCGCAGGCGGAGCAGCGCAGGAGTCAGCCATGGGATACCGCGCACCTGGCCGGCGGCGACGGGACGGAAGATGTGCAGGATGGAATCGGCGGGGACGCGGATCGGCGCCAGGAACCCATCGTGCAGGCCGGGCACAGCTCGGCGGATGTGATAGGCGGCGCGCTCGCCGGATGCCGAGAACTCGACGCCAGCGATGATGTAGCCGCCGCCTGGCAGGCCATCGCGCGTCACGTCGTGCGCGAGCAATTCGGCAGGCAGGTGGCGCAGGCGGATGCCGTCACGGGTCTCGACGATCTGCACCAGGGCTTCGCCGTCTGTCGCGATGGCGCGCACGATGGCGGAGGTCAGACCGTAGAAGTCGAGCCGGCCTTCGACGTCGCATTCATCGGCGAAGCGGGACCAGGTCGCGCCGATGGCGGTGCGTGTCGCTTCGTCAGGATGCGTCGAGGCCGGGACGATGCCCGCGCCGGCTGCCGCGGACTCGATGGCGGCGATGCCGTTCGATGCCCAGGGGTTGTTCGCCGCGGCGTGGCGCGAGCGCGCGCGCAGGGTGTGCAGCGCGGCGGGCACCTCAGCGTTGATCGGCCCAAAGGTCGAGGGGTCGCCCCATCGCCTGCCGGTCGCCGCACCCTCGAACGCGCGGACGCGCTGCGGCGCGGCCTGGCGACCGAGCAGGCGGTCGAGGCGGAACGGCCAGGCCATCGGTCAGTGACCGCGCGGCGGTGCCGCGAACCGCAGCAGCGGCAGAAGCAACTGCGGGAGGTGGAGCATGACGGAGCCGACCGGCATCATCTCGGCCGCCAGGTCGTCGGCGGGCGGCGGAGGCGGCCCGTTCGTGTCGTAGACCGCGCCGAGGCGCTGGACGCGGCCCGACTGGTCGCCGCGCACCAGCGTGACGCGCAACGCCCACCATGCACCCTGCGACGCGCCGAGCATCGCTGCGCCGATGGGCAGCATTCCCTTCGGCAAGTGAGGCGGCTTCGGATTGTCCTTCGCGTGCCACGCGTAGAGCGCGCGCGATGCGGCGGTCAGCATGTCGCCTTCAAGGTCGAGGTCCACGAGCGCCGACAGCACCGCCGTGACGCCAAGGTCAGTGACGCCGTAGAGCGCCGGGCCGGTTGCCGAGCCGGGCGGCGTCACGCGATGCACGAGGCCGAGTTGCATGAACCGCTTCGCGCGCGTGTAGGGCACGCGGGTCGCGGCGGCGACTTCCTTGATCTGGAAGCGCGGGCCAGGGGGATTGCGGATGAGAAGCGGTGCCGGCAGGGCGGCGGAATCGACGGTGTCGCTCACGGCAGGCGGTCTCCAAAGGGGACCGACCCTTAGTCGATTTTTAGAAATCGAGTCTAGCGGAAACCATAGCCGGCCTCTAACCTCCTGATATCCAACGACTCTTGATGACGCTCGGCAGGGCTGGCGGCGGCGCGTGGCCGGTCAGTTCGTCCTGCCGGCGGCTAGGTGACGTGCTGACCAGGTGGCGCGCGGCGACGGCGTAGGTCAGGCCATCCAAGCCTTCGCTGCGCCGGCCTGGCAGCCGTTCCCATCGCTGCACCGGCTTGCCGCGCAGATACCGGACGACGCGCCGTTCGCTCAGCAATTCCTCGTGCCAGGCCGGCGGCAGCGCGTCGGATAGCGCGAGGCCGCTGCCGGCGGTGATCCGGTCGAAGATGCGACCCTTGATCGGATCGACGCCCACAATGTGCAGGCCGCGCGCCGCGCGATTCGTGCTGCGTTGGATGGCAGGTCGCGACGCCCCGTCATCGCCCTTGATGGCGACCACGCCGCGGCTGCGGTGCGCTGCGGCGAAGCCGAGCGCCATCTCGCTTGTCAGGCCGTCGCCAGCGTCAACGGCGACGCGATCAATGCCGATCTCACCGCCCAGGGGGTGCGGCCAGCGTTGCGCGATGAAGTCGTGCAGGTCGTGCCATACCTCCGGCCGCAGCGGATCGCCGTGCAGGTCCGCCGCGTGAAGCACATGCCAGCCGTCGTCGGCATCGAACCCGACCACGACGGCGGCGAGCCATGATCGCTGCACGTCCACGCCGCATGTGATGAAGCGGACACCGGGCGGGATGCGGTCGAGGCCGATCGGCTGCACCAGGCGCGCGAGCGCGCCAGGATCAAGCGCGCCTTCCGCGTCGGCGTCGTCCCATGGTTCGCCCAGGACCGTTGCGAGAAACGGCTTCAACAGGTCCGCGCTGCGCTTGGCGGCTAGGAACTCGGCCGCCAGTTTCGGCCAGGCTGCGGCGGGGTGCGGTGCGATCAAGCAGTTGAGCTTGAAGCCGGCGTGCCCCTCGACGTGCGGCGCGGTGATGCGCCAGCGGCCGGCAGCGACCATGCCAGGCTTGCGCGCTTCGCCGTGCAGCACGCCGCACGACGGGCAGCACCACGCGGCATCCTGCGGCTTGCCCTCCGGCCACTGGATGTTGCGCCAGGCGATTTCGTGGAAGGCGCCGCAAGACGGGCACGGGCACTCATAGATGCGCTGGTCACTCGCCACGTAGGCCGGCACGACATGGCTTGTCGTGGTGGTGGTGGGCGTGCTGCCGACAACGATCTTGCGCGGCGCGAAGCTCATGGTTCGCGCCTCGGCCAGCTTGATCGGCGAGCCCTCGGTCGAGGTCTCCATGGCGTCCGCTTCGTCGATCAATAGGACGCGCGCGGCATGGCTGCGGAGGCTGCGCGGCGACTTGGCGGGCACGACGCGCAGGGAGCCGCCAGGCCAGCGACGATACAACAACGTGTCGCGGCTGTCCGCGCTGCGATCTACGGCGAGCGCGCCGCGCAGCGCAGGCGAGGCGGTGAAGATGGACTCGCAGGCGATGACGAAGTTTCTGGCGTCGAGTTCGACCGGCAGCACGGCGAGCACGGGCTGAGGATCATTCACCGCATGATGCGCGACCACGGCGGCCAGGAGCGACGTGAAGCCTAACCGCGCGCCTTTCTGGATGGTGACGCGCTCGATGCGCGGATCGACCATCGCGTCGAGCATGTCGCGTTGGAACGCCCATAGGTTCATCGGGCCTGGCGTGCTCGCCAAGTCCGCCGGCAGGCGGATGGCAGACTCCGCCCAGGTGGAAAGCCGTTGCCGCGCGGGAGGGCGCAGCAAGGCGAGGGCCGCGGCGCGCGCGGCGTTGAGCGCGGGACGCCAAGGGCGGGCCGTCATAGGGCGTCATCCGCGAGGCCGTGCAGCGCAGCCCGAATCTCCGCGTCGAGGTCGGCGACGATGCGGTCATGGCCGGGGTGCTTCGCGGCGATGCGCGCGGGGACGGCCAGCATGGCGACCCGAATTTCCGCGCAGATGGATTCCCACTCGCGCTGCGTGTCCTCGACTGGCGCCATCGCACCGGCCTCGCGCTCATTGAGTCGTCGCACGCGGACGGTCTGTTCTGCGCGCAGTTCGGCGAGCGCAGTCTGAGGGGTTTTTTCCTTGGCCTCCGGAGCGCGCTGGGCGGCTTTCGGCGTGGCGGGGGTGCCAGGGGTGCGCCCAGGGGTGAGAACGCCCCTAGGCTGCCGCAGGAAGGCAGCGGGATTCTTCGTGGTCATCGTCTTAGCTTTCCTGCGGGAGTCGACAGCCGGGGCTCTGCGCCCCCCGCGACCCGGCCGCCCTGGGAAGGACCCGCCGGCATGTCGGACTATCGGACAGCCGTGAGGCGGGGCGGCTACTAATGGCCGGGGGGATGAAGCGTTCCCTTCTCCCCGTCGCCCACCGTGACACGTGACACACCCTAAAGGGTGGTGTCACGATGTCACGCTTCGGATGGGCCTGTGTGACATGTGATATGTCACGCCATGTCACGATGTCACGGTCAGTAGGCGACACGCGCCTCGCACCCCTGGGCTCACACAATGTCATCATCGTCCGCGTCCTCCGGGTGAAAGTCGACCGTTGAGTCGTCGGTTGTTGTCGTCACGGACTTGCCGTCGATGGTGACCAACCGCTTCGCGCTGAGCGCCTTCGTGACCCGCGCCCATGCGGCGCGGAACGCATCGGCGCTGCGCCCGGCCCATTCCGCTTTGCACTCCGCGCGCCAAAGCGACTTTTCGATCTCCGGCGTGCCCTGGCTTTCGATCAGCTTTCGCAGGACCGACAGTGCTTCGGTCTCATCCCCGGCCTTCGTGGTCGGCGCAGGCACGCCACGTTCAATCGCGCGGACGGTAGTGATCGGGCCGCCCCACTTATCCCGGCCCATCTCGACAACCTCGACCTCGAAGTCGAATTTCCGACCGCCCCGGCCGCGCTTGTTCTTCACCACCTTTGTCGTGCTGACAGTCGAGCCGTCGTTGCCAGCCTCGACCAGCACCGCTGATTCCAGCGTGCCGAACAGGCTGCTATGGCCGCGCATACGGGCTTCAGCCCACGGCGTGTGATGGATGAAGATCACGGCCGGGTGCGATGGCAGCGCGGCGATGCGCCGCATCCTTGCCACGACAGCGCCGACGCTCTCCGCCTTGTTCTCTTCAAGCCCAGGGAAGCACGCGCTCAGCGTGTCAATGAACACTGCGACGGGCCGCTGTTGCTCGACCAGTGCGGCCAGGTCGTCGAATTGATCGCCGTTTAGGTCGGACACGGATACCAGCGTGAAACCCGGCGCGTCGCCATGCATTTCGCGCTGCGCCTTCACGCGCAGCTTCGCGCCTTCTTCATCTTCGCCAGTGACGTAGAGGACCGGCCCTTGTTCGGTGTGCAGGCCGAACGCCTTCCGCCCTTGGGCGATGGCATAGGCCAGGTGCGGCGCTGCGACCGACTTGCCGGCACCAGGCTGGCCGAAGACGCAGCCCAGGTCGCCGCGCGCCACAAGGTTCTGGACCACGAAGTCCGGCGGATCGGCGGCTTCGCATTCGGCTGGGGTCCAAGTCTTCAGCGGCCCGGAAGTTACGTCGCTCCGCTGCGCGGCCTTTGCCGTCGCCTTATTCCAAGCCTCGCCGATTTCCTTGCGCTGATCCGCCTCGGTCCAATCCTCGCATAGGAGGTCCGCATCATCACGCGCGCGCTTCTCGAAACGCTTCTTGCCGCCGCCCGCCTTCAAGGTTTGTTCTGCCCCGACCAAGAGGCCGGCGCGGCAGTAGGTTCGCCATATCCGCTCACCCTGTTCTTCCGCCCAGGTCGTGAGGTCAGGATCATCGTCTAGCCGGCGCCGCCACTCCGCCCGCAGGTCGTCCGCATCGTCTTCGAACGTGCCGTTTCGATGGACATGCAACGCGGCGTGCCATGCTCGCCCGCTGTTCGTGCCATCGTGCGGCTTCGTTCCTGGCGCGGCATCACCACCCTGGGCGGCGAATGCCGGGCCGGTGGTCCTCAGGAATCTGGTGATTTCGGCTGCCGGCACGACGCGCAGCGTCTTCGATGTGCCCGCAACGTGCTTGCCGGTAAGGGTGAAGTAGCCGCCCCGGAATAGCTGTAGGCCGGGCGGGTGCTTTCCGCCGCCTTGGTCGAACTTTTGCGACTGCTTGCCGCCCATCGCGCTTGCAATGGTTGTTGCCTCCGATTGAGCGACAAGGAAGAACTCCTTGTCACCTGTCCCGGATGGCGACCACTCCCGGCGGGATTGGAAAGTGTGAGCGGACTCCATCGCCCAGTCCTCGACCTTCCCGCTTCCGGCATCACGAAAAGTGTCACGGTCGAGACCGAGCAGCACAAACCGTTCGCCGCCGATCTCGACCGACTGCCCGAGAATGATGCCCACACCATCCATGCCGGGAATCTTCGCCGCGGCGGCCCGCGTGAGTGCCGTCGCCGGCTTGTTCTCATACGGCCGACCCGCACCGATATACGGAACCTTTTTCCCATCGCGGTCGGCCCAGGCGACGAACAGCGGTTCGCGCGCTAGATCGTCGAGTGTGATCCGGGCGGGCATCACTCAGTGCCGCCTGGCCTTCTCGGCGGCTTCACGCGCTGCGATGTTGCGCGCGATAGCATCCTCTAACCGCTTCAGGGTGGCGGCTGAGACTGCGGGCTCGGGCGCGGGCTTCTTGCCGGCCGCCTCGTGCGCCAGGCTGCGGAACTTGCGCCCAGCCGCCCAGGCTTCGACGTCCGCCAGGTCATAAGCGACACGGCGCGCGCCGATGCGAATGAAGGGCGGCCCGCTGCCATCGGCGGCGGCACGTTCAAGGCTCTTGTCGGATAGGCCGAGGTGCTTCGCGGCGGCCTGCCGCGTCATCAGTTGTGAGGTCATCGCCGCCCCCTCCTTCGGGGCGGCTAGCGATCTATCGGACTTAGGTGGTCACGGCGGCGACATTTATTCGGACATTTCTTCTTTGCTGTTCCGCGCCGCGTGGTTGCGCTCCATCGCTTCGATAAGCCGCTTCATCGCCGCTAGCCGCGCCGACGCCGTGGAACCCTCAGCAGCAATGCTGTCAAGCAGGCGGTCGAGCCGCTTCGCCAGCGCGCCGGCGGGGTCGCCCCCTTTCGCGTTGTCAGTCCGCACGCGCCCTTCCTTCACCATCTCGGCGACAATGGCCTTTCCGCCAGCGCCAGGCGCCGCCGCGAGTGCCTGCAATGCCTGCCCGTCGAGTGCGAGGCCCTGACCCTTCGGACGCCCCCGGTGGCGCTTTTCCTGGGCCTCCTTAACGACTGTCGCCTTCGGCACCTTCGCCGCCGCGCCCACCAGCGAGACGACATGCGCCGCCCATGCGTCGAGGGCGACGCGCTTCTCCGCATCGAAGTCGTGCCTCTGATAGACGGCCACGATGCCCTTCTTTGCTGACTTGTGATTCAAAACAGACTCGATGACCTCGACGGGAACACCGAGCCGCTGAAGGCCCGTCGCGCAAGTGCGGCGTAGGTCGTGCATCGTCCAAGGCGACACGCCCTCACCCATCGCCGCATCGAGGCGCAGCTTCACGCGGCCGAAGCCGCTGGGCGCGCGCTTCGTCACCGCGTTCTCGAATACCAGCCTGGCGCCGGTCTGGCGCGGCACCGCGCCCAGGGTGTCAAGCACGGGGCGGGTCAGTGGGATACGGTGCGTCACGCCGTTCTTCGCGCGCTCCTTGCCGAGTGTCCAAACGGGATTCGGTTGATTGAGGTCGCCGAGTTCGGCCCAGGGTAGATCGGCGACCTCGCTGCGGCGCTGGCCGGTCAGGATCAACAGATGCACGATGCCGGCCCATGGCTGCCCCTCGGCTTCAGCCGCGCGCCATAGGGCAACTAGCTCATCGTCTGACAGGACGCGGTCACGGCTGCTTTCCTTCGTCGGCTTCGGCGTGGAGGCCCACGGGTTCGCGTCGAGGTCGCCACGCTCGACGGTCCATTCCCAGCAAGCGCGGGCGGTAGCGCGAAGGCGGTTCGACGCAACAGGCCCGCGGGCGGCCTTCGTGCTGTCCAGCACTGCGATTGCATCGGCCTTGGCATAGGCGCGGGCCGGCTTCGTCAGCCATGCCTTTAGCGCAGCCTTCAATTCCTTCGGAACGCGCCGCCGATACGATTCCGCGCGCTCGGTCAGGTGCAGGTCGCGCCATGTGTCGATCATCTTCTCGACGGTGAATTGTTCGGCCGTGCGCTCGGCCCTTGCGGCTGTGTCCGCGGCCTTGCGTTCGGCAACAGGGTCGCGCCCCTTGCGGAACTCGCCGCGCGCCCCCTCGGCCCGCTTTCTGGCCTCGGCCGTGGTGACCTCTGCACCCCATACGCCGAGTGGAAGGCGACGCTTCGCCCCGCCGACGACGTATTGAAGCAGGAACGACTTGCGGCCGTTCGCCTGGACGCGGACGCCAAAGCCGCGCAGGTCGTCATCAAAGATCAGGACATCCTTCTTCCCCGGCGGGCAGGTCAGGCCCTTGACAAAGGGGTCCGTCAGTCGTTCGCCCATGATGCCTCCGACAGTCGCAGTTTCCGAGTGCGGACCTTCTGCGGACCCCTTTCTATGAGGGAAGCGGTCCTAACCTGTCGGACAGTGTCGCAGTGTCATCACGCAAATACAATACGTTATCGGACTTCTGTCGGTTTGCGGCCCCTTATGAGGGACGCCGATTTGGTTCTGAAAATCGCAGTGTCGCTGGTTCGATTCCGGCCCTGGGCACCACTTCTTCCCGCGCGATGCCGCCCACCAACCCAACGCGCCGGCGCAATTTCACTCCGCCCGAACCCACCATTTCTTGCCGCACGCAGCCCTCACGCCTGCCCTGCCTGCCGGTGCAGGTCGTGGATGCTCCGCTCATTCGCACCATCGCCTCGCCTCGCAGCCAGCCGACCCAGCCTGTATGCCGTCGCGGCTCGCGGATCATCCGTTCTCTCGCCGCACGACGCCGCCAAGCAACACGTCGCGCGAGCTCGACCGCGCGACGATCGACCCCGCCATCCCGCTTGTCATCCAC
>LNFM01001410.1_pt1 | contig 15906 bp, 13 predicted proteins | sample 596031 | NCBI WGS metagenome assembly LNFM01 (sample SAMN04254537, study PRJNA301005) | activated carbon metagenome | isolation source: dual media filters at the Ann Arbor, Michigan drinking water treatment plant | place: USA: Ann Arbor | reverse complement strand
CCGCTTTCCCTCACCCCAACCCCTCTCCCGGAGGGAGAGGGGCTCATCAGCGTGGCCCGCTCGACCAGCGACCGTAGCGAGCGTGCGGTCTGTTTCATCCCAGTTGCTCCCCTCGCGTGGCCCGGGTCGCGAAGTAGGTGAGCGCGGCGGATGCGAACGCACATGCCGCGAGGAAGTAGAGTCCCATCTCGAAACTCTGCGTGCTCTGCTTGATCCAACCCACGATGAACGGCCCGACGTAGCCGCCGAGATTGCCGATCGAGTTGATCAGCGCGATGCCGGCTGCGGCCGCCGCGCCGCTCAGGAACATCGAGGGCATCGGCCAGAAGCAGGGGCGCGAGCCATAGAGTCCGATGGTGGCGACCGACATGGCGGCGATGGCCCAGTACGACACGCCGAACCACGCCGCGCCGCACAGGCCGATGCCCGCCACGATCGAGGCTGCGATCAGATGCCAGCGCCGCTCGTGTTTACGATCGGACGACCAGCCCCACGCGAGCAGGCCGAGCACGCCGATGGTGTAGGGGATCGCGGTGACCGCACCGGTCATCACGTTCGAGAAGCCGAAACCCTTCACGATCTGGGGCAGGAAGAACACGATGCCGTAGCTCGCGGTCACGCTGGTCATGTAGATGAGCGAGAGTGTGATCACGCGCGGATCGGTGAGCGACTTCAGCAGGCCGAGGTGGCCGGCGCGTTCCACTTGCTTGCGCTCGGCCTCGAGTTCGCCGGCGAGCCAGGTGCGTTCCTCGTCGGTGAGCCATTTTGCCTCCGACGGCCGATCGGTCATCTGCCTCAGGACGACGAAGGCCAGCACGATCGCGGGCGTGGCCTCCAGCATGAACACCCATTGCCAGCCGTGGAAGCCGAGGATCCCGTCCATTTCCAGGATGGCGCCGGAGACCGCCGAGGCGACGGCATTGGATACCGGCACCGCGAGAAACAGCGCGGAGATGACGCGCGCGCGGAACCGCGCTGGATACCACGTGGTGAGGTAGTAGATGATGCCGGGAAAGAATCCCGCCTCGGCCACGCCCAGCAGGAAGCGCAGCGTGAGAAAGCTCGCCGGTCCGGTGGCGAAGGCCATCAATGCGGAGATGATGCCCCACGTGATCATGATGCGCGCGATCCAGCGGCGCGCACCGACCTTGGCGAGCACCATGTTGCTCGGCACTTCGAAGATGGCGTAGCCGAGGAAGAAGATGCCCGCGCCCCAGCCGTACACGTACGAACTGATGCCGAGATCCTTGTTCATGGTCAACGCCGCGAAGGCGACGTTGGTGCGGTCGATGTAGGCGACCAGGTACGAGGCGACGATCAGCGGTAACAACCGCCATGAAATCTTCAGTATCGTTGCGCGTTGGAACTCGGGCTGCATCGGCGCGTACCAAGAAGGCGATCGGCAGAGAATGGCAGCGGTTCCGAACAACAGCAAGGAGACCAGAGTGAAATTCGTCAACGATCCGGGCGGCACGCGCCTGCCCATCAAACTCGATACGACGACCAATGGCGAGTTCACTCCGATCCCGCTCGATGCGGTGCACCATGAGGCGAATCATCTGGCCCTGCAAGCATCGGCGGAGCATGCAATGAAGCTCGCACTGGATCGCCGGGGATTCCTGGTGTCCGCATGCGGCGCTGCAACGACGCTGCTCGCGATGAATCGCGCCTACGCACGTCACGGCAATACCGGCGGCTTCTTCGACGTGCCGACTGATGCCCAGCGCGATCTGCAGCTTGCCCGCGCGACCGTCGAAGGGGAGGAGTTCATCTTCGACGTCCAGGGGCATTTCGTGAATCCGACCGGCGCCTGGACCACCCGCCTGCCCGAAAAGGCCACGCCGCTGCGCCAGATGCCCAAGACCAACGCCTGTGTGGCAGGGCAGGGTCCCGGACGCCTCGACTACCTCAAGTGCCTGGATGCCGATGAATTCGTGAAGGATGTGTTCATGGATTCGGACACCGACCTGATGGTGCTGTCGTTCGTGCCGTCGACCCGCGAGGGCGAGCCGCTCACCATCGAGGAGGCGCGTGCAACCGCACAGATCGTCGAACGCCTGGAAGGTACGCACCGCTTGTACATCCATGGCCGCGTCAATCCGAATCAGCCGGGTGACATCGAGGGCATGGACGAACTCGCTTCACGGCACAAGATCGCCGCGTGGAAGACCTATACGCAGTGGGGGCCCGACGGCACGCCCGGCTTCTTCCTCGACGACGAGCCCGGACTCGCCATGATCGAGAAGGCGCGCAAACTCGGGATCAAGAACATCGCCGTGCACAAGGGGCTGCCTTTCGGACCCAAGTCCTACGAGCACTCCACCTGTGTGGATATCGGGCGCATCGCCAAGCGCTTCCCGGATGTGAATTTCCTCATCTATCACTCGGGCTTCGTCACCACGGCGAAAGAGGGGCCGCACGATCCGTCGCGCGTCGACGGCGTGGACCAGCTGGTGACGAGCCTGCAGGTGAACGGCGTGAAGCCCGGTTCGAATGTCTACGCCGAGCTGGGCTCGACCTGGCGCTTCGCGCTGCGCGATCCGGACACCGCCGCGCACACGATCGGCAAGCTGTTGAAGGCCTGCGGCGAGAACAACGTGCTGTGGGGCACCGATTCCATCTGGTACGGCTCACCCCAGGACCAGATCCAGGCGTTTCGCACCTTCCAGATTTCGCCCGAGTACCGCGACAAGTATGGCTATCCGGAGATCACCCCTGCGATGCGGGCAAAGATCTTCGGACTCAATGCCTTGAAGATCTACCCGGTACCGGCTGACGTGCTGAAGCAGCACGTGAAGGGTGACAAGGTCGCGACGGCGCGGATGGAGTACCGGGCCGAACGGCACGATCCGACCTTCCTGACCCACGGGCCCAAGACCCGCCGCGAGTTCCTCAATTTCAAAGCCTGGGGAGGGTAGTCCCTCCGGAGGAGGGACTACCCTCCCCAGGGGGGAGAATGGTGGTCCTCCCTCATCCCCGACCCTTCTCCCCCGGGAGAAGGGGGGGGCGCGACACTGATGCCGTGGTCCGGGATGGCGGGTGCTTCGTCTACGTCGGTGACTGGAAGTCCCCGAAACCTTCCGAACCGTCAGATTTCGGTTGCGGAATTCGGCTCCATGCACTTAGCATGGAGCCACTTCGAGGTCCGCCCCGAGAACGGACCCGCCGCAGCGCAGGAGACCAGCCATGTCCCGCCGTAGCCATGTTCTCGTGGCGGCGGCCTCGCTCTGTACCGTCGCGGGGTTGTCGTCGAACGCCGATGCGGGTACGGCCATCGCGCTGTACAACCCCTGGAACCACGGGACGGAGCTCCTGGGCTACAGCGGGATAACCATCAACGAGCAGGCGAGCAACCGGGTCGAACTCGCTCACCAGTGGTTGTATCCCAGGCTGGGGGATCTCTCCGACACGGACTTCAACTCGTTCGAACCGTTCTATGCGAGCGGCTCGGGGGGCGTCCACGTCAACTCCAATTGGAATCTCCAGGACTACGGTTCGTATGTTCGGCACTACAACAGCCCGCTTACGCAGAGTCCCTACCGCAACCTGCACCTCATCCCCCTGAGCCAGGTGTCGGCGAGCCAATGGAACTACTTCGACCCCATCGCCGTGCAGTCGTCGGCGCTGGGAAGCCCGGGTTTCCTGAACAATTCGGGCGTCGCGAACTTCTCCTCGAGCTACGTCGACACGGGCATCGGCTCGGCCACCGGGTCCATCGGCTCCAACGGCGAGATCAAGCTCAACGTCGATATCGTCCGCTCCGTCCAGGGTGCCACGCCCGTGGCCGAAGGTGCGTTGCAGGGCACGTACACCGACACATTTCAGGTTAACGGCCCGGGCCCGACTGTCCAGTCCACGGTCAGTTTCGCGGCACGAGCGACCGCACCGATCCTCGATTTCTCGAAGGGTGATTTCTTCACCTACGCGGTCGGCTACCAGGCGTCCATCTACGAGGTGCGGCAGGAGGAGGTGGGGCTGCCGGGCGGGCCTCAGAGGGTGGTCCACGAGCACTGGACGGCGAGTGACTTCTACTGGATGGATGCGCGGCTGGTGGATGCCATCCCCGACCCGTTGACCGCGGTGCCCGACACGCTTCGCATCAAGTCGATCGGCCGCGAACCCCCGAGTGAAGCGGGGGTGACGAAGACTCAGGTGGTCCTCGAGGCTTATCCCGGCGAGGAGATCTTCGACGAAGAAGGCAACTCGCTCGGCTACGAACCGGACACGCCGTATGCCTTCATGGACGTGCGGGAGCGCACGTTCGACCTCCTGACCGAGGGTTACCCGGTGTACGATGATCCGCTCATGCCATTCCTCAGCAGCACCACCTCCGGCGAGACCCGCTACAACCCTGCGACCGGATTGCTCGAACTGGTTCCCGAGGTGTTTCTGCCGACCGGTGTCGACCTGCACCTGATGGTCAACTTCTTCGTGATCGCCGGGTGCAGCGATGTCGGACTCGCGGCCTGCGACTTCGGTATCGACGGCAGCCACACGGCCGGCATCGGCATCAAGTTCGCCGATCCCGAAGTGTCGTTGTCGTCGCTCAACGGATTCAGTTTCCCGCAGACGGCGCTGGTGCCGGAGCCCGAGACCTACGCGTTGATGCTGGGTGGCCTGGCACTGATCGGCGTGGCGGCACGGCGTCGTTCCCATGGGGTCGCGGAGAGCACGAAGTCGTAGTTTCAGACCGACAGGTCGGCCGCGCGTTGCGGCAATCCTGGCAGGACAAGAATAGCCAACAACACTCGACAACAATCCAGGAGATCTGTCATGCCGAATCGCCACCATGGACTTGGGGCTGCCGCCGCGCTGTGCCTCCTGGCAGGGCTACCATCCACCGCCACCGCTGGCGTGGCCATTCAACTGTTCAACCCCTACAACCACGGATTGGGGGCTGGGCCCGGGAATCCGGGTGTGAACGAACTCGACACCAATCGGGTGCCCATCGCGCACGGGATCTTGTACCCCCCGCTGGGATATCTCCAAGACACGGACTACGTGAATTTCGCGCCGTTCTACGCGAACCCCACCACCAGTGTGTACATGGGCCAGTCGTACAATCTGGACAACTACCTTTCGTACGAGGTGCTCAACCTAAATCCGTTCGCGAGCAACTATCAGAATCTGCACATCTCCACGCCTCCGGGCATCGGAAGCTACCCGTATTTCGACCCCATCGCCTGGGGTTCCTCGTCCATGGGCAGTCCTGGGTTCTCGGCGAACGCCGGCACCTTCGGCCTGACCTCACCCAACGTGGACACCGGGGTGGGAAGCGCCGCCGGATCGGTCAGCAGCAACGGGGAGATGAAGCTGAAGGTGGATGTCCGGATGTCGGGTGGTTTCGAGGCCACGCCGGTCGCGGAAGGTGCACTACAGGGAACCTTTACCGACAAGTTCACCGTCAACGCCACCGGTCCCTCGGCCGCCGCCACCATCAGCTTCGCGGCGAAGGCCAGTGCGCCCGCGCTGGACTTCACCGACGGCGATTTCTACAACTATGCCGTCGGGTACCAGATGGCGGTGTACGAGCGCACGACGGCGTTTTTCCAGGATGAAGACGGCAATCCCGTCGGGCCCGGGATGCCGGGCATCAAGGAGCACTGGTCGGATCGGGGTTTCTACTGGATGGATGCGCGCCTCGAGCGTGATCCGTTTACGCAGCGTCCGGACAACATCCGCATCGAGTCGCTCGGCGACGCGCCGCCCGGCGTGGAAGGCGTTGATTACGTGAAGGAGGTCATCGACACCGGGCCCGCGAACGGCGGGGGCAGTATCGTCGACGCCATCGCCTACCGGTACATTCGGGAGATTCCGGTCGACATCGCCGATCCGACGAGCCTTCGTTTCGACGATCCGATGATGCCGTTCAGCAAGACATCGATCTCCGGCAAGTACGAAATGGACATCTTCGGGAACTTCGGTCCGCGCTTGGGTGATATCGAACTGCCGACGGGCGTCGAGCTCGAACTGGTGGTGAACTTCTTCGTGATCGCCGGATGCAGCGACGCCGGATTCGAAAGCTGTGAGATTTCGATCGACGGCAGTCATACCGCAGGGGTCGGCATCAAGTTCGCCGATCCGACGGTGACGCTGTTGTCGGTCAATGGATTCAGCTATCCGCAGACGGCGCTGGTGCCGGAGCCCGAGACCTATGCGTTGATGCTGGGTGGGCTGGCGTTGCTGGGTTGGGTGGCGAAGCGCCGCAAGGGTTGAGCGCGCGCGCTGCGCGCGAGCATTCGCCCCCATCCCCGCCTTCCCCCGACCTTGTCGGGGGAAGGAGCGTACGGCTCCCTCCGCCGGTGCAGCCGGGGAAGGGATGTACACCCCTTCCCCCACCTTCGGTGGGGGAAGGTTGGGATGGGGGCAAAGGAACTTGCGTGAGCGGCGCTGTCGCGTCGCCCCGCGACATTCCCGGTACAGTGCCATTTCACGGGCCGCGACGAGCCCGGCGAGGAGGCGTTGATGGCTGGACAGTGGAACCGCGGCGGCAACTCCAACGCGCTGCACACGTGCGTGAGTGCTTTGCACGTCCGCGTGATCTCGACCCTCGCGTCGATCGCAGCCCTGGCTGCGGTTCCAATGTTGGGAATTGCGCAGACGCTACCCGACCCCATCCGCGTCATCGTCCCGGTTGCCGCCGGCAGCAGCCTCGACGCCCGCGCCCGCGTCGTTGCCGATGCGCTCGGCAAGCGCCTGCAACGCCGCGTGATCGTCGAGAACCGCACCGGCGCCGGCGGTGTCGTCGGCACGTTGTTCGTCGCGCGCGCGAAGCCCGACGGCGCCACACTGCTGTTCACCAACAGCGCCCACGCCATCAGTGCCCATCTGCAACGCGACCCGGGGTACGACCCAGTGCGCGACTTCACGCCGGTCGCCTCGGTCTACGAAAGCGGCATGGTGCTGGTGGTGCATCCCGATCTCAAGGTTTCCTCGGTGAAGGAATTGATGGCGCTCGCCAAGACCAAGGGCGAGTCTCTCAACTACGGATCGAGCGGGACGGGCAGCCTGCCCCACATGGGCATGGAGGTCTTCAAACGGGCCACCGGAATGGCGTTCGCCCATGTGCCATACAAAGGGGACAGTCAAGCCTTGTCCGACGTGCTCCCCGGCCGCATTCCGCTCATGATCAGCGGATACCCCGCTTCCGCGCCGCACGTCGAGGCCGGTACCCTGAAGGCGCTCGCGGTGACGAGCCCGAATCGCGCGTCGGTCTTTCCGGACGTGCCGACCATGGCGGAACTGGGTTATCCCGATGCCACGGTGAATGTCTGGACCGGATTCTTCGCGCCCGCGAAAATGTCGCAGGCACTGGTGGATCTGCTGCATCGGGAGATCAATGCGGCGGTGGCTACGCCCGTCGTGCAGGAGCATTTCGTCGCCACCGGCGCTCGTTCGATGACCATGTCGCCGGCCGCTTTCGGTGCCTTCGTCGCGCAGGAGAACGTGCGCTACGCGAAACTGGTGACGGACCTCAAATTGAGGGAAGAATGATGGAAGTCGCGACGCCGGAGATGGCGCGATGGTGAAGGCCGACGTACTGCTCGACGGCGCACTGTCAGTCGTCGATTATCGCTGCGACGCCGGACCGGCCGACCGGCCCTTCGCCGAATGCCACCGTGCCCACTCGCTCTCGTACGTGCGCCGCGGCAGCTTCGGCTATCGCACGCGCGGCCGGGACTACGAATTGGTGGCCGGTTCGATCCTCGTGGGTCATCCGGGTGACGAGTACGTCTGCACCCATCAGCACCATGAATGCGGTGACGAATGCCTGTCGTTCCAGCCGACCCCGGCGTTCGTCGAAGCGATCGGGGGTGGCCCCGAGGTGTGGAGTGTTGCCTGCGTGCCGCCGCTGCCGGAACTGATGGTACTGGGTGAACTCGCGCAGAGTGCGGCGACCGGTGATTCCACGGTCGGACTCGACGAGGCGGCGTTGTGGTTCACCGCGCGATTCGTCGAGTGTGTCTCCGGGCGTGAAGCGAAGGCGTTGCGTGCGCGTGCCGCCGATCGACGGCGTGCAGTCGAAACCGCACTGTGGCTGGACGCGAACGCGGGCCACGAGATCGACCTGGAAGCCACTGCGCAGCATGCCGGCTTGAGTCCGTTCCATTTCCTGCGCGTATTCTCGAAGGTGCTTGGCGTGACGCCACATCAGTATCTGGTGCGGGCAAGATTGCGCCGGGCCGCCCGCCTGCTCGCGAACGAGGAACTTCCCGTCACGGACGTCGCGTTGGACTCGGGGTTCGCCGACCTGTCCAATTTCGTTCGTACATTCCGCCGTGCCGCGGGTATGTCGCCGCGCGAGTTTCGTAGGCGCTCGCGCGGGGAGCGCAAGATTCTCCAAGAAAGGATGGCGGCCGCTGCGGCACGATGAGCTCCCCTGAATGAGGAGATCGTCATGTACGACCACATCGGTTTGAAGGTGAACAACCTGGACGGCGCAGTGCGCTTTTACGAAGCAGCCCTGGGGGCCCTCGGGCATGTCGTGGCGTCGCGCGAAGCGTCGTATGCGGGTATCGGCCCCAAGGGCGAGCCCGGGCTCTGGCTGTACCAGGCGGAAGGTCCGACCGGGGCAGGCATACACGTGGCGTTTCGCGCCGCGGATCGCGCGGCGGTGGATCGGTTCCATCGCAGCGGCCTCGCTGCAGGCGGCAAGGACAACGGCAAGCCCGGGTTGCGGGCAGACTACAGCCCGACGTACTACGCGGCGTTTCTGATCGATCCGGATGGCAACAACGTCGAGGCGGTGTGCATGACGGCGGAGTAGGCGCGCTGCCCCCATCCCAACCTTCCCCCGGCAAAGCCGGGGGAAGGGGTGTAAAGCTCTGTGCCCCGGCTTCGCCGGGGGAAGGGGTGTAGAGCTCCTTCCCCCACGCGTCAGCGTGGGGGAAGGTTGGGATGGGGGCCAGCCGTTCACTCCACCCCTATCCCCCCAAGGACTACAAGGACTATCCACCCGTACGTCCCTCACCCAGAATGCCGGCACCATGTCCCCCTTGGTGCTTCGCCGGTGGTGAAACGTTTCGCCCTTGCAGCGCTGAAGCGCGGCCTGTTCCTGGTCGTCGCCTTCATCCTGGGTGCTCTTGCCCTGCGTGCCTGGAATTCCCTGGGCGGCCCGCAGCTCGAACCCTGGCACCGGTATGTACCGGAGGAACTGAGCGAGGCCGAACTCGATCGCGCGACCTGGGCCGACTATGTCGAAGCCGAGCATCGCCTGTACGAGCTCATGATCCAGGCGGTCACTCGCCGCCTCGATCCGGAGGACCGCGTCCCGCACAACCGCTACTTCGAAGGCAGCGCCGTGTATCCGGCGCGCTTCGCGCAGGACTGGAACCGATCATTCGTACTTGAACCGAAGGGCGAGCCGGTCGGTGTCGTGCTGCTGCTGCACGGGCTCACCGATTCGCCGTATTCCGTGCGGCACATCGCGGCGCACTACCGCGACCGGGGCTACGTGGCGCTGGTCATGCGCCTGCCGGCACACGGCACGGTACCGGCAGCACTGACGCGTGTTCATTGGGAAGATACGCTGGCCGCCACGCGCATGGCGGTACGCGAAGCGCGGCGCCGCGTGAGTGCGCCGAAGCCGTTCCACATGGTGGGGTACTCGACGGGTGGAGCCCTGACTCTCAAGTACGCGCTCGATGCGCTGAAGGACGAACGCCTCGCGCGACCGGACCGGATCGTCCTGCTGTCGCCGATGATCGGGGTGTCGCGCTTCGCGCGGTTCGCAGGCTTTGCCGGCTGGCCTTCCGTGCTGCCGGCCTTCGCAAAGACCGCGTGGCTCGATCTGCTGCCCGAGTACAACCCGTTCAAGTACAACTCGTTCCCGGTGAATGCGGCAGTGCAATCCCATCGACTCAGCACGACGCTGCAGGAGGACCTGGTGCAGGCGTCCCGCGAGAATCGCCTGGGCAAGCTGCCGCCGGTCCTGACGTTCCAGTCGGTGGTGGACGATACGATCAGCGTGTCGGCGGTGATCAGCGCGTTGTACGGCATGCTGCCGGCGAACGGCAGCGAGCTGGTGCTGTTCGATCTGAACCGGTCCGTGGACTTCGGACTGTTGGTGAAGCCGGGCATCACCGATCCGCTGGTTCGCCTGCTTCCGGCAGCGCCGCGCAAGTACGCCATTTCGGTCGTGGCCAACGCGGATGCGAACACCGATGCCGTGATCGAGCGACGGATGGCAGCCGGTACCGCTGACGAATTACGACGGCCGTTGCCGCTCGCCTTTCCGCGAGAGGTGTATTCGCTGTCGCACATCGCGGTACCGTTCCCGACTAACGACGGCCTGTATGGCCTGCAACCCGACCCCTCGGAGAACTACGGCATCCGGCTCGGCGTTCGCGGCCTGCGCGGCGAGCGCGGCGTACTGGTGGTGGATCCGGCTTCGCTCCTGCGCCTCGGTTGCAACCCGTTCTACCCGTACCTGATCGAGCGCATCGACGCCGCGATCGACGGGCGCTGAGTGCCGTGCCCCGCTTGAGGCCGGGTAGCCCGCGAGAGTAACCTCACGGAACCATCGCCAATCGACGAGATGCCCCGAGCATGGGCGTTCGCGGCGATGGCGCTCAGGGAGGCACGACCATGAGATTCCGTACGCTGTTCCTGCTCGTCTGCTGCATCGTGACTTCGTTCGCAGCCCACGCCGAACCACCCAAGATGAACGTCATCGAGATCAACGACCACCTCACCGCGTTCTACACCGGTCGCGACGAGAGCATTCCGCGCTACAGCGCCGACTACAACTGGGTCGACGACGGTGCCATGAAGCTCGGCATCGCGACCTATGCCATCCATCGTGGCGATGAAGCGATCGTGTACGACACCTTCACGTCGAACGAGCAGGCTCAATGGGTGCGCGACTACCTCGCGAACAAGGGCATTCGCCGTTTCACGGTGGTGCTGAGCCACTGGCACCCGGACCACGTCGGCGGCAACGAGGTCTACACCGACAGCCACATCCTCGCCCCCGACGTCGGCCGGCATCTGATGGAAACGCTCAAGGACAAGATCGAGCAGGGCGAAGCCTTCGGGCCGCCGGGCATCAAGCCGCTCGTGCTGCCCGATCTCGCGTTCCGCAAACGCGCTGATCTCTACCTGGGCGATCTCAAGGTCGAACTGCACAACGTCAACATCCACAGCCCCGACAGCCTGGTGATCCTGATCCCGGCTGACCGCATCCTGCTGGCCGGCGACACCTTGGAGGACACGGTCACCTTCATGGTCGAGTTCGGCGATCTCGCCGAGCACGTGAAGAACCTGAAGAAGATGCGCACCCTGGAGTTCGATCGCATCTATCCGAACCACGGCGACCCGGAAGTGATCGCGAAGGGCGGCTACTCCAAGACTTTCATCGACGCGACTGTCGACTACATCACCAAGATGGTGAAGCGCGCCAAGAGCCGGGACTACCTCGAGGGCAAGCTCGAGGAGTACATCGGGGCTTCCATGAAGAAGCAGTGGATCAGCCTGTACGAACCCTATCGGGACGTACACCGCGACAACCTGAAGGGCGTGTACGAGTACTACAAGAAGCGGAAGCTGCCGGTGATCGAATAGCAAACGCCCGGCGCGATGGCCGGGCGCTTGGCAACGACGGTCGCGAGAGTCAGGCCTTGCGGTGGCGCCATGCTCGCGCGCCCAGCAAGCCGAGACCCGCCGCCAGCATCGCCCACGTTTCCGGCTCGGGGACCGGCACCGGATTGTTGAGGTAGGTCGCGCTCTCGCCGTTGGCGAACGCGATCACATGCAGGCCGAAGCGCAGGTCGCCGCTCGCCATTGCGGCGATCACGGCGTTGTAGTCGGCGGCCTTGTAGAACTCCATCGTCTCGCCCGCGGCATTGATGCCGGCCGCCGGTTTGCCGTTGAAGCCCAGTGTGTTGTCGGGTTCGGCTTCGTACGTGAAATCGACGACGAAGGGCGGGGTGGCAGTATTGCCGCCGGGCAGGTTGAGGGTGCCGGCGGCCTCGAAGTTCGTCCCGGAGCCGGTCAGCTTCGTGAACCCGTCCATGCCGTCGATGGAGACCTGCTCGACGGACGACTGCACGCCGACCATGTTGAAGAACTTGAAGTACACGTTCGGATCAACGCCATTGCTCGCATCGATGTCGTGCAGCACCTGCAGATAGAGCTGGCTCCCCACGGCGGGCGTGTCATCGCAACCGACCAGACAGGAAAAGTTGAAGGAGGCGCCGCCGTACCCCGCGACAGGGTCGATGGGCGGGAGCAGTGCGTGGGCGGAAGCGCTGGCTACCAGGGCGATGGCGGCGGTCAAGGTCTTGATCTTGTTCATTTGCAGGTCTCTCCAGGCGGGGTCAGTGGGAGCCAGGCGGGAATTTCTCCCGGCAGCCCCTAGGATAAATCTACCAATCTGTTAGTTTCAACGACCGCCTGCTTTTATTTCGGGTGCCGATCAACCTGCCTTGAGATGCCACGCCTTCGGCCGTGTAAACGTCTCGATGCCGTAGGTGGAGAGGGTCAGTCCCACGCCGGAGTGACCCACACCGGACCACGGCAGTCGCGGGCTCACGCGGTCGCAACAGTTCCAGTAGACCGAACCTGCGTTGACCTTCGCGAGCAACCGTTGCGCGCGTGCTTCGTCCTTGGTGTAGACGCCGGCCGTGAGTCCGTAGGCGGTGTCGTTCATCAGCTTGACCGCTTCATCGTCGCCCGAGACCTTCTGAATGCCGATGATCGGTCCGAAGCTTTCCTCGCGCATCACTTCCATCGAGTGGTTGACGTTGGCGAACACGGTCGGCTCGAACCAGTTGCCGGCACCCGGAATGCGCTTGCCGCCGGTCAGCAGCTTCGCGCCCTTGGCCGTTGCGTCGGCCACCTGCTTCTCGAGCACGGCGAGTTGCGGCGCGCGCGTGAGCGGGCCGATGTAGCTGCCGGGCTCGGTAGGCTTGCCGACCTTGAAGCCTTTCACTTCCTTCACGAACGCGTCGACGAAGGCGTCGTGGATCTTCTCGTGCACGTAGATGCGTTCCACCGAGCAGCAGCTCTGGCCGGTGTTGTACATGGCCCCGTCGGCCAGCGAGCCGACCGCTGCAGCGATGTCGACGTCCTCGCAGACATAGCTCGGGTCCTTGCCGCCCAGCTCGAGCTGCAGCTTGATCATGCGGCCGGCAACGGCCTCGGCGATCTTCTTTCCGGTGCCGTAGGACCCGGTGAAGAACACGCCGTCGATGGGTTGCACAAGTAGTGCCGTACCGACCGCGCCGCCACCGACCAGAACGGTGAATACGTCCTTCGGGACACCCGCCTCGTGCAGCAGGCGCGCGATCTCGAGTCCCGTCAGCGTTGCGAATTCCGAAGGTTTGTACAGGACGGCGTTGCCGGTGAGCAGCGCCGGGACGAATACGTTCGCCCCCACGAACCACGGATAGTTCCACGCGGAAATGTTGGCGATGACGCCGAGCGGCACGTGCGAGATGCGCTCGCGCATGCCGGCGTCGTCGAACACCGTGCGCGGTGCCAACGTTGCCTCGGCCTCGGCCAGGAAGAAGTCGACGCGGCCCAGGAGGCCATTCAGCTCGTTCTTCGACTGCTGCAGCGGTTTGCCGACCTCGGAGGTCTCGATGGCCGCCAGCTTGTCCAGATCGCGCACCACGCCGTCGCGGAACCTGCGCAGGATGGCGAGCTTCTCCGCGAGGGCCACGGCGGCCCACGCAGGCTGCGCGGCTCGCGCTGCGCGGTACTTCGTCGCAACGGACTCGGCGGTATCCTCGGGCAACTGAGTGATGGTGCTGCCGTCGGCGGGATTAGTGATGGTCAACATCCGGAGAAGCCTTTCGTGAGGGATCAGGACGGTGTCGCGGGAGCACCCTGGTTCTTGCGGGCGCGCGCGGCTTCGAGAAAGTCGTTGAGAATCGGCTTGCCGGCCAGCTCGGATGCCTGGTTCGAGCTGTGCGTCATGAATTCCGGGTGCCACTGGATCCCGAAGACGTAGCTCGGGCCACGCCAACGGATGGCCTCGACGATGCCGTCGGGAACGCCCACGGCTTCCACGACGAGATCCTTGCCGACGTCCTTCACCGCCTGGTGATGGATCGAGTTGATGGTGGCCTGGGTCGTGCCGGGGTAGAGATCGGCAAGATGGGTTCCGCGCACCAGGCTGACGGTATGGAACTGCTGGTCGTACTTGGCAGCGTTGCGGTGCTCGATGGCCTCGGGCACCTGGGTCTCGATGTCCTGGTAGAGCGTGCCGCCCAGGGCCACGTTGATCAGCTGGCAGCCGCGGCAGATGCCGATCACCGGCTTGCGGTGGTCGACGAACGCCTTGAACAGATCCATCTCGTACCGGTCGCGCACCGCATCGCCGGCCCATTCGGGCTTGAGCGGTTTCTCGCCGTAGGTCTGCGGCGAGAGATCGTTGCCGCCTTGCAGGACGAGTCCGTCGAGGTGCTCGGCGTAGGCGTGCAGGCTCATCTCGCTGCGCTCGATCATGCCGGCGCTCTCGATGGCGGGGATCATCACCACCAGCACCTTGCGCGACATGACCCAGTGGGCCACGGATTGCTCCAGGTAATGCAGCGTCTTGGTGAAGACGCCGCCCATGTCGAGTACCGGACTGATCGGATGGTAGATCCGCGCGGAGACGCCGATCAGTAAACGATCCTTCATCACATCGCCTGTTCGTAGAACCGTATGAAGTCCGCGTGGGAGCACGGCCGCGGGTTGGTCTGGCCGGCGATGTCCTTCTCCGCCACTGCTACAAGCGCCGGGATCTGCTCGCGCGTCACCTTCACCGCGGACAGTGATGCCGGAATGCCGATGGATGCCTTGAACCGCTTGAGCCATGGCACGAAGTCGTCGGCACCGGCCGCGCCGACGGCATGGGCCATTTCCGCAAACTTCTCGCGCGCGACTTCCAGATTGAACTGCATCACCGGCTCGATCATCAGCGCGTTGGCGAGCCCGTGATGCAGGTCGGCCACGGTGGACAGCGCGTGCGCGCAGGCGTGCACCGCGCCGAGATCCTTCTGGAAGGCGACCGCACCCATCAGCGACGACATCATCATGTTGCTGCGCGCCTCGATGTTGCCGGGTTCGCGAACCGCGATGGGCAGCGCGCGAGCACCGATGCGCATGCCTTCGAGGGCGATGCCGTCGCACATGGGGTGAAAAGTGGGACAGAGGTAGGACTCGATGTTGTGGGTCATCGCATCCATGCCGGTCGCGGCGGTCACGCCCGCGGGCAGCGCGAGCGTGAGTTCAGGGTCGGCGAAGACGATCTTCGCGAGCAGCCGCGGCGAGAACACGATGCGCTTCACGTGAGTGTCGTCTTCCGACACCACGCTCGAGCGGCCGACTTCCGAACCGGTGCCGCTGGTGGTGGGCAGTGCGACGAAGTAGGGCAGGTCGCCGTCGATCGGACGCACCTTGGGATGATCCCAGACGTACTCCATCACGTCGCCTGCATGCGTCGTCATCACGGCGACTACCTTCGCGACATCGAGGCCGGCGCCACCGCCGAAGCCGATGACGCAGTCAGCGCGGTGTGCTCTGGCCGCCGCTGCGCCTTCCATCACCTGCGCCCGTGTGGGGTTGCCGTGGACCCCCGAAAACACGGCAACGTCGAGGCCGGGGCCCAGGCCGCTGCGGAACTCGGCCATGACGGGCAGTGCCGCGAGGCCCTTGTCCGTGACGATGAGCGGGCGCTTGACGCCCACTTCGCGCAGGTGATCGCCGACGAGCTTGCGAGCGCCGGGGCCGAACTGGATGGTGGTGGGGAAACCGAACTTGGTGATGGTCATGGGAAAGGAGGAGTTGAATATTCATGGATGCTGCCCCCATCCCAACCTTCCCCCGCCGCAGGTGGGGGAAGGGGTGTACATCTCCCCCCGGGCGGGGGAAAGGGTGTACATCCCCTCCCCCGGCTATGCCGGGGGAGGGCTAGGG
>LNFM01008179.1_pt1 | contig 15909 bp, 14 predicted proteins | sample 596031 | NCBI WGS metagenome assembly LNFM01 (sample SAMN04254537, study PRJNA301005) | activated carbon metagenome | isolation source: dual media filters at the Ann Arbor, Michigan drinking water treatment plant | place: USA: Ann Arbor | reverse complement strand
TGGATGTTGGTAGGCGCGATTGGACTCGAACCAACGACCCCCACCATGTCAAGGTGGTGCTCTAACCAGCTGAGCTACGCGCCTGTTGCAGCCGCCGATTGTATCTCAACTTCGCCGGTCGGCGCATCCGTTCCCGCGTCCGCCCGCGTCGATCCGGTTCCGTCATGTGTCGTTCACGGCACTGCGCTAACCTTGACACGGTGCCTGCATCCCGCCGGGCCACCCGCCGGAGCCCTGCAATGAAGCGAGCCAAACCCCTGTCGCCATCGCCCACGGAAACCGGCAGCCAGACATCCGCGGCACGTGCGCCGGATCCGGCCCGGCGCAACCTGCTCAAGGCGGCCGTCTCGGGTGCCGCGCTCTCGGTTCCGTTCGCCGGATGCGCGACGCCCTCCGGCACCCGGTGGCAGGGACCGCCGGCGATCGGCTTCAAGTCCATTGCGCCGATGGCGGACGATTCGGTGCGCGTCCCGGAGGGCTACCAGGCGCGCGTGCTGAACGCCTGGGGCGACCCGGTCGGCTCTCATCTGGGCACGCCGGCGTTTCGCCAGGACGCATCGAACACCGCGGCGGAGCAGTTGCTGCAGTCCGGCATGCACCACGATGCGATCGAGTACTTCCCGCTGCCCTTCGGATCGCGGCAATCGCGCCGCGCGCTGCTCGCGATCAACCACGAATACACGGATGACGGACTCCTGCACCCCGGCGGCATGGTGCCCTGGACGGCCGAGAAGGTGGCGAAATCGCAGGCCGCGCATGGCGTGTCGATCATCGAGATCGAGGCCGGCCGTGACGGCTGGCAAGTGGCAAGCCCGTCCAGGCATGCGCGCCGGATCACCGCGCGCACGCCGATGATCCTGTCGGGCCCTGCCGCAGGCAACCCGGCGCTGCGCACCAGCTACGACGGCGCAGGCACCCTCGCCCGCGGAACCTTGAACAATTGTGCGGGCGGGTTCACGCCCTGGGGAACCTACCTGACCTGCGAAGAGAACTGGAATCTCTATTTCCACGCAGGGACTGCGCCGGTGCCGCCTGCGCTGCAGCGCTACGGCGTGCGGGCGAAGGGCAGCGCCCGGTGGCATGAACACGACGCCCGCTTCGACCTGGCGCAGGAACCCAACGAGCCGAACCGGTTCGGCTGGGTGGTCGAGATCGATCCGTACGACCCCGATTCCGTGCCGGTCAAGCGGACCGCCCTTGGCCGCTTCAAGCACGAAGGCGCGATGCTTGCCGTGGCGCCCGACCGCCGGCTCGCCTGGTACATGGGCGACGACGAGGTGTTCGAGTATGTCTACAAGTTCGTCACCCGCGACGCGTACGATCCGGACAACCGCGCGGCGAACCGCAACCTGCTCGACCACGGCACGCTTTACGTCGCCCGCTTCGATGCCGATGGCACCGGCGAGTGGATCGCACTGGTCCATGGCCAGAACGGCCTGACCCGGGAGAACGGCTTCGCCGACCAGGCTGACGTGCTGATCCGCACGCGGCAGGCGGCCGACCGCGTCGGCGCGACCCGCATGGACCGGCCGGAATGGGGGGCGGTACACCCGACGACGCTCGAGGTGTACATGACGATGACCAACAATGCACAGCGCGGTGCGCCCGGCCGGCCCGGACCGGACGCCGCCAACCCGCGGTCGCGCAACGTGTTCGGCCACATCCTCCGCTGGCGGGAATCCGGACGGAATCCCACCGCCCTGCGCTTCGAGTGGGACATCTTCGCGCTCGGCGGAGACCCGCAATCGACCGATGCCGCACAACACGGCAACGTCAAGGGCGATACCTACGGCAGTCCGGACGGTCTCTGGTTCGACCCTGCGGGCAACCTCTGGATCCAGACCGATGTCTCGACCAGCGCACTGAACCGGGGCGACTACCAGCGCATGGGCAACAACCAGATGCTGGTCGCGAACGTGGTGACCGGCGAGACGCGGCGCTTCCTGACCGGTCCCAATGGCTGCGAGGTGACCGGCTGCGTGATGTCGCCGGATGGCCGCACGCTGTTCATCAACATCCAGCATCCGGGCGAGCCGGCCGGCGACCGCAACGATCCCGCGCGGCCGAAGGCGATCAGCAGCTGGCCCGACGGCCCGAAGGGCGGGCGGCCGCGTTCGGCAACCGTGGCGATCAGCCGGATCGACGGCGGACTGATCGGCACCTGAGCGACGGCCCGCGGCCGGGACTACTCCATCACCAGCGTATCGTTGGTGTTGTCGATCGACCAGGACTTCAGGCGGCGAAGGAAACTCTGGCCGAGCAGGAACGGACTGGACAGGCTGCCGGCGGTCGCCGTCACATCCTCGACCACCCGCCCGCCGACGCGCAGCGAGCGGATGCGGAACGTTTCCAGCGAGACCCGCGAGCCGTCGGCCAGTACGTACTCCCTGCGTCCGAGGAAGTCGCTGCGCGACAGCGCGCCGCTGGACAGCATTCCGGCCACCACGTCCGACGGGATGTTCACGTCCGCCGCCCCGGAATCGACCACGAACCGGAGCCCGGCCCGGCCATTCACTTCGACCGGCACGGTCACCGAGCCGCCCTGCCTCTGCACCGGCACGGAGACGGAACCGGCGGGCGCGGCCGCGCGGGCAGCCGCCGGACCCGGGCCGGTCGGCGCGGGCGCGCCACCGGGTGCCGCGATGGCCTCTGCGGCAGGCAGGCGCGCTTCGCACGCAAAGCGCCGCAACGCTTCGTTGGCACTGCCCGGCCGGATGTGGTCCCACGCGGTCGATGCCGCGATCGGCAGCGACAGTTCATTGCCGGCGCCCATGGGCAGTGGATGCAACGTGCGGGATACGATGCGTGCACGCGGCTCGACGCAGTCGGCTTCCAGCACCACCCGCATCGACTGCACCCGCTGCCCGGGCGCGCGCGCGTTGAACAGGGCGAGCACCGTGCGCCGGGTCCGGTCGCCGCGGAGCGACGCGGGATCGGCCGCATAGCGGAACGAACCCTCCTCCCCGAGCTCGACCCATTCCGCCGAAGCGGGGCCAGCGCCGGCGAACGCAACCAGCGCGGCGAACCCGGCCAGCGCGGCGCGGGCGCTCAATCGGCCCAGTACAACGTGGCCGGGTTCGCGACCAGTACCTGCCTGCGCAGCGCCTCGTCGGTGACGGTCCGGGCGAACAGGTTCACCAGCTCGCCGTCGTTCGGCATGTCGGCGCTGATGTTCGGATGCGGGAAGTCGGTGCCCCACAACACGCGCTCGGGCGCGGCATCGACCAGCGCCTGCGCGAACGGGATCGCGTCATCGAACGGCGCGTGGCCGGCGGACACCCGCTCCGACCCGCTGATCTTGACCCACGCCTTCGCGTTGCTGCGCATCAGGTCGAGCAGTTGCACGAACGCGGGCTGGTCCGTGCCCGCCCCCGCCTTCACCCGCGCCATGTGGTCGATGATGAAGGGCACCGGCAGCGCATCGAGCAGCGAACGGTACTGCGGGATGTCGACTGCGTCGAAGTGCAGTTGCAGGTGCCAGCCCAGCGGCGCCAGGCGGGCCACCGTCTCGTGGAAGAAACCCATGTCCGGCGCACCGCCGAGGTGCTTGACGAAGTTGAACCGGACGCCGCGGACGCCCCCTGCATGCAGCCGCGCGAACTCCGCCTGCGGCGTGCCGGGATCGACCATCGCCACGCCCTTGTAGCGGCCGCCACTGCGCGCGATCGCATCCAGCATGGCCGAGTTGTCGGCGCCGTGGCAACTGGCCTGGACCAGCACCGCGCGCTCGAGACCGAGGAAGTCGTGCAACCCGCGCAGGTGGTCATAGCCGGCATCGGTCGGCGTGTAGGTACGTTCCGGCGCGTACGGAAACCGATCGGCCGGTCCGAAGATGTGGCAGTGCGCATCGCAGGCCAGCGGCGGCGGCACCCAGGAAGGCTTGACCGGACGAGTGTCGTAGGGACGGCAGGGTTTCATGACGCGGATCGGCTCCGTGTTGCGATCGGGGTGGCCGGCAGAGTCTACTGCCGCTCGATCTTCGCCTGCGTGACGACATCGCCCCAGCGACGGATCTCGCTCACCAGCAGCTTCGTCATGTCCTCAGGCGTGCCGCCGGTCGGCGTGACCGCGAGCTCGGCCATCCGCTTGCGTATCTCGGGACGTGCGATCGCCGCGTTGATCTCGGCATTCAACCGGTTGATGATCGGCCGCGGCGTGCGCACCGGTGCTGCCACGCCGTTCCATCCGCTGACGTTGTACTGGGGCATCCCGCTCTCCAGCGCCGTCGGCACGTTCGGCAACGCCTCGAAGCGCTTGGCCCCGGTGACGACGACCGCGCGCAACGCGCCACCGGTGATCTGCGTGAGCACCGGGCCGAGCACCTCGAAGCCCACCTGCACCTCGTCTCCCTGGAGGGCCGCCACCAGTGCAGGCGTACCCTTGTAGGTGACCGAGTTCATCGGCACGCCCGCCTGGGCGCGGAACAGCTCGGTGGCCAGGTGCTGCGTGCTGCCGATGTTGATCGACCCGAGGTTCAGCTTCTGCGGCGCGGTGCGCGCCAGGTTCAGGATGTCCTTGATCGAATTGATCTGGGAATTCTTTCCGGTCAGGATCACCAGGTCGAACGAGGCGAGCGGCGCGACCATCGCGAAATCCTTCACCGGATCGTACGGCAGCGACTTCATCAGCGTGACCGCTGCGGCATTGCCGTTGGTGACCAGCAGCAGCGTGTAGCCGTCCGGCGCCGCCTTGGCGACCGTCTCGGCGGCGATGATGCCGCCGGCGCCGGGCCGGTTGTCGACCAGGAACGGCTGGCCCATCCGCTCGCCGAGGCTCTGCGCGAGCAGCCGCGAGGTGAGGTCGGCGACGCCACCCGGTGCGAAACCGAGCACGATGCGCATCGGCCGGGACGGATAGTCCTGCGCGGTGGCGACGATCGGGAACGCGGATGCAAGGGCAGCGGCGACGGCGATGGCGCCCGTGCCGAAGTTGCGGGCCATTTGGTGCATGTTGATTCCTCCGTGGATGCGAGCGTCGTATCTTTGTGGCCCGCATGTTAACCGAAGGCCGCGGCCGCGCAGCGCCGCCGGGCACCGCGACCGTTGCCCGCTCGATCGTGCGAAGGAGCGCACCGACCGCCCGGACGATCAGCCGCCGGCCGGGGGCTGCCCCAATGCACGCGCCGAGAGGCCCAGCGCCTTGCCGATGATCTCGGACGCCTTGAGCCCCGTTCCGGTCAGTACGGCGACGGTGGTCTCGCCCGGTCGGATATCGCCCGCCTCGATCAGGTGATCGAGTGCGGCACCCACCGACGCGCACGTCGGCTCGACATAGAACCCCATGCCGGCCAGCGCACGCAGCGCCTCGACGATCTCGTCTTCACCGACCGAGAGGATCCGGCCGTGGTTGGCGCGCACGGCCTGCAGGATTGCGCGCCCGCGGGTCGGCCGCTGGGACGCGATCCCCTCGGCCAGCGTCGGCTTCGGCACGACCTGCTTGTATTCGTCCAGTCCCTCGTCGAACGCCTGCGCCAGTGGCGACACGTTGGCCGCCTGCACGCCGAAGATGCGCGGCATGCGATCGGTCTCCCCGGCGCGCATCAGCTCCGCGAAGCCTCGCTCGCAACCGAGCACGTTTGCGCCGTACCCCAGCGGCACGATCACGTTGTCGGGCAACCGGAACCCCAGCTGCTCCCACAACTCATAGGCCAGCGTCTTGGTGCCTTCGAGGAAGTATGGCTGGCGGTTGTGGCTCGCATAGAACATGGTCGAGGCCTCGCGCAGCGCCGCATCCGCGACATCCTGCCGCGTGCCCGGGACCGCGACGACGTCGGCCCCATGCGCGGCCATCTGCGCGATCTTGGGGTAGGACGCCGTCGCCGGGACCATGATGCGGCAACGCATGCCTGCCGCCGCAGCATAGGTCGCAAGCGAGGCACCCGCATTGCCGGACGAATCCTCCAGCACCTGCGTCACTCCATGCCGCCTCAGGTAGCTCACCATCGCCGTCATGCCCCGGTCCTTGAACGAACCGGTGGGCATCACGTACTCCAGCTTCCACAACAGGTCGATGCCCTTCCACGCGCGCGGCAGCAGAGGCGTCCAGCCCTCGCCGAGGGTCACCGCCCCTTCGTACGGCACCAGCATGGCATCGGCGTATCGCCACAGCGACCGGCGCGACGGATGGATCCGGTCGCGCGTGATCCCTGCGCAGGGCTCGAGGTCCACGCCATTGCCGTCGTCCGACTGCCAGCGCGGCACGTCGGACGCGTAGCGCCGCCCGTTGACGATGTCGAAGTAGCTCATGGCCCCGGCAGTGTCACGGTCGCGCGTGGACGGCAGGTTCAGCCCTCGACCTTTTCCACCACGCCGCTTCGGGTCGCCTTGAAGATGGCTTCGAGCGCGGAGATGTTGGCGATCATCTGCTCGCGCGGCACCGGATACGGCGCGCGCCCCTCGGCCGCATCGGCGAAGGCCTCGAGGTTGGCGAGCACGCCGGGCACCGGCGGGAACTCCTTCACCTCGCGCCGCCCGCCGCGGAAGCACTGGGTCATCGTCCAGCCTTCCGGCGCTTCAGGATGGGTCTTGTCGCGCACCTCGATCCAGCCCTCGTTGCAGTAGATCGCGAAGCGGCCGTCGAACGGCGTGGCGAGGATCGCGCTGATCAGCGCATGGCCACCGTTGCGGAACGACACCAGGATCGCCAGCGTGTCGCCGTTGACCAGGTGGCTGCCGAGCTGCTTCACGCTGGCATACACATGGTCGGCCTCGCCGAACACGCCGACCGACAGGTCGAGCAGGTGGATGCCGGTGGCCGTCATCGGACCGGCCGGCGCTTCCTTGCCGGACAGGCGCCAGTTGTCGGCAGCCAGCGACAGGAACTTGTCCTGGCTGAAGTTGGCCTCGACCTGCAGCGGCTTGCCGAGCACGCCGGACTTCACGATCTGCATCATCTCCAGGATCGGTGGCTCGAACCGGCGCTCGTGCCCGACCGCCAGCGCGACGCCGGCCTTTTCGATCGCGGCCACGGCACGAAGCACGTCCGCACGCGTCATCGACAGCGGCTTTTCGCAGAACACATGCTTGCCGGCAGCCGCGGCAGCGACGATCTGGTCGGTGTGCTGGGTGTGCGGCGTGCACAGCACGACGGCCTGGATCGACGGATCCTTCAGTACGTCTTCATAGCTGGTCACCACCTGCACGCCCTGCTCGCGCGCGAAATCGGCGATCGAGTCGGGATTGACCTCGACCACCTTGCCGACGCTGATCTTCTGGCTGGTCTTCAGCAGCGGGACGATGATCTTGCCCCACCATCCCATGCCGACAACGGCTACGTTCAACATCCGTCTTTCTCCTCAGGCTGCGCGGGCGGTCTTGCCCGACGCGATCGCGGCATTCACCGCCGGCATGACCTTCTCGGCCATCAGTTCCATCGAGCGCTTGCCCAGCGCCGGGTCTTTCCAGTCCAGGGACGCATAAACGAGCGTGCCGAAGTCGCCCACTTCCTCGCGGAAGGCGAGGATCTGGTCGACCACGCTGTCGACGGTGCCGGCGATCGTGAGCTTGCGGTTCACGTAATCCGCCGTGATCATCTCGTCGGGCATGCTCTGGTCGGCCTTGAACAGGTTGCCGCGATTGCCGAAGCCGACCAGCTTGCGGATGAGCTGCTTGAAGTAGTGGTGGTAGGGGCCGTCCTCGCCGTAGCCGTAGCGCTGCGCCGTCGCGTCGTCGTCGGCGACGAAGATGCACTTGGCGACGCTCCAGTCGGCCGGGTCGGCGACCACGCCGATGTTCTGCTTGCCCTGCACGTAGCTGTCCCAGTGGGTCTTCACCCACTGCGGCAGCAGGAAGTTCGCCGAGATCGGCTTCCAGCCGCGCTCGGCCATCGCCACCACGCCCTTGGAGAACGGCGCCACCACGGTGCCGACGATCGGTGGATGCGGCTGCTGGTAGGGCCTGAGCATGATGCCAGTGCCGATCTCGGCGATCATCGTCTTCTCGGTGGTGACCTCCCAGAACTGGCCCTTGAGGTTGTACGGCGCCTCGCCGGCCCAGATGTCGAGCACCATGTTGATGCCCTCGACGAACATCGCCATGCGGTCGCGGCCGTAGTTGCCGAAGGCCTCGGCATCCGACATCAGGCCGCCGGGGCTGATGCCCATGATGAACCGGCCTTCCAGCATGTTGTCGAGCATGGCCGCCTGCGCGGCGACGTGCGCCGGATGGCTGTTGGGCAGGTTGATCGTGCCGGTGCCGAGCTTGATCTGCCTGGTGTCGTGGGCGAGGCTGGCGAGGAACATCATGCACGAGGTCACCGTCTCGGCGGCGTCGGTCACGTGCTCGCCGACGAAGGCCTCCGAGTAGCCGAGGCGGTCGGCCAGGATGATCGCCTCGCGGTCTTCCTTGAGCGACAGCGGCCACGGCTTGCCCACGGGGTGCAGCGGCATCATGAAGGTGGACAGTTTCATGCGGTTCTCCGTATGCGGTAGCGATTGCTGGGAAGAATGCCCTGCTGCGGCAAGGTCAGGCGGCGAGCTGCGCCGAGGTGCAGTAGCGACCCTGGCTGTAGATCAGCGGATCGCCTTCGCCGTAGCGGGCGGCGAGCACGCGACCGATCACGATCCGGTGGTCGCCGCAGGTGACGGTGTCCTCGACCCGGCATTCGAATGCGGCGAGGCTTCCGGTCAGGAGGGGCACGCCCTCCACGCCGTCCTCGATCGCCAGCCCGACGAACTTGTCGTCCGCCGGCCGGCAGAATCGCTGCGAGACCTCCTGCTGTGCAGTGGCCAGCACGTTGACGGCAAATGCCCGGCCCTTGCCGAACGCAGGCTCGGAGGGCGACCCGGCGCGCAGGTTCCAGAGGATCATCGCCGGCTCGAGCGAGAGCGAAGTGAACGAGTTCACGGTGAGTCCGGTGCGCCGGCCGTCGGGCAGCAGCGCGGTGATCACGGTGACGCCCGTGGCGAAGCGGCCGAACGCATCCCGGAGCTGGCGCTGGGAGACGGCGTCTCCGACAGGGTCGCGGCTGAGGTCCAGGCGGGTCATCGGGGCTCCACGTCGGATGGGAAGGGAATCGACTGCGGACTTTAGCGATCGATTCGCATTACGCCAAATGATGATTCATAATATCAAGCATCACGAATCGTAATGAAGGCACTCGTCGCCGATGCCCTCCATCACCGCCATCCGGTTGTTCGCCGCCGCCTACGAGGAACGCTCGTTTTCCCGGGCTGCCGCGCGCGAACACACGACGCAGCCGGCCGTGTCGCAGCGGGTGCGCGCGCTGGAAGACGAGCTCGGCGTGCGCCTGCTCGAGCGTTCCCCGTCGCAGGTGACGCCGACCGCCGCCGGTGATGCCTATTACAGGCGTGCAATCGACCTGCTCGCCACGCTCGAGCAGGCGGGACGGGAGGCCCGCGGCGCAGGCAGTGCGCTGTCCGGCGAGGTCAAGGTGGGCCTGATGCCGTCCCTGACACGCTGTTGCCTCGCGCCCGCCCTGGCCGCATTCGGCGAGCGCCACCCGCAGGTGACCCCGAAAGTCACCGAAGCCTACAGCGGCGTGCTGACGGACCTGCTGCGCGCCGGCGACCTCGATTTCGCGATCGTGCCGGCGTTCGATGCGCCGGTCGGCATCCGCAGCCGCTTCCTCGCGCGCACGGCCGAGTTGCTGGTGTCGCGCGCCGACGGGCGATGGCCCGCCGGCGTGCCCGTGCAGGCGACCCGCCTGCGCGACCTGCGCCTGATGGTGCCGGCACCGCTGAACACCCGGCGGCAGCGCATCGAACGCTGGCTGGCGTCAAACGGAGCCTCCGTCGCGCAGCGGCTGGAACTGGACTCGATGTACGGCACCCTCGACATGATCGGTCGCAGCGACTGGGTCGCGATCCTGCCCGAAGTGATGCTGACGCCCGAGATCGACAGCGGCTCGCTGTCGGTGTCGCCGCTGGCCGCGCCGCCATTCACGCTCGACCTGGTGGTGATCGAAGCGGCCCGCCGCCCGCCGCCGCCGGCGGCCGAAGCCTTCCTGGTGGAACTCGCGTCACGGATCGACGCATCCGCCACGCCCCTCCCGTAGCCCGGAGGCAGGACGGCATCGACGGACCCGCCGCCGATGCCCCGGGACGATACCGATCAGTCGGCCGTGATCTTCGCGTCGCGGATCGCCCGCCCGAAGCGTTCGTTCTCTTCGCGCACGAAAACCATGAAGTCGTCGAGCGACTTGCTGACCACCACCTCGGCCCCGCCGTCGTTGAGGCGCTTGCGCACGTCCGGATGCGCCATCACCTTCTGCATCGCCTCGAACAGGCGGTTGACCACCGGGCGCGGCGTCCCCGCCGGCACGAACACGCCCTGCCAGGAGCCGGTGCGCATGCTCTTGAAGCCCACCTCGGCCATCGTCGGCACGTCAGGCACGCCGGCGTTGCGGTTCGGCGCGACGATGCCCAGCATCTTCAGCTTGCCCGCCTTGACGAAGGTCATCGCGGAGGACAGCGTGACGAAGCCGAGCTGGGTCTCGTTCTGGATCAGCGACGTGACGGCCGGACCGGCGCCACCCTTGTAGGGGATGTGGGTCATCGTGATGCCGGCCGCGCGCATCAGGATCTCCATCTCGATCCGGTTCGCGCTGCCCGGGCCCGGCGAGGCGAAATTGAGCTTGTTCGGATTGGCCTTCGCAAAGGCGATCAGCTCGGCCACGCTGTTCGGCGGCAGCGACGGATGGGCCACCAGCGCACCCGGCACGTCGACCACCTGGGTGACCGGGATGAAGTGCTTGGTCGGCTTGTAGGCAAAATCCGGATACAGGCTCGGATTGATCGCCATCGTGCCGACGTTGCCGAGCAGCAGCGTGAAGCCATCCGCCGTGGCACGTGCAGCGACCTCGACGCCGATGTTCCCGGCAGCGCCGGCCCGGTTGTCGAGCAGCACCTGGGTGCCGAGCTCTTCGGCCAGCCGCGGCTGGATGATCCGGCCGACGAAGTCGGACGCACCGCCGGGTGCGAACGGCACGATGATCCGCACCGGGCGCTTGCCGAAATCGACCGGCTGCGCCTCGGCTGCAGGCGGCTGGAGGGCTGCCAGCGGCAGCAGGGCGGCGGTGGCCGCCACGAGCAGTTTCGAACGGGTCATGCGGGTTGTCCTCCGTGGTTGCGGATGCCTGCCGGACGGATCCGGCCAGGCCTGCCGTTCACTCCGTCACCTTGATGTTGTTCTCGCGGATCACCTTCGCCCACTTCTCGGTCTCGGCACGCACGAAGGCCGTGTAGGCCTCGGGCGACTTGCTCGGAGACACCTGCATCAGGAGCTTGCCGAGCGAGTCGCGCAGCTCCTGCGTACCGAGCACCTTCACGGTGTCGGCGAAGATCCGGTCGACCAGCGGCTTCGGCAGGGCGGCCGGGGCGAACAGTCCGTTCCACGCATTGGTGCCCTGCCCCGCGAAACCCTGTTCAGCCATGGTCGGCACGTTGGGCAGCTCGGCCAGGCGTTGCGGGGCCGTCGTGGCCAGCGCCTTGAGCCGGCCCGCACGCAGATGCTCGATGGTCGAGCCGAGGTTCAGGAACGCCATCTGGGTCTCGTTGCCCATCAGCGACGGCACCATCTGTCCTGCGCCGCCCTTGTACGGGATGTGCGTGACCTGCATCCCGGTCACGCGCGCGAACAGCACCATGTCCAGGTGCGGATAGCTGCCGATGCCTGCGGACGCATAGTTGAGCTTGCCCGGGTTCTTGCGCGCGAACTCGACCAGCTGCTTGACGTCGGCGGCCGGCAGGCCCGGGTGCGCGGCGACGACATGCGGGATCTCGATCAGGTTGGTGATCGCCACCAGGTCGCGCGAAGGCCGCAGCTTGCCCAGGACGTGGGCGAAGGTGGTTTCGTTGATCGCGTTGGTGGTGACGTTCCCGACGAACAGCGTGTAGCCGTCGGGCACCGCCTTCATCGTCGCCTCCAGCGCGATGTTTCCCGACGCGCCGGCCCGGTTGTCGATGATCACCGGCTGGCCCCACAGGTCACCCAGCCTGGATGCGACCTGGCGCGCCACGATGTCCGTGGCCCCCCCGGGCGAGAACGGGACCAGCATGCGCACCGGACGCACCGGGAAGGCGTCGGCGGCGGTGGCAATCCGCGGCACGGAAGCCGGGAGCACGGCCAGCGCGGCCGCAAGCGAAAGGATGAATCGGGTCATGCTTTCCTCCTGGGGGTATCGGCGACCGTCCGGCGTTCTGTCGCGCCGGATCGGCCAGTGCATGGATGGTGCCGCAACTCGGCGCCGCAGGCTATGACCGGATGTCGCCCGCGGTGATCGGCAGCGGCACCGGACGGCGCAGGCGCGCCGAGAGGTCGATCGCCTTGGTCAGCATCAGGCGGTTGTGGCCTTCGGCAGCCGTCGCGTGCTGCGTCTTCAGGCCGAGCGAGACGCGGTTCAGCCAGTCGACCGTCTCTTCGCGCATCGGCCCGCGCAGTTCGCCCAGCGCCATGTCGCCCACGGGATAGCTGGTAAGGAAGTCGACATGCCGGCGCTTGTCCGGTGCATAGCCCTCGCCCTGGATCAGGTTGGTGGCCAGCACGATGTCGCGGTGGGTGTCGTCGATGGTCAGCACGCCCTCGGTGCCGACGATGCCGACCTCGAGGCTGTACACCGCGCCCGGCCAGACTTCCGGCAGGCCCCAGCTCAGCACGCCGCTGTACACGGTGTCGTCGGAGAAGGTGATCGTGTAGGCCGTGCCGTCGATGCCGTCGCAGATCGGCTTCAGGGCCTTGTTCACCGAGCGCGCGTAGACCTCGACCGCGGTCTTCGCCTCGAGCATCCACATGCACATGTCGAGCGCATGGGTGCCGGAGATCACCATCGGCGAGATCTCCGCCGGGTTGTCGGTGCGCTTGTAGTTGTCGAGCGCCACCAGCCGGTTCATGAAGCCGCGCGAGGTGACCATCGTCACGTCGCCCAGCGCGCCGGTGCGCACCTTCTCCTTGGTCACCAGCCAGCGCCGGCGGAAGCGCTGGGTGTAGCCGACCACCGCGTCGAGCTTCGCCTCGATGATCGCCTTGAGCACCATCTCGGATTCCTCGAGGTCGGTGGCCAGCGGCTTCTCGATCATCAGCGAGATGCCGCGCTCGCAGGCACCGAGGATCGGGTCGACATGCAGGTGCTCGTCGGTGGAGATCACCGCGGCGGTGACCTCGGGCCGGCGCAGCAGCTCCTTGTAGTCGGTGGTGACGAAGTCGGCGCCGATCTGCTCGGCGACCAGCTTGCCGCGCGCCGGATCCTTCTCGGCGATGCCGATCCATTCGACCGACGGATGGCGGCTCGCCACCGCGCCGCGGATCAGGCCGACCCGGCCTGCGCCGACGATGGCCAGGCCGACACCCTTCGCGTTCCTGTTCATGCTGCTCCTCCGGGGATGATGGCCGGGATCCTCGAGGACCCCGGCATTGCGTTCTTCGACTCGGCGCCGCGACTCAGCGACGGGATTCCGGCAGCGGCAGGCTCACCGGCTCGTTGCGCTCGGCCGAGATGTCCGCCGCGACGTAGACCTCCATCACCTGCCTGGCCTGCTCGGCGGTGACCAGCACCGGCCGGTCGAGCGCGCAGGCCTCGATGAAGTGGTCGGTCTCGGGCGCCATGGCACCCGCATAGGTGTGTTCCACATACTCGCCCGGCATGGTCGACATCGGGTGCACGATGCCGTTCTTCACCGTCGACAGCTGGGTGTCGCGGTGCGTGTCGTCGATGATCAGCGCGCCTTCGGTGCCGATCAGTTCGATCCAGGTCGACGAGAAGTTCGGGTAGGCCGGGGGCAGGCTCCAGCCACCGCCGACCATCACCGACACGCCGCTGTCCATCGTCACCATGATGTACTGGGTGTCGGGAACGTCGGCGCCGCTCATGTCGCGCATCGCGCCATAGTTGTTCTGCGAGTACACGCGGATCGGCTTCGCCGGCGCCAGGCACCAGAGCAGGAAGTCGAGGTCATGGGTCGATTCCATCGCCGCCGGCGACAGCTTGCTGCGGCCGGTGATCTTCTTGCCCAGGCTGCGCCCGATGTGGCGGCTGACCAGCGCGCTGACCGGTCGGCCGAGCGTGCCGTCGGTGGCGCACTTGTGCACGTACGCGTACTTCGGGTTGAAACGCTGCGAATAGCCGATGGTGAACTTCACGCCGTTGCGGCGCGCGATCGAGATGAGTTCGTCCGCCTCGTGGATCTCGATCGAGATCGGCTTCTCGAGGAACACGTGCTTGCCGCGCGACAGGCAGTCCTTCGCCATCGGATAGTGCAGGTGCTCCGGCGTGGCCGAGATCATGTACGCGTCGATCGCGTCGTTCTTCAGCATCTCCTGCCAGTCGGTGGTGGCCGACGTCGCGTTGCACTTCTGCGCCATCTCGGCCAGGCGGTCGGGCCGGATCTCGCACAGGTGGAGCTCGTTCACCAGCGGATGGCGCGCGCTTGCCTCGGCGCGGATGCCCCCGCACCAACCCACGCCGATGATGCCTACATTGATTTCCCGGGCCACGTTCTTCTCCAGTTGGTTCGTTCTGCTGGCGCGATGTTACCGACCTGCGGACATCGCGGGCAAATGTCGAATGCGCATCCGTGCCATGCCGGGACGGCATTGCAGGCGACGGGGACACCCGGACCAGGCCCGGATGGCGCGCAGGTAGCCACCGTCGGCGCGGTCGCGTGGCGCATACCGGAACCGTATCGCGCCGGTCCGCCGGAATCGGCTATCCTCCGGCCCCATGGATCTGCGCAGCATCCGTTTCTTCGTGCATGTCGCCGACGCGGGCAGCATCACGCGCGCGGCGGGCCAGCTCGGCATCGCGCAGCCCGCGCTGACGCGCCATGTCCAGGCCATGGAAGCCGAACTGGGCGCGCCGCTGCTCGAGCGGCTGCCGCGCGGGGTGCGCCTGACCGCGGCCGGCCGGAAGTTCCTCGAGCATGCGCGCCGGGTCGTGCGCGAGCTCGATCGCGCGCAGGCCGAACTCGCGCATTCAGCCCAGCCGGCGGGGGGGCGCGTGATCCTCGGCGTATCGCCGACCACGGCTGCCTGGCTGGTGCCCGGCTGCGTCGAACGCTGCCGCCGGCAGGCGCCGGATCTCTCCATCAAGGTGGTCGAGGGGTTCAGCCCGCAACTGGCCGATGCCCTCGGTGCCGGCCGGGTCGATGTCGCCCTGCTCACCAATCCCCAGCCGGCGCGCGCGCTGCGCTACACGCCGCTGCTGTCCGAGCCGATCGTGGTCGTCGGCCCGCGCGGCGCCGCACCGGCCCGGCCGTTCTTCACGCTGTCCGAGCTCGCGCGCACGCCGGTGCTGATCACCGACGGCATCCGGGGCGCGCTCGAGGAACAGCTGGCGCGCGCCGGCGCCCGCCTCAACGTGGAGGTCGAGATCGACTCGATCGAGGCGATCCGCGCGCTGTTGCTGCGCGGCGCCACCCACGCGCTGATGCCGATATCGACCTTCCATGACGACATCGCGAGCGGGCGGCTGTCGGCCTGGCAGATCACCGATGCCAGCCTGCACCGGATGCTGGTGCTCGCCCAGCCCGTCCAGCCCGCGCAGCCGGCCGCGACCGAAGCGGTCGCGCAGATCGTCGCAGCCGAGATCGAAAGCCTGTTCGAACGCGGCATCTTCGCGCTGCCGGTACCGCCAGGCCCCGGCATCAGGCGGTTCACAGGCCCCACCCCCATATCGGTAGTCCCGACACGATCCCAACGGAGGAAGTCCGCATGAAGAAAGTAGACCTGCACAGCCACGTGCTGCCCGACACCGTGCTCGACCTGATGGAGAAGGAGACCGACGCCGACCTCTACAAGGCGAAGATCGTCCGCAAGGACGGCAAGCGCTTCTACTCGCGCGGCAAGAACCAGTTCGAACTCGATCCCGAGTACTACAGCGGCGAAGGCAAGGTCGCCAAGATGGACCGGATGAAGATCGACATCTCGTACATCTCGACCGGCCCGCAGGCCTTCTGCT
>LNFM01008178.1_pt1 | contig 15912 bp, 16 predicted proteins | sample 596031 | NCBI WGS metagenome assembly LNFM01 (sample SAMN04254537, study PRJNA301005) | activated carbon metagenome | isolation source: dual media filters at the Ann Arbor, Michigan drinking water treatment plant | place: USA: Ann Arbor | reverse complement strand
ACATCTTCGACGGCTACGAGCCGCACAAGGGCGAGATCGGCGGCCGCAAGAACGGCGTGCTGATCTCCATGGATGCCGGTGAAATCTTCACCTACGCCCTGGGCAAGCTCGATGACCGCGGCCGCATGTTCGTCAAGGCCAACGACCCGGTGTACGAAGGCATGATCGTCGGCATCCACAACCGCGACAACGACCTGGTGGTCAACGCCACGCGTACCAAGCAGCTGACCAACTTCCGTGTCAGCGGCAAGGAAGACGCGATCAAGATCACGCCCCCGATCGATTGCACGCTGGAATACGGCGTGGAATTCATCGAGGACGACGAGCTGGTCGAGATCACGCCCAAGTCGATCCGCCTGCGCAAGCGTTACCTGACCGAGAACGAGCGCAAGCGCTCCGGCAAGAACCTCTGAGCCTCGGGTCGGTCTGAGGGGTGATGAAGCTCACGCACCGGCGCGCGGTCTGGATGATGGTGGCGGTGACCCTGATGTGGTCGATCGCCGGCGTTGTCACGCGGCAGCTGGAGGCGGCGCGCAGCTTCGAAGTCACCTTCTGGCGTAGCTTCTTCACGGCGCTGACGCTGCTGCTCATCCTGCCGCTGTGGCGTGGCCCCGGCGTGGTCTGGCGGCAGTTGCGCACCGCACCGCCCGCGCTCTGGTGGTCGGGTCTGTGCTGGGGCGGCATGTTCACCTCGTTCATGCTGGCCCTGACCATGACCAGCGTGGCCGGGGTGCTGGTGATCTCCTCGCTCAATCCCCTGTTCACCGCTTTACTGGCATGGGTCTTCCTGCGCCAGCGCATCGCCTGGTTCACCTGGGCTGCCATTGCGCTGGCCGGCGTGGGCATGCTGTGGATGTTCGGCAGCCAGCTCGAAGGCGGCAGCTGGCAGGGCATGGTGGTGGCCCTGTTCGTTCCGCTGACGGCAGCCATCAACTGGATCGTGGTGCAGCATGCACATGCCAAGGGGGCGGACGTGGACTTGGTGCCTTCTGTGCTGGTGGGCGGTGTCCTATCGGCCCTGGCGACGCTGCCGCTGGCCTGGCCCCTGCAGGCCACGGGACACGACATCGGCCTGCTGGCCCTGCTGGGCGCCGTTCAACTGGCCATCCCTTGCACGCTGCTGGTGATCTGTGCACGCGTGCTCAAGGCGCCTGAGATCTCGCTGCTGGCCCAGCTGGAAATCCTGTTTGGCATCCTCCTGGTCTGGATCGGTGCAGGAGAGCAGCCAGGCTTGGCTGTGCTGCAGGGCGGCGCGCTGGTGCTCTTGGCCCTGCTTGCCAATGAATGGATGACCTGGAAGAAAAAACGATGAACCACACGATTGCCTACACCTGCCCCGAAGTGCAGACCGAGGTCCGCGGCCAGCTGGGCTGCATCACGCTGAACCGTCCGCGCGCGCTGAACGCGCTGTCGCTGCCCATGATCCGGGCCTTGGCCGCGGCGCTGCTGGCCTGGCGCGACGATCCCCAAGTGCAGGCGGTGGCGATCCGCGGCATGGGCAAGGAGGGCGCCTTTGGCGCCTTCTGCGCGGGGGGCGACATCCGCTTCTTTCACCAGGCCGTGCTGCGCGGTGACGCCGAGCTGGAAGATTTTTTCACCGAGGAATACGCCCTCAACCACCTGATCCACCACTATCCCAAGCCCTATATTGCCTTCATGGACGGTGTGGTCATGGGCGGTGGCATGGGCATTTCGCAGGGGGCGAAGCTGCGCATCGTCACGCCACGGACCAAGATGGCCATGCCCGAGACCAATATCGGCCTGTTCCCCGATGTTGGCGGCGGCTGGTTCCTGGCGCGTTGCCCGCGCCACGGCGGCGAGTGGCTGGCCCTGACCAGCGAAGTCATTGGTGCTGGGGACGCGCTGGCGCTGCAATTGGCTGATGCCTGCTTCGATGCGGCCCGCATCGGTGAGGCCTGGGATGCGCTGGCCGGTCTGGCGAGTTTTGACGCGGCCAGCCTGCAGGCCTGGCAACAAGGCTATGGCGTCGCCGCGCCGGCAGCTGAGCTGCCGCTGGACACCATGGACCGCTGCTTCGCGCAACCCGACGTACTGCATATCGTGCAGGCGCTGGACAATGAAAGCGGCGAGTGGGCCGCCGGCACGCTCAAGGCCCTGCGCACGCATTCACCGCTGATGCTGGAGGTCACCCTGCAGCAGATCCGCCGTGGGGCCGACATGAGCTTGGCCGACGAGCTGCGCATGGAGCGCGACATGGTGCGCCACTGCTTCAACACGCGCCATCTGGAGCGTTACATGACCGCGACCGACACCATGGAAGGCATCCGTGCCCTGGTGATCGACAAGGACCGGGCGCCGAAATGGATGCCGCCACGGCTGGAAGAGGTGACGCCCGCCATGGTGCAGGGTTTCTTCTCGTCCCCCTGGCCGGCGCACGCCCATCCCCTGCGCGAGCTGACCTGAAGCGCTAGCGGCTGCGGCTTTTCATCGCACGCTCGATCTCGCGCTTGCCTTCCCGGTCCTTGATGGTGTCACGCTTGTCATGTTCGGCCTTGCCCTTGGCCAGGCCGATTTCGCATTTGATCTTGTTGCTCTTCCAGTGCAGGTTGAGCGGCACCAGGGTGTAGCCCTTCTGCTCGACCTTGCCGATCAGGCGGCGGATCTCGTCTTTTTTCAGCAGCAGCTTTTTGGTCCGTACGGCATCCGGGTTGACGTGGGTGGAGGCGGTCTTGAGGGCGTTGATCTGGCAGCCGATCAGGTACATCTCGCCCTCACGGATCACGACGTAGCCATCGGTGAGCTGGACCTTGCCCTCCCGTATGGCCTTGACTTCCCAGCCTTCCAGCACCATGCCGGCCTCGAAGCGTTCCTCGATGAAATAATTGAAGACGGCCTTCTTGTTGTCGGCAATCCGGGCAGATGTTTCGGGTTTTTTGGCCATGGAGATCAGGTGAGGGCAGGCGCCAAACTTACAATTCCGTTTGGGGTGCGAGCCCTGCATTCTATGAAAACCGTTCACAAGTCCGTTCTCATCTGGTACAGCCCGCAGGAAATGTACGAATTGGTCACTGGTGTGGCCGACTATCCCCAGTTCCTGCCTTGGTGCGATCACGCCCGCATCATCGAGGCCCACGAAGGGGGCGCTACGGCCGAGGTTGGCATTGCTTTCAGCGGCATCCACCAGAGCTTCACCACCCGCAACAGCCACATTCCTGGCAGTGAGGTGAAGATGGAGCTGGTCAAGGGACCGTTCTCGCAACTCGAGGGCCGGTGGAACTTCCTGCCGGTGGGCGAGGGTGCCCAGCGGGCCTGCAAGGTCGAGTTGTCCCTGAGCTACGGCTTTTCCAATGCGTTGCTGGGCAAGTTGGTGGGGCCGGTGTTCGACAAGATCGCGGCCAGTCTGGTGGATGCCTTTGTCAAACGCGCCGAGCAGGTCTATGGCGCCTGAGCAGGAGATCGAGGTGCTGGTCGCTTATGCGCCGCAGGCCCGTCAGGTACGTGAGATCGTGCTGCGCCTGCCGGCAGGTGCGACCGTGGCGCAGGCGCTGGAGGCCAGCGGACTGGTGGCGCTTTACCCGGAGCTCGACCTGGCGCAAGTGGCGGTGGGTGTCTGGGGACGCAAGGCGGCACGCAGCCATCTCTTGCGCAGCCAGGACCGGGTGGAGGTCTACCGCGCCCTGAGGGTTGACCCGAAAGTGGCCCGGCGCGAACGTTTCACCAGCCAGGGCAAGGGCCGCACCGGCCTTTTCGCCAAGAAGCGCGCCGGCGCCAAGTCCGGCTATTGACTACTTGCAGTTCTCGTTGATGATGGACTGCAGGCGCTGGCCCTCGATGGCCAGCGCCGCTTCGTCCATGAACTCGCGCTCGCCCTTTTCGTTGATGCGGCTGATGCGTGCGCCGGAGTCCAGGCCGGACTTCGCCTGCACCGCGCGGTTGCAGTTCTCGGCCATCAGGCGCGCATTGCGGTCTTCCTCGGCCTTGCGCTTGGCGGCCTCGGCGTCTTCGGCCTGTTTCCGCTTTTCCTGCAGGGACTTGTCGGTGCCGACCGGGGCAGCAGCCGGGGTGGCCGCGGAGGCCGCAGCAGGCGGCACGGCCGTCACGGTGGTGCCGCGGTTGCCTGGTCGCTTCAGAATGTTCTTGTCCGGAACATCTGCCGGTGGCGGCCGGTCGCTGAAGACCTTGCGGCCATCCTTGTCCATCCATTGCCATTGGGCGCTGGCCGCGAGCGCACAGAAGCACAAGGCCATGCAGATCAGGGAGCGGATTGGTTTCATGGCAGCAGTGTAGCGCCGCCGGGCCCGTTTTCCCGGTCTGTAGGGCCTTGGCTGTGGTGTCGCCGCACCGGGCCGACGGAAAACCGGCCACGAGGCGGGTACAATTCTTTTTTTGGAGCTTAGACATGCGCCTTCTAGGTAAAGCGCTCACCTTCGACGATGTGTTGTTGGTGCCTGCGTATTCCCAGGTCCTGCCCAAGGACACCTCTCTCGCGACCCGTTTTTCCCGCAACATTTCCCTGAACCTGCCCCTGGTTTCTGCGGCCATGGACACGGTCACCGAAGCCCGGCTGGCGATTGCCATCGCCCAGGAGGGGGGTATCGGCATCGTCCACAAGAACCTCAGCGTGGCGGAACAGGCCGCCCAGGTGGCCAAGGTCAAGCGTTACGAATCCGGCGTGCTGCGTGACCCGGTGGTGATCCCCCCCGAGACCACGGTGCGTGAGGTGATGAAGCTTTCCGACGAGCTGGGCGTGTCCGGCTTCCCGGTGGTCGTCGCCGGCAAGGTGGTGGGCATCGTGACGGGCCGCGACCTGCGCTTCGAAACCCGCTATGAGCTGCCGGTGCGCGAGATCATGACACCGCGCGAGCGTCTGGTCACCGTGCCAGATGGCACCACCCCGGCCGAAGCCAAGGCCCTGCTGAACAAGCACAAGCTGGAACGCCTGCTGGTCGTCAACGACGCCTTCGAGCTCAAGGGCCTGATCACCGTCAAGGACATCACCAAGCAGCTCAACTTCCCGAACGCCGCGCGAGACGCCGCTGGTCGCCTGCGTGTGGGCGCGGCGGTGGGCGTGGGCGAGGGCACGGAAGAGCGTGTCGAGGCGCTGGTCAAGGCCGGCGTGGACGCCATCGTGGTAGACACGGCGCACGGCCACAGCAAGGGCGTGATCGACCGCGTACGCTGGGTCAAGCAGAACTACCCTCAGATCGACGTGATCGGCGGCAACATTGCCACCGGTGCAGCCGCTTTGGCGCTGGTGGAAGCCGGTGCCGACGCGGTGAAGGTCGGTATCGGCCCGGGCTCCATCTGCACCACCCGCATCGTGGCGGGTGTGGGTGTGCCCCAGATCATGGCCATCGACAACGTGGCCACAGCGCTCAAGGGCACGGGCGTGCCGCTGATCGCCGACGGCGGCATCCGCTATAGCGGTGACATCGCCAAGGCCATTGCGGCCGGCGCCGGCACCGTCATGATGGGCGGCATGTTCGCCGGCACCGAGGAGGCGCCGGGCGAGATCGTGCTGTTTCAGGGCCGCAGCTACAAGAGTTACCGCGGCATGGGCTCCATCGGGGCCATGCAACAGGGCAGCGCCGACCGCTACTTCCAGGAATCGACCGCGGGCAACCCGCAGGCCGACAAGCTCGTGCCCGAGGGTATCGAAGGCCGCGTGCCCTACAAGGGCTCGGTGGTGGCCATCATCTTCCAGATGGCCGGCGGCCTGCGCGCCAGCATGGGGTATTGCGGTTGCGCCACGGTCGAAGAGATGCGCAACAAGGCCGAGTTCGTGGAAATCACCTCAGCCGGCATCCGCGAGAGCCACGTGCACGACGTTCAGATCACCAAAGAAGCGCCCAACTACCGCGCTGACTAAGCGCACCCCCAGGCTGCGCGCACTTCGTGTCGCTCCGCCACCCCCCTTGCAGGGGGCAACACCAGCGGCCCGGCGAAGCCGGTTCCGCGGTGTTCCCCGCTAAGACATGGACTTTATTGCCGGCTTATGCAACACCAGAAAATCCTCATCCTCGATTTCGGCTCCCAGGTCACGCAGTTGATCGCGCGCCGCGTGCGCGAGGCGCATGTGTATTGCGAGGTCCATCCCTGCGATGTGACGGACGACTGGGTCCGGCAGTTCGCCGCCGACGGCCAGCTCAAGGGCGTGATCCTCTCGGGCAGCCATGCCAGCGTCTACGAGGAAACCACCGACAAGGCGCCGCAGGCCGTGTTCGAACTGGGTGTGCCGGTGCTGGGCATCTGCTACGGCATGCAGACCATGGCGCAGCAGCTCGGCGGCAAGGTGGAAAGCGGCCACCAGCGCGAGTTCGGTTACGCCGAGGTACGGGCCCACGGCCATACCGCGCTGCTCAAGGATATCGCCGACTTCACCACGCCCGAAGGCCACGGCATGCTCAAGGTCTGGATGAGCCACGGCGACAAGGTCACGGCTTTCCCGCCCGGCTTCAAGCTCATGGCGTCCACGCCCAGCTGCCCCATCGCCGGCATGGCCGACGAGCAGCGCCGCTTCTACGCCGTGCAGTTCCACCCGGAAGTGACGCACACCGTGCAGGGCCGCGCCATGCTGGAGCGTTTCGTGCTGGAGATCTGCGGGACCCGTGCCGACTGGGTCATGCGCGACCACGTCAAGGAAGCCGTAGAGGCCATCCGTCGCCAGGTGGGGGACGAGGAGGTCATCCTGGGCCTGTCCGGTGGCGTAGATTCCTCGGTGGCCGCGGCACTGATCCACCGTGCCATCGGCGACCAGCTGACCTGCGTCTTCGTCGATCATGGCCTGCTGCGCCTGAACGAGGGTGACATGGTCATGGACATGTTCGCCGGCAAGCTGCACGCCAAGGTGATCCGCGTGGATGCCAGCGAGCTCTTCCTGGGCAAGCTGGCCGGTGTCAGCGAGCCGGAGGCCAAGCGCAAGATCATCGGCGGCCTGTTCGTCGACGTCTTCAAGGCGGAAGCGGCCAAGCTCAAGGGCGAGGGTGCCAAGGGCGCCAAGTGGCTGGCCCAGGGCACGATCTACCCGGACGTGATCGAGTCCGGCGGCGCCAAGAGCAAGAAGGCCGTCACCATCAAGAGCCATCACAACGTGGGTGGCCTGCCGGAACAGCTGGGCCTCAAGCTGCTCGAGCCGCTGCGCGACCTCTTCAAGGATGAGGTGCGCGAACTCGGTGTGGCCCTGGGCCTGCCGCACGACATGGTCTACCGCCATCCCTTCCCGGGCCCGGGTCTCGGCGTGCGCATCCTGGGCGAGGTGAAGAAGGATTACGCCGACCTGCTGCGCCGAGCCGACGCCATCTTCATCGAGGAATTGCGCTCGACCATCGATCCGATTTCCGGCAAGACCTGGTACGAATTGACCAGCCAGGCCTTCACGGTTTTCCTGCCGGTCAAGAGCGTGGGCGTGATGGGCGACGGCCGCACCTACGACTATGTGGTGGCGCTGCGCGCCGTGCAGACCAGCGACTTCATGACCGCCGACTGGGCCGAACTGCCCTATGCCCTGCTCAAGAAGGTCTCGAGCCGCATCATCAACGAGGTGCGTGGCATCAACCGCGTGACCTACGACGTGAGTTCCAAGCCGCCGGCCACCATCGAGTGGGAGTGAGGGGAACGGTGATCGACGGAAATGTCGTCTCCTGTCGAATCAGTCTCCGCGCATGAATTTGTCGTGGTCGGCGATGAAGCGCTCCGGTAGCTCGAAGAAGGGCAGCGCGCCGGTCGGGTAGACGGAGAAGTGCCAATTGGCACGCCCTTGGAGCCAGCTTCGGCCTCGGTAGTCGGTGAAGTCGCCGCGCTCGCCGTGCGAAAGCCAGACCGGTTGCGTCAATGATTCATAGACGGACAGGATGTCGGCGCTGAACAGGCCGGCCGACAGGAAATACAGCGGTGCGTACTCGGAGCCAGGCAGGCGTGCAGTCAGCACGTCGTAGGCCCAGAGCTGCTCGTCGATCGCTTTCGAACCCCAGGTGCGTTCAAGGAAGTAGCGGATAACAGAGGGCCGAGTCAGTCCGCGGTACAGTGCACCGCCCCAGCCCGGCCCTCTCAGCGCACGGTACAGCCAGGGCAACGCACGCGTCGCTCCTGCCGGGCCCCGACGCGCCACCTTGCCCCGCAGGCCCGTCGGGCTCACCAGCGCGATGTGGCGAAACCGCTGCGGATGCTCAGCCGCGGCCCGCGCCAGGAACTCGCAGCCGGTGGAGACGGCGAGGGCATCCACCGGTCCGCCATGGCCCCTCGCAGCGATCGCGTCGAGCAGCTGTAGCAGCGCATCGGTCATCAGCCGCGGCGTATAGACCCGGTCGCTGCGCTCGGATGCTCCGAAACCCGGCAGGTCGATGGAGTAGACAGTGCGCGATGCAAGGTAGTGCTCGTGCAGCGGCCGGACTTCCGCCGCAGAGGCCGCCGCGTTGACACTGTGCACCAGCAACAGTGGCGGGCCTGAACCCGCGACGTAACAGGCTACACATCCTGCGCCGCCGTTTGTATAGAAGCGTTCGCCGCTGACGGCGGGCGGCAGCTCGTCGCTGGTGCGTTGCGTCTCAGCCTGCATGTGGCAACTCCAGTTCCACCCGGAAGGGCCCGGACTGGCCTTCGCCGATCAACAGCCCGAAAGCCCGGACGTCCGCGAGACGAAGCGGCGGCGCCTGTACAGGTTGTCCGCGGAAACGCGCGACGAAATCTCCAGCGATAAAACGCAGCATCGTCCGGATGCGCGGCGCGATGAACGGTGCCTGGTATTGGGCGGCGCCGCGGCCTTCGTCGGTCCTCAGCACGAGGCGGTAACGCTGCCCGTCGCCTTGGACGGCGACCTGCAGCGCGGCGACGTTTGGTGGCAGGCGCAGCGGCCTGCGGAACGAAGCGAAGCCGCCGCCGTTTGCCAGCGAGACCTCGCCCTCAAACAGTAGGCCCGTGGCCGTGGGGCGCAGTCTGGATTGCGACTTGCCACCCATCACATCGTCGTTGATGACTTCGAGCTCCTGCATGCAAGGAGCATACCGTAAGGCCTGTGACACGACCCGCCTGCAGCGCGTGCAGACCAAGGACCAGGGCTGCCTGCGGGCGGCACGGTGGACCGTCTAGCCGGTCCAGTACTCCTGTAGCGGCGCGGCAAGCGCTGGCGATAAAGATCCGCTCGAATGCCCGTGTGCGCGTGCCTTGGCGAACGCTGTGCGCTCGCGCGAGCGTGCTGCCTCTGAATAGGCCTGGGCCAGCCGACCAGCCGCTTCCAGCAGGGCCGGATCCTGCACCACCGTATTGGCCTTGCCACGGATCTGGACCATTCGCCAGGTCTCGTCATGGCCACGCTGCAGTTCGATGGTTGCGACGCGCCTGCTGTTGTGGCGCAGGGAAAACACGCGGGTGGCGCCGCTGGCGCAGGCATTGGCATAGGTGCCGATGCAGTGGCGTTGCTCCAGGCCTTCCTCGGCCAGCAAAAAGCCGGAGTCCAGCTCCACGGCCAGGAAAGGGCCGGTGGAGTACACCGGCAGCAGCGCAGGCCAGCGCACATCCTTGTCCGGATCGACGGTGATCAAAAGGGCACGATGCCAGTCATCCGAGCGACGACACAGCGAGCGCCAGGTGACACCCTTGAGCACCTCGGCTTGGGCGTAGACGAAGTCAGACACATCCTGCGCTTCGTGGGCCAGGTTGGCTTCCTCGTCGGAGGACAGTCGCGCACGCATGATGGCGCGCAGGAAAATGCGGGCGTTTTCCTCGCGCAGCGCGCCCGGGCGTCCGCGCGTGCGATCGAGGATGCGTTCGACGCCGCGCAGGGCTGGCTGGCAGCGCTCGATGCGCAATGGCTCGTTCTGCAAGGCGCTGGCCAGCAGGTTGATGAAATGCGCAAAGCTGGCCAGGATGCGCGCCGAGGGTGGAAAGAACTGCAGCAGGAAGCGCAGTACCTCGTTGTCCTGCTTGATCAGGAAACGCCAGCCCTGCGGACTCATGCCCGCGGTCAGCAGGCGCATGCGCACGGCGTCGAAGAAGGCTGGTCCTGGCGCCAGGCTCAACCCCGACGCCGGGCTCAGACCGAGCACCAGCAGCGGCAGGCCGCTGTCGTCGGGGGCGAAGGGGAGTTGTTGCGCTTGCGCCGCCACGTGGGCAACCTGTCCCAGGCTGGCGCCGGGCCCGTAAATGGCCTGCGCCAGCGCCAGTACCTGCGGATCGAGCGCCTCGCGCAGCAGCGCACCGCAGTGGGGATCGTCCAGCTTGAGCTCGCCGACCTGGCGTACCTTGGCCCGCAGCGATCCGCGCTGCAGCAGCAGCCGTACGCGCCCCCCCTGGAGTCGCAACTGCGCCAGCCAGTCGCCAGGACCGGGGAAGGGTGCGGATTGCGCGTCACGCAGCGGCAATACGGGATCGATACCGTCGGAATAGGAATGCTGGTGCAGCACGCCATGCAGGGCACTGAGGTCCTGAGTCGTCAGTTCGCTTGCATGGGACAGCGGCAGGGTGCAGTAGGCCGGCTGGGAAGACGCCATGTCGCGCCATTGGAAGCGCGCATTTCGGTTGACGAAGATCTGCAGGGCGCTGGCGTCCAGATCGAGCAGGATGCCCCAGGTCACGTCGCCGCAGTTGTCCAGGCGGGCGGCGGGCATGAAGGGAAAACCGGCATGCCAGGCCTCGAGTTCAGGAAAAGCCGCGAAGGCCTCGGCCCAGGTTTGCAGGCGGCAGCTCTCGCCCAGGTGGTCTTCGCAGAAGGCCTGCATCACAGCCTGGGCTGTCTCTTCGGCGTAGGGGCCGGCATTGGTACCCACGAGCTTCAGGGTGCGTGCGTAGGCGTGCAAGCGAGCCGTGCTGACACTGCGCAGGTAAGCCAGAACCTCGGTCAGCACGCTTTCGCAGCCGCGCTCGCCATGCAGACGCATCAGCTTGTTTTCGCCGTCGACCCTGAATCCTACCAACGCGCCACTCATGCCTGTGCCTGTCGTGCCCTGTACGTGTCTCTGTGGACATGAAGGTACCAGAAATTCTGTGGCTTGTGGCGCCCCGCTGATTTGCCTCGGGGTGAATTCAAGGAGGCAGCAGCTAAACTTGACACCCCATGTACCTTCCTCCCCAGTTCAGCTCGGAAGATCGCGAACATGCGCTGGCCCTCATGCGCAGCCATCCCTTTGCCAGCCTGATCAGCCCGGACGATGGGGGCCTGCCTTATGTGACCCATCTGCCGCTGCATGTGCATGAGGAGGGCCATGGGCTCGTGCTGCTGGGCCATGTGGCCAAACCCAATCCCCACTGGCGTTACCTGCAGGTGCGACCGCAGGCCGTGGTGACTTTCCTCGGGCCGCACGCCTATATGTCGCCCCAGGTTTACCCGGACCTCGTCCGGGTGCCGACGTGGAACTACCTCGCAGTGCATGGCACGGTGCAGGCGACGCTGGTCGAGGATGCCGAAGCCAAGGACGCGCTGTTGAAGAAGCTCATCGGCGACCATGAACCGGCCTACGCGGCGCAGTGGCGTGGCCTGGGCGAGGACTATGCGCACAAGATGCTCGCCGGCATTGTGGCCTTCGAGTTGCGGGTGACGGGGCTGCAGTGCAAGCTCAAGCTGAACCAGCACCGTCCCGAAGCCCACGCGGCGATGAAAGCCGTTTATGCCAAGGGCAACACGAACGAACGGGAACTGGCGGCATGGATGGAACGCCTGGGGCTGCATGGCCACTGATGCTTTCCACATGCAGCAGGCCTTGGTGCTGGCGCGCCAGGCCGCCGAGGCCGGCGAGGTGCCGGTGGGCGCTGTGCTGGTGCACCAGGGCGTCGTGATCGCGACCGGCCACAACGCGCCCATCGTCAGCCACGACCCCACGGCGCATGCCGAGATCCGGGCCTTGCGTGCTGCGGCCGCCAGGCTCGGCAACTACAGGCTGGAGGATTGCGAGCTCTACGTCACGCTGGAGCCCTGTCCCATGTGCGCCGGTGCCTTGCTGCATGCCAGGCTCAAGCGGGTGGTGTTTGGCGCACCTGATCCCAAGACGGGCGCGGCTGGTTCGGTACTGAACCTGTTTGCCCAGTCGCAACTGAACCACCAGACGGTCGTGCAGGGAGGTGTGCTGGCGCAGGAGTGCGGTGCACTCCTTCAGGAATTCTTCCAGCGCAAACGGGAGGCGCAGCGTCGCCTGAGCCAGCCGGTACGCGAAGACGCGGTGCGCACCCCGGAGGCGTGTTTTGTCGATCTGCCGGCGTATCCCTGGGCGCCACACTACCTCAGCGATCTGCCGTCGCTGGCCGGCTTGCGCCTGCATTACCTGGACGAAGGTCCGCGCGATGCGCCGATGACCTGGCTGTGCCTGCACGGCAACCCGAGCTGGAGCTACCTCTACCGCAAGATGATTCCGGTTTTCCTGGCGGCTGGCCACCGGGTGGTGGCGCCGGACCTGATAGGCTTCGGTCGCAGCGACAAGCCCAAGAAGGAGTCCGCCCACAGTTTCAGCTGGCACCGGCAGGTGCTGCTGGAGTTCGTCGAAAGGCTGAACCTGAACCACATCGTGCTGGTCGTGCAGGACTGGGGTGGGCTGCTCGGCCTGACCCTGCCCTTGGCGGCGCCGCAGCGGTACCAGGACTTGTTGGTGATGAACACCATGCTGGCCACCGGCGATCAGCCCTTCCCGGCGGGGTTTCTGGCCTGGCGCGAGATCTGCGCCAAAAAACCGGATTACAGCGTCGCACGCCTGCTGGCGCGTGGTAACCCGTCGATGAGTGAAAAGGAGGCCGCTGCCTATGACGCGCCCTTCCCGGATCGCGGCCATCGCGCGGCATTGCGGGCGTTTCCGCCCATGGTGCCGGATACGCCCGATGCTGATGGCGCCGCCATTTCGCGCCAGGCGCGTGATTTCTGGCAGCAGCAATGGCAGGGCCGTTGTTTGATGGCCGTGGGCATGCAGGATCCGGTGCTGGGCTGGCCGGTCATGCAGAAGCTGCAGCAGGCGATACACGGCTGCCCCGAACCCATGCGCGTGGAGCAGAGTGGACATTTTGTCCAGGAGCAGGGCGAGGGGATCGCCCAGGCCGCGCTGCGGCATTTCTCGCCGCGATAATCAGCAGCTTCATGAAGAAACACATCTACATCTATTCGCCCTCGGGTGCCGTGCGCGACAAGGCCGCTTTTCGTCGCGGGGTCAAGCGCCTGCAGGCCCTGGGCCACGAGGTCGAGACCGACGAAGCGGCACTGGCCAGCCACCAGCGTTTTGCCGGCGATGACACGACGCGACTCGCCGCGATCGACCGGGCGGCTGCCAGCGGCGCCGACGTGGCGATGATTTCGCGTGGCGGTTATGGCCTGACGCGTATCCTGCCCGGCATCCACTACAAGCGCGTGGCCAGGGCGATTGAAAAAGGCACGCAGTTCGTCGGCCTGAGCGATTTCACGGCCTTCCAGCTGGCGGTGCTGGCCCGCTCCGGCGCCGCAACATGGGCCGGCCCCTCCCTGTGCGAGGGTTTCGGCGTGAGTGACCAGGCGGAGGTGGCCGATGGCCATGGTACTGGCGGCCAGGGCGGCCCGGACGAGATCATGGAGGCCTGTTTTGACGACATGGTCCAGGGACAGGGGGAGGGCGCGGGCTGGCGCCAGCACAAGGAGCGCGAAGCCGACATCGCCGCGGCGGGGTCATTTCACGCCCGCCGTCTGGGTGACACGGCCAGCTTCAAGGTCAACGACGGCGTGCTCTGGGGCGGCAACCTGGCCGTGTTGTGCTCCCTGCTGGGCACACCATTTTTCCCCAGGGTGGAGAATGGCATCCTGTTTCTGGAGGATGTGGCCGAGCACCCGTACCGGATCGAGCGCATGCTGACCCAGCTGCTGCATGCAGGAGTGCTGGCGCAGCAGAAGGCTATCGTGCTGGGACAGTTCACCGGCTACAAGCTGGTGCCGCACGACAAGGGTTTCAGGTTGCAGACGGTGATCAACTGGCTGCGCAGTCAGCTCAAGGTGCCCGTTCTGACCAATCTGCCTTTTGGTCATGTCCCGACCAAGGTGCTGCTGCCGGTCGGGCTGACTTGCGATCTGGTGGTGCAGGGGCGTGATGCTCTGCTGCTCTGGGGCGATGACGCCCACAGGGATTGAGTCCGCCGCGGCGAGTTCAGCGGCCCAGAGTGCCCGGCCGCGAGATCATGCCCCTGGGCAGCAGGCCTTCGAACATGCCGGTGATGATGCGTATTTTCTGATTGGCCACACCTTCTCCCTGCAGTGAGGAGATGGCGACCATGATGTCGGCACGCAGGTACCACAGGCCTTGCAGGTCCGGCGCAAATAGCACACGTCGCTCGATATGCGGGTAGCTAATGCAACCCTCGTCACCCAGGGAGTCCAGCATGGCCTGGCGGATATCCTCGATGCGGACCGTGGCGTGAGCTTCATCCACCAAGGGGCGACCCAGCAGCCCCTGCATGCTGCTGATGAATTGACTGGCCAGTTTGTTCATGGGTTCTTGTATGTATGGATCGACCGACTCAACGACTTTTGCAGCGTAATTTCGCAGCGTGTTTCCCACAATCGATTTATGCCCCGAATGTCTTCGTAAAACAACATATAAATCAATCATTTACCCAAGATACATGAGGCAACATCAGAAGGCTGTATGCTTGTCCAGCCGATGAGTCTGAGGGCCGTGCCTCGGTATCCAAGTGATCAGCGATGCCCTAAACTACCTCCAGAAGAAATCAATCAAGTCCGCGCATGGGTGTCAACACCACCGTCGTTTTTACTGATCTGACCGGCAGCACCTCCGTTTTCGAGTCACTAGGCAATATCAGGGCCACGCGTGCCGTCACGCAATTGACGCGCTGGATTTGTGAAGTGCTGCAAGCCCAGGGGGGGCAGGTCATCAAGACCCTGGGCGATGGCGTCCTGACCGTGTTCAAGGACGCCACCGTGGCGGTCAATGCTGTGGTGGACCTTCAGCGCCAGCACCAGATGAATCTCCTGCAGCAGCCGCTGGCTGAGCATTTGCCGATACGGGTAGGTGTGGCGACCGGCGAGGTGGAGATCGTCAATGGTGACTGTTATGGCGATGCGGTCAACATTGCTTCGCGCCTGTGTGATCTGGCTGGCCCACATGAGATATGGGCTGAGAGTCCCGATATCGACTATTCCAGCCGAGCCAACGGCATCCGCTATCGGCCGCTGGGCCCGATCAGCGTGCGCGGCCGTGTCGAGCCCTGCAATGTCTACCAGGTCGAGTGGCACGAGGACCAGTCCACCGACTTCATCACCATGCAGGGTGATATCGATCCGATGAGCAAGGCCGCCAAGGCCGACGCGCTGGGCCAGGAGGTCCATCTGGCATGGGGCGAGGAAAAGCGTGTTTTCCGTGCTTTTGAACTGCCGGCCCACATGGGGCGCATACGCCATTGCGAATTCGTCGTGCCAGACCCTCGGGTGTCACGCACGCATGCACGACTTGAGTGGCGTCACGGACGCATCATGCTGATCGACATGAGCAGCTATGGCACCTGGGTCCGTTTTGTGGGCGCCCGTTCTGAGCTCCTGCTGCGGCGCGAGGAGTGTGTGCTGCACGGGCGCGGACAGATTGCCCTCGGTGCTTCATTTGCCGACGCGAGTGCACCGACGGTGAGTTTCGAGGTCAATTAAATCCATCATTTCTTTATTGGGCCTATTATTAACATAATATACATCGTATCAAGTACGATAGACGGAGAAAGCAACCCCGCAACTCTCGTCAAACCCGCATGCTGCTTGCCTCCAGGCTCAAGGTGATGCTGGCCGATCTGGGCCTCACCCCGGATACGGCTGCGCAAGCTTTGCATGTCACCCCTCGGACCGTGAGGCACTGGATTTCCGGCAAGACGCTCGTACCGTATGCGGCCTACCGGCTGCTGCGGATCTTGGCCGGTGCTGAGCTACCCAGTCCAGGCTGGGACGGCTGGCAAATGCATTCCGGCAAGCTCTGGAGTCCTGAGGGGCATGGGTTTTTACCCAGTGATTCGGGCTGG
>LNFM01008177.1_pt1 | contig 15914 bp, 11 predicted proteins | sample 596031 | NCBI WGS metagenome assembly LNFM01 (sample SAMN04254537, study PRJNA301005) | activated carbon metagenome | isolation source: dual media filters at the Ann Arbor, Michigan drinking water treatment plant | place: USA: Ann Arbor | reverse complement strand
CCCCGTCGTCGCGCGCCACCGACGCAGCGGCGCCTTTGTCATCACCGCCCTGCTCGTCGGGGGCGGCTGCGTGACCGGTGGCCTCGCCATCGTCCGTGGCGATCGCGGTCCGGTCGCGCCGGGGACGCCTGTGCTGGCCGTGGTGCCCCGCGTCGACGCGGCCTCGGCCTCGTCCACATCCGCGGCGGCGGCCGACCTGCTGCGACAGGCGCTCCGCCCCTTGGGACGCGCCCGGCTCGTCACCTCGGACGTCCCGGCGCTGACCGATGACACCGCGACGCTCGTGGAGGCGCTGAAGGACGAGGGGCTGTCGCACGTGCTGGTCCCCACGGTGGCGACCATGCGGTCGACCATCCGGCTCAGCGTCGCCGTGCTGCGGGCCAGTGACGGCGCCGTCGTCCATACCGCGACCCGATTCGGCGCGCCGGACGCCCTGCCGCACCTGGCCGCTCTCGTTGCCGGCGACCTCCGGACCTGGCTCGGCGAAGGGGCGGCCGCCCGCCCGCAGACGCCCGCCTTCGCGCCCACGGCGCTCTCGCTCGGGCAGTATTCGCAGGCGCGCCAGTACGCCGAACGCCCGGACCTGCCCGGCAACCTCGCGCGTGCCGTCGACCTGCTGGAGCAGACCGTGAGGCGCGATCCGGCCTACGCCGCCGCGCACGCCGAACTCGGTCGCGTGCACTGGCTGCGCTACCGCGCCACCCGGGACACGGCGGCACTCGACGCCGCGCAGCTGTCCCTGCTCGAGGCGCTCACCCGCGAGGCCAATCTGCCGGAAACCCGCACGACCCTCGCGCTGCTGATGCGCGAGCGTGGACGCTATCCCGACGCGGCCCGAGCCCTGCACGACGTCCTCGAGACCGCGCCAGACGACGACGTGGCGCTGCGACTGCTCGGCGAACTCGAGGCGCAGCAGGGGAGTGTGGACGATGGGGTGACCCTCATCACGCGCGCCGTCACGCTGCGGCCGGGAAGCTGGGCGAACCATCGCGCGCTCGGCGCGACCCTCTTCAACGCCGGCCGGTATCCCGAGGCCGGCCGCAGCTTCGAGGTCCTCACGCAGTTGCAGCCGGACAACCCGTGGGGCTTCCAGATGCTCGGCGCGGCACGTCAGATGGCCGGCAACCTCGACGGCGCCGTCCAGCCGTACGAGCGGTCCCTCGCCATCCGGCGGACGGCCGCGGCGCTGTCGAACCTGGCCACGGTGCAGTACGTGCGCGGCGACTTCGCCGTCGCCGAGCGGCTGTACCGCGAGGCGGTCACGCTGTCGCCGCGCGATGCCGTGATGCACCGCAACGTCGGCGACGCGTTGCTGCGGCAGTCGAAGAAGGCCGACGCGGCGCGGGCCTTCACGCAGGCCGCGGAGCTGGCGCGCGCGCAGGCGGCGACCAATCCGGCGGACGCGCGCGCACTGGGCACCGCCGCCTACGCGCTGGCGCGGCTCGGCCAGTGCGGCGAAGCCGCGAGCGTGGCTGCAACGGCCGAGAGCCTCGGGAGCCGCACTCCGTCGGTGGCCGCCAACCTGGCCAACGCGTGGGCGCTGTGCGATCGCCCTGTCGACGCCCTGCGCATCGTCCGCGCGCTGAAGGCCCGCGGTGCACCCCTGACCACCCTGCTGGAGTACGACGTGCTGCAGCGCCTGAAGACCCTGCCGGAGTTCGGCAGCCTCCTCTAGACCCAGACTGGAGTCCCCGAGTGCCCCGACGCACCCTCCTGGCCCTGACGGCCATCGCCTTCACCCTGTTCGCCCTGGCCGCCACCGTGACCGACGTCTCGCCTGTCGCGCGACTGCTGGCGCAGCCCGAGGCCGACGTGCTCGAACGCCGCTTCTCGCGTGTGCCCAATGCCAACGCCGCCACCTGCAATCCGCGCGGCGACGCCGACGTGAAGGCGTGTCTGGTCCCCGGATCCGATGCCCTGGCCGATCAGTCGAAGCGGGTCGCCCCAGGCGTCGACTGCTTCTGGCGCAAGGACGACACCAAGCGCTTCGAGGACGTCGCGGGCAACAGCGGTGGCGCCGGCAGCGCGGTCCGGTTCCGCTTCATCGTCGCCAACCGCTGCGCCGTGCCGGTGCAGGTGCAGCTGACGCTGTCGGCCGCCGAGGGCAACGCCCTCCGCTTCCGCGACTGCGACGCCACCGTGTTCACGCAGACGCTGGCGCCTGGGGCGCGTCCGTTCGTGCAGACCTGCATGTCGCTGCCGTACCGTGCCGGGTCGCAGACCTTCACGCGGTCGTTCTCGATCGGCGGTCGGGCGCCCGGCGCCGGCCCCTTCGTCCTGTTCGACCCCGAGGTCGTGATCGAGGAGGCCGCGGCGCCGTGACCTCGCTGGACACGGCTGCACCTTCCGGGGTCTCATGGTCCCCGCATGGAACGCCAGTACCACCAGTGGTTCTCGCCCCGCCTCGGCTTCGACATGGGGCTCGTCTCGTACGGCCACTACGGCACGCCGCTGCTCGCCTTTCCGACGAGCGGTGGCGACGAGTGGGAGATGGAGGGGCAGCGGATGATCGCCACTCTCGCGCCGTACATCGAGCAGGGGCGGATCAAGGTCTATTCCGTGCGGTCGGTGTCGGCCGAGTCCTTCTACAACCGGGGCGCCCACCCGTTCCACCGCAGCTGGATGCAGAAGCAGTACGACGACTACATCCGCCGGGAGGTCGTGCCGTTCATCCACGACCACTGCAAGGGCCTGCCGCCCATCGCCGTCATGGGCGCGTCCCTCGGCGCGTACCACGCGGCCAACAGCGCCTTCAAGCACCCCGATACCTTCAAGTGGTGTTTCGCCCTGTCGGGTGTGTACGACATGCGTCGGTTCATGGACGGCATGTACGACAGCCACTTCTACTTCAACAACCCGATCGACTACCTCGGCGGCATCACCGACCCCTGGTTCTACCAGCAGATCGCCTCGTCGCACGTCCACCTGGCCACCGGCCATGGACCCTTCGAGCGTCCCGAAGAGACCTACCGCTTCGCCGAGGTCCTGCGTCGCCGCAGCATCCCGCACCACCTCGACGACTGGGGGCCCCAGGGCGGCCACGACTGGCCGTACTGGCACCACATGATGTGGGAGTACGTGGGCAGACTCCTGTGATTTGAAATGTGACATTCCAAATTCTCGGCGGCTCGCCCTCCGGCCTTCGCTCGCGCCGGGATCTCCGAGGGGCACGCGGCGGAGCCGCGGCCCTCTGGAATTTCAGATGTCACATTTCACATTGCCACCACACGGAACGCGGGCACCTGCCCGCCACCGCTCGTCACGTTCGCCAGGCCGGACGCACTGAGGCGGGTGAGGAACCCACAGACCTTGCCGCGGAACATGTAGGGCGCGCAGTCCACCAGCATGTTGCGGGTCGTCACCCGATGCGGGTCGACGTCGACCATCGGGAAGTCCTCGCGGCGCACCGGGATGCGCTCCTGCACAATCCACGTGCCCGCCGGCGCGGCCAGCGCGGTGGCGAGCGCGGCGTCCCACGCCGACGCCTCCGTCTCCCACCCGAGCGTGACGCCATGCCCACCGAAGTCGTCGGTGGGCTTCAGCACCAGCTGATCGCGCCGATCACGCACGAAGGCCGCGAGGTCGACGTCGGCGCCGCCACTCGTGCGGGTGCGCCGCTCGGCGACCACGCGCGTCCAGGGCACGTGGGCCCGGATGATGGCCTGCTCGTCGGCGCTGAACCGTGCGGCATGCGCCTCGTCGGTCAGCACGGCGAAGAACGACTTCTTGTGCGGGATCTTGCAGCGCAGCGTGTTGGCCATGCACGCGAGCCGATCGCGGTAGGCCTGCACGAGGACGCGGGTGTCATCGGGGCGCGCCACCAGGTCGTTGATCAGGGCGCGGCGATAGACGAGGTCGATGGCCTGCCCGCCGGCCACGAGGCGTCCGTTCACGATCGTCAGATCGCGCGGATCCGCCACCACCGTCGGCACGCCGCGGGCGCGGAAGTGCGCCGCGAGGATCTCGAACTCGCTCCACGTCGGCACCTCGCGGAAGTCCGTGATGACGATGGTCGGCGGCGACGCCGTGCCGCCCCAGTCGCGATAGCTCGCCAGCAGGGCGTCGAGCATCGCGTCCATCATCTGGTAGCCCTGCACGTCGAACTGCTCGCGGAAGCGCGCCATGATCGGCAGCGCCGCGAACACCTCCGCCAGCACCTCGGTGTAGCCGAAGCCTGCGGGCGACTCGGCGTTGTACTCGGCGAACATCAGCGAGTCGGGCAGGAGGAACGAGTCGAGCCGACTCGCCGTGCTGGCGTACCGATACCCCGGATCGATGGCGACCAGCGCCCGTTCGGCGTCCGACAGGCCGAAGTCCGCCAGCAGCGACGCATCGTCCATCGCGTCGCGGATGATGCGTTCGCCGACGCGCGCGACGACCTCGCACGCGGCCCGCTGGCGTGCTTCGTCCTCGACGGTCATGAACAGCGGCCGCAGGAACGGACAGCTCAGGCGCCCGCCGAACCTCAGCCGGGCCTCCTGCATGCGCTGCGCGTGCGCGGCCCACCAGGCCTCGGTGAACTCGCCCCCCTCGCCGAGGAGGGACGTCCAGGTCTGAATCGGATCGGGCATCGAGGGGCCAGCCATCTCCATCGAAGATCACTGACCGTCGACCTGAAGGTCGACGGCTACACCAGGGCCCGGAGGGCGCGTGTCCGGCGTTCGCACTCGATGCTGCTCGGTGTCACCCTGCAGCCGCGACATGTGGACGAGGGACGACGGCTCCGCCGGCGACTGTAGGCGTCGACCTTCAGGTCGACGCGCCCACGCTCAGGGCACGGGGCTCCCCACGAACCCCGACGCGGCGCCGAGGCCGAGCATCTGCTCCCACTTGGGGAACATGTTGCTCTGGTGGCCGTTCAGCGCCCGGTCGATGCAGAGCCGCGCCATCTTGTCGACGACCATGTCGAAGTAGAACGGCGTGATGCGGTCGCGCTCGAAGTCGGGCGCCGGGTTCAGGAAGTCGATCGCGTACGGCACGTCGTCTTCGATGCCGAACTCGATGGTGTTCATCTCGTAGCCCAGCGCTTCGTTGATGGTCTGGGCGTCCTTCACCACGCGGGCGCCGACCTCGGCCGACAAGTAGTCGTGCTGGATCAAATACTGACGCGCATGCGGGTCGTACACCACGGGGACGATGTCGTGCTTGCCGAAGGTGAAGCAGCGCACGTACTTGTCGAAGTGGACGAACTGCTGCAGCGTCATGCAGTACGGCGCCGTGCCGTCGTAGGCGGCCAGCAGCTCCTCGCGGGTGTGCACCTTGTAGACGTGCTTCCAGCCACCCCCCGAGAACGGCTTCAGGATCGCCGGGCGTCCCGTGTAGTCGAGCAGACCGTCCCAGTCGAGCGGGTAGCCCATGTTGCGCAGCGACGCCGGCTGGATGTCCACATCGTGCGGGTACGCCTTCTGCGGCAGCAGCACCGTGCGTGGAATGGCCACGCCCAGGCGCGCCATCAGCGCGTAGTTGAAGAACTTGTCGTCGGCCGTCCACCAGAACGGGTTGTTGATGACGTAGGTGCCGTTGAGCACCGCGAGCTTGAGGAAGCCGCGGTAGTACTCCACCTCGTGCGAGATGCGATCGACGATGACCTTGTAGCGCTGCGGCTCGTCCATCGGCGATCCACTCAGCGTCACGTACTCGCCGGTGATGCCATGCGGCCGGCCGAGCTCGTTCACCTTGTCGATGAACGCCGGAGGAAAGCTGTACTCACGACCGACCAGCAGCCCGATTTTCATGAAATCCTCTCCCGAGAAACGCGGCAGTCTACCATGCAGCGTACGCGATTCTGCGGCCGGGGTGGGCGCGGACGATCGGCGTCGGGAGTGGTGTGAGGAAGGCAGGCGTGTGGACGCCAGACGAAGAGTCCCAGCGGGCCGGCAACCCGGGGCCGGAGACGCAAGCGAACGGTCGGGCCCTCCCTCCCTTCCGTCTGCCGCGCGCCCGACCCCGGGATGCCGTCCACTGGACGACCCTTCTTTTCCACATAACGATGACGAGCGCCGAACCGAACACCCGCGCCACAAGATTTTCGATGCGACGCGGTGTCAGACCATCGCCGAGATCGTCGGACGCAGGCTCTCCGGATCCACTTCGAACGTCGGCCACACCTGCCCATCCGCAACGGTCACGTCCGAGGCCCTGACGAACGCCAATCCGGCGCCCGCCACCAGGTCGTGCACCGGGCGCGACACCACGACCGCCCCGCGCCGCGCCACACGCGCGACCTCGGCACTGCGCGCCACCGCCGGCCCCTCGACGCGCGGCCCGAACAGTCGCACCTCGCCGATGTCGAGGCCCACGCAGCACTCCCACTCGAGACGCGCCGCCGTCTGCGCGATGGCCACCGCGCAGCGGATGGCCCGCACCGGGCCGTCGAACGCGGCCAGCACATCCTGATCGTCGACGTGGACGGTCGCGCCACGGTAGTGCTCGACGTGACGGGTGACGGCGGCCAGCAATCGTTCGCGCGCCGCGGCATCGGCGTCCGCGCCGTCCCGTGGCTCGATCCGCCCGGTCAGCACCGTCGCCAGCACGCGCGTGTCGTCGTCGCCCGGCCTGAAGCCCGTGAGGAAGCCCTCGATCTCGTCGAGCAGGCGGTCCTGTTCGCCGACGAACGGCAGATGGTCGTCGCCCGGCAGTTCGACCAGCCTGGCGCCCGGGATGCGGCTGGCCATGTAGCGGCTCTCCTCGACGCGCAGCGCCCGGTCGCCGACGCGATGCAGCAGCAGCGTCGGCACCCGGATGAGCGGCAGCACCTCGCGGACGTCGATGTCGGCGTTCATGCGCGTCAGCGCCAGGGCGGCGCCGGGGCTGGCGCCCATGCGCAGGTACGTGGCCCACCAGGTGCGGAACGCGGGGTCGTCCTTGCGCGACGGCGCGCGATCGTCGATGCCGATCGGTGTGCCCCAGTGGCGGCGAATCTCGTCGAGGAAGGCGTCGCGCTGCTCGCGGGTCGGCGCCCACGGGTAGTCGGGCGCATGCAGACGACGCGCGTACGACCCGATCATCACCAACCCGAGGGTCTTGTCCGGATAGGTGGCGGCAAACAGGCTGCACATGGGGCCGCCTTCCGACACGCCGAGCAGCGCGGCCCGCGTCGAGCCCACCGCGTCCATCACCGCCCGGACGTCGTCCATCCGCTGCTCGAGCGAGGGCAGCTCCGCCACGCGATCGGAGAGGCCCGTGCCGCGCTTGTCGAACAGGATGAGACGGGAGAACGACGCCAGCCGGGTCAGGAAGCGCGCGAACGACGGCTCTTCCCAGAAGTAGTCGAGGTGCGACACCCAGCCCATCACGAAGACGAGATCGATCGGTCCGTCCCCGACCACCTGATAGGCGATGCTCGTGTCGCCGCTCAGCGTGTACTGCGTGGTCGGTCGCGGTCGTCCGGCGCGGACCACGATGTCCGTGACGGGCGTCGACGTCGGCGTCGGCAGGGCCGGTGCCTCATCCACCTCGACCGTGACGGGTGCCACGAAGCGATACCCCCGACGAGGCACCGTCTCGATATAGGTGACGCCGGGGTCGGGGCCGCCGAGCAGGCGGCGCAGCGCCGAGATCTGCTGCGTGAGGTTGTTCTGCTCGACGAAGGTGCCGGCCCAGACCGTGTCGAGCAGGGCCTGCGTGGTCACGAGATGGCCGTGGCGTTCGACCAGCGCGCAGAGGGTCTCGAAGGCCCTGGGCGTCAGCGTGACGGGGGTGTCCCGCAGCAGCAGGCGATGTTCGGCCGGCATCAGCCGCCACGGGCCGAACCGGTAGACACGCGGGGTGGGCGGCACGGGCATCACGAGATCACGGACCCTTCACCGAACTTTCAGAGGCCCCTAACGCCTGGCGGGGGCGTCGCCTCCTACCGTACGCATGGCAGTCCGGTCACGTCCAGACCGATCGCATTCGTCTCCAGGGAGTCCCGTCATGATGCCTTACTCACGTCACCTCCGTGCCACATCGAACCCCATCCGTGCCGTCACGCGCCTCGCGCGCACCGTGGTGTGGACCGTACTCGCCGTCTCCATCTCGTCGGGGGCGAGCGCTGCGCCCCTGACCTTCACGGACAGCGGCGCGCTGGCCGCCGACATCCAGGACACGGTGGATGCCTTCCGCACCACCCTCGGGGCGCTCAACGCCAATCTGCTTCCCCCCGACTTCTTCAACGTCAACTCGCCGAGGGGATCGGTGTACTCGACGCCCGGGAGCGGCTTTGAGGTGAGCGCCACTCTCGCGTCGGGTCAGCCGCTCGAGTTCGACAACCTCGAACCGGGCATCAGCGCCGACTTCACGCCGTTCAGCCCCCAGCGCCTGTTCACCGCCGTCGGCAGCACCATCACCGACGTGCACTTCTTCGTCCCGGGTACGACCGCACCGGCGTTCGTCACCGGCTTCGGCGCCGTCTTCACCGGCGTCGCGGTGGCCAACACCACGTTCACCAGTTGTTCGACCGGCAGGACGATCTGATCGCCTCGGTGTACGCGCCGGCCGCCGGCGCCGGGTCGCTGTCGTTTGCCGGCTTCTTCGACACGGACGCGCGCATCGGTCGGGTCCGCATCACCTCGGGCGAGGTGCCACTCGGCAGCCGCCTGCTCGGCGACCGGGTCGCGATGGACGACTTCATCTACGCCGAGCCCGTCCCCGAACCCGCGACCCTGACGCTGCTGGGCGCGGCCGTGGCCGCGGTGGTGGCGCGCGGGCGCCGTCACTGAGTGCACCTCCTCCCCGCCGCGATCGGCCCGCTACACTAGTCGCGTGCCGATCGTTGCCCGCCCTCCCCGTGGTCCCCTGTCGTCAGATCTCTTCGACCATGGCGCCGACGCCGTGGCCGCGCACCTCGAGGATGCCGCGCACTACCCGGGCGGCCAGGCTGACGTCGTGGCCCGCCCGCGCACCGAGGCGGACGTCGCGGCGGTGCTCACGGACGGTCGTCCCGTACTGGCGGTCGGCGCGCAGTCGTCACTGACTGGCGGGGCCACGCCCGCCGGCGGCATCGTCCTCGCCTCGTCGCGGCTGACCACCATCGAGCCGCCCGACGCCCACCACGTGCGTGTCGGCGCGGGGGTGGTCCTGGGCACGCTGCTCGAGGATCTGGCGACGCACGGCCTCGACTTCCCGCCGGTGCCGACCTATCTCGGCGCCACCGTCGGGGGCATCATCGCCACCAACGCGGCCGGGGCCGCTACGTTCAAGTACGGCACCACGCGCGAATGGGTGGAGGGGGTGACGGTCGTCCTCGCCGGCGGCGACGTGCTCGACATCACGCGCGGTGCGCACGTGCTCGACGACACCGGCACGTTCGTGATCGAGGGCCCGGCCGGCACCCGTGTCGTACCCGTCCCCACCTACGCCATGCCCGACGTGGTGAAGCGATCAGCCGGCTATCACGCCGCGCCCGGGATGGATCTCGTGGACCTGTTCATCGGCGCCGAAGGGACGCTCGGCGTCATCGTCTCCGCGGTGCTGCGCCTGCAGCCGCTGCGCGCGGGCCTCTGCTACGCGCTCGTGCCGGTGTCGGACGAGCCGCGGGCGCTCGCGCTCGTCGCCGACCTGCGCGAGGCCTCGCGCCAGACGTGGCAGTCGCACGACGCGGCCGGCATCGACGTCGCCGCCATCGAGCACATGGACGATCGCTCGCTGCAGATCCTCCGCGAGGATGGCGCCGATCGGAAGTACGAGGTCAGCTGGCCCGCCTCGGCCGGCCTGCTCCTGCTCATCCAGCTCGAGTTGCCGCTGCTGACCCAGGAAGACGCCTACGAGCAGATCAGCAGCGCCCTGGACGACGACGGCCCCGACACGCCGCTCGCACGCTTCTGCCGGGTGCTCGACCACCACGGCGTGCTCGACGATGCCGAGCTCGCCCTGCCGGGGGATCGCAAGCGCGCCGAGCAGCTGCTCGGCGTGCGGGAGGCGGTGCCCGCCGGGGTCAACGCGCGCGTCGGCCGGGCCAAGCGCGATCTGGACGGGCGCATCGCCAAGACGGCCGCCGACATGGTCGTCCCCTTCGAGAAGTTCGGCGAGATGATGGATATCTATCGCGCCGGCTTCGCCCGCCGCGGCCTCGACGTGGCCACCTGGGGCCATGTCTCGGATGGCAACGTCCACCCCAACGTCCTGCCGCGCAGTTACGAGGATGTCGAGGCGGGCAAGGCCGCCATCCTCGAGTTCGGTGTCGAGGTGGCGCGCCTCGGCGGCTGCCCGCTGGCCGAGCACGGCGTCGGCCGGCACCCGGTCAAGCAGGCCCTGCTGCGCCAGTTGTACGGCGACGAGGGGATCGAGCAGATGCGTCGGGTGAAGCAGGCCCTCGACCCGCAGGGCCTGCTCGCGCCAGGGGTGCTGTTCAGCACGTAGAGCGCAAGGGACACGGGACGAGTACGCAAGTCACGAGGGAGGCAAGGGAGGAGGGACAGGGCATCGAGCGACAAGGGACTGCGCCACGCACGCCACTCTGGTTTCTTGTCCCTGCCGTTCCCTGTCCCCTGTCCCTCGCAGCCCTTGTGACTTGCGTACGTGTCCCTCGTCCCTTGTTCCCGACGCCCGTCCGGGCGTACAAGGAGACGTGCGCACACGTCGTCTCCTCGTCGTCTCGTCTGCCGTGCTGGCCGGCCTGGGTCTGGCGGCCGCCTGCTCTCGCGTCTCTGCTCCCGGTACCACCACGACGTCGGGCCCGCCGACTGACGCCGCGGCCTTCGTGACGCAGGCCAACGCGACGCTGCTCGCGCAGGCCAACGCCCTCTCGCGCGCGCAGTGGGTCGCGGCCAATTTCATCACCGAGGACACCGAGCAGATCTCGGCCGCAGCCACCGCCGACTACGTCGCCAGTTCGATGCGCCTCGCCAAGGAGGCGGCGCGCTATCCCGGCAACGGCAATGGCAACGCCGACGTCGCCCGCCAGCTGCTGCTGCTCAAGCTGGCCGCGAGTCCGCTGCCTGCGCCGTCGGACACGGCCCTCCAGACCGAGCTGACCCGCATCGTGGCCGGCATGGAGGCCGGATACGGCCGCGGCAAGTACTGCCCGCCGGGCAAGCCGTGCCAGACGATCGACGACCTCAGCCGGCTGATGGCGACCTCCCGCGACCCCAAGGCCCTGCTCGAGGCCTGGGAGGGATGGCACGCCATCGCCCCGCCGCTCAAGCAGCCGTACGAGCGATTCGCCCAGCTGGGCAATCAGGGCGCGAAGGAACTCGGCTTTGCCGACCTCGGCGCCTTCTGGCGCGCCGGCTACGACATGCCGCCCGACGACTTCGCGAAGGAAGTGGACCGCCTGTGGATTCAGGTGAAGCCGCTCTACGACCAGTTGCACGCGCACGTGCGGCGGCGGCTCGGGGCGACGTACGGGACCGACGTCGTGCGGCCGGATGCGCCCATTCCCGCGCACCTGCTCGGCAACATGTGGGCGCAGCAGTGGGGCAACATCTACGACCTCGTCGGGCCGCCGGGGCGCGCCCCCGGTTACGACGTCGGCGACCTGCTGAAGGCGAAGAAGACCGATGCGCTCGGCATGGTCCGCTACGGGGAGGGCTTCTTCACGTCGCTCGGGTTCGCGCCGCTGCCCGAGACGTTCTGGAAGCGGTCGCTCTTCGTCCGCCCGCAGGATCGCGACGTCGTCTGCCATGCCAGCGCGTGGGACGTCGACAACGTCGACGATCTGCGCATCAAGATGTGCATCGAGATCAACGCGGAGGACTTCGTCACCGTCCACCACGAACTCGGCCACAACTTCTACCAGCGCGCCTACAACACGCAGCCGTTCCTCTATCGGACCGGCGCCAACGACGGCTTCCACGAGGCCATCGGTGACGCCGTGGCCCTCTCGATCACGCCGCAGTACCTGGTGAAGGTCGGGCTGCTCCCCTCCGTGCCGCAGACGCAGGACGATGTGGAGTTCCTGTTGCGGATGGCGCTCGACAAGGTGGCGTTCCTGCCGTTCGGTCTGCTGGTCGATCAATGGCGCTGGAAGGTGTTCAGCGGCGAGATCACGCCCGCCGAGTACAACACCGCGTGGTGGCAGCTGCGCGAGCAGTACCAGGGCGTCGCGGCCCCCGGGCCGCGGCCGGCTGACGCGTTCGACGCCGGGGCGAAGTATCACGTGCCGGCCAACACGCCGTACACGCGCTACTTCCTCGCGCACATCCTGCAGTTCCAGATGCATCGCGCCATGTGCAAGGCGGCCGGACACATCGGGCCCCTGCACACGTGCTCGATCTACGGCAACAAGGAGGTCGGGGCGCGGCTCCAGACGATGCTGGCCCTTGGCGCGAGCAAGCCGTGGCCCGAGGCCCTCGAGGCGCTGACCGGCGAGAGGCAGATGGACGCGACGGCCATCCTCGACTACTTCGCGCCGCTGCGCGCGTGGCTCGAGGCGGAAGCCGCGGCCGGCAGGTGACCAGCGCTACTGCGCCAACTTCCACACGCCATTCTCCAGCACGAAGGGGAGGCTCATCGTCGTCGACGAGGCGTTCACCGTTCCGGGCGTCGTCCGCTGTTGCTCGACCGTCGTGATGTTGAGCGATGCGGTGGTGTCGCCCTGGAGAATCAGCAGACCGCCGCTGCGAATCGCGCCAGCAAGCGCGCTGCGTGCGGGCACGGTCTGCTTGCGGTAACTGGTGCTCTCGGCGCGTTCGCTGGCGGGGTACGCCCGCCACGCCGCCTGGGCCTTGCTGCTGGCCAGCGCCATGAACCCGTCGGCCTTCCCCGAGTGCAGCGCGTCGGCATAGCGCAGCGCCAGGTCGTAGATCGGATGCGACTCGATCTGGGCGCCCTCCAGGCGGGTCTCCGGCGCCGACGCCGGCGGACCCTCCATCACCATCGGTCCCACCGACGCGCGCCACTGCGCGCCCTCGAGGGTGAACAGGGCCACCACGCTGCTGTCGCGGTAGGGTGACTCCAGCGAGGCCCGTCCAGGGTAGACGGTGAGGACGCCGCCCTTGCGGATGCCCTCGGTCAGCGCTGCCGGATCGGGAGCACGCGCCTTCATCCGGTCGCTCATGGCTTTGCGCTCCGCGGCCGGCTCCTTCTTCCACTCGGCCTGGTCCTCCGCGGAACGCAGCCGAATGACCTCGTCTGTCTTGCCGGCCACCATCAGTGCGGCAGCCTGGAGCGCGAGCTTGCCCGCGGGGTGGCTGAGGATCGCCTCGCCGCGCACCTCGGTCGGCTCTTGCGCCGAGGCAGGGACTTCGACGGCGAACGCGAGCAGCAGTGTCAGCAGGACCCATCGGCGGTCCATGAACAGTCTCCTTGCCCCGGGACGCGTGATGACGCGCCGGCGCCAGGGCGCCGGCCAGGTTCATGCGGTCGATCAGGGGTCTCGAAGAGCAATAACGGCGCGGCGGCGGACGTCGAACGGATGGACGGCCACGACGCGGTCAACGGCAGGCGTCAGGTTCGTCGCCGTGAGCGAGGTGGTCGAGCGCCGACATGTAGCCAATCGTCAGGGTCTTCGCGCGTGCCGGGTTGCCCTTCGGCACGTGGCACACGGTGGCGGTCGCGGCAAACGAGAGGGTTCGCGGGCCCGACAGACCGCCCAGGCCCAGCGGCACCAGCGCGCCCCTGGACGCGCCGGACCTTCCGTCATAGCGAAGGATCGCGCCGTCGTAGGCGAGAGGGTCGCTGGACCCGGTGCTGGTTGCGTAGAGGTGGCCGTCCGGCCCAAAGGCGATTCCGACGGGCGTGTTCAGGCCGCCGCTTCCCGAGGGCACGAACGTCTCCCACATCCCCGTCCAGAAGTCAAAGCGACGAATCTCCGACCGATCCACGCTGCCCACATACAGCCGGCCATCGGGGCCGAACGTGAGCCCCGACGGTCTCGTGAAGCCGGAACTGGCTGGCAGGAAGACCTCGAGCGTCCGTGTCGCCTCGTCGACGCGCAGGATGCGATTGGCGTATTCGGCCGCGATGTAGAGCGTGCCGTCGGGCGCGAACGCGAAGTGCTGCGGGTCGAACACACCCATCAGGCGGTTCGCCGGGTCGTCCTCGACGAACACGTCCACGAAGGCGCCGCTGTCCGCGTCATAACGTCGAATCGCGCCAAGTGGCAGTGCGGCCGGGTTGAAGATGTCCCCAAGGTCACCGACGTAGGCATACCCGTCCCGGAATACGACGAGGAGAGGCGTGAAGAGGCCGCCGGACCCTGGCGTGATGAACTCGCCGAGGTACGTTCCGGTGAGCCCATGGAAACGCAGCACCCGACCTCCGAAGGGATCGGAGACGTACAGGTGCCCGTCCGGTCCGAACGTCACGCAGCAGGTCGACGTCAGGCCCATCGCACCGGCCGGGATGAGTGCGTCGATGAACCGGCCCGCGCCGCTGTAGCGGAGGATCGCGTCGGTAGGACTGCCGGGACCGAAGTTGCCCACGACCAGGACCGACTCGGCCATGGCCTTCGCCCCGGCCCGGTCGCCGGCTGCGGGCGACTGTGTGGCCACTGGCTGCACGAGCATCGTGCAAGCGAGCAGGAACGAGAGTGCGACGACCCGATGAACGTGACGGGACATGACGTCACCTCCTGAGGGGCGGGCGACGCATGCCGGCGACGCGCCCCGGTTGCAAACAGCAGCACACGATCCGGCGCAGGTGGCCGTCGTCCTCACCGATGCGGTGGGGGGCTGCTCGGCACGGTGTGCCACACCGCGCCTGCTGCAAACGACGCGCCGTCCGACACCGCCAATGGCAGCGCCAGCGGTGCGATGTCGACGTGTGGGTGGGTGAGATCTCGCGGACCCGTGCGACTATTCCCGCAGTGGCACCTTGAGCGTACGGTGGGCCGCGCCCGTGCTGCGATTTCGCCCGCGAACTGGACGAGAAGGGGTGAGGCCGCCCATGCGACTGCTTCTGGGAATCACGCTCGTCGTTGCCGCCGGCGTCGTCGTGTCGGTGGTCGGCCAGCGGCCGGAATTGGACCTCGTCATCCGCGGCGGCCACGTCGTCGACGGCACAGGCAATCCGTCCTTCGCGGCCGATCTCGGCATCCGCGATGGCCGCATCGTCGCACTCGGGCGCGTGACCGCGGCGGCGTCGCGCACCATCGACGCGACCGGGCTCGTCGTCTCACCTGGCTTCATCGACATCCACAATCACTCCGATACGACGCTGCTCGACGACCCCGACGCGCAGAGCATGCTGCGCCAGGGCGTCACCTCGATGATCCTCGGGGAAGGCGGATCGGCGGCGCCGTCGGCGCGGTGGCCCCGGTTCTCGGCCTACTTCGACGACCTGCGCCGCCGCGGCCTCAGCGCCAATGTCGGCTCATACGTCGGGTCGAGCCAGGTGTGGACCGAGGTGCGTGGGCCGCGAGCCGGTCCACCGGACGCGCGGGAACTCGACGCGATGCGGCGCCTCGTCGGTGAGGCCATGGCGGATGGCGCGCTCGGCCTCGCGAGCTCGCTCAGCGGGCCGCCCGGCGTGTGGATCGACACCGACACGCTCGTGGCGATGGCCGAGGTCGCCGGCAGGCACGCCGGCCTCTACTCGACCCACATGCGCACCGAGGGGAAGGGCGTCTTCGCCTCCGTCGAAGAGGCGATCGAGATCGGGCGGCGCGCCAACCTCCCCGTCGACATCATCCACCTCAAGATCGCCGAGCGCACGATGTGGGGACGCATGCCCGAGCTCGTGGCGCTGATCGCAGCGGCACGGGCGCGCGGACAGGCCGTCGAAGCCAACGTCTATCCGTACCGGGCCGGCCAGAACAACCTCGCCAGCATCGTGCCCCCCTGGGCGCACGAGGGCGGGACCGCCGCGCTCATCGCACGGTTGAAGGATCCGGCGCTGCGGCCACGACTGGAGGCCGAGATCCTGGGCACGGCCCCGACCGGTGACTGGTACAACCATTACACCGCCACCGGCGACTGGGACGGCATGCTGCTGGTCACCCTCGCCAACCCGCGCTACCAGCGCTTCGCCGGCTCGCGCATGCACGAGGTCATCGC
>LNFM01008176.1_pt1 | contig 15914 bp, 5 predicted proteins | sample 596031 | NCBI WGS metagenome assembly LNFM01 (sample SAMN04254537, study PRJNA301005) | activated carbon metagenome | isolation source: dual media filters at the Ann Arbor, Michigan drinking water treatment plant | place: USA: Ann Arbor | reverse complement strand
AGTGGGGCGCCCGGAGTCTGCTGGCGTTCACGATCGTTCTGGCCGTGCTGAGCTTGCCGCTCGGCCCGTGGCTCGTGAGGGAATGGCCGCTGGACCAGCCCGAGGCCATCCTCGTCCTCGGGAGTCATGAAGCCGAGCGCCTGCCGTACGCCGCCCGCCTCGCCGCGCGATGGCCAGGGGCCCGGCTGCTGCTGACCGAACCCGTCGTGGCGACCCCGTACAACTGTCAGGACTGCGCACAGCGGGTGAGCCAGCTGGAGCGCCTGGGAGTGGTGCGGACGCGGGTGGCGGTGATGACGCCGCGCGTCCGGAACACGCGCGACGAACTGCAGGTCGCGCTCGGGTGGTCGCGCCGGCACGGGCTGGTCCGGGTGGTGGTCGTGACCTCGCCGTATCACACGCGCCGCGTGCAGGGGTGGCTGTCCGCGCTGGCCTGGCCTCACCCGGTGGGGGTGCGTGCGTGCGAGGTCGAGGGTGGCCTGGCGCGGGTGTGGTGGAGTCGCGACTACGATCGCCGATATACCGTGTACGAGGTGGCGGCCATGGCGGCCAACAGCTGGCGAGATGGCGTCAATCCGCGCCATTGGTTCGCCCCATCGGCGCCGCTCGTTGGAACGCTATAGTAATGAGTACGGATTCCGTCGCAAGGAGCAGCTGGTGGTCAAGCCGTCGATGAAGGGCGCAGCGCTGGGGTGCGTGATGCTGCTGCTGGCAGCGAGCGCAGGGTGCTCGAAGGATCCCGCCGTGGCCCGGCAGGAGTACTTCGAGAGCGGCAATGCGTTGATGGCGGAGAAGAAGTACGCCGACGCCATCATTCAGTATCGGAACGCGCTCAAGGCCGACGCCAAGTTCGGCGAGGCGCGCCTGAAGCTGGCCGAGGCCTACGTCGAGACCGGCGACCAGCGGCGGGCCTTCCAGGAGTACATCCGCGCCGCGGATCTGCTGCCCGCCAATGCCGATGCCCAGCTGAAGGCCGGGAGCATCTACCTGGTCGCGGGGCAGTTCAACGACGCGAAGGCACGCGCCGAGAAGGCCCTGCTGGCCGACCCGAAGAGCCTCGAGGCCCAGATCCTGCTCGGCAACGCCACCGCCGGGCTCAAGGACATCGACGGCGCCCTGAAGGAGATGGAGGAGGCGGTGGCGCTCGCGCCGGGCGACAGCCGCGGGTACACGGCGCTTGGCGCGGTGCAGCTGGCCAAGGGGCAGTCAGCCGACGCCGAAAAGACCTTCCGCAAGGCGGTCGAGGTGCAGCCCAACGCGGTGCCGGCGCGCCTCGGCCTCGCCAACTTCCTGTGGGCCGCCAATCGCCGGCCGGAAGCGCTCGCCGAACTCGAAGCGGCGGTCAAGGTCGAACCGGCCAACAAGCTGGTCAACCGGGCACTGGCCACGTTCCACGTGGCGGCCGGCACGCCTGCCGCCGCCGAACCCTATCTCAAGGCACTCGCCGCCGACCCGGCCGATACGATGGCCCGCCTCGCCCTGAGCGATTTCTACGTCCGGCTGGGGCGCAAGGATGACGCCAAGGCGCTGCTGACGAAGGCGGCCGGGGAGAAGGCAGGCTTTGCCGGCGCGCGGCTCCGGCTCGCGAGCCTCGCCTACGACGAGAAGAACCCCACCGAGGCCTACCGGCTCGTGGAGGAGGGCCTGACGGCCAATGCCAAGGACGTCGACGCGCTTCTCGTCAAGACCCGCATGCTGCGGACCGACAAGAAGCTCAAGGAGGCACTCGCCACCGCCACCGCCGCCACGGCTGCCGCGCCGGAGAACGTGGCCGCGCTCTACGAGCGCGGCCTGGCGGAACTCGACCTGAGCATGCTCGACGAGGGCATCCGGAGCCTCAAGGAAGCCGCGCGGCTGAACCCGAAGGCCGCGTCCATTCACATGCAGCTGGCCAATGCGCTGCTCCGTCAGCGGCAGATTCCCGCAGCCCTTGCGGCTGCGGAAGACGGCCTCCGCAACGCGCCGACCGACCCGGCCGCGCGCCTGATGGTGGCGCGCGCGCAGATGGCTGGCGGCAACCTGTCGGGCGCCGCGACGACGCTGGCGCCGTTGCAGCAGCAGTACCCCGACGCCTCGATCGTCTGGAGTCAGCTCGGCGCCCTCCGCCTCATGCAGCGCGACGGCAAGGGCGCGCGTGAGGCCTACGATCGCGCCCTCGCCCTCAGGTCGGGCAATCCCGAAGCCGTGGCGGGCCTGTCCATGCTCGATCTCGCGGAGCGCAAGCCCGAGGCGGCCGTCGGTCGCATCGAGGCGGTGCTCGCCAAGTCGCCTGACGACACCCGCTATCTGCTGACCGCCGCGCGCATCTACATGTCGCAGCGCACGTTCGACAAGGCCGAGACGGCGCTCCGGCGCGTTGTCAACGTCGACAGCACGAGTCTCGAGGCGTACGGACTGCTCGGCCAGTTGTACGTGATGCAGAACAAGGCCGACCAGGCCCTCAAGGAGTACGAGATCCTGAGCAAGCAGCAGCCCAATGCGGTCGGCCCCCATACCGTGATCGCGATGCTGTTGCAGAGCATGAACCGGCTGGACGAGGCGCAGGCGCGCTACGAGCGCGTCATCGAGATCGACCGGCAGGCGCCGGTGGCGGCCAACAACCTCGCGTGGCTCTATGCCGAGCGTGGCGGCAACATCGACATCGCGCTGCAGTTGGCGCAGACGGCGCGTCGCAACCTGCCGAACGAACCGGCCGTGGCCGACACCCTGGGCTGGATCTACGTCAAGAAGCAGCAGTACGACCTGGCCATCCGGGAACTCGTCGACGCCGTGGCGAAGGACCCGGAGAACCCCGAGTACCAGTACCACCTGGGTGAGGCCTACGTCGGCAAGGGCGACATCCCGAAGGCGCGCGCCGCGCTGGAGAAGGCCGTCGCCCGTCCGTTCTCGGCAAGCGACGCGGCCCGAAAGGCCTTGAGCGCGCTGCCCGGGCAGGGAGCCTGACATGGGCGTCGCCGCGACCCTGCCGGCTCCCCGCCGCTCGTTCCGCACGGACGCGCGGCTGTGGCTGATCGGGATCGCGGTGGTCCTGCTGTACGCACCGACGGTGTCGTGGCTCTGGGACCGCTGGACCCTGAGCGTGTGGCACAACGCGCACGGGATGCTCATCCCCTTCGTGGTCGCCTACTTCGTGCGGGACGAACTCACCCGGTTCACGGGACCGGCAGAGGAGGGCAGTGCCTGGGGGTTCGCCTGGCTCGTGCCCGCGCTCCTCATGCACGTCTTCGACGGCGCGATGCACACCCAATTGCTGTCGGCGGCGTCCATCGTCGTCGCGGCCCCCGGCTTGTCCCTGCTCGTGCTCGGCCCGTCGCGGACCCGCGCGATTCTGTTCCCGCTGCTGTTCCTCGTCTTCATGCTGCCCGTGCCGCTCGGGGTCACCGAGCGGATCCATCTCGCGCTGCGGCATCTCACCGCCAGCGGGGTCGAACTCCTCGTGCCGCTCACGGGCATCCCGATGTTGCGTGACGGGCTGACGCTCGAGACCGTCGGCGCCCGGCTCTACGTCGCCGACGCCTGCAGCGGCTTCTCCACGCTGTACGCCTCGGTCACAGTCGCGTGCCTCACGGCGTACTTCTGCCCGGTGCCCTGGCGCAGGGCGGCCGTCCTGCTGCTCGCGGCCCCGATCGCCATCGGGGCCAACATCCTGCGGGTCTCGCTGCTCGTCCTGCTCGTGAAGTGGTATGGCAACGGCATCCTCGACACATGGATGCACGAGGGCTCGGGCATCCTCACGTTCCTGCTCGCGTTGCCGATCATCTTCTGGCTCGGCAGCCCGCCCCCGGCCCCGAAGGCGCCGACGAACCCGGAGCCGGCACCAGCCGTCGCGCCATGAGCATCCTGTCTGCCCGCTACGCCACGCCGACCCTCGTCGTGCTGGCCCTCGCGCTGGTGCCCACGGTCGTCAACGTCTATGTCGGGCGCAAGGTGGTCGAAGGTCCGCCCCTCAGCGAGGCCTTGCCCAGCGTGCTCGCCGGGCAGACGTCGCAGCCGACCACACGCAAGGCCACCACCATCCGCCGCGAGTTCGCGAGTGACGATTGGGTCGAGCGCGTCTACGCCAGCGGCCTCGGCACCGGGGTGACGGTGCTCGCGGTCCGCTCGTACGACATGAAGCGGCTCTACCATCACCCGGAGCTCGCCATCAGCGACGCCAACTACGGCACCGCCGAGGTGCACGAGATGCCGGCCGCCGACGGGCCGCTCGCTGTGCATGTGTTGCACGGCGAGAAGGGCGGCACGGCCGCGTACGCCCTGCTGTACAAGGGGCGGACCGTGTCCAACCCCTATCTGTTCCAGTTGCGGGTGGCACCCGAACTCCTGCTGCTCGGCCAGCGCCCGCTGACGCTCGTGTTCGCCGAAGACGAGACCGGCCGCGGCGATCAGGCCGCAGCCGACGCTCCGGCGGTGCAGCGCGTCGTCGCGGCCATCGCCGCGCTGCGCGGGCAGGCGTCCTGACACCCCTCGCTTACGGTTCGTAGGCGCCGAGCGCGTGCGGTCCGGTGGTCGGTCGACGCCGCCCGGCACGATCGACGGTCACCCCGGGCTGTGGCGGGCCGATCAGGGCCGTCCTCGTCGTGCCGAGCCGATAGTCGTCGCTCGAGGCGTTCACGAACGCTGACGCGTCGACCGCCGTGGCGTGGCCCTGCCACTCAGGCCCGGCCTTCGGCGCCAGGACGAGCAGATTGCGCAACTCGGGCCCCGCCGCGGCGTTCACCGCGCGGAGCGGCGTCCGCACCTCCCGACCGAACGTCACGTGCGCGAGTTGCAGGCGTGCCAGATCGTCTTCGTATCTGAACGCGGTGCGCACGTGGTGCACCACGGCATTGCGCACGGTCACTCGCGCGCCGGCGTCGCCGGGCCCGCGCAGGCGGAACGCGATGTCGCTGTGGTGCACGGTGACGCCATCGATCGTGGCATCCACCCGCTCTTTCAGGTTGAAGGCCGCCATGTTGGTGATCAGGCCGCCCTCGAACCCCCAGGCGTCGATGTCGCGCAGGTCGAGTCGGGCGCGGCGCCCGTCGCGAAGGGTCTTCGTGTCGACGGCATTCTCGCCAGGGACCACGCCCTTCGCGAAGCCGTTGACCGCCTCGGGCAGGGGCGCGAGCCAGATGCTGAGGCGTTCGAGGCGGACATCGGTCCAGCCCGGGGCCGTGCGACCGGGGTCGATCTGGACGCCGTCCCCCGAGAAGGTGTGAATCTCCGTGTCGCGGACGGTGAGGCGTTCGACGGCGCCGGCCACCAGACCGTGCGCGTCGGTCCGGCCCCGGGCGGCGTTCAGGCAGTGGTGGATGCGTGTGTGCTCGACCAGCACGTCCGCCGGGGCGGCCATGTCCACGCAGTCACGGGTCGAGCGTCGTATCTCCAGGTTCCGGAGCACGAGGCCCGTGGCCGCGCTGCTCACACGGACCGCGTCGTCGTCGCCGTAGGCGCCGTCGAGGACGAGTCCGTCCAGCACCACGTATGGGTGCGCCACCGTGGCGACGCGGCCGGGTACCTCGACCACGGGGCGGGCCTTCGGATCGGCGGCGCGGACGACCAGCGGGTGTTGCGCGGTGCCACCGCGCACGGTGCGGAGGGGTTCGGTGTAGCGTCCGCTCGCGAGCCGCACCTCGTCGCCGGCCTGCGCCACCGCGAGGGCGTCGCGGATCGACCCGTAAGGCGCAGCTGCCGAGCCGGTGCCCGAGCTCCCTGGGCGGACGTGCCAGACCTGCGGGCGTCCCTGCGACACGCGGGGAGGACCCATGGCGAACGCGACGAGACCGCCCGCCAGGGCCGCCGTGGCGACGGCCATGCGCGGCCTGAACTGTGGCACGCGGGTATGGTATCGCGCGTCATGCGAACACCGTAGAATGGAACCCGGAAGCCCCTGGCCCCATTGCAGAACCCATCGGCCACGCCGATGTTCTGAGGGTCTCCAGGGCGGGATCCCCCACCCGGACACGCGCACGCATGCACTTCAGTTCAGGCGAGATCAGGGCCTATGCCGCCTGGTCACGCGACCACAATCCGCTGCACGTCGATCCCGCCTTCGCCCGCGGGACCTTCTTCGGCACCGCCATCGTGCACGGCATGTGCTCGGTGGTCCACGCCCTGGCCGAGGCGCGCGTCGACGCGACCGCGGCCCGGACGGTCGAGATCGAGTTCCGCGGGGCCGTCACGCCGGACGTCACCTTCGTCACGTCCGCGGTGCGCGCGGGCGACGCCACGGTGGTGCGCGTGGCCGACCCGGCGGGGGCGGTCGTGCTCGAAGCGCGAGCCCTGCCGCGGACCTCGGATCCTCGCCTCGACACGCCGGCGTCATGGGCGACGCTCGTGCCGGCCGACGCGACGGTCCGTGCGACCCCGGCCGACCGTGCGCTCGACGAGATTGCGCGTCTCGACGAGATCGTCGGGCGCTACCGCACCGAGGGCCCCGTCGGCCCCGGTCTGGCGGACGCCTCGGTGGCGCCGCTGCACGCGCAGGTCTATGCCCTGGCGAGCTACCTCGTCGGGATGGATGTGCCCGGATTGCGGTCGCTGTTCACCCGCGCGTCGATCCAGTTCGGCGAGCAGACCGCGGCCGAGCCCGAGCTGCTCTATCGGGTGCGGGTCGAGCGCGTCGACCAGGCCTTTCGCCTCCTCGACACGCAGGTCGACATCGCCTCGGCGGATGGCCGACTGCTCGCCACCTGCGCGCTGCGCAGCTACGTCCGCTTCAGCCCGGTGGTCACCGACCTCGGCAGCCTGCAGGCGCACGTGCAGGCGCTGCCGCTGGCTGCCGGCACGGTGGCGCTGGTGGTCGGCGGCAGCCGCGGTCTCGGCGCCGATCTGGCCGCCGGGCTGGCGCTGGCCGGCGCGCACGTCTTCGTCAGCTACCAGCACGACGAGTCAGGAGCCACGACGCTCGCGGCCCGCATCACCGCACTCGGCGGGCGGCTCGACCTCGTGCGCGGCGATGCCGCGGACGCGGAGTGGTGCACACGGACCGTCGCGTCGATCGTCGAGGGGCACGGTGGACTGGACGTGCTCGTGCTCAACGCCTGCGCACCGCCGTCGCCGCTGGCCATCGGCCCGGGGACGGGCACCGCGTTCCAGGCGTATCTGCAGCAGAACTTCGCGCTCGTCGAGGCGCCGCTGGCCGCGGCCCTGCCGGCGCTCCGGGCCCGGGCCGGGCGCGTCGCCTACGTCTCCTCGTCGTACGTCGTGGAGCACCCGCCGCGCTTCGGGCACTACGTGGCGCTCAAGCAGGCCGGCGAAGCGCTCGTCGCTACCGCCGTCCGGGAGACGTCGTCCCTTCAGGGCCTGATCCTGCGTCCGCCGCCGCTGCAGACGGCGTGGAACGACACGCCGACCGGCGCGGTGGGCACCATCGCCTCCGACCGGGTGGCCGTCGCGTTCGCCCAGGCGTTGGCGACGACGGTGCCCGGCCAGACGCGTACGCTCGACGAGTTCCCGGCCCTGTCGCGCGTCACACCTGCGGCCGACCTGCGCCCACTGCCGCTGGCCATCGTCGCCAGTTTCACCGCCGACCCGATCGAGAAGAGTGTCGCGTTCTGGGGGCGTGAGCTCGACGTCGCCCCCGATCTCGCGTTCGCGCCCTACGGCCAGATCCTCCAGTCGCTGTTCGACCCTGGCAGCCGCCTCTCGACCAACGGCGGCGGTCTCAACGTCGTCCTGCTTCGCGTGCAGGACTGGTTACGCGAGCTGCCGCGCGACCGTCACGCGGACGTCACGTTCCTCCGTGAGCACCTCGAGGCGACGAGTCGCGACCTGGTGGACGCCATGCGTGGCCATCGGGCGAGGGCGCGCGCCGCGACCCTGCTGGTGCTGTGTCCGTCGGCCAGCGGCGTGGACCCCGACGTGGCGGGGCTGGTCGACTCGACCGAGGAGGCGCTGCGGTCGGCGCTCGCCGGCGTCCCCGGGCTCCAGGTCACGCGGGCCGTCGATCTCCACGACGCGTATGCCGTGGATCCCGCCGCGATCGACGATCCGCTGCGCGACAAGATCGGTCACATCCCGTACACCGCCGCTTACTTCCACGTGCTCGGCACGGTGGTGATGCGGCACGCCTGGCAGCGGATCGCCGCACCGCGCAAGGTCGTGGTGGTCGATTGCGACAACACGCTGTGGCGAGGCGTGGTCGGCGAGGTGGGCCCCGAAGGCCTCGAGTTCGGCGAGGAGCATCTCCGACTGCAGGACACGCTCGCCGAGTTGAGTCGCAACGGCGTCGTCGTCTGCCTCTGTTCGAAGAACGTCGAAGACGACGTCTGGCGTGTCTTCGAGACGCGGCCGGACATGCGCCTGACGCGCGAGCACGTCGTGGCCGCGATGATCAACTGGCGGCGGAAGTCGGACAACCTCCGCGACCTCGCCGCCACGCTCAACCTCGGACTCGATGCCTTCGTCTTCCTCGACGACAACCCCGTGGAGTGCGGGGAAGTGCGCGCCGGGTGTGCGGAGGTGCTGACGCTGCAGTGGCCACACGACCCGGCCCAGGCGCTGCGGTTGCTGGCGCATCTCTGGGAACTCGACGTGCAGGGCGCGACGGCCGAGGACCGCAAGCGCACGCAGATGTACCGCGAGGAGTTCGGACGCCAGAGTCTGCGGCAGGGCGTCGGCAGCTTCCGCGACTTCCTCGCGAGCCTCGATCTCGTCGTGGCCGTGGAGCCGCTGACCGAGGCCGATCTGGCGCGGGCGTCGCAGCTCACGATGCGCACCAACCAGTTCAACTTCACGACCATCCGCCGTGACGAGAGCGAGGTGCGGGCGCTGCTCGAAACGGGCCGCCACGACATCAGGACCGTGCGTGTCCGGGATCGGTTCGGGGACTACGGCCTGGTCGGCCTGCTCATCGCGGAGCGCACCGACGGCGAGTTGCTCGCCGATACCTTCCTCATGAGCTGTCGTGTGCTCGGGCGCGGCGCCGAGCACCGCATGATGGCGGAGTTCGGCCGACTCGCCGAGGCCAGTGGGCTCCCGGTGGTGCGCCTCCGACTCGAGCCCACCAGGCGCAACGCCCCCGCCCGTCAGTTTCTCGAGACCCTGGCACCGGACGACCTGCGCGGGGGTGACGGCGTGCTCGACTTCACGATGCCCGCGTCCACGCTGGCCGTGCTCGAGTACCAGCCCGAGGACGCCGAGCCGGAGCTCGTCGCCGACGACGCGCCCGTGGTCGCGGCGACGGCCGTGGCCGACGAGGCCATCGGCGACCGGCAGCGCGCGCGCGAGGCGCAGATCGCCCGCGTCGCTGGCACCCTCGCGACGCAGGAGGGACTCGCGCGCGCCATCGACGGACATGGGCTCGCGGCTGCCGCACACGTCGAGACGTCCGTCTCGCGCGAGGACGTCACCAGGACGGTGCTCGAGGCGTTCGCGACCAGTCTCGACCGGCCGGCCGACGATGTGGCGCGGGTCGATGGACTCGAGGCGCTGGGGTGTACGTCCTTCCGCATCGTGGAGATCACCGTCCAGCTGATGCAGGTGTACCCCTGGCTGCCGAACACGCTGCTGTTCGAGCACCGCGCGGTGAGCGAGATCGTCGACCACATCGCGGAACTGGCCGAGCGCCGGGCGGCTGCCCCGAGGGGGGAGGGCCGCCTCGGCGAGGCGTCCGCCTCGTCCGCCGCGCGCGCCGCGACCGACCGCTCCCACGACATCGCCGTCGTCGGGATGGATCTGCGCTGCGCCGGCGCGCGATCGCCCGAGGAGTTGTGGGCGCTGCTGTCGGCCGGTGAGGTCGCCACGCGTCCGGTGCCGACGCGTCGGCGCTTCTTCTCGGCGCCGCTCGAGGATGCGCGTCCGCACTGGGCCGGGCTGCTCGACGACCTCGATCAGTTCGACGCCGGGTTCTTCGGCATCTCGCCGCGCGAAGCCGACCTGATGGACCCCCAGCTGCGCCTGTTCCTGCAGGTGGCGTGGGGGGCGCTCGAGGACGCCAACGCAGTGGTCGGCGGTGTCGAGCCGGAGACCGGTGTCTTCGCCGGCGTGATGTACGACGACTACGCGCACCACGCCAATCGGCTGACGCGCGCCGCAGCGTCGCCGTACAAGAGCTGGGAGAGCTTCAGTCTCGCCAACCGGCTCTCGAACGTGTTCGGGTTGCGTGGGCCGAGTCTCGTCGTCGACACGGCCTGCTCGTCGTCCGGGACGGCGCTGCATCTCGCGTGTCGCGCGCTGCGTGATGGCGACTGCCGTATGGCGGTGGTCGGAGGCGTGAACGTCATCCTGGACCCGGACCGCTTCGCGCAGCTCGGACGACTCGGCATCCTGTCGTCCACGGGCCGCTGTCTGGCCTTCGGCAAGGACGCGGACGGCACCGTCCTCGGCGAGGGCATTGGCGTGGTCGTCCTGCGTCCGTTGGCCGATGCCATCGCGAGGGGCGACCGGATCTACGGCGTGATCAAGGGCACTGGCGTCAGCACGGGCAGCGGCACGGTCGGCTTCACCGCCCCGAACCCGCAGGCGCAGGCGGTGGCGATTCGCAAGGCCGTCGATGCGTCGGGCGTGGACCCGCGCACCATCTCGTACGTCGAGACGCATGGCACCGCCACGTTGCTGGGGGACCCGATCGAGGTCCGCGGTCTGACGCTCGGCTACGGGGTGGAAGAGGGCCGCGGACCGGTGCGCGCCAGCATCGGCTCGATCAAGCCCAACATCGGCCACCTCGAAGCCGGCGCCGCGGTGCTGAGCCTCATCAAGGTGCTGCTGCAACTGCACCACCGCACGTTGCTGCCGTCGGTGACGTCGGTCGAATCGAATCCGCAGATACCCTTTGGCCAGTTGCCCTTCACGGTTCAGCGAGAGCTGGCGCCGTGGACGACGACCGGTAGCGGGCCGCGCCGCGCGGCGCTGAGTTCGTTCGGTGTCGGTGGCGCCAACGTGCATGTGATTCTCGAGGAAGCGCCCGCGGCGGCACCTGCGGTCGCGACCACGGCCACCGCCTCGGATGCGGCGGCACCCGGCGCCCTCCTGGTGCCGCTCTCGGCACGCACCGATGCGTCGCTCCAGGCTCAGGCGGCCAATCTGGCGGAGTGGATCGCGGCCGAGTCCGGCCCTGCGCTCGCGGACATCGCCCACACCCTGGCGACCACCCGGCGCACGTTCGAGCAGCGCGCCGCCATCGTCGCGCACGACGTCGACGGCCTGCGGCAGTCCCTGCAGCGTCTCGCGCAAGGGGAGGCGGACGCCGCCACGGTGCGTGGGGCGGCTCACGCCGCGGCGCCTCGGGTCGCCTTCCTCTTCACGGGGCAGGGCGCGCAGTACGTCGGGATGGGGCGACAGCTCTACGCCTCGCAGCCCGTGTTCCGCGATGCCATCGATGCGTGCGCGGTGCACCTCGACCCCCTGCTCGGGGTCTCGCTCGTCGACGTGCTGCACGAGGTGGACGAGACTGACGCCGGCCGCATCGATCGGACCCGCTTCACGCAGCCGGCGCTGTTCGCGATCGAGTACGCGCTCGCTCGCCTGTGGCAGTCGTGGGGCGTGCAGCCCGCCGCGGTGGTCGGGCACAGCGTGGGCGAATTCGCCGCGATGTGCATCGCCGGCGGCATCACGCTGGGCGATGCGGCGCGCCTCATCGAGGCGCGTGGTCGCCTGATGCAGGCACTCCCGGCGGGTGGCGTGATGGTGTCGGTGTCGGCCCCCGAGGCGCGGGTGCGTGCGGCGATGGCGGGCGTCGAGGATCGTGTCGCCATTGCCGGCGTCAACAGCCCGCAGCAGACCGTCCTTTCGGGGGCGCGCGAGGCCGTCGACGAGATCGTCGTCGCGCTGACGGCCGCAGGTGTGCGCACGCGATCGCTCACCGTGTCACATGCCTTCCACTCGCCGCTGATGCGACCGATGATCGAGGCCTTCGAGGCCGTCGTCCGCAGCGTCGAGTTCCGGGTCCCGCAGATCCCCATCGTCAGTTGCGTCGAGGGTGACTTCGCCCCCGACGTCATGACGACGCCGGCGTACTGGACGCGGCAGGTGCTGGAGCCCGTGCGCTTCCTGCAGGCGATGACGACGCTGCACGGGGCCGGGATCTCGGCGTACCTGGAGATCGGGCCGCAGCCGGTGCTGACCGGTCTCGGGCGCCAGTGCCTCTGCGCCGATGCGTCCGCCGCGCTGTGGCTGCCCTCGATCACGCGTGACGGCGACGAGCGCGCGACGCTGCTGACGAGCACGGCGCAACTGTGGGTGGGCGGTCTGCAGCCCGACTGGGACGGCATCGCCGCGCCGGCCAGGGGACGCGTGGCGTCGCTGCCGCACTACGCCTTCGACACCCGGGCGCATTGGGTGGCCCCCGCGGCGGACGGCCCGGCCGCCGCGCCAGTCAGCCAGCGCCTCGCGGATGTGGCCATCTACGGGGTCGAGTGGCGCGACATCGCCGTGCCGACGGCGACCGAGGCGTCGGGGACGTGGGTCGTGCTGGCGGCGACCGACGCCGAGAGCGAGGCGCTCGTCGCCGCGCTCCGCGACCGCGGCCAGGCCTGCATCGTCATTCCACCCGATCACCGCATCGACCGGGCGGGTCTGGAGGCGGTGCTGCGAGGGCAGGTCGTGCGGGGTGTCGTCCACTTGCGCGGGCTCGATGCCCCTGCGCCGGCCAGGGTCAGCGTGGCGACCCTCGAGGCCTGGCGGCGTGACGCCCTCGACAGCGCGCTGGCCGCGGCACAGGCCGTGGCCACCGTCGGCGGCGCCGTGCGGCTGTACGTGATGACGCGCGGTGCCGTGACAGGGGGCGCAGACGACGCGCCGCTCTCGTTGCCGCAGGCGACCGAGTGGGGGCTGGGCCGGACGGTGGCGCTGGAGGTGCCCGGGCAGTGGGGAGGCCTCATCGACCTGTCGGCCACCATGACCGACGTCGAGCAGTCGATCGTCGTCGAGTGGTTGCTGGCGGGGAGTGTGGAGGATCAGGTCGCGGTGCGACAGGGTGGCCTGCGGGCGGCCCGGCTCGTGCGTCGGGGCCCACCGTCCCGTGGACGGTTCGCGTGTCACCGAGACGCCACGTACCTCGTCACGGGCGGCATGGGCGCGCTTGGCCTGCAGCTCGCCGGGTGGCTGGCCGACCGCGGCGCGCGACATCTCATGCTGGTCGGGCGGCAGGTGCGCGACACGGCGGCCGTCGAGGCGTTGCGCGCCCGCGGCGTCTCGGTCACGCTCGCGGCTGCCAACGTCGCCGATGCGGCGCAGGTCGATGGCCTGCTGGCCAGAATCGGTGGCGGGGCCTTCCCGCTCAAGGGCATCGTTCATGCCGCTGGCGTCGACCTGCAGGTCGCGCTCGAGCAGGCCTCCCCGGAGGATCTGGCGCAAGCGCTCGACGCGAAGATGGCGGGAGCCTGGCTGCTGCACGATCGCACGCGGGCGCTGACGCTAGACTTGTTCGTCATGTTCTCGTCGCTCGCGTCGGTGCTTGGCGCGACCGGTCGTGCGCCCTACGCCGCGGCCAATGCGTTCCTCGACGCCTTGGCGATAGAGCGCCGCCGGCAGGGCCTCGTGGCGCTGACGGTGAACTGGGGGCCGTGGGCGGGAGCCGGCATGGCTGCCGAGGGCGGCACGGGCGACCACTTCGCCGCCATCGGGAATCACCTGATCGACCCCGCCGATGCGTGGCCCCTGCTCGAAGCCCTCCTCGGGGGGCGAGAGGCACAGGTCGTGGTGGCCGATCTGGACTGGACGCGCTTTGCGGCCGCGTATCAGGCACGGCGCACGCGTCCGTTCATCGCGGCGATGACGGCGGCGGGGGAGCGACCGGCCCCGGTCGCGACCGGCGCGCGGCTGTCGCCGGCCGACGTGGCCGACCAGGTGCGTGGCGAGGTCGCGCAGGTGCTCGGGTTCAAGACGGCTGCCGACGTGCCGCTCGATCGCGGCTTCTTCGAGATGGGCCTCGACTCGCTCAGCTCGGTGGAACTGGCCACGCGCCTGCAGCAGCGCTTCGGCGTGGATTGCCGCGGCTTCGTGTTCGACACGCCGACGGTGGGGCTGTTGGGCGAGAAGCTGGCGCGGGACGTCGCGGCGCGCCAGGCGTCGGCCGACGGTGACGCCGTGCCTGCGGACGGAACCTCGGCCTCGACGGTCGCGACGACCGCGAACGCCGTGGCGGCGATGCCCTCACCGCTGACGGTGTACACGCCCGACATGGACGAGGCCCTGTTCGCCTTCCATGCCGAGGCCTTCGGGGCGCGGCGCCGCGCCGACTGGGTGCGTCCGCGCTGGCGATGGATGTTCGACGCGTCGGCGCGCCGGCTGGGCCTCGAGCCGAAGGTGTGGCTCTATCGCGACGGCGAGCGTGTCGTCGGGCACAACGGGGCCTTGCCCGTCCGCCTGCAGGTGGGGGCGGCGACGCGCGACACGGCGTGGCTGGTCGAGACCAACGTGCTCGAGGCCTTCCGGGCCCGCGCCATCGGCCCGCAGCTGATGGATGCGGCTCACGATGCGCTGCCATTCGCCCTGTCGCTCGGGCAGACGGAGACGATGCGAGCCATCCTGCTGAAGATGGGATGGCAGCAGGTGGCGCCGCTGCAGACCGCGCAGTTGCTGCTGCGGCCCGAGAAGGTGCTGAAGGGCAAGTTGCCGCCAGGGGCGGCGCTCGGGGCCGGCCTGGGCATGCGTGCGCTGTCGTCGATCAAGCGGCTGGGGCAGTCGGCCCGTGCCGTGTCGCTGCACGACGTGGCGACCTACGGCGCAGAACACGACGCGTTATGGGCGTCGATGGCGCCGACGCTTGGCTGCGGGGTCGTGCGCGATGCGTCCTACCTGACCTGGAAGTACGTCGAGCAGCCGGGGCAGCAGTTCTTCCGCTTCGACGTGCGACAGGACGACCGGCTGATCGGCACGACGGTCTGGATGCTGCGCGAGGCGGACGAGGCGTATCGCTATCGGCGCGCGTTCCTGGTGGACCTGGTGGCACCGCTGGACCGGCCCGCCGATCTCGAGGCCATGGTGCAGGCCGGGTGTGCGCGCATGCGGGAGGAAGGGGCGGATGCCGTGCTCTGTCTGCATGTCGGCGGCCGGCTCACCGAGGCGCTCACGCGCAGCGGGTTCTCTCGGCGGGAGCCCGGTCGCGTCCTGCTCGTCTACCCCCGCGGCCTCTCCGAGGCGGAGGCCGCCATCGTGCTCGACGGACAGCAGTGGCTGCTGACGCAGGGCGATTCGGATATCGACCGCCCATGGTGACTGCTGCCGCGCAGGACCTGAGCTCCGCGGAGGAGCGCCCGGGCCAGGGCCGCCGCGTGCTGCTCGTGACCGCGCACTTTCCGCCCAACCGTCGGGCTGGCACCCATCGGCTGCTGCGCTTTGCGCGCAACCTGGATGCGCTCGGCTGGCGCGTCTCGGTGCTCACGCTCGAGCCCGACGCCTATCGCGACGGCGTGCCGCTCGACGACCAGCTGCTCAAGGAGGTCCCGCCGACCGTGACCGTCACGCGCACAGGCGTCCCGGGCCGGCGTGCCCCCGCGGCGCCGAAGGCAGCGGGCGCTCCGTCCGCGGCCAGCGCCGGCGCCGCGCCGCGCGTGCCGGTGCGCCGCAACGCGCTGAGCCGCGCGGCGCGCAAGTTCTGGCAGGACCTGTCGTCCACACCGGATCATGAAGTGCCCTGGTGGTTCACCGCCGTGCCCGCCGGCACGCGGCTCGTGCGCGAGACGGGCATCGACGTCATCGTGTCGTCGGCCCCGCCCTTCACCACGCACCTCATCGCCGCCGAGATCGCGCGACGCACCGGCACGCCGTGGGTCGCTGACTTCCGGGATCCCTGGTCCCGTGCGCCGTGGGGCGTCGAGTGGCGCAACAAGGGGTGGACCGGCTGGGTCCATCGGACGCTCGAACGCCTGACGATTCGCCGCGCCTCCCGCGTGGTGCTCAACACCCGGCCGATGCAGGACGATTTCGTCGCGCACTATCCGCCGTCCATCGCGTCGAAGTTCCTGACCATTCCCAACGGCTTCGACAGCGAC
>LNFM01019596.1_pt1 | contig 15916 bp, 12 predicted proteins | sample 596031 | NCBI WGS metagenome assembly LNFM01 (sample SAMN04254537, study PRJNA301005) | activated carbon metagenome | isolation source: dual media filters at the Ann Arbor, Michigan drinking water treatment plant | place: USA: Ann Arbor | reverse complement strand
TCCCGCAAGCTGATCTGGAGCGAAAAGACGCTCGGCTTCATGCGGTCCAAAATCCAGGCGTTCTACGCCGGCTCCCTGTAAATTCCCGCCGCCAGTCGGCAAGAGGCCTCCATGAAAATCGCCCACCGCGACATCTCCCCCAACCACCCCCCGCTGGTCGTGGCCGAAATCGGCATCAACCACGGCGGCAGCCTCGACGTGGCCAAGGGCATGGTGCTGGCTGCGCACCGTGCCGGCTGTGAAATGGTCAAGCACCAGACGCATTTCGTTGAGGACGAGATGACCGACGAGGCCAAGCAGATCTTCCCGCCCAACGCCGACAAATCCATCTGGGACGTGATGGAAGAATGCGCGCTGTCCAAAGACGACGAGATTGCGCTCAAGACCTACGCCGAATCGCTCGGCATGATCTACATCTCCACGCCGTTCTCGCGCGCTGCAGCCGACTTCCTCAACGACATCGGCGTGTCCGCGTTCAAGATCGGTTCCGGCGAGTGCAACCACGTGCCGCTGATCCGCCACATCGCCAGTTTCGGCAAGCCCATCATCATGAGCACCGGCATGCAGACCATCGATGGCATGCGGCCTTCGGTGAAAGCGCTGGACGATTCGGGCGTTGACTACGCGCTGCTGGAGTGCACCAACCTCTACCCGTCGCCACCCGAGATCGTGAGCCTGCAAGGCATCACCGAACTGAAGAGCGCCTTCCCGCGCGCCGTCATCGGCTTCTCTGATCACAGCATCGGCCCTGAAATGGCGCTTTCCGCCGTGGCGCTGGGTGCCTGCATCCTGGAGCGTCACTTCACCGACACGCGCTACCGCAAAGGCCCGGACATCTCTTGCTCCATGGACCCGGCCGAGCTCAAGTTTTTGATCGACCGCTCGCGCGAGATCCACACCGCGCTGCACAACCCCAAGGTGCGCACCGCGCCCGAGGAAGATGTGTACCGCTTTGCGCGCGGCTCCATGGTGGCCGACCGCGACCTGCCCGCCGGCCACGTGGTCACGCCCAGCGACATCTGGGCGCGCCGCCCGGGTTCGGGCGAGATTTCGGTGCAGCACTTCGACCGCCTGGTGGGCGCGAAGCTCACCCGCGCGGTCAAGCGCAACCAGCAATTGCTGTGGAGCGACCTGGACGGTGTGAAACCTCAAGCGAATTCGTGATGACCAGCCGGCGCCTGCTCTTCGTCACCGGTACGCGAGCCGATTTCGGCAAGCTCGAACCACTCGCGCTGGCCGCGCAACAGGCCGGATTTGCGGTGGGATTCTTCATCACCGGCATGCACATGATGCGGCGCTACGGCGAAACGCGGCTGGAGGTGAAGCGCTTTCCGGGTGCCGAGTTCTTCGAGTTCGTGAACCAGCGCGAAGGCGACGCGCAGGATTTCATTCTCTCCAAGACCATCCTGGGCTTCTCCGATTTTGTCCACGAGCACCGGCCCGACCTGGTGGTGATCCACGGTGACCGGGTGGAGGCACTGGCCGCTTCCATCGTCTGCGCCATGAAGTACATCCCCTCGGCGCACATCGAAGGCGGCGAAGTCTCCGGCACCATCGACGAGAGCATCCGCCACTGCAACACCAAACTGTGCGCCGCGCACTTCGTGAGCTCCGAGGGCGCGAAGCAGCGAGTGCTCGCACTCGGCGAATCGCCCGAGAGCGTCTACAACATCGGCTCGCCCGAACTCGACACCCACGCGCGCGCTGGCGCAGGTGAAGGAGCGCTACGCGATCCCGTTCGACGACTACGGCATCGTGATCTTCCACCCCGTGACCTCGGAGGCCGACACCATCGGAGCCCAGGCGCAGGCTCTGTTTGCGCGGTTGGATGCCAGCGGACGCCACTTCGTGGTGATCGCTCCCAACAACGACCCCGGTACCGAGGACATCTTTGCGGTGCTGGAAAAACTGCCCACGGAGCGCTTCCGGCAGATCCCCTCGATGCGGTTCAACTACTTCTCCGAGCTGATGAAGAATGCCTCGGCCATGGTGGGTAACAGCAGTGCGGGGGTTCGCGAAGCGCCATTTCTGGGTTTGCCCAGCCTCGATGTGGGCACGCGGCAAAACAGGCGGGCCAGCGGCGCCTCGATCACCGCATGTTCGGCGACCGACGCGGGTGTCATCGATGCGTTCCTCAAGGACATCTGGGGGCAGCGGTTTCACTCCGACGCCACGTTTGGAGCCGGACATGCCGCGGCCGGTTTCGTGGACGTGCTCAATCGCCCGGACTTCTGGCTCAAACCACTGCAGAAGGCCTTTGCGGGTGACTGAGCTTTCTGCCGTGCGCGCCCGTTTCGAGTCCGCCATGGACATCACCGCCAAATGCGGCGCCGTGGCTTTGTTGCTCGGTGTTCCCACCTCCATTGCATTGGTCAACCTCGGCATCTTGCTGATCCTGATCGGTTGGTTCCTGTCGGGCCGTTGGCGCTGGAAATTCGACGTGATCCGCCACAACCCGATCGCGTTGCCAACGGTGCTGCTGTCGTTGCTGGTGCTCGTCGGCATCTCCTACACCGATGCGCCCAGGGCCTACATCGAACACCACCTGTACGTGTACAGCAAGCTGCCGCTCATGCTCATGCTGCTGACGCTGTTTCATGATCCCCGGTGGCAACGCCGTGGTCTGCTGGCGTTTGCGGTGGGTTCGGTGATCACGGTGGTGAGCACCTACGCCAACATCTGGTTCCAGGTGCCGTGGTCCGACTCCCGCAATCAGGGAATGGGCGTCACGCACCACGTGTTCAACGACTACATCGCCCAAGGTCTGGCCATGTCGTTCTTCACCGCACTCGCGCTGGTGATTGCCATCGACGCGCGACAACGATCCATTCGTTGGGCCTGGATGTTGGTGGCCGCAGTCACGGTGTTCAGCATCACCCACCTGCTGCAGGGTCGGACCGGTCAGGTGGTGTTGCTTGCCATGTTCTGTGCACTCGCCTGGGTGGCCTCGCCACCGGTATGGCGCTGGCGAGCACTGATCGTGGTGGCGGCAACGACGGTGCTTCTGTTTCTTTCATCACCGCTGCTTCGTGCTCGTGTCATCACGATGTTCTCGGAATTCTCCCAGTACACCGCCACTGGGGTGTTCACCACCTCCACGGGTTACCGACTGGACATGTGGAGAAACGCGTTGGCGATGTTCATGGACAGTCCATTGTGGGGACACGGCACGGCGGGCTACCGCGTGTTGTCCGAGCAGATTTACGCCGATGCCGGGGTGTGTGCGGTTTCCTGCGTGCATCCCCACAACCAGTTCCTTCTCCTGGCGGTCGACTTCGGCGTGCCCGGTTGGGTCGGCTACATCTTGCTGCTCCAGCGACCCTTCAGGGCGGCGTTTGATCTGACCGTGCGCTACCGCAACCTGCTGGTGGCCTTTCTCGCCATCCTGTTCGTCGACAGTTTCATCAACGGTCCGTTCTGGGTCACCACCGAGCGGCATCTGTTTGCTTCCGTGCTGCCTCTGCTGCTGGCCGGGTGGCGTCCGGTCTTGTCTGATGCAGTCCCGATCGCCACGCTGGAGCAGCGTGCATGATCCCGGCCTGGAAGATCCGGCGTGAGCTGGAAACCGCGCGTCAGCAGTTGCAGGCGATCCCGGAGCGCCTGATCGGCCCGGCCCGCCAGCGCCGACTCGACGGCCAGTTCCCGAACGGCTTTCGCGTCATGAACGGCGGCGCTTCGCTGAGCCCCAAGGTGGCCATTTTTCTGGTGTACCAGCCGCGCGGCATGTCGGCCTCTGTGCAGTCCACCTGCCGCCATTTGAGCGAGCGCGGTTATTCGGTGGTGTTGGTCGCCAATTCGCCGGTGTCCCAGGTTGACGAAGAGTCGCTGGGCCCCTGGGTCTGGCGCTTCGTCGAGCGCCCGAATTTCGGCTACGACTTCGGCGGTTACCGTGACGGCATCCGCCTGCTGTGGCACTGGTCGGTGTCGCCCGAGAGTTTGATCATCCTCAACGACAGCGTGTGGTTTCCGCTCGATCAGAACGAGACCATGCTCGCTTCGATGGAAGCGTCCCATGCCGGCTTTCTGGGTGCGCTGCGGCATGTGGACTTGCCCGAGACGGACACTGAGCATGCCGGGATTTTCCTGTCTTACTTCTATCTGATCAAACGCGCTGTGTTGAGCTCGGAGGTGTTCGTCAATTACTGGAACGACTACGTCTCGACCAGCAACAAGTACCTGACCGTGCGGCGCGGTGAGCGCGGCTTTTCCCGCACGCTGTTCGCCGCTGGTGTGCCGAGCGAAGGCCTGTATTCCCGAGACCGTTTCATGACCGCGGTGGTGCAACAGCCGGCATCGTTTCTGCGCCAGACCCTGGTGTATGGCGCTTACACCGACCCGGATCTGGAGCGGCAGCGCGATGCCTTGTTGCAAGCCGATGCTGCGTCAGAGCCCTGGCGCATGCAGGCTCTCGACCACATCCGCGCGGTGGTGAACAAGCGCAACTTTCACTCGTCGTTCTGCTACGCCAGCATCCGGTTGCTGGGCATTCCCCTGCTCAAGAAAAACAAGGGTGAACTGCAGGTTCGCATGCGCCGTCAGTACCTGCGTGCGGTGAAGGCGTGCGACCTGCCGGCGCCCGAAATGGCCGTGTTGGCCGAGATTGAAGCCAGCACCCGCTGAGCCGAACGGCTCAGGGTGCCAGCAAAGAATTGATCGGCAACAAGTCCTCAGGCACCAGTTTGCCGCTGGCCTGTTTCAGGCGAAGACCGCCGAGCAGCACGTTGTAGCGGGCCTGGGCCAGGTCGCGCTTGGTCTGGAACAACTGGCTCTGTGCATTGAGCACGTCGATGTTGATGCGCACGCCCACCTGGTAGCCCAGGCGGTTGGCGTCCAGGGCGCTCTGGCTGGAGGCTTCTGCCGCTTCCAGCGCCTTCACCTGGCCCTGACCCGACAGCACACCCAGAAACGCGCTGCGTGTGGCCAGGTCGACGCCGCGTTTGGCAGCTTCCAGGTCGGTGCGGGCCTTGTCTTCGAGAGACATGGTTTCCTTCACCCGGTTCTGGATGGCGTAGCCCGCGAACAGCGGCATGTTGAGCTGCACGCCGATGCTGGCGTTGGTGCTGCGCACGGTGTTTTGTGCAAATGTCGTCGTGGATGGCGCGCGGGCCACCTGGTACTGCGCCACCAGGTCCACCGTGGGTTTGTGCCCGGCTTCGGCCTTGCGGGTCTCCAGCTGCGCGATTTCCAGACCGCGCGTGGCCTGCAGGATGGTGGGATGGGTCTCGTCGTTGAGCGCCACCCAGGCCTGGGGATCGGCCGGCAGCAAGGGCGGCAGCACCACCGGTGCAACCAGAGGCTTGGGCGACACGGCGGCGCGGCCCACCAACTGGTTCAGCGTGAGCTGTTTCACCCGCAGGTCGTTTTCCGCGGCGATTTCCTGTGCGACGACCAGATCGAATCCGGCCTGCGCTTCGCGCGAGTCGGTCACGGTGGTGGTTCCGACTTCGAAGTTTCGCTTGGCTGCGGCGAGCTGTTCGCCCACGGCGGTCTTCTGGGCGCGCACGAAGGCCAGCGTGTCGGTGGCAGCCAGCACGTCGAAATACGCCTGCGTGGTTCGAACGATCAGGTCCTGCTCGGCCAGCACGAGTGTGGCCTTGGCCACGTCCACCGACAGCCGTGCCTGGTCGTTGGCGATTTTGTTGGCAGGGCGGTACAGGGGCTGGCTGGCCGACAGCGACACGCTCTGGCTGTCGCTGGTGCTGTCGGTGCCGTTGTTGATGTCACGCCGTGCCCAGCTGGCGGCCGCGCCCAGGCCTACTTCTGGAAGCAACCCGGCCTTGGCCTGTTCGGCACGAAAGACGTTGGCGTCGTATTGCGAGCGTGCTGCCAGGAAGGTGGCATCGAAGCCGCGCGCGGCTTCAAACAACTCCACGAGGTTTTGAGCCTGCGCACCCGAGGCAGCGCCCAGCGCCAGCCATGCGGCCACCGCCAGGCGGCTGAGTGCATGGGATCGAACAGGCGAAAAGTCGGTTGCTTGCGGGGCAGTCATGGGTTTCCTTTGAAGCGTCGTAGCCATTGGGAATGCGCGAAAGAGTGGGACTGAGCGCGTCAGTACACCGGAACGGCTGAATCGCGTTCTTGCGACCAGGCGTGGATGCCGCCCTGAATGTTCACCACGTGTGTGAACCCCTGCTGCATCAGGAAGTTCACCTGCCGTGGTGGCACAGGCAGGCAATGGGTTGGTCGCGGTCGAGCTCGGCCAGGCGCTCGGGCACGCTGCGCATGGGGATGTGGCGCAGCTCGAAGCCGGCAGGCGTGACAGAGGCTGTCTGCAACTCCCAAGGTTCGCGCACATCAAGCACCATGGGCAGGCTGCCAGTCATTGCCTCGCTGGCCGCTTGTGTGAGCCAGGTGTCGAGCTGGCCGGGTTGGATCGCTTGCATGGATGTCCTTGGTCGGGGGCTTCAGAAGCGGAAGCTCGAAGCCTCGGGGAAGTTCAACAGGCGCGGTGCCACGGTGTCCCAGGGTTGTGCTGTCTGGAACGACGCGTCTGCGGTGCGGGTGATGATGGTGGCGCGCATCATGGGCTCATGCCCGACGATGGCGGCCAGCCGGCCGCCCGGCGCCAGCAGGGCGAGCAGGGCAGGCGGGATTTCGGCGACTGAGCCGCTGAGCAAAATGGCGTCGAACGGGCCATTGACGCTGCAGGCAGCAAATCCCTGGGCGACGGCGTCTGCCTGTTTCACCTCGACGTTGGTGATGCCCGCGTTGCGCAGGTTCTCTCGCGCGGTGCTGGCCAGCACAGGATCGATCTCGACCGACACCACGCTGTGCGACAAACAAGCCAGCAAGGCGGCCATGTGGCCGCTGCCGCTGCCGATCTCCAGCACCTTGTCGGAGGGCTTGAGATCCAGGTCCTGCAGCAGGCGGGCTTCCACTTTCGGGGCCAGCATGCACTGGCCATCCACAGCGGGGTGGGTCAGGGGCAGCTCCATGTCGGCGAAAGCCAGGGCCCGGTGCGCGGCGGGCACAAAAGCCTCGCGGTGGATGCGCGACAGCAGGTCGAGCACCTGGGGGGAAAGCACCTCCCAGGGGCGGATCTGCTGCTCGATCATGTTGAAGCGGGCTTGGTCAAAGCCAGTGTGGATGGCGGAAGTGGGTGTGGTCGTCATGGCAGTGGCTCCCGTGAGCGTCTGAAGTGGCAAAAAAATGAATGAATTTTACTGAGTGGAAACCATCTGCTCGGGCATGGAAGGAGCCAGGCCGAGCCTGCGCCGGAACCACTGCGCCAGATCGTCCATGTAGCAGTACACCACCGGCACCACCACCAGGGTCAGCAGTGACGAGGTGATGACCCCGCCAATGACGGCCTGGCCCATGGGGGCGCGTTGTTCCGAGCCTTCGGTGAGCGCAAAAGCCAGCGGCACCATGCCGAAGACCATGGCCAGCGTGGTCATGAGGATGGGGCGCAGCCGCACACGCGCGGCCAGCAGCAGGGCCGACTCGCGGTCCATCGGCGCCTCACCGGTCAGGCCATTGCGCGCCCGGATTGCAAAGTCCACCAGCAAAATCGCGTTCTTCGTGACCAGACCCATCAGCAGCACGATGCCGATGACCGAAAACATGCTCATGGTCGAGCCGAACATGAGCAGGGCCAACGCCACGCCGATCAGGGTGAGCGGCAGCGCCGTCATGAGGGCCAGCGGCTGCAGGAAGCTCTGGAACTGGCTGGCCAGGATCATGTAGATGAAGATGATGGCCAGGGCCAGCGCCGAGATCGCGTAGCCGAAGGACTCCTGCATGTTCTTGGTGGAGCCACCAAATTCGTAGCGATAGCCGGGTGGAAAAGGCATGCTGTCAAGCACCTGCTTGATCTCCGCCGACACCTCACCGGCGGAGCGACCGAACACGTTGGCATTGATGGAGACCTCGCGGTTGAGGTTGCGCCGGTTGATCTGGTTGGGCCCGGTGGAGGCCACCACCTCGGCCACTTGCCCCAGCCGAACCACGCGCGCCGTTCCGTCGGCCTCCGTGCCGACCATGAAGGGCAGTTGTTCGAGGTCGCTGGCGCGCTCGCGCCCGCTGGGGGCCAGTTGCACGTTCACGTCGTAGCTTTCGCCGTTCTGCGCGCGCCAGTTGCCCACCGTGGTGCCGGCCACCAGCGTGCGCAGCGCGCCACCCACAGCCGCCACGTTCATGCCGGCGTCTGAAGCGAGCTCGCGCCGCATCTTCACATCCACCGTCGGTTTGTTGGGTTTCACGCTCGCGTCCAGATCGACCAGGCCTACGATGGGGCGGATGCGCTCCATCACCGTGGCGCTCAGGCGCTCCAGTTCGGCGAGGTCGTCGCCTTGCAGCGAAAACTCCACCTGCTTGTTGCCACCCACGGCGTCGAGCAGGCCCACGTGGGTGACGGTGATGCCGGGCACGCTGCGCAGGCGTTCGCGCAACTGGGCGGACATGGCGTCGGCGCTCAGCGTGCGGTCCTTGCGGTCGACCAAGCGCACATAGACGCTGGCGTACATGGTTCCCTGGGCGTTGCCGGTGTTGAGCGTGGAGAGCGTGTACTTCACCTCGGGGAACTGGCGCAGGATGCCTGTCTTGGCCTCGGTGGCCTGCAGCGACGAGCCCACCGGTGTGTGAAAGCTCAGCGAGGTTTCCGAAAAATCGGCCTTGGGCACGAACTCGGTGCCCAGCAGCGGCAGCACGAAGAGGCTGCCTATGAAGGTGGCCAGCGCCACGCCGAGTGTGGCGAGCTTGTGTTTGAGCGACCAGCGAAGCGTGGTCTGGTAGGTATCTGCCAGGTCGTCCTGGAACCGGTCGAACCAGCCGGTGACCCGGCCGATGGTCTTGTCGTAGAGAGTGCGTGGTGCGCCGGCCTTGCCGTGTCTCTCGATCTCGGGGTCGTGCCACACCGACGACAGCATCGGGTCGAGCGTGAAGCTGACGAACATGGAGATCAGCACCGCTGCCACCATGGTGATGCCGAACTCATGGAAGAACTTGCCGATGATGCCGCCCATGAAACCGATGGGCAGGAACACCGCGACGATGGACAGCGTGGTGGCCAGCACCGCCAGGCCGATCTCCTGCGTGCCGTCCATGGCCGCGTTGAACGGTGTCTTGCCCATCTGCACGTGGCGCACGATGTTCTCGCGCACCACGATGGCGTCGTCGATCAGCAGGCCCACCGAGAGCGTGAGCGCCATCAGCGTGATCATGTTGATGGTGAACCCGAAGAGGTTCATGAAGAAGAACGTGCCGATCAACGCAATGGGCAGCGTGAGGCCGGTAATCACGGTGGAGCGCCACGAATTCAGGAACAGAAAGACGATCAGCACCGTGAGCAGCGCGCCTTCGATCAGCGTGCGGCGCACGTTGTCCACCGACACGCGGATGGGGCGGGAGCCGTCGGCGATCTGCTCCAGCCGGATGCCGGGTGGCAGCTCGGCGCGCAAAGTCTCCACTGCGGCCTTCAAACCGTCGGTCACGGCGATGGTGTTCTCGTCCTGCGCCTTCTGCACTTGCAGCAGCAGCGTGCGCTGGCCGTTGTAGAGCGCAAGACTCTGCACTTCCTCGGTGCCGTCGTTGACCGTGGCCACCTGCGAGAGTCGCACCGCCTGGCCGGCGCGGCGCGCGACGATGATGTCGCCAAAATCCTGCGGGTTCTGCAGGCGTGAGAGCACCTGCACCACACGCTCGCTCTCGCCGGTCTTGAGCGTGCCCACCGGCAGATCCTGGTTTTCGTTGCGCACGGCGGCGGTCACCTGCTCGGTGGTCACTCCCAGCGCCTCCATGGCCGAGGGGTCGAGCTCGATGTTGATGGCGCGCTGTGTGCCGCCCACCAGCGTGACCGAGCCCACACCGCGCACGTTTTCCAGCCGCTTCTTGAAGGTCTGTTCGGCCCAGGTGGTGAGCTCCACCGCGCTGGGTGTCTTGCCGTTCACAGTTTCGGGAATGACCGCGACCGACCAGATCGACCGCGCCGCCGGGTCGAAGCGCAGCACGCGCGGCTCTTCCACCTCGTCGCGCAGTACCGGGCGCAGGATGCCCATCTTCTCGCGCACGTCTTCGGCCGCCTTGCGCCCGTCCACCGTGAGCTGGAACTCGATGATGACGATCGACGAGCCTTCGTAGCTGCGCGAGGTGAGGGTGTTCACGCCTGCCACGGCGTTCACCGCTTCCTCGACCTTCTTGGTGACTTCGGACTCGACGATCTCGGGCGAAGCGCCGGGGTAGGCGGTGGTCACCACGACCACCGGAAAGTCGATGTTGGGGAACTGGTCGACCTGCAGGCGCTGGAACGAAAAGATGCCGAGCACCACGAAGGCCACCATCACCATGGTGGCGAATACCGGGTTGCGAAGAGAGACCTGGGTGAACCACATGGCGGGCTGCTCAGTTGCTGGCGGTGGCGGGTGCGCTCAGGCGCACGGCGGTGCCTTCGCGGATCAGGCCCGCCTGGGCGCGCAGCAGCTGGGTGCCGGCGGGCAAACCCGCCACCGCCCGCATGGGCTCGGTACCCAGCAGGCCGGTGGCGCCCGGCTGCAGGGACACATGCACCACGGCGCCTTCACGCACCACCTGTACATACGGCTGCGGCTTGTCGTTGCGCACGGTGGAGGCTGGTACGGCCAGCGTGCTAACCGAGCCGATGAGGATCTGGCCCTGGGCAAACAAACCCTGGCGCATGCCGGGCTGTGCGGGCACGCGCAGGTACACCAGCACGCTGCGGCTGGCGGCCTGCACGCTGGGGTTGATGCGCGCCACAGTGGCCTGTACCGGTTCGCTCAGGCCTTCCACCGTCAGGCGCGCTGGCTGGCCCACCTGCACGGCCACGGCATCGGCGGGTGCAATGGCAGCTTCCATCTCAAAGCCGGAGAGGTCCACCACGTCGAGCACGCGCGTATCGATGCCCACGCGTTCACCGTTCTGCACCAGCCGGGCCGAAACCTGGCCGGTGAGCGGCGAGCGCAGCGTCGTGTCAGCCAGCGACTTGCGGGCGATGTCCAGCGCCGCCAGCGCGGCCTGGTGCGTGGCCTCGGCGCTGGCCAGGTTGGCGCTGGCGGTGTCCAGCGCGGTGTTGGAGATGAAGCCCTGGCGCACCAGGGCCTGGTTGTTGTCGAAGGTGCGTTTGGCGATCGCCACTTGAGCCTGCGCCGACTCGGCCTGGCGCATGGATTGGCGCACGCGCGCCTGCGCTTCGGTGCTGTCGATGCGCGCGACCACCTCACCGGCCTTCACCGGGTCGCCTTCGCGTTTGGTCAAGCCCTGGATCTCGCCCGCAGTCCTGGCCTTGATGGCAGCGCGCTGCAGGGCCTCCACCGAGCCTGAAATGGCCACGGTCTGGGTGAGTTCAATGGCCTGCACCGTCACCACGTCAGTGGGTGCCAGTGTGTACACCGGTGTCTGCTGCAAGGATTCAGCGGCGGCTCTTGCAGCCTCTGCCGTGGCGCTGCGCTTGCCCAAAGCCCGCGTGACGCCCAGCGCAATGCCCGCGACCAGTGCAACGAGCAGCAGCCACTTGATCCAGAACGATGGGGGACGGCGGAGGGTCATGGCGAGTTGCTCAAGGTCAAACAGAGGGGCGGCCGATGGGCGCGGCCAGCATGCCCGCCAACAGCAGATCCACTTGTGCATCGATAAAGCCGACGGGGTCGATCTGCTCGGAAGCAGGGCAGCAAGGGGCCATGGAGTGTTTCCACATCAGCAGGAAGATCATGGGCGCGATCAGGCTGTAGACCGCGTATTCCATGGGCAGCGGTCGGAAATCACCCCGGTCCACACCGCGCTGCAGGATGCGGCGGATCAGGTCGTGCCCCGGCTCGATCACCTCTTTTTGGTAGAAGGCCGCGATCTCGGGAAACATGCCGGCCTCGCTCATCACCAGCTTGGTGATGCCCGAAGCGGGCGTCATGCCGATGCGTTCCCACCAGGAGTGCATGCAGTAGCGCACCAGCTCGGCGCTGTCGCCGCTGAAGCGCTCAAACTCTTCGTTCCATTCGGTGAAGCGCCCTGCAATGGTTTCACGCACCACCGCCTTGAACAGCTCTTCCTTGCTCGGGAAATACAGAAAAAGCGTGCCTTTGGACACCCCGGCCATGGCCGCGACTTCTTCCACCCGGGTGGCGGCGAAGCCCTTTTCAACAAACAGGGTAAGCGCGGCTTCCAGCAGCTCGCCTGGACGCGCTTCCTTGCGCCGTGAGCGGCGCTGGGGTGCGCCTGGTTCGTTGGCGTCTGACGTGTCGTTGGCGGGAGTCACAGGCATGGAAGGCACTTTAATGACCGATGGGTTATTAATATACCCCACGCCCTCCGCGCCGATCGTGTCGCCGGGGTAAAGCCCCGGCAAACCAACCGCCTGGCTGGGTTACTTCAGCCCAGCTTGATGCCCACGCGGGTGATCCGGTTGGCGTCCATCTCCCGCACGCTCACTTCGGCCTTGCCCAGTTGTGCCGCGTCGCCCACTACAGGTGGGCGGTGCAGTTCGTTGCGCAGCCATTGCCCCACCGACACGTTGGACTCCGCAGGCACAGGCAAGCCATAAAAACCGCACAGGTCTTCCACGGGTGTGCTTGCATCCATCACGAAGTCACCAAACACCAGCCGGGCTTGTTCGGTGTCGTCCAGGTCGGGCAATGCCACGTGGGTGCGCCGCGCCGCCCAGGCGATGGTGGAGCCCTGCAGCAGCAGGGAGGTGAGTACCACCACGAAGGCCACGTTGAAGAAGGTCTGTGCGCCCTGCACGCCGGCCATTACCGGGAACACCGCCAGCACAATCGGCACTGCGCCGCGCAGCCCCACCCAGGAGATGAACGTCATTTCGTGCCGGTTGAAGCGGAACGGTGACAGGCAGAGCCACACCGAGATCGGCCGTGCCACGAGCATCAGCACCGCCGACACCCCCAGTGCGGGCCAGATGGTGCGCACCAGCTCGGAGGGAGTCACCAGCAGGCCCAGCAACAGGAACATGCCGGCCTGCGCCAGCCAGGCGTAGCCGTCCATGGCCGATAGCGTGGTCCGCACCTGGCGTCGGGCACGGTTGCCGGTGATCATGCCCATCAGGTAGACGGCGAGAAAGCCCGAGCCCCCGAACCAGGTGGTGCCGGCAAACACGGCCAGGCCGCCCGAGACGATGAGCAGGGCCCGGATGCCACCGCCACCGTCGGTGCCGCGGCCCAGGCGTTTGAGCAGTCCGGCCAGTCCATAGCCGCTCGCCAGCCCCGCCAAGGCACCGTAGCCAAACTGCTCGACCAGTGAGCGCACCACGTCCAGCGCGCCGATGCTCTGCGCCTCTCCCGCCATGGCTGTCAGCGCGACGGCAATGAAGGTCAGGGTGAGATAGACGGCCATCGGATCGTTCATGCCGGACTCGATCTCCAGCGTGGCGGCCACCCGTTCGTTGAGCTTCACCCCTGACGATTTCAGCAGCGAGAACACCGCTGCGGCGTCGGTGGAGCCCACGATGGAGCCCACCAGCAGCGCCAGCGGCCAGGACAGGTCGAGCAGGGCCCAGGCCGCCGTGGCGGTGATGCCGGTGCACACCACCACGCCGACGGTGGCCAGCACCAGCGAGGGTTTGAGACCTGTGCGGAACGTGGTGAGGTCAGTGCGCAGACCACCGTCGAGCAGGATCACAGCGAGCGCCACGTTGCCGACCCAGAAGCTCAGGCGAAAGTCGTTGAAGACAAAGCCGCCGGGGCCGTCTTCACCAGCGAGCACACCCACCGTGAGAAACACCAGCAGGAACGAGAACCCCACGCGTGCCGACACCACACCAGCGAGCACGCTCAGAAACACCAGCGCAGCAGCGCCCAACAAGGGAAGCGTGAGGAAATCGAGCGACAGGAACATGCCCTGAAGCTAACAGAATCCGTGCCAGTCCCCGTGGCACGGGGTCTGCGTCAAGGCATCAGGAAAACGCCTGGATACCGGTGATGGCACGGCCCAGGATGAGCGCGTGGATGTCGTGCGTGCCTTCGTAGGTGTTCACCACCTCCAGGTTCACCAAGTGGCGAGCGACGCCGAACTCGTCGCTGATGCCGTTGCCTCCCATCATGTCGCGCGCCAGTCGGGCCACGTCCAGCGCCTTGCCGCAGCTGTTGCGCTTCAAGATGCTGGTGATCTCCACTGCCGCCGTGCCTTCGTCCTTCATGCGGCCCAGGCGCAGGCAGCCCTGCAGTCCCAGGCTGATCTCGGTCAGCATGTCGGCCAGCTTTTTCTGGATCAGCTGGTTGGCCGCCAGCGGGCGGCCGAACTGGTGGCGGTCCATCACGTACTGGCGGGCGCGGAAGAAGCAGTCTTCGGCCGCACCGAGCGCACCCCAGGCGATGCCGTAGCGCGCGCTGTTCAGACACGTGAACGGGCCCTTCAAGCCACGCACCTCGGGGAAGGCGTTCTCTTCGGGGCAGAACACCCCGTCCATCACGATCTCGCCGGTGATCGAAGCGCGCAGGCCCACCTTGCTGTGGATGGCCGGAGCGCTCAGGCCCTTCATACCCTTGTCGAGGATGAAGCCGCGGATCGAGCCTTCGTCGTCCTTGGCCCAGACCACGAACACATCGGCGATGGGCGAATTGCTGATCCACATCTTGCTGCCGGAGATGCTGTAGCCGCCGGCCACTTTCTTGGCCCGCGTGACCATGCTGCCGGGGTCGGAGCCGTGGTTGGGTTCGGTCAGGCCGAAACAGCCGATCCACTGGCCGCTGGCGAGTTTGGGCAGGTATTTCTGCTTTTGCTCTTCGGTGCCGAATTCGTTGATGGGCACCATCACCAGCGAGCTCTGCACGCTCATCATGGAGCGGTAGCCGGAGTCCACACGCTCCACTTCACGCGCCACCAGGCCATAACACACGTAGTTCAAGCCGCTGCCGCCGTAGGCCTCGGGGATGGTGGGGCCGAGCAGGCCGAGTTCACCCATTTCGCGAAAGATCGCCGGGTCGGTCTTTTCGTGGCGGAAGGCCTCCACCACGCGAGGGGCCAGGCGTTCCTGGCAGTAGGCGTGGGCGGCATCGCGCACGGCGCGCTCGTCGTCGGTGAGCTGCGCATCCAGGTGGAACGGGTCTTCCCAGCTGAAGCTGGCTTTGACTTTGGTGGGGGAAAGCATGGTCGTTGTCTCCGTGTGTTGGGGTGGCAATGCGCGCATTGTCCGCCCGGCATGAATACCTGTCTAATATCGAAAAGGTATCCGTCCATACAGGAAAGCTATTCATGGAATTCCGTCACCTGCGCTATTTCCTGGTGCTGGCCGAGGAGCTGCATTTCGGCCGCGCCGCGCAGCGCCTGGCCATCACCCAGCCGCCGCTCTCGCTCAACATCCAGCAGCTCGAAGCCTCGGTGGGCGCGCAGCTCTTCACACGCAACAGCCGCGGCGTGCAGCTCACCGCGGCGGGGCAGGCGTTTGTGCCCGCAGCTCGCTCCTTGCTGGATCAGGCGGGCCTTGCCGCGCGGGAAGCGCGCGAGGTGTCGCAAGGCATGCAGGGCAGTCTGCAGATTGGGTTTGCCGGCACCGTGCTCTACCGCGGGCTGCCGCAGATTCTGCAGGGCTTTGCGGTGGACCACCCCAAGCTGCGTCTGGTGCTGCGCGAACTGAGTTCGAGCGACCAGCTGATCGACCTGATGCACGAGCGGCTGGACATCGGCTTCGTGCACACCACGCGCGTGCCGGCGGGTTTTTCGCAGATCCTCGTGTCCAGCCAGCCGTTCGTGGCCTGCCTGCCGGTCGACCATGCGCTGGCGAAGCGCAAGCGCTTGTCGTTGGCGCGCCTGCAGGGCGAGCCGTTTGCGGTGGTCTCGCGCGCTGTCTCTCCCGACTACCACGAGCGTATCCTCGGTCTGTGCGCCGACGCGGGCTTTTCGCCCGAGATCCGCTTTGAGTTGCGCCACTGGCTCAGCGTGGTGTCCATCGTGTCGCAGGGGCTGGGCTGCGCGCTGGTGCCGGCGGCGCTGCAGCAGGCCGGGCTGCCCGGCGCGGTGT
>LNFM01008174.1_pt1 | contig 15916 bp, 14 predicted proteins | sample 596031 | NCBI WGS metagenome assembly LNFM01 (sample SAMN04254537, study PRJNA301005) | activated carbon metagenome | isolation source: dual media filters at the Ann Arbor, Michigan drinking water treatment plant | place: USA: Ann Arbor | reverse complement strand
CGAACGCAGCCAGAAGCTGAAGTACCACGTGCAGACCAGCGGCCGCTCACTGCACGCGCAGGAGATCCAGTTCAACGACATCCGCACCACGCTGCAGGCGCTGATCGCGGTGTACGACAACTGCAACTCGCTGCACACCAACGCGTTCGACGAGGCCATCACCACGCCCACCGAGGACAGCGTGCGCCGCGCGATGGCGATCCAGATGATCATCAACCGCGAGTGGGGCCTGGCGAAGAACGAGAACCCCAACCAGGGCGCCTTCGTCATCGACGAACTCACCGAGCTGGTGGAAGAAGCGGTGCTGAGCGAGTTCGAGAAGATCGCCGAGCGCGGCGGTGTGCTGGGAGCGATGGAGACCGGCTACCAGCGCGGCAAGATCCAGGAAGAGAGCATGCACTACGAGATGCTCAAGCACACCGGCGAGTACCCGATCATCGGTGTCAACACCTTCCGCAACCCCAAGGGCGACGAGGTGCCCGAGACCATCGAGCTCGCACGCAGCACCGAGGAAGAGAAGCAGTCGCAGCTGCAGCGCCTGGCCGGCTTCCATGCCCGCCACCAAGCCGAGGCGCCGGCGATGCTGCAGCGGCTGCAGCAGACCGTCATCGACAACGGCAACGTGTTCGCGGTGCTGATGGACGCGGTGCGTTGCTGCAGCCTGGGCCAGATCACGAACGCGCTGTTCGAGGTGGGCGGGCAGTACCGCCGCAGCATGTAGCCGGCCCGGCGACCCGGGTCTGACCCGGGCCGCGCGTGCGCCGCGTCAGGGCGCCGGGCAGGCCGCCGGCGCCAGGAAGGCGAGGCTGGGGTTGTTCCACAGGCGCGGGTAGGCCGGATCGGTCCACTTGCAGCCGAAATCGGGCTTGGCCACCTCGGCCGGATCCAACACCTTGTCGCCCGCGGGCTTGACGCCGGCCTCGACCCACTTCACCAGGTCGGTGAAGGTGGTGACCAGCTCGGTCGGGCTGAAGGCGCAGTGGCCCACGTCGCGCGTGGCGCGCTGCACGAGGTTGTGCGACCAGCCCTTGGCCTTGACGCGCTGGGCGTACTCGATCTCCATGTGGAAGGGTACGAACAGGTCGCCCAGCGTGTGCAGCGTCAGCATCGGGATCTTCAGGTCGCCGAGCGTTGGCGTGACGTTGGCCAGGCCGTTGTTGCGCCGGCCCTGGGGGTCGGCCGTGATGCGCTGGACGGTCTGGTTGAAGAGGTTCTCGGCCGCGCTCAGCGCCGGGTTGGTGTCGAACTGGTAGGTCACGTCGCTGTTCTGCACCGCCACGCCCGGCTGGCGCGGCAGCGTGCCGTCGCCCACGCCCAGGCCGAACAGGAAGTCGGCGGCCAGGACGTTCCAGAAGAACCAGCCGGCATCGAAGGTGGGCCGCACGCCGCCCGAGCGCAGTTGCACCAGCGACTTGAAGTTCTGCCCCGCTGCGTTCAGCGCCACGGGGTAGGCCGGGCCCAGCGCGGCCTTGGTGGCCGGCACGGTGCTGCTCAGGTAGTCGGCGCCGTAGGGATAGCGCTTGTTCTGGCCCGACAGCGCCTGCGCCGCGAGGTTGAAGTCGAGGAAGTAGTCGAACAGCTCGTAGTCGCCCAGCACGCCGCAGATCGGCATGGCGCCGTCGTAGGACTGCGGCCACTGCTCGGCGACGACGCCGGTGACGTGGCCGCCCATCGAGGCGCCCGTGATGTAGGTCTTCGCGGGCTTGCCGAAGCGGCCGTTGAAGAAGGCGGTGAGCGCGTGCGTGTCCTTGGCGCCCTGCGCCGGGTCGTAGGCGTTCTTGCTGTAGCTCGAAGCCGCCCAGGCGTAGCCGTTGGCCACCAGGAAGGGGCGCAGGGGGTGGTCGTCGACCGTCAGCTCCAGCCCGGTGCCCCGGAAGCCGTGGGCCCACATCACGAGCCGGCCGTTCCAGTTGGCGGGCACCTCGATGCGGTAGCCGGCGCCGTTGAGCACGCCCCATTCACGCTGGGTGGCCAGGCCGGGGATGGCGGCGAAGGGCAGCTTGGCTTCGTCGACGAAATAGGCCGGCGGCGCGGCGGCCGTGGCCGGCGCGCTGGCCAGCGCCGCGACCGCAGCGCCGATGGCCAGCGCCACGAGGGTGGGGGTGATTCGCTTCATGAGGGTCTCCGGTGGGTCTGGCGACCCTGTTCTCGTTGGGCTTCGCGCGACCGGGTCGCCCGGCTGCGCGCGGCAGGCTACACCTGCCTCCCGCGGGGCGGGGCAGGGCAGACCCTCGGCATCCCGGAATCGTGGGGTGGTCCGCCGCGGCAGCGGCAGGCGCTACCCTTGCGGCCTGATCCCACCCTGCACGCGGAGCCCCACCGATGAACGATCTCTTCTCCCTCACCGGGCGCACCGCGCTCATCACCGGCGGCTCGCGCGGCATCGGCCGCATGATCGCGGCCGGCTTCCTGAAGGCCGGCGCCAAGGTCTATATCAGCGCCCGCAAGGCCGCGGCCTGCGACGCCGCGGCCGACGAACTCTGCGCCCTGGGGCCGTGTGTGTCGCTGCCGGCCGATGTGTCCACCGAGGCCGGGCTGCGCGGCCTGGTGGCCGCCTACACGGCGCGAGAGCCGCACCTGGACATCCTGGTCAACAACGCCGGCGCGGCCTGGGGCGCGCCCTTCGACGAGTTTCCCGAGAGCGGCTGGGACAAGGTCGTCGACCTCAACCTGAAGAGCCCGTTCTTCCTGACCCAGGCGCTGCACGGCGCGCTGCAGGCCGGAGCGGCGCGCGGGCACTGCGCCAAGGTGATCCACATCGCGTCGATCGACGGCGTGTCGGTCAACCCGCAGGAGACGTACTCCTACGCCGCCAGCAAGGCCGGCCTGATCCACCTCACGCGCCGCATGGCGCTGCGGCTGGCGCCCGAAGGCATCATCGTCAGCGCCATCGCGCCCGGCGCCTTTGCCTCCGAGATGAACCGCGTCGCGCGCGACCACGGCGACGAGGTCGCCAGGCTGATCCCGGCACGCCGTATCGGCACCGACGAGGACATGGCCGGCGCCGCGATCTACCTGGCGTCGCGCGCCGGCGACTACGTGGTGGGCTCGACGCTGGTCGTCGACGGCGGCGTCACGCACGCCCGCGGCTGAACCAGGCCAACCGATGATCGACACCCTGAAGGCCTGGCACGCGCTGGTGCACAGCCGCGACCCGCAGGCCCTGCACGAGCTGCTGGCCGACGACGTGGTCTTCCACTCGCCGGTGGTGCACACGCCGCAGGTCGGCAAGGCCATCACGGCCAAGTACCTGATCGGCGCGATGCACGTGCTGAACAACACGCACTTCCGCTACGTGCGCGAAATCGTCGGCCCGCGCGACGCGCTGCTGGAGTTCACGACCGAACTGGACGGCGTGCACGTCAACGGCGTCGACCTCATCCGCTGGGGCGACGACGGCCGCATCACCGACTTCAAGGTCCTGGTGCGCCCGCTGAAAGCCGTGACCGCGCTGCACCAGCAGATGGGCCGGATGCTGCAGTCGCCGGGCTGAGGCCGGGCGGGCCGCGGGGCCCCGTGCCCATCATGCAGAATCGCCCGGCTTCGTTGCCGTGGGAGAGTGCATGACGTACCGGTGGACACCGGAAGGGCCCGTCTTCGAATTCGAGTCGCCCTACGCCACGGAAAACCGGTTCCTCGTGTTGCGCGGCTGGCTGCTGATGGCCTGCGCGCTGTCGATCGTGCTGGTGCTGCTGTTCCTGGGCCGGGCCGAGGTCGACCTGACCCTGCTGACGCTGGGCGCGGTGCCCGCCGAGCCCGCACGCTGGCCGCACATGCTGGCCGCTGCGGCGCTGGCGCTGCTGGCGGGCTTCGACTTCCTGCAGGCACGCCGGCAGCGGCTGCTGACGCTGACGCCCGGACAGCCGGCCTCGCTGATGCCCGACGTGCCGCGTGAAGGCACCGGCGCCAGCCCCGGGCTGGCCGGCTTGCTGCAGGTGCTGCAGGGCGGTCATCCGCCGCCGGCGGCGCTGAGCGGCCCGTTCGGCGCGGCGCTGCGGCGCCTGGGGCCCCACGTGCCGGCGGCGCCGGTGCCGCTGCATCACTACCTGCGTGCGCGCATGGCGCACGCGGCGCTGGCCGCCGGCCTGCTGCTGATCCTGGCGCTGGCCGCAGTGGCCGCGCAGTCGCTGGACCGGCCCGCCGCGCTGGCCGCCGGCGCCGCGGTGCTCAGCCTGCTGGCGCTGGCCGCGGTGGCCCGCCACGTGCGGGCGCCGGAGGCCCCGGCCTTCGGCCGTGTCGTGCTGGCCGTGCTGCTGGTGCTGGGTTTGGCCGCCGTGGTGCTGCCGCTGGCGCTGGCCCCTTTGCTGCCGCTGCCGCTGCCCGAGGCGCTGCTGCGCCTGGGCCTGCCAGCCGCCGCCGCCTCGCTGTTGCTGGGCGGGCTGGGCGTGGAGCTGGCGGGCCTGCGCGCGGCCTGCGGCCAGCTGCAGCCCGACCGGCTGGCGGCCGTGACCGGTGCCGAAACCACGCTCACGCTGCAGGCCGAACCCGAGCCGCTGCTGCGCGAGGTCGACCTGGAACTGCACCGCCGCTGGACCGAAGGCATCCCCAACCGCCGCTATGCCTGGCAGGCGCAGCCGCTGGGCCGTGGCGCCGGCGAGGGTGTGTTCAGCGCCACCGTGGTCGAGGAATCGCAGCCCCTGGCGCCGCGCTCGGCCACCAGCGCCGGCACAGGGCGGGACGGCGTGCTGCTGCTGTCGGCGCTGGGGCTGGTCTTCAGCGCGGCCGGCGCGTTGTTGTGGACGGGCCTGGCGGTGGCGCAGATGCGCGGCCTCACGTCGTCCTGGGCCGCAGGCCCGCTGGGGCTGATCGCGCTGATGCTGGGGTTGTATGCGCTGCGCATTGCGCACCTGCTGTGGAGCCGCGTGGAGCTTGAATCCGTCATCACCTGGCTCGACCTGAAGGGCGACTATGTGCGGCCGCCGCAGGATGCCGGCCCGGCGGGCCAGGGCGGCGCACGCCCGCCCCCGCGCATGGCGGCCCTGAAGGTGCAGGCGCGCGTGGCGCTGGCGCGTTCGGTGTTCTATGCCGCCGCGCCCTACCGCCTGGGCAGCCGCGTGCTGGTGCACGTGGTGGGCGACCCCAAGGCGTCGGCGGGCTGGATCGGCATCCTCACCGACCAGGCGCGCGCGCTGTCGGCCGCGGCCGATACGGTGCGCCAGCCGGCTGCGGCCACGGCGGCCGCTGCACCCCGGCCGGCCGCGCGCGAGCCGCGGGCACGCGAGGCCGCGGCGGCACCGCGCCAGCCTGCGCGTTTCTGTTCGGCCTGCGGCACGCCGGTGCTGCAAGGCGCGCGCTTCTGCCAGCATTGCGGCACGGTGCTGACGGCCGAGTAGGGGCCGGCGGTCCGTCGCCGTCCTTCAACCCCCGGCTGCAGACGCCATGCCCACCACCACCTCGCCAGGAGCCCCGATGACGCAGCCCACCTTTGCCCAGTTCGAAGCCGAAGCCCGCACCCAGGGCTTCGATCAGGTGCTGGAGCGCCTGTGGACGCCCGGCCAGGTGGTGGGCACGCACACGCACCCCTTCGCGGTGAGCGCGCTGGTGGTGGCCGGCGAGCTGTGGCTCGGCTGCGGCGGCCAGACCCGCCACCTGCAGGCCGGCGAGCGCTTCACGCTCGAGCCCGACACGCCGCACGACGAGCGCTACGGCCCGCAGGGCGCCACCTTCTGGGTGGCGCGCCGCAACGCGGCCGGCTGATCCGTCAGCCGGCCGGCCCGATCGGGTCGGCCGCCTCCGGCGAATCCGCCGGATCCACCCCATCCGCCGGATCCACCGGCGACCCGATCACCCCGTCCAGCTGCAGCTGCACGATCTGCGCCGTGCTGTAGCCCAGCCCGTGCAGCAGCGCCAGCGTGTGCTGGCCGATGGCCGGTGGCGCGCTGCGCAGCGGCAGGCGCTGGCCGTCCAGCGTCAGCGGCAGCAGCGCGGCGCGGGTGTGCACCGGCCGGCCGGCGCCGCTGGCGTCGGCGGGCACGGTCATTGGCGCCAGGCCGCCGGTGGCGGCCAGGTGCGGGTCGTCGAACAGGTCCTGCGGCCGCGTGATGGGCGCAAAGGGCAGGCCGATGCGCTCGAAGCGCGCCGCCAGCTCGGCCGCGGTGAACGGTGCAAAGCAGTCGCGCAGGCGCGGCAGCATCCAGTCGCGCTCGCGCACGCGGTCGTTGTTGCTGGCCAGCCGCGGGTCGGCCTGCAGATCGGCCAGCGCAAATTCGGTGCACAGCGCGGCCCACTGGGTGTCGCTCACCGCGGCCAGGAAGATCTGCTCGCCGCCGGCCACGCTGAACACGTCGTACACCGCCCAGGCGCTGATGCGGCTGGGCATGGGCGCGGCAGGCTGGCCGGTGACGGCGGCCTGCATCATGTGCTGCGCCACCAGCAGCACGTTGTTTTCGAACAGCGCGCTGCCGACGGTGTGGCCGCGGCCGGTGCCGCCCACCGCGCGGTCGCGCTGCTGCAGCGCGGCCAGTGCGCCGATGGCGCCGAACAGGCCGCCCATGATGTCGTTGACGCTGGTGCCGGCGCGCAGCGGGTCGCCGGGGCGGCCGGTCATGTAGGCCAGGCCGCCCATCATCTGCACCACCTCGTCGAGCGCGGTGCGGTGTTCATAGGGGCCGGGCAGGAAGCCCTTGTGCGACACGTGGATCAACCGCGGGTTCAGCCTCGACAGTGCCTCCGCGCCCAGGCCCAGCCGGTCCAGCGTGCCGGCCTTGAAGTTCTCGCTGAAGACGTCGGCCCCGGCCACCAGCTTGAGCACGATCTCCAGGCCCCGCGGGTCTTTCACGTCCACGGCCAGGCTCTTCTTGTTGCGGTTGAAGAGCGCGAAGAAGCCCGCGCCCGAGCCCAGCAGCCGGCGCGTGCTGTCGCCGGCCAGCGGCTCGACCTTGATCACGTCGGCGCCCAGGTCGGCCAGGATCATCCCGCAGGTGGGGCCCATCACCATGTGGGTGAACTCCACCACGGTGATGCCGGCCAGCGGCAGCGGCTCAGCCATGCGCGGCCCCCGTCGATGCGGGCACGAAGCCCCGGGGCAGGCCGGCCTCGGGCGTCATGCCGTAGAGCGGCTCGCCCGGCAGGCCGGCCCGCAGCGCAGCGCGCGCTTCGATGAGCCGCGGCAGGTCCACGCCGGTGCGCAGACCCATGGCCTCGAACATGAACACCAGGTCCTCGGTGACGACGTTGCCCGACGCACCCGGCGCGTAGGGGCAGCCGCCCAGGCCGCCCTGCGACGCGTCGAAGGTGCGCACGCCCACGTCCCAGGCTGCCAGCGCGTTGGCCAGGCCCAGGCCGCGCGTGTTGTGCAGGTGCGCCGCGCCGGCGTGCGCGCCAACGGCCGCCATCAGCCGCTTGAACAGCCGCCGCACCTGCGCCGGGTTGGCCATGCCGGTGGTGTCGGACAGGCCGACCTCGTCCGCGCCGGCGCGCACCAGCGCCTCGGCCAGTGCGATCACCTCGTCCTCGGCCACCGCGCCCTGGATCGTGCAGCCGAAGGCGGTGGACAGGCCCACCTCCACGGCCAGCTGCGGCGCCGCCTCGGCGCGCCAGGCGAGCAGGCCGCGCACCTCGTCCAGCATCTGCGCGCGGGTCTTGCGCACGTTGGCCAGCGAGTGCGCCTCGCTCGCCGACACCGGGATGGTGATCTTGTGGGCGCCGGCGGCCAGCGCGGCCTGTGCGCCACGCCGGTTGGGCACCAGCGCCATCACGGTCAGGCCGGGCAGGGTGCGGGCATGTCGCACCACGTCGGCCGCGTCGGCCATCTGCGGCAGCAGGGCGGGCGGCACGAAGGAGGCGACCTCGATCTCGCGCAGGCCGGCGGCGTGCAGCGCGGTGATCCAGGCGCACTTGTGCGCGGTGGGCATGGTGGCCTGGACGCTCTGCAGGCCGTCGCGCGGGCCCACTTCGCTGATCAGGACGTCGGCGTTCGGGTCGGTCATGGCGGCATTGTCAGCCGGTGCGCAGGCGCAGCAGCGCACGCACGAAGCCGTGGTCGCTGCGCCAGCGTTCGCGGCTTTCATGCAGGTGGTCGTTGAAGACCTCCACGCGCTTCACGTCGCCCAGTGCGAAGCGGGACGTGGCCACGAATTCCTCGCTGACCCAGATCTGGTCCAGCAGCTCGGGCCAGCCCTGGTGCACGTGTGAATACGCCATGTCGCGCTTCAGCGCCGGCTCGGTGGCCACGTCCCAGGCGTGGTGCAGCGCCACGTCGCGCGCGCCGCGGTCCCAGGCGATGGTGTGGTTGGCCGCGATCATCTGCGTCGTGACGCTGTGCGGCCCGTCGTTCAGGTCGCCCAGCAGCACCAGCGGCTCGCCGCCGGTGTAGCTGCCGTGGCGGCCGGTGATGTCCACCACCACGCGGCGCAGCGCCGCGGCTTCGGCCGCGCGCATCAGCAGGCTGCGCAGCGTGGCGCGTGCGGTGATGGCGGGGTCGTCGCGATCCTCCAGCAACTGGCCGGCCTTGTCCTGCAGGTACTTCGGGCGCTTGCTCTTCAGGTGCGCCACCAGCACGTGCAGCGGCACGCCCTGGCGTGTGCGCAGCCGCACGTGCAGCAGCGGGCGCTCGAAGCGCGTGTGCTCGCCGAGCTCAGGCACGGTCACACATTCGGCGGGCGTGAAGTCGGCCAGCGTCTGCACGCCGTCCACCGCCAGCCGGGTGGCCAGGCCCAGGCGCGGCGTGCCTTCGGCGCCGTTCTCGGCCCCAGGCGCGATCACCGTGCCGTAGCGGAGGCCGCTGTGTGCCACCGCGGCCTGCAGTGCGGCCTCGTGCCAGACCTCCTGGAAGCCCATGATGTCGGCGTTCAGCCGCGCGATCATGGCGCCCAGCCACTCCAGCTTGCGGCCGTGCTCGGCAGCGCCGTAGGGGTCCTGCCCCGGGTAGAAGACCTGGCCGGGCAGCGCCAGGTTGAGCAGGTTGCCGGTGGCCACCGGCAGCGTGAGCCACTGCGGTGCGGTCGGTGTTGCGGCCTGCGGCACGGCGGGCGGTGGCGGGGGCGTCGGCTCGTTCATCGGGCCAGTATCGCAAGCGGCTGCAGCTTGCGGGTTGCCGCCCGCCGTGGGCCGCAGCCGCGCCGCCGGCCGCCGGGGTGCCACCTACAATTCCGGCAATGAATGGGATGCTCGAACCCGTGGGGCCGGCGTCGGCACCCGCCCCGGCGCTGCCGCCGCGCCGCCGCATCCGCGAGCTGCCCGACGAGCTCATCAGCCAGATCGCCGCCGGCGAAGTCATCGACCGCCCCGCGGCCGCGGTGCGCGAGCTGGTGGACAACGCGCTGGACGCCGGCGCCACGCAGATCACCGTGCGCCTGACCGCCGGCGGCGTGCGCGCGATCAGCGTCGAGGACGACGGCGCCGGCATCGAGCCCGACGACCTGCCGCTGGCGCTGAAGCGCCACGCCACCAGCAAGATCGGCAACCTCGCGGAGCTGGAGTCGGTGGCGACGATGGGCTTCCGCGGCGAGGCGCTGGCGGCCATCGCGTCCATTGCCGACCTGGCCATCACCTCGCGCACCGCGAGCGCGCCGCACGCCTGGCGGCTGCATGGGCGCAGCGGCGAGCTGAGCCCGGCCGCACGCGCGCAGGGCACCACGGTCGAGGTGCAGGAGCTGTTCTTCAGCACCCCGGCGCGGCGCAAGTTCCTGAAGACCGATGCCACCGAGCTGGCGCACGCGCTGGAAGCCGTGCGCCGCCACGCGCTGGCGCGGCCCGACGTGGGTTTTGCGGTCTGGCACGAAGGCCGGTTGTGCGCGCAGTGGCGCGCGGGTTCGGCCGCGCAGCGCCTGGCCGACGTGCTGGGCGCCGACTTCACGGCGGCCAGCCGACCGCTGCAGGCCGAGCGCGGGCCGCTGCGGCTGCAGGGCCGCGTGGGCCAGCCCGAGGCGGCGCGCTCGCGCGGCGACCTGCAGTACCTCTTCGTCAACGGCCGCCATGTGCGCGACCGCCTGATCAGCCACGCCGTGCGCGCGGCCTACGAGGACCAGCTGCACGGCAGCAAACAACCCGCCTATGCGCTGTTCATGACGATCGCGCCGGAACTGGTGGATGTGAACGTGCACCCGGCCAAGGCCGAGGTGCGCTTTCGCGACGGGCGCGCGCTGCACCAGGCGGTGCAGCATGCGGTGCAGGACGCGCTGGCGCCGACACGCGCGGCTGGCGGGCCGGGGGTGGTGGGGCAGCCGGTGCCGGGCGATGGGGCCGTCGAGGGCGCCGGTGAGGGCCCTGCCCACACGGCGGCCGTGCCCGCAGCCACCGACCCATGGACCGAGCCCGTGCAGCCCCCCGCCGGTCCGCTTCAGGCCTGGCAGCCTTCGCTGGCCTGGGCCGAGCCCGCACCCACGCTGAACGAGCGCCCCGCGCCCTGGTTCCCGGCGCCCAGGCCTGCGGCCGGCAGCGGCCTGGCCGCCTGGCAGGCGCTGCGCGGTGATCCGTCCTCACCGCCGGCAGCGGCACCCACCGACTGGCCGCTGGGCCGCGCGGTGGCGCAGATCGGCGGCGTCTACGTGCTGGCCGAAAACGCGCAGGGCCTGATCGTCGTGGACATGCACGCCGCGCACGAACGCATCGTGTACGAGCGGCTCAAGCGCGAGATGGCGCAGCAGGGCGCCGACGAGGGCGCGCTGCCCTCGCAGCCGCTGCTGATCCCGGTCAGCTTTGCCGCCACGCCCACCGAGGCCGCGCTGGCCGAGACCGAACAGGCCACGCTGCTGCAGCTGGGCCTGGACGTCAGCGCGCTGAGCGCCGGCACGCTGGTGGTGCGCAGCCGCCCGGCCGCGCTGCCCGACGCCGACCTGGCCGAACTCACGCGCTCGGTGCTGGCTGAGCTGGGCAGCGCCCACACCGGCGGCGCCAGCCGCGTGGTGCAGCGCGCCCGCGACGAGATCCTGGCCACGATGGCCTGCCACGGCGCGGTGCGTGCCAACCGGCGGCTGACGCTGGAAGAGATGAACGCGCTGCTGCGCGAGATGGAAGCCACCGAACGCGCCGACACCTGCAACCACGGCCGGCCCACGTGGCGGCAGGTGACGATGAAGGAGCTGGACGCGCTGTTCCTCAGGGGGCGATGAGCCCACACGCTCCCTTAAGCCTGATGAAGGTTGGAAGTCCCGGGTTGTCCAGCATCCCCGTCGCCCGCGGGGTCATTGGACAGGGCCGGGCGCGGTGTTCTGCACTGCCTGGGCTTTGAACGAAATCACCCGTTGAAATCCGTGCCGCGCAATCCCGTACGGAGTGGTCATTGGCATTGGAGCGCCGATTCCCCGTTGGGGACATGCAAGGCCTGTCAATGAGGATCAGTACTTTCCCATTGGTGGTGTCGATGTCCGCTCATCCGGTTGGTTAGACTCCGTCGCGTTCCCAAAGCTGGCCAACAGAGCCCTGGAATTTCACCGAGAAAGGGGGTTGGTTGGGTACAGGAACCGATGCGCGGTTTGCCGCGGAGCGCCAGTCTTCGGGCGTTGAATTCCAAAATGGCTTTGAGGCACCGGCCGCGACCGGCCCGGAGGGCACGTCGCTGCTGCTTGCGCTGAGGGCACTGGCGATCATCGCGCGCCTTCACCACATTTCGTGCGATCCGGCAGCTTTCGCACGCAAACCCTGGCCACCGCCGCGCACGAGGTCGTGGGGCTGGTGGGCAAGCTCGTTGCCGCGGCGGTGCTCTGGTTCGGCGCCCACGCCGTGATGGCGGGCGAGTTCACAGTGGGCATGTTCGTTGCGTTCACCATGTTCGCCAACCGGGTGGCCAGCCCCATCATGCGCACCGCGCAGATGTGGACTGACTTTCAGCAAACGGCCATTTCGGTGCGCCGGCTCGGGGACATTCTGAACACCCGCACCGAAGCGCCGCCGCAAGCGGTGGCGCAGCTACCGCCCATCAAGGGTCGCATCACGCTGGACGGCATCACCTTTCGCTACCGGCCCGATGCGCCGCCGGTGCTGCACGCGGTGAGCCTGGACATCCGCCCCGGTGAGGTCATCGGCATCGTGGGCAAGAGCGGCAGTGGCAAGAGCACACTGACCAAGCTCGTGCAGCGCCTGTACTCGCCCGAACAGGGGCGGGTGCTGGTGGACGGCATCGACATCGGCCTGATCGACGCGGCGCAGTTGCGCCGCCAGGTGGGCGTGGTGCTGCAGGAGAACCTGCTGTTCAACCGCAGCGTGCGCGAGAACATCGCCATCGCAGACCCTGCGGTGCCGCTGGAGGCCGTCATGCAAGCGGCAGCCCTGGCCGGCGCGTCGGAGTTCATCAGCGAACTGCCGCACGGCTATGACACGACGGTGGGCGAGCAAGGCACGGGGCTCTCAGGCGGGCAGCGGTAGCGCATTGCCATTGCACGGGCGCTCTTCACCAACCCGCGCATCCTGATCCTGGACGAAGCCACCAGCGCGCTGGACTATGAGAGCGAGGCGATCCTGCACAGAAACATGGCCGCCATCTGCAAAGGCAGGACCGTCATCATCATTGCGCACCGGCTCACCGCCGTGCGCCATGCCCACCGCATCATCGCCATGGAGCGCGGACGGATTGCCGAGGCCGGCTCCCATGACGAGCTGCTAAAGCAAGGCGGCCTGTATGCCCACCTGTGGCGCCTGCAGACCGCCGCACCTGGCAATCCGCCGGAGAAGACGGCATGACTGAAGCAACAGGTGCCGCGCAGCGACATCCGGCCATGGACTTGGTGCGCCGCTATCGCGACGTGTTTGCGGCCGCATGGGCCGCGCGGCTCGAGCTGGCGGGCCCGAAACGCCTGGCCAGTGAGGCAGCGTTTTTGCCGGCAGCGCTTGAGGCTCAGGAAACACCCGTGCACCCGGCACCGCGCCGCGCGGCGTGGGCCATCATGGCCTTGTTCACCGTCGCTGTGGTCTGGAGCATCGTTGGCCAAGTGGACATCGTCGCGGTGGCGCCAGGGCGAATCGTCGTCAGCGACGGGACGAAGGTGGTGCAGCCGCTGGAAGCAGGTGTCATCCGGTCCATCCTCGTGCGCAACGGCGACAAGGTGGCTGCAGGGCAGGTCTTGATCGAGTTGGACCCAACCACTGCCATTGCAGACCGCATCGGTGTGGGCCAGCAGCTGGATGCCACCCAACAGGACGCCGTTCGAGCGCGGGCCCTGTTGCAATCGCTGCAAACCGGCAAAACGCCCAGCGTGCCTGCGGCCGCGCAGCAGCAGGCCAGCGCGGAGTGGGCTGACATCAGCGCCCGCCTGGCCCGGCTGGATGCCGAGGCCGCCCGCCGAGAAGCCGAAATCACCACCGTGCGCGAGGGTGTGATGAAGCTGCAGACCATGCTGCCCCTGGCGCAGCAGCGTGAAACCGACATCCAAGCGCTCAGCGCACAGGGCTTCGTGGCCGGCCACGCGGGGCAGGACCGCATGCGCGAGCGCATCGAGATCGAGCGCGACCTGGCCACGCAGCAGGCGCGCCTAAAGGAAGCACAGGCGGCCCTGGCCGAAAGCCGGCACAGCAAGACGGCCTACCTGGCGGAAACGCAGCGCAGCTTTAACGAACGCCTAACCAAGGCCGGCCTGGACCAAAGCCAGCTGCAACAGCAGGGCGCCAAGACGGCGCAGCGCGAGCACCTCACCAAGCTGCGGGCGCCGGTGGCGGGCACGGTGCAGCAGCTGGCGGTGTTCAGCACCGGCGGCGTCGTCACGCCCGCGCAGACTTTGCTGGTGGTTGTGCCCGATGGCGTGGAGGTCACCGCCGAGGTGGTCATCGACAACAAGGACATCGGCTTCGTCAACGCGGGGCAGCAGGCGGCCGTGAAGGTCGAGACCTTCAGCTTCACCCGCTACGGCACCGTGCCGGCGACGGTGAGCTGGGTCACGGCCGATGCGGTCAACGATGACAAGCGCGGGGCGATCTTCCCGGCGACGTTGCGGCTGGAGAAGTCAACGATCGACATCGATGGCAAAGCGGTGAAGCTGGCGCCGGGGATGGTCGTGACGGCGGAAGTGAAGACGGGGCGGCGGCGGGTGATTGACTTTTTGCTGAGTCCGATTCAGCGGGCCGCGAGTGAAAGTTTGCAGGAGAGGTAAGGCGCATGCGAAACAGCGGTGGACGCAGCTTGCAGAGGGGCCGAACGCGGCCCCTGGCCCCCAGCATGAATCGGAGAAGTCTGAAATGGTCCAACTAGTCTTGAGCCTGTTTGTGGGCGTCTCTCTGCTGATCGGCTGGGGTGCCTACCTTGAGCACGTGGTTCGGCATTGGGACGAGAAGATCGCCGCACTGTGTGCTGCCGACGGCGGCAGGAACGTCGGACTCCGGGTCTATGAGCGGGTGATGGCGCCGCAGAGCTACATCCGGCCGGCATCGGGTGCGATGCCGGCCGAAGTGTTTGTTCCTGGCAGATCCAGGTTCACGCCACCCAGTTTTGACGAACCGATCGTGCTGGAGCTGGTCGAGTTGGAGGTGCTGCGCGAAGCGTCCCCAAGAGTGAGCAGGTACGCGAATCGGATTACCCGGGTGGCCGATGCCAAGGTCTTGGCGGAAGAAATCAAGTACATGCGAAGCGGGGGTGGGATTCCAATGCCTACCCCTTGGTGAAACGATGATCTGCCCCGACTCAGTGCCAACAAGAATCAACACCAACGCCATTTACAGAGAGGTTTTCATCAATCATCCCCTGAATTCTGCCGTGGAGCACAGCAAATGAATGTGAGCGAACTTCGTGACGCGTCCGAATTGGCGTTGGCTGCCTACGGTCAGTTCGAAAGGATAGACGCACCGGAAGCGGACCGCCTGACGAACCTCAACGGCGACGATGCTGGCTTCGCCGAAGACCAAGCGTCAAGGTTTCGCGGTTGGTTCAACGTCGCCGTCCCAACCTTCAACGATGCAAGTTCCCCAGGTGGAAGCGGCGGAACCAGCTTCGACGCGACTGTCTTCATCGGCAAGGACTCCACCGCAGGAACCGGCAATCACAACGAGATCCACATCGCATTTCGCGGAACGCAGCAGCTAACGGGATCGCCCAATGATCGCGGTATAGGTGCATCCCTCGGCATTTTGTCGGACGGGGCCGCCATCGAGCAGATCATCGCGATGCACAACTGGTATGTGCTTGGCCGGGGTTGGGGAATCGACACGGTCCAGGAAAGCGATGCAACGGCCAGCGTCATCGACAAGGTCCTGTTTGGCGCCGGCATCGTCAAGGCCGACACGACTTTCGCCCGCAACGGCAACAACCTCGAAGTGCGAATCGCAGGGACTACCGACAAGCTGGTCGTGGCGAACTGGTACCTGGGTAGTCAGTATCAGGTGGAGTTGTTTCAGTACGCGGACGGTACGAGCACGACAAGCTCTCAGGTCGCAGGTTTGTTGTCAGCCATGGCGATGTTTGGTAGGCAGGGTTCTGCGCTCAGTACGTCAACTGGTTTCATGCAGAACGCGCAGTGGAAGCGCCCCGACTACTTGGTGGCTCAGGATTAGGATGGGGCGTCAAGCCAGCGAAAGCTTGGACCAGTCTGCGATTGCTCAGCGCTGACCGCACGGCAGCCATGGGGTGCCGTGGTGTCTTCGGTCCTGGCCTCTGTTCTCTCCGGTCCCGGCACAGTGGCGCTGGTGTCGGCAGTGGGTCAGGCCGCCAGCAACTGCCGCAGCACAAACGGCAGGATGCCGCCGTGTTTGTAGTAGTCCACCTCGATCGGCGTGTCGATGCGCAGCGTCACCGGCACCGTGCGCGTGCCGCCGTCGGCGCCGTGGATCACCAGCTGCGCGTCGGACAGCGGCTTCACGTCGGCAGCCAGCAGCACGTCCAGCGTCTCGGTGCCGGTCAGGCCCAGGCTCTCCCAGGAGTCACCGGGCTTGAACTGCAGCGGCAGCACGCCCATCCCGATCAGGTTGCTGCGGTGGATGCGCTCGAAGCTGCGCGCCACCACGGCCTTGATGCCCAGCAGCGCCGTGCCCTTGGCGGCCCAGTCGCGGCTGGAGC
>LNFM01008172.1_pt1 | contig 15920 bp, 15 predicted proteins | sample 596031 | NCBI WGS metagenome assembly LNFM01 (sample SAMN04254537, study PRJNA301005) | activated carbon metagenome | isolation source: dual media filters at the Ann Arbor, Michigan drinking water treatment plant | place: USA: Ann Arbor | reverse complement strand
CCGAGAGCCAGGCCGCCAACCTCTAGGCCAGGCAGTCCCCGGGGCCGTCGGGCATCCGGGGCATGGACATCGTACGGGGCGCGTCCGGGGCCATCCGGTCGCGCCCCGCGTCTTTTGGGCAGGGCCGCTCCAGGGCCCGAGGCGTACCCCCAGGTCCCAGGGGCCAAGGCTCGAGGCCGAAGGCCAGTAGAATCGATCCGTGACCCTTCCTTCCGTTGCCCAGGTCCTCGACGCGCTTCGCGTGGTGCAGGACCCCGACCTGCGTCGCGACATCGTGGCGCTCGATTTCGTGAAGCACGTCGTCGTCGGTGACGACGGCCGGGTGGCGTTCGCCATCGAGCTCACGACGCCGGCCTGCCCGGTCAAGGACCTGCTGAAGCAGCAGGCCCACGATGCCGTGGCGGCGCTGGCGGGCGTGACCAGCGTCGACATCGAGATGACGTCCAGCGTCCGCAGCAGCGGCGCCGTGCTCGGGCAGCGTCAGGCCCTGCCGGGCGTCAAGAACATCATCGCGGTGGGGGCAGGCAAGGGCGGCGTCGGCAAGACCACGATGGCCGTCAACCTGGCCTTGGCCCTGGCGCAGCGCGGCAGCCGGGTCGGTCTGCTCGACGCCGACATCTACGGGCCGAACGTGCCGATGATGCTCGGGGTGCAGGCGGCGCTCGAGACCGACGGCCAGAAGATCGTGCCGATCGAGAAGCACGGCCTGTGGACGGTCTCGATGGGCTTCCTCGCCGGCGACTCGGACCCGGTGATCTGGCGCGGCCCGATGTTGCACGGCATCCTGCGGCAGTTCCTGCAGGACGTGGCCTGGCCGGCGCTGGACTACCTGATCGTCGACATGCCCCCGGGCACGGGCGACGTCGCGCTGAGTCTCAGCCAGCACACGGCGGTGACGGGCGCGGTGGTGGTGACGACGCCGCAGTCCGTGTCGGTGGCCGACTCACGCCGTGCCATCAACATGTACCGCAAGCTCAACATCCCGGTGCTCGGGCTGGTCGAGAACATGAGCTACTTCGCCTGCCCGTCGTGCAGCCACGAGACCGACCTGTTCGGGCGGGGCGGCGGGCAGCGACTGGCCGACGAGATGACCGTGCCGTTCCTCGGCGCGGTGCCCATCGCCGAGCCCGTGCGTGCCGGCGGCGACATCGGCATGCCGATCGTCCTGAGCGCGCCGGAGCACGTGGTGGCCAGGGCCATCAACACGGTGGCCGAGCAGGTCGCGGCGCAGGTGTCGATCCAGGCCTTCAAGACCATTCCGCTCACCCCCGTGTCCTAGCCCAGAGGAATCGATCATGCTGAACCGCGCGCTTGTCATCTCGACCCTCGTCCTGACGTCCGTGACGATCTCGGAAGGACGCCCCTCCCCATCTGGTCACCCGACCGCCGCCGTAGCGATCGCCGGCGACTTCGTCGCGGACGTGGTCGGGCCGTACCTGGCGATCCAGACGGCCCTGGTGAACGACGACCTCGGCCCGGTGGCCGCGGCTGCCGCGCAGCTGCAGAAGAGTGCCGGCGCGCTCGGCGCCGACGGGGCGAGCCTCGCTGGGGCCGCCGCGAAGACGGCCGGCGCGAAGACCATGGAGGCCGCACGCGCCGCCTTCGGCGATCTGAGTGCCGAGCTCATCGCCTACGCCGACAAGACGAAGCAGCCGGTCGCCGGCAAGATCATCGCGTTCTGTCCGATGGTCAACAAGTCGTGGGTGCAGGCCGATGGCGCCATCGCCAATCCCTACTACGGCAAGGCCATGTCCACCTGCGGCAGCAGCACCCGCAAGCTCTAGATGCACATTCCCTTCACGCGCCGCACGCTGGCCAATGGCCTCGACGTGATCGTCCACGAGGACCACGATCTGCCGATCGTGGCCGTCAACGTCTGGTATCACGTCGGCTCCAAGAACGAGCGGCGCGGCCGCACGGGGTTCGCGCACCTGTTCGAGCACCTGATGTTCGAGGGATCGGCCCACCACGACCACGGGTTCTTCGCGCCGCTGCAGCGCGCCGGTGCCTCGCTCAATGGATCGACGAGTGCCGATCGCACCAGCTACTGGGAAGTCGTGCCCACCGGGGCGCTCGATCTCGCCCTGTGGCTCGAGTCCGATCGGATGGGACACCTGCTGCCGGCGCTGACGCAGGCCAAGTTCGACAACCAGCGCGATGTCGTGCTGAACGAGCGCCGGCAGAACTACGAGAATCGTCCGTACGGTCTGGCGGGCATCGCCGTGGCCGACGCCCTCTACGACCACGAGCATCCGTACAGCTGGCCGACGATTGGCTACCCGGACGACCTGCGCGACGCGTCCCTCGACGACGTGCACGGCTTCTTCCGGACCTACTACCATCCCCGCAACGCGTCGCTGGTGCTCGCCGGCGCCATCACCGCGGATCGCGCCTTCGCCCTGGCCGAGCAGTACTTCGGCGACATCGCCCCGGGTCCGGACATCCCGCCGGTGCCGTCCGGCGTGCCGACGCTCGCCGGTCACGTGCGCCTGAGCCTCGAAGATCGCGTCGAACTCCCGCGCGTCTACCTGGCCTGGCACTCGCCGGCGCTGTTCGATCACGGCGACGCCGAACTCGATCTGCTCGCAGACGTCCTCGGCGGCGGCAAGACCAGTCGCCTCTACCGCGCCCTCGTCGTCGAGCAGCAGATCGCGACCGAGGTGACCGCGGTGCAGTCGTCGCGCGAGCTCTGCGGCATGTTCCAGGTCGTGGCCACCGCCGCGCCCGGCGTCACGCTCGATCGTCTCGCCGAGGCCATCCACGCCAGCCTTGCCGAGATCCGGCAGACACCGGTGGGGGAGGACGAACTGCGTCGCAGCCAGGTGCAGGCCGAGGCGCACTTCATCTACCGCCTGCAGACCATCGGCGGCTTCTCCGGAAAGTCCGACCAGCTGAACGCCTACAACATCTACCGGGACGACCCCGGCTTCGTGGCCGACGACCTCGCGCGCTACGGCCGCGCCACGCCCGCCGCCCTGCAACAGGCGGCGTCGACGTGGTTGTCGAAGCCCTTCGTCGCGCTCGGCGTGGTGCCGACCGGGCAACTCGCCCTCGGCCTGTCGGATGCGACCCCGGCGGTGGTGGCATGAGCGTCGACCGCCGCACGCTGCCCATCCCCGACCCCCCTCCGGGCATCCGGTTTCCCGATCTCGCCGAAAGTCAGCTCGCGCCCGGCGTGCGCCTGGTGACCGTCGAGCGCAACGAACTGCCGCTCGTGTCGTTGCTGTGGCTGTGGCACGCGGGGACGTCGGCCGACACCGATGCCGCGCCTGGCCTGGCGGCCCTCACGGCCGATCTGCTCGACGAGGGCACCGCGTCGCTGACGATGACGGAGTTGCACGAAGCGCTGGCCGGCATCGGCGGGCAACTCGACACCGACATCGGCCACGACGCCACCGTCCTGTCGATGTTGGCGCTCTCGGCCCACCGCGAGCGCGCCATCGAGCTGTTCATGGACATGGCGGAGCGTCCGCGACTCGATGCCTCCGACATGGCGCGGGTGCAGGGCCTGCGGTTGAACCGCCTGCGCCAGCTGCGTCACTCGGCGTCCGCCCTGGCCGACCTGCTGTTCATGCGGCGCCTGTACGGTGTCCATCCCTACGGGCGCGCCGGCATCGGCACGGAGGCGTCGCTGCAGCGCTTCACGGTGGACGAGGTGCGCGGCTTCCATCAGCGTCTCGCGACCACGCCGGCCACCCTGATCATCGTCGGCGACATCTCGCACGGCGAGGCCGTGCGCCTCGTGCGTCGGCATCTCTCGGACGAGACGCGAGTCGCCCATGCCGATCCGGCGATCCCGTCGTCCACGGAGGGCAGCCGGCTGCTGTTCGTGCCCCGCGAGGGCGCCGCGCAGTCGGAGTTGCGGCTCGGGCGCGTGGCGCTGCCACGGCGCACGCCCGAGTACCACACCGCCGTCGTCACCAACATGCTGCTCGGCGGTGCGTTCGTCAGCCGCATCAACATGAAGCTGCGCGAGGAGAAGGGCGTCACCTACGGCGCGCGATCCTCGTTCCAGTTCCTGCGTCAGGCGGGGCCGTTCTCGGTCCAGGCCAGCATCCAGTCCGATGCCACGGCCGAATCGCTGCACGACGTCCTGGTGGAACTCGATGCCCTCGGCAGCAGCCGTCCGGTCACGGACGAGGAACTGTCGAGCGCGCGGGATGCCCTGACGCGCGGCTATGCGCGCGGCTTCGAAACCGTCGAACAGGTCTCGCGCGCCGCGGCCCAGCTGGCGTTGTACGAGCTGCCGGCCGACACCTTCGACCGCTTCTCGGAGCGCGTCTCGGCCGTGACGGCCGACGACGTCACCGCGCTGGCGCAACGCTGGCTGACGGGCGACGCGATGCAGGCCGTCATCGTCGGTGAGCCCGCCACGTCGCTGAAGGGCCTCGGGGCGGTCGGCCTCGGCGCGCCCGAGCATCGACTGGCGGACGACGTGCTGGCTGGCGTCTGACCCCCGCCCCGCCCGCGGATGGCGGTACCATGACGGATACGGAATGAACCCGGCCCGGCCGGGCTTCGTCTCACCCCTCGTCGTGGAAGGATTGCCCCGATGAGTCTCGCGAGGACCACGCTCAGCCTCGCGGGCGTCGTGCTCGCCATTGCGACGACGCTCGCTGTCGCCACGCTGTGGCTGCTGCTCACCGAACCGGTGACGGTGGCCGACGCCGTGGCCCGGGGCGACGTGTCTCCGCTGATGACGGCCCTGGCCGGCGTGCTGGCGAACGCGGTGCGCGGCCTGCTCGACTACCTGTAGCCGTCGACCTTCAGGTCGACGGTCACGACGGCCCTCCCTACAACGCGCGGGCCAGGAACTTCGTCAGCCAGTAGCCGTCGAGGAACTTGAAGGGCGCCTTGCCGGTGCTGTAGTGGCCGCACGGCAGCACGGCGAGCTGGTGCGGGATGCCGCGATCACGAAACTCCTGCACGAACGACTTCGACAGCCGCAGGGGGAACGTCAGGTCGTACTGCGCGTACACGAGCAGGGTTCGCAGGTGACGGACGCGGTCGAGGTACGGCTGCGGGCTGATCGGCGCCCAGATGCGCCGCAGCGTGTCCACGTCCACGTGCCCGTCCAGGCCCTGGCGCACGTGACGCGTCGAGAGCCCTTCCCACACGACGTCGGCGAAGTAGGGCGAGATGTGGTTCAGCGCCGCCGCCTTGATCCGCGGCTCGTGGGCGGCCGTCAGCATCGAGAGGCACGACCCGAGGCTCGTGCCGCAGATGCCGATCGACGAGTACCCCTGGGCGTGCAGGAATCCTACGGCCCGGCGCGCGTCGAGCACCGCCTGCCGGCACACCTGCAGCGTCCGCCCGACGTTGCTGCTCACGATGTAGTCGGCGCGCAGCAGCTCGGGAGGCTTGCGCCAGTCGTGGTAGGGCTTGCTGAGCCGCAGCGCCGTCAGGCCGACCCGGTTGAAGAGCTTGCAGAGGCCCACATGGCCGTCGGCATCCGAGTTCCACTGGGGGAGCACGACCACGGCGCGGCCGCGGTCTTCCCGGGCGCGATAGAGCCGCGCATGCACGATGTTGTTCTCGGCGTGCGGCGTGACGATCTCGCTCGGGAACCGCAGGTGTCCGTGCCGATCGAGGTCGTAGCCGGGGGCGTCGGTGCTTGCGAAGAACTGGTCGCTGTGATCGACGGCCCAGGCCGCGTAGGCCTGCAGGGTGGCCGCTGGCGACGCGACCGGGTGGTCGGTGTCAGGCGCATCCGGCGTGTGCGGCAGGTCGTGGAGCCACTCGAGGCCCCAGTCGAACTCCCGGACCAGCCGGTCGGTGCTGCGGTTGTGAATGGCTTCCTCCCAGCGATGGAAGGCCCAGCGGAACATCCGACCAGACTAGCATCACCCGAACGTCGCGCCCCCCAGCGCCGCTTCGATGCCCAGCGCCACCGCCACCAGCGAGGGCGTGTCGCGCCCCACCAGCTGCAGGCTGATCGACCAGCCCTCGGCAGTCGTGCCGACGGGCAGGACGATGGCCGGATGCCGCGAGAGGTTGAAGGGCTGGGTGAGGCGGAGCATGGCCATCCGCGTGAGTTCCTCGCCGTGCGGCCACATCACATGGGTCTGCCCGAGCGGCGGCGGCGTGATGGCGAGCCCGGGCAGCGCCAGGACGTCGACCGCTGTGAGCAACCCGGCGACATCGGCCTCGATCGACACGCGGGCCTCGTGCGCGCGGGCGTAGTCGTCGTCGGAGGGGCGCGCGGCGGTCTGCAGGCGTCCGCGGACGGCCGGCGTGTAGCGATCGGCGTGCGCCGACAGGCGAGGCGCGTGAAAGTCGAGGGCCTCGCGGATCACGAGGGTGCCGTACGCCGGGATGACGAGCGGGGCCGTGACCAGCGGCATGTCCTGCAGGGAGGCACCGCCGGCAGCGAGGGCGTCGAGCCGGTCGGCGACGCAGGCGCCGATATCGGGCATCACGGCCCGCCAGCCGAAGTCACGCAGCACGCCGATGCGCAACCCACGCAGCGGACGCGCCGCAGGGCAGGGCGGCAGGGCGCTGTCGCTGCGCAGGGCCTGCAGCGTATACCAGGCGTCTTCCACGCCTCGCGCGAGCGGCCCGACGCAGTCCACGGTGGGGCTGAGCGGCACGACGCCGGTCAGTGACACCTCGCCCCAGGCCGGCTTGAGTCCGACCAGGCCGCAGGCGGCCGAGGGGATGCGCACCGAGCCGCCCGTGTCGGAGCCAATCGACACATGGCTCATGCCCGTGGCCACGGCCACCGCCGACCCGCCGCTGGACCCACCCGCCGAATGTCCGGGATCGCGGTGATGGCGGACCGGGCCGAAGCCGGAGTCCTCGCTGGTCGTGCCCATCGCGAACTCGTGCATGTTGGTGCGGCCGAGGAACACCGCGCCGTGGGCCCGCAGGTGGGCGACGGCCGGGGCGTCTGCGGCCGCCACGGTCGTCATCGACCGTGATCCGGCGGTGGTGACATGGCCCTGTTGGTCGAGCAGGTCCTTGAGCGACACCGGCACGCCGTGCAGCAGGCCCCGGTCGATGCCCCGGCGCCGTTCGTTGTCGGCGACATCGGCCATGTAGCGGGCCTCGGCGACGTCGACCTCGATGAAGGCGTTGGTGGCCGGCTGCCAGCGGTCGATGCAGGCGATCGCCTCCTCGACCAGGTCACGGGCGCGCACGGTGCCGGCGCGCAGGTCACGGGCGGTGTCACGAAGCGACATGTGTGGACAGCATCGCATGAAGGTAGACTGCCCTTGAGGTCCCCTTCGCCCTATGCGCCAGACCCGCATCATCGCCACGCTCGGTCCGTCGAGCGCCACGCCCGAGGGCGTTCCTGCCCTGATCGCTGCCGGGGTCGACATCTTCCGCCTGAATTTCTCGCACGGCAGCCACGAGCAACACGCCGAATCGCTGCGGCTGGTGCGCGACGCGGCCGCCGCCGCGTGCCGCCAGGTGGCGATCCTGCAGGACTTGAGCGGGCCCAAGATTCGCACCGGCCGCCTGGTCGGCGGCGTGCCCATCCCGCTGCCGGCCGGCTCCCGCCTGCGCATCACGACGGGCGACGAAGAAGGGGTCGAGGGGCACGTCTACACGACGTTTGCCGGCCTGGCGAAGTCCGTCGGCCCCGGCATGCGCCTGCTGCTGGATGACGGTGCCCTGGAACTGCGCGTCGAGGGCACCGATGGGACGACCATCGAGACGACCGTGCTGGTCGGCGGGACACTGGCCCAGCACAAGGGCATCAACGCGCCCGACGTCGAGCTGCCGGCCTCGGCTCTCACCGACAAGGACATCGTCGACCTCCAGTTCGGGGCCTCGATCGGCGTCGACATGGTGGCGCTCAGCTTCGTGCAGACGGTCGACGACCTGCATCGGACGCGCGCCGCGCTGCGTGCGGCTGGCGCCGAGTCGACGAGCCTCATCGCCAAGATCGAGCGTCCGCAGGCGGTGGTCAACCTCGAGTCGCTGCTCGGTGCCTGCGACGGCGTGATGGTGGCGCGCGGTGATCTCGGCAACGAGGTGCCGCTGCACAGCGTGCCCCGCGCCCAGAAGGTGATCACCCAGCTGGCGCAGCGCGCCGGCATCCCGGTGATCGTCGCCACCCAGGTGCTGGAGTCGATGCGCACCAACCCGCGGCCGACCCGTGCCGAGGTCAGCGACGCCGCCAACGCCGCCGACGACTCGGTCGATGCCGTGATGCTGTCCGGCGAGACCGCGAGCGGGCAGTATCCGGTGGCGGCGGTCAAGCTGCTCGATGCCGTCATCCGTGACGCCGAGAGTCTGAACCCGCGGCCGCGGGCCACCTTCAATGCCGGCGTGCTGGGCGTGCCGCACAATCGCGCGCTGTGCGAGGCGGCGGTGACGCTCGCCCATGCGGGCAACGCCGAGGCCATCGTCGCCGTGACCCGCGAGGGCAAGACGGCGCGCGTGCTGTCGGCGCTGCGCCCGTCGATACCGATCTACGCCGTGACGTCGGACGAGCGGGTGGCGCGCCGCCTGATGCTGCATCGCGGCATCGAGCCCATCGCCATCGACACGGCGCTGATCGACAACCACAACGGCATCGAGGTCGAGCGGCACCTCGTGGAGCAGGGCGTGCTGCGCGCGGGCGAGCCGATCGTCTTCGTCAGCATCAACGCCGACCTGACGCGCATCGACGCCAACTTCCTGCGCATCCGCCGCGTCGGCTGATCGACGCCCTGACGCCGACCGTCGACCTGAAGGTCGACGGCTACGTGTATCGAACGTGAAGGCACGGCAGGCGTCGAAGGCGTAGGCGTCGACCTTCAGGTCGACGCGGACTCCAGCTGCGTCTTCAGGCGGCCGAGAGCCTCGACCCATTGGGCACCGAGGACGCGGTAGAACCGCCGCCACCGGGGGCTGTCGTCGCAACCGCTCTGCTGGAAGCGCAGGCGCGTGCCGGTGGGCGTGGGGTCACAGGTGACCTGCAGGGCCATCGGGCCGATCGGGTCGCCCTCGGGGGGCATCCAGTACGCGTCGGCCAGGAAGAACTCGCGGCCAGGCCGGACGTCGATGACCAGGCCGTAGAACGCGCCGCCCAGGGGGCCCAGCAGCGGGTCCTCCATGGTCGACCTCGGCCATTCCACCGCGTAGACGCCGAGGGGACGCGGCGTGGTGATGGACGTCGCGGCCTCCCACCAGGCCTGCAGCACGTCACGGGTGAAGAAGGCCTCGAAGACCGTCTCGGGCGGGGCCGAGATCTCCACGACGCAGTCGAAGGAGGCGGGATCCGAGGGCGCGCTGCGCCACATGTGCGGAGTATGACACGCGCCCACTCTTGCCAGACACCTCGGCGGGGGTCTACTCTGTTGGCCGTGACGCGCAGCACCATCATCATTACCGTGACCACTCGAAAGCGGGAGCTCGACTCCGCGCGCGGGTGGCTCGTGTACGCGTCCTGAGCACAACAGCTCACTCTTCACCAGCGTACGTGCACCACAAGAAACCCGCCGCGCGACCCGCGCAGGCGGGTTTTGTCGTGCAGGGCGGACGAAACGAGGATTCGATGTCGTCTCGAGTAGAAGTGGGCGTGCTCGGCGCCACCGGCACGGTGGGCCAGCAGTTCGTGCGGTTGCTCGCCAACCACCCCTGGTTCGATGCCACCTGGCTCGCGGGCAGCGAGCGTTCCGCGGGCCGCACGTATGCGGACGCGGCGAACTGGAAGTTGTCGACGCCGATGCCCGAGGCCGCAGCGGCGCGCGTCGTGCAGACCCCCGTGCCCGGGGTCGGCCCGAAGCTGGTGTTCTCCGCCCTCGACGCCAATGTCGCCGGCGACCTCGAGCGGGCCTTCGCCGAAGCCGGACACCTGGTGGTGAGCAACGCGCGCAACCACCGGATGGATCCGCTGGTGCCGCTGCTCATCCCCGAGATCAACCCGGATCACCTGCAGCTGCTCCAGCAGCAGCACGCCGCCTACGGCTGGAAAGGCGGCATCGTCACCAACTCGAACTGCTCGACGATGTTCCTCGCCATGGCGCTGGCGCCGTTGCGGGCCTTCGGCCTGACGAAGTGCAACGTCGTGACGCTGCAGGCCGTTTCCGGCGCCGGGTATCCCGGCGTGCCCTCGCTCGACATCCTGGGCAACATCGTGCCGTTCATCGGCGGCGAAGAGGAGAAGCTCGAGATCGAGCCGCAGAAGATCCTCGGTCGTCTCGCCGCCGATCACGTCGAGCCCCACCCGGTGATCGTCAGCGCGCACACCACCCGCGTGCCGGTCATCGACGGCCACTCGGAGATGATCTCGGTGGACTTCGACCGCACGGTCGACGCGGCCGACATCCGCGCCGCGTTCGACGCCTTCCGCGGCCTGCCCCAGGACCTCGGCCTGCCGTTCGCGCCGGCCCGTCCGCTCGTCTATCTCGAGGCCGAGAATCGTCCCCAGCCACGACTCGACGTCGAGCGCGACAACGGCATGGCGGTGTTCCTCGGCCGTCTGCGTCCCTGCCCGGTGCTGCAGCACAAGTTCGTCGCGCTCGGGCACAACACCGTCCGTGGCGCGGCCGGCGCCGCGCTGCTGAACGCCGAGCTGATGCAGGCGCAAGGCCTGCTCTGAGGTGATGGCCATGGTCGTGATGAAGTTCGGCGGCACCTCGGTCAAGGATCCCGACGCCATCCGGCGCCTCGCCCGCATCGTCGCGCGCGAGCAGGGCATCAGCGGCGTGCCCGTGGTGGTGGTTTCCGCCATGTCGGGGATCACGGATCAACTGCTCGACGCCGTGGCGGCGGTCGAGCGCGGCGATGCGGACCTGGCCTCGCAGAAGGTCACCGTGATGCGCGATCGGCATCGCGTCGCGGCCGAGGCCCTGCTCGGTCCCAGTGTGGAGCGCGACGAGGTCATCGACCTGCTCGAGCGACAGTGGCGCGAGACGGCCGCCCTGCTGCACGCGATGGCCGTCCTGCGCGAGGTGTCGCCGCGGTCACGCGACGCGGTCGTCGCGATGGGGGAACTGGCGAGTTCACACCTCGTCGCGGCCGCCCTGACGGCACTCGGCACCCCGGCGCGCTGCGTGGATGCGCGTGAGGTGCTCGTCACGAGTGCCGATCACGGGCTGGCGCAGCCCGACCTGGCGTCGACGGCAGCGCGGCTGCACGAACGGGTCCGTCCGCTGGTCACGGCCGGCACGGTGGTCGTACTCGGCGGCTTCATCGGCGCCACCGCGAGTGGCGTCACGACCACGCTCGGGCGCGGCGGATCCGACTACTCGGCCTCGTTGTTCGGTGCTGGCCTGCGCGCCGCGGAGATCCAGATCTGGACCGACGTCGACGGCATGCTCACGGCCGACCCGCGGGTGGTGCACGGCGCCCGCCCGCTGCCGTCGCTGTCGTTCGCCGAGGCGTCCGAACTGGCCTACTTCGGGGCCAAGGTCCTGCACCCGAGCACCATCGCCCCGGCGGTGGCCGACGGCATCCCGGTCAAGATTCTCAACTCGCATCGGCCCGAGGTGCCCGGCACGACGATCACCGCCGCGCCGCCGCTTCCCGAGGCGCCGCTGACGGGCCTCGCCTGCAAGCGCGACATCACCGTCATCGACATCCGCTCGACGATGATGCTGGCGGCCTACGGGTTCATGCGTCGCGTGTTCGAGGTGTTCGAGCGCTACCGGACCTCCGTGGACGTCATCACGACGTCGGAGGTCAGCGTCTCGATCACCATCGAGGATCGGCGGGCCATCGACGACATCGTGCGCGACCTGTCGGCGTTCGCCGAGGTCGGCGTCGAGACCGAGATGGCGCTGCTGTGCGCGGTGGGCGAGCGCCTGCGGCTCGAGCCCGGGCTCGCCGCCCGCGTGCTCGGCGCCCTCGACGAATTCCCGCTGCGCATGGTCTCGCAGGCCGGCGCCCGCCGGAACCTCACGGTGGTGTTGCCGCAGGCGCACCTGCAGGCGGCGATGGCGCGCGTCCACGAGCGCTTCTGTCTCGAGGCCGAACCGGCCGGAGTCGGCGCCTGATGCGTGCGGTGCTGTTCGGGCATGGCCGCATGGGCCGCCTGGTCGGGCTGCACGCCGCCGACCATGGCGTGGAGGTCGTCGGGGTGATCTCGAGTCGCAGCACGGCCGAGGAGTGGGACGCGGCGGCCCAGGCCGGCGCCGACGTCGTCATCGACTTCGCGACGGGAGACGCGCTGCAGGCGAGCCTCGATCGTCTGTGCACGATCGCACCGACGCTGGTTCTCGGCAGCACCGGGTGGGCGGCGTTCGAGCCCGAGGCGAGGGCGCTCATCGCCCGCCACGGGGCCGGCGCCGTCGTCGCCTCGAACTTCTCGGTGGGTGCGTACCTGCTGGAGGCGGCTGTGCGGGTGGTGAGCGCGGCCGTCGAGGGGCTCGACGACTACGAGACCTTCCTGCATGAGGCTCACCACTCGAAGAAGCGCGATGCGCCGTCGGGCACGGCCCTGCTGTTGCTCGAGGCGATGCGCGAGGCGGGGCTGACCCGGCACGTCGATGTGTCGTCGACCCGCGCCGGGCACATCCCCGGCACCCACAGCGCCGGATTCGATGGCCCGGCCGAGACGGTCACCCTGACCCACACCGTCCGCGATCGTGCGACCTTCGCCCACGGCGCCCTGCGCGCGGCGCGGTGGGTGCACGGGCGCACGGGGTGGTACTCGATGCGCGACGTGCTGGGGATGGTGCCGTCGCCCTGAAGCACGGTGACGGCCCGCTCGGAGAGCGGGCCCTACCCCCAATTGCCCGGTTCCCGGTTCCCGGTTCCCGACTCCCGATTCCCGACTCCCGGTATCCTTGACCCCATGACCTCACGACGCCCCTTCACCGGCTGTGGCACCGCCCTCGTCACGCCCTTCACTGCGAACGGCCGCGTCGACGAGGCGGCGGTGCGTCGCCTGGCCCGCCGGCAGGTCGAGGCCGGCATGCATTTCCTCGTGCCGGTCGGCACCACGGGCGAGGCGCCGACGCTCTCGCCGGCCGAGAAGCGGCTGGTCATCGAGCTGGTCGTGGACGAGGTCAAGGGCGTGGTGCCCGTGCTCGCGGGTGCCGGTGGCTACAACACGGCGGAGGTGATCGAGGGGGCCCACGCGGCGGCCGATGCCGGCGCCACCGGCATCCTCTCGGTGTCGCCGTACTACAGCAAGCCGACGCAGGAGGGCATCTTCCAGCACTACGCGTCGATTGCCGCCAACACCAACCTGCCGATCATGCTGTACAACGTGCCCGGTCGCACCGGCAGCAACATCGAGCCGGCGACCACCGAGCGGCTGGCGCAGGTGCCGCAGATCATCGGCATCAAGGAGGCGTCGGGCAACGTGTTCCAGATGGCCGACGTGCGGCGTCGCGTGCCGGCGGAGTTCCTCGTGCTGTCGGGCGACGACACGCTGACGCTGCCGATGATGGCGCTCGGCGGCGAGGGCGTCATCTCGGTGGCCGGCAACGAGGTGCCGGCCGACATGGCGCGCATGGTCGAGGCCTGCGAGCGCGGGGATTTCGCCGCGGCCCGGCTGATCCACGAGCGGCTGCTGCCGCTGCTGCAGGCCAACTTCCTCGAATCCAACCCCGGCCCCGTCAAGGCCGTCATGGCGCTGGCCGGATTGCTCGAGCCCGTCTATCGCCTGCCGCTGGTCGCCCCGACGAGCGGCACCCTTCAGAGCCTGCGCCGCATCGCCCTCGAGCTGGGACTGCTGGCGGAGACCGCGTCCGCATGAGTACCGAGACCCTGCGCCAGGACGTCGAGCGGCTGTGGGCCGCCGGCGCCGAGGCTTCCAAGGACGAGGGACGCGAGGTCTTCGCGCGCCTCCGTGTCGCGCTGTCGGAGGGCCGCGTCCGATCGGCATCGCCCGATCCGTCGTCGCCCACCGGGTGGGTGGTCAACAGCTGGGTCAAGCAGGGCATCCTGCTCGGGTTCCGCTTTGGCGATCTGGTCGACGTGTCGATGGATCACGGCAAGTGGCCGTTCTTCGACAAGGACACCTTGCCGTTGCAGCGATTCGGCGCCAGCAGCGGCGTCCGCATCGTCCCGGGCGGGTCGTCCGTGCGTGATGGCGCGCATCTGGCCAAGGGCGTCATCGCCATCCCACCGATGTACGTCAACATCGGCGCCTACGTGGGGGAGGGCTCGATGATCGACTCGCACGCGCTCGTCGGGTCGTGCGCCCAGATCGGCGCGCGCGTGCACCTCAGCGCCGCGGCCCAGATCGGCGGCGTCATCGAACCGGTCGGCGCCCTGCCGGTGATCATCGAGGACGATGTGCTGGTGGGCGGTAACACGGGCATCTACGAGGGCGCGGTGGTCAAGGCCCGGGCCGTGATTGCCGCAGGCACGATCCTGACCGGATCGACGCCGGTCTACGACCTGCCGAACGAGCGCATCATCCGCCCGGAGAACGGCCAGCCGCTGGTCATCCCGGAGGGGGCCGTCGTGGTGCCGGGCGCGCGCGCCGTCACCGCGGGCCCCGGCGTGGACTGGAAGCTCTCGCTCGCCACGCCCGTCATCGTCAAGTACCGCGACAGCCGCACCGACACCAGGACCGAGCTCGAACGATGGATCCGCTAGACGTCGTCGCGCTGACCCGCCGCCTGGTGGACGTCGAGAGCACCACGGGGCAGGAGGCCGTGGTGTGCGCCATGGTCGGCGAGGAACTGGAGCGCCGCGGCTACGTCGTCACGCGCCAGACCGTGACCGACGGCCGCGTCAACCTGCTGGCCACCGATGGCGTGCCGGAGGTGGTCCTCTCGACCCACATGGACTGCGTGCCGCCGTTCTCGCCGAGCCGGGTCGACGGCGCATCCATCCACGGGCGTGGCAGCTGCGACGCCAAGGGCATCCTCGTGAGCCAGCTGGCGGCCGTCGAGGCGCTGCGCGCCGCCGGGGAGCGACGCGTCGGCCTGCTGTTCCTCGTCGGCGAGGAGCGCGGCAGCGATGGCGCGATGATCGCCGACCAGCTATCGACGGGCGCGACCCGCTGCCTCGTCAACGGCGAGCCGACCGAGGGCAAGCTCGCGCTGGGCCATCGGGGTGTGGTGCGGGTGAAGCTGCACGCCAGCGGCCGCGCCGCGCATTCGGGGTACCCGCATCTCGGCGAGTCCGCGATCGAGAAGCTGCTCGATGCCCTCGAGCAGGTGCGGCGGATGTCGTTGCCGATCGATACCGTGCTGGGACCGACCCAGGTGAACATCGGGGCCATCAGCGGCGGCCTCGCCCCCAACGTGGTGCCACCCGCGGCGTCGGCCGACCTGCTGTTCCGCATCGTCACGCCGTACGAGGACGTGCTCGCCGCCCTCGAGCCGGTGCGCGCGCTCGTCGACGTCGAGTACGTCTACCACGTGCCGTGCCTGCACATGGCCACCCTCGACGGCTTCGACAGGGAAGTAGTGGGGTACACGACCGACGCGCCCCTGCTCAACGCCTGGGGCACCAGGCTGATGTACGGCCCGGGGTCGATTCACGTCGCCCACACCGACCACGAGTCGGTGGCCATCGCCGACCTGCACCGGGCGGTCGAGGACTACCAGCACATCGCCAGGACGCTGCTGGCGCGGCCGCAGGGCCTACCATCGATCCAATGAGCAGCCAGCCTCTCGCGTACCTCAACCCCGACTTCCTCGCCAGCGACGATGCCCGGCCGCTGCGCATCCTGTCGGAGTACCTCGAGCCCCACCGGCGGTTCACCGAGGAAAGCATCAAGGACACGGTCGTGTTCTTCGGGTCGGCGCGCGTGCGGAGTCGGGCCGAGGCGAGGCGTCAGCTGCAGCTGCTCAAGGTCCGTGGCAGCTCGACGACCAAGCTGCGGGCGACGAAGGCCGAGATCAAGCGGGCCGAGAAGGCGCTCGAATGGGCCAGGTACTACGAGGATGCCCGCACGCTGGCCCGCATGCTGACCGAGTGGACCGCCGAACTCGACACCGACATGCATCGCTTCGTGGTGTGCTCGGGCGGCGGTCCCGGCATCATGGAAGCGGCCAATCGCGGCGCCCACGAAGCCGGCG
>LNFM01008171.1_pt1 | contig 15922 bp, 11 predicted proteins | sample 596031 | NCBI WGS metagenome assembly LNFM01 (sample SAMN04254537, study PRJNA301005) | activated carbon metagenome | isolation source: dual media filters at the Ann Arbor, Michigan drinking water treatment plant | place: USA: Ann Arbor | reverse complement strand
CGGGGCCTCATGAGCCATCTCACCCATCGCCTTCTGCACATGGGCGGAGAAGACGTATTCCGCCGGGCGCTGCTGGGAGAGATCGATCTCCGGCGCCATCGGGCCCTCGGTGCGCGGGCCGCGCAGCTGGGCGGTGACGGCCTTCCAGGGGCGCTTGATGGCATCGATCGCGGCCGTCGCCTCGAAGCCGGAATGGACCATGCAATCGGCGCATTTCTCGTAATTGCCGACGCCGTACTTGTCCCAGTCGGTGGTTTCCATCAGCTCGGTGAAGGTCTTGGCGTAGCCCTCGCCCAGCAGATAGCAGGGGCGCTGCCAGCCAAAGACATTGCGCGTCGGGTTGCCCCAGGGCGTGCAGTGATAGGTCTGGTTGCCCGCGAGGAAATCGAGGAACAGGGGCGAATTGCCCATGCGCCACTTCTTGGTGCCCTTATTGCGCGAGAAGACGTCGCGGAAGAGTTCCTTGGTCTTCTGGCGGTTGAGGAAGTGCTTCTGGTCCGGCGCCCGCTCATAGGCATAGCCGGGCGAGAGCATGATGTTGTCCACGCCCATCGCCGTCACGTCGTCGAAGAACTTCGCGGTGCGCTCGGCATCGGCGTTGTTGAACAGCGTGCAGTTGATGGCGGTGCGGAAACCTGCATCGCGCACCTTCTTCAGCGCCGCCACGGCGCGCTCATAGACGCCTTCCTGGCTCACGGCCCAGTCATGCTGCGCCTTGTCGCCATCCAGATGGATGTCCCAGATGAAGCGCGGATGCGGCTTGTAGGCGTCCATGCGCTTTTCCAGCAGCAGCGCATTGGTGCAGAGGATGACGATGCGCCCCTGGGCCAGCAGGCCCTCGACGACCTGCGGCATTTCCTTGTGCAGCAGCGGCTCGCCCCCCGCGATCGCCACCACGGGCGCGCCGCATTCGAGCGAGGCCTCCAGGCACTCCGCCACCGAGAGCCGCTTGTTCAGGATCTCGTCCGGGTAGTCGATCTTGCCGCAGCCGGCGCAGGCGAGGTTGCAGCGGAACAGGGGCTCCAGCATCAGGACCAGCGGGAAGCGCTTGCGCCCGGCCAGCTGCTGCTTGACCACATAGGCCGCGACCTTGGCCTGCTGTGCCAGTGGAATACCCATGCCGAATCCGCTCCGGTTCCGTCCAAGCCCGAGGCTCTAGCACGGGGAATGCGGCCCTGCGAAGGCATTGCAGTGGCAAGGCCTTGCGGTGGGGGCGTGGGGTAACATCTGGTCAGCGGGCAGCCAATCCTTGCCCGGCGCCCCTGGCGCGCCTAATCCATCGCCCACAGCGCCCCAGCGCCGAACCCGGAGCCCAGCCTTGAGCCACAGCGCCACGAGCCACAGCCTGAACGAGCTGGAAGCCCGCCTCTCCGGCAGCCTGGAGGACAACCTGGCGGGGCGGCTGCCCGATGCCGGGACGGTGGCCGCCGCCGATGCCCGCGCGCGCCATTGGCAGAGCCCGCACCAGGGCCGCCTCAAGCCCGGCTCGCCCGAGCACAAGCGCGCCATGTGCGCGATGTTCGCCGAGACCTTCAACCCTTACAAACCCAGCGTCATCGCCTGGCCCAAGCTCGATGCCGAGGCGCTGCAGCGCATCACGACGCTGCCCATCTGGGACATCGCGGTGCAGACCGAGGGCAAGGCGCGGCTGCGCATGTCCGCCTATGCCGCGACGCTGACGGACCCCGAGATGCGCGAGACCATCGCGCGCAATGGCTGGGAGGAGAATCGCCACAAGGAGGTGCTCTCCAAGCTGGTCGAGGCCTATGGCATCCCGCTGGCGCCCGAGCCCGAATACGTGCAGCCCAAGGACCCGGAATGGGCCTACATGGTCACCGGCTTCAGCGAATGCGTGGACAGCTTCTTCGCCTTCGGCCTGTTCGAGATGGCACGGCAATCGGGCTTCTTCCCGGAAGAGCTGACCGACACCTTCGAGCCGGTGATGCAGGAGGAGTGCCGCCACATCCTGCTGTTTGCCAATTGGCTTGCCTGGCACCGCGCCACCATGCCCATCTGGCGGCGCCCCTGGTTCGAGATGCGCGTCTGGGCCGTCTGGGTCTTCCTCGGCTATGAGCGCATGGGACTGGCCAAGCAGGTGGATGGCGACGGCAAGACCCAGGTGCAGGACAACAACTTCACCGTGACCGGCAGCAAGGCCGTGGCCGCCAAGGAATATTCCATGGCCGAGATCATGGACATGTGCCTGGCCGAGAATGACCGCCGCTTCGCGGGCTATGACGAACGCCTGCTGCGCCCCACCACCATGCCCTGGCTGGTGCGCCTGGCCCGCCGCTTCATGCGCACGCCCAAACCGGCCTGACATGGAAGGCGGCCTCGCCCCTGCCCTGCTGGAGGCGAGCGCGCTGGCCGCGCGCAGCGCCCTGCTGGGCGGGGCGGCCTTCCTGCTGGCGGTCTCCAGCCCGCTGGCGCGCCGCCTGCCGCCTGACCAATCCACGCTGCTGATGGTGCGGACGCAGCTTTTCCTCCGCCTCGCGGCGCTGGCGACCGCGGGGCTCGCGGTGGCGCAATTCCTCGGCGGGCAGTTTGCCGCACTGGGCGTGCTGCTGGCCGCGCTGACGATCCTGCTGCTGGTCCCGCGCGAGGGGCCGGCGCCGCGGCTGGCTGGCGTGCTTGTGGCGCTGGCGGCGGCGGCGCTGATCCTGGCGGTCAGCGGCGGGCGGCTCAGCCAGCTCGGCCCACGAAGCCTGACCACGGCCACCTTGCTGCGTGAGGCCGGGGCAGCGCTCTGGATGGGCAATCTGCCGCTGCTCTGGATGCTGCTGCGCGGCCCCTGGCCGGCCGCCGTGCCGCAGGCGGTGGGGATGCGCCATGCGGGGCTGATGCTCTTCGGCATGGCGCTGACCGGGGCAGGGCTGGCCGTGGCCTGGCCGCATCGCGCGCTGCTTTTCGGCGCCGAGGCCTTTCCGCTCTTTGCCATCACCGCGGCCTTCGTGGCTCTGGCGCTGCTGGCCGCAGGGCTGCGGCTCGGGCTGCTGGTGGCCGCTGGGCGCGCCGCGCCGGCCAGCCTCTGGCTGCCCCGGCTGCGCTGTGTGGTGGAGGCCGAGTTGCTGCTGGCGCTGGTGCTTTGCGGGCCGATCGTGGCGCTTTTCGTGCTGGCCGCGCAGGGGCTGACAGCCGTCGCCGCGCCGGACTTCGCAGCGCTGCTGCCGCGCTTCTCCCTCCATCCCGTCGGCCCGGCAGAGGCGGGCGGACTGGTGTTGCTGCTGATCGCGCTGCTGGCCTGGCTGCACCGCGCTGGGGGGCCTGCCGCCACGCGATTCGGGCCGTTGCTTCTCCTGCCGCTGGGCCTGGGCCTCGTGCTGCAGGCGGAGTCGGGGCTGGTGCGGGCGCTGGGCCTGCTGGTGATGAGCGCAGGCCTGGCCGAGGCCTGGGTGCTATGGCGCGGCGCCTCGGGCCTGGCCCTGGTGCTGCCCTTCGCCGTGATCCTGGGCGTCATCCTCATCCTGGCCAGCCAGCCGCCGGCCGCCGCGCTGCTGCCCTGCCTGCTCGCCACCCTCGCCTTGCTGATCCGCTGGGCGGAACTCCGCCTGCCTGCCCCCGGCGACCAGAGCCTGGCCGCCATCGCCTGGCCCTTCCTGCTGGGTGCGCTCGGCCTGGTGATGATCCTCGCGCATGGGGGCTGATCCTGCGGCCGGGCTCGGCCGGATCGTGGTCGCCCTGGTGCGACTCTCGCTGCGGCGGACGGCGGCCATGCTGGTGCTGCTGGCGCTTGCCACGGGGGCTGCCGGCTGGCTGACCGCCACGCGCTTCACGCTGGATTCCGACGTCACCAAGCTCTTCCCCCAGGACCTCCCGTGGCGCCTTGCCGAGCGGCAGATCGAGACCGCCTTTCCGCAGCGGCAGGACCTCATCGTCATCGTGCTGGACGGCGCGGATTCCCGCGCCGCCGAGGGCGCGGCCGTGGCGCTGGCGACGGCGCTGCGGGGGCAGCCCGGCCTGTTCCGCAGCGTGCGCCGGCCCGATGAGGGGGCGTTCTGGGCGCGGCACGGCCTGCTCTACCTGGAGCTGGACGAGGTGCGGGCGATCACCGAGCAGCTGATCGCCGCCCAGGGGCTGCTAGGCCCGCTGGCCGCCGACCCCAGCCTGCGCGGCGTGGCGGATGTGCTGCGCCTGATGGGCGAGGGCCTGGCGCGCGGCGAGGCCGAGCCCGCCCGCCTCGCCGCCCCGCTCGCCGCCTTTGCCGGCGCGGCCGAGGCCGCGACCCTGGGCCGCGTGGCCGAGCCCGACTGGGCGCGGCTGCTCACCGGCCAGGCGCCCCGCCCGCTGGAGCTGCGGCGTCTCATCCTGGTGCAGCCGGCGCTGGATTACGAACAGCTCTCGGCCGGCGCCGCCGCGACCCAGGTGATCCGCGCCGAGGCCGCCCGCCTCGGCATCCCGATCCGCCTGACCGGCCCCGTCCCCATGGCGGATGAGGAATTCGCGACGGTTAGCGAAGGCGCGGTGGAGAATGCCGTGCTCTCCTTCGTGCTGGTGGGCGTGCTGCTCTGGATGGCGCTGCGCTCCTGGCGGCTGATCTGGCCGCTGCTGTTGCTGATCGTGGTCGGGCTGGTATGGACGGCGGGCTTCGGGCTGCTGCTGGTGGGCAGCTTCAACCCGCTCTCCATCGCCTTCGCCGTGCTCTTCATCGGCCTCGGCGTGGATTTCGGCATCCAATACGCGGTGCAATACCGCGCCGAACGCGCCCATTTGCCCGAGCTGCGCCCGGCGCTGGAGCAGGCGGCGCGGGTGGCAGGCCCCGGCATGACGCTGGCGGCGCTGGCGGTGACGCTCAGCTTCCTCTCCTTCTGGCCGACCGATTACCGGGGTGTGGCGGAACTCGGCCTGGTCGCGGCCGGCGGCATGGTGATCGGCTGGTTCCTGGCGATGACGCTGCTGCCCGCCCTGCTGGTCGTGGCCCGGCCTCGCGGCGAGGCGCGGGAGGTGGGGTATCCCGCGCTGCGCCCGGTGGATTCCTGGCTCTCGGCCAATGCGCTGGGCGTGGCCTTCCTGGCGCTGGCACTGGCCGCCTGCTGCCTGGCCACGCTGCAATGGCTGCGCTTCGACACCAACCCGATCAACCTGCGCGACCCCCAGGCGGAATCGGTGGCCACCTGGCGGGACCTGGCCCGCAGCGCCGAGACCAACCCCAACACGCTGGAGGTCCTGGCGCCCGACCTGACGGCCGCCCAGGCGCTGGCGGCGCGGCTGGCCGGCCTGCCCGAGGTGGCGCGCGCCACCACGCTCGCCGATTTCATTCCCGCCCGGCAGGAGGAGAAGCTTGCGCTGATCGAGGATGCGGCGATGCTGCTGGGCCCTGCCCTCGCCGCCGAGCCGCGCCCGGCCCCGGATGACCTGGCGGTGGTCGCTTCCCTCCGCGCGGCGGCGAGCGAGCTGGTCCCCCTCACCGGCGAGGCCGCGCGGCTGGGGCGCGCTTTGGCCCTGCTGGCGCGCGGCTCGCCGGAGGCGCGGGCGGATTTCGCCGCCGCCACCCTGCCCGGGCTGACGCATCTTCTGGGCCAGGTCCGTGCCATGATCTTAGCCGAGGCGGTGACGCTGGACGCCATGCCCGCCGATCTGCGCGCCGATTGGCTGACGGCCGACGGCCGCGCCCGGATCGAGATGGTGCCCAACCCCATCGCCGCGGATGAGACGACGCTGCTGCGGCAATTCGCGATGGCCGTGCGACAACTGGCGCCGGAGGCGACGGGGCTGGCGGTCTCCATGCAGGAATCCTCGGCGACCATCCAGCGCGCCTTCGTGCAATCGGGCGTGCTGGGGCTGGTCTTCGTGCTGGCGCTGCTCTGGATCACGCTGCGCTCGCTGCGGCTTTCGCTGCTGGCGCTGGCACCCCTGGCGCTGGCGGGGCTGATGACCATGGCGCATTGCGCGCTCTTCGGGCCGGATCTGAACCTGGCCAATATCATCGCGCTGCCGCTGCTCTTTGGGCAGGGGGTGGCCTATGACATCTACTTCGTGGCGGCCTGGCAGCAGGGGCGGCGCGATCTGCTGGCCAGCCCGCTGAACCGGGCCGTGATCTATTCGGCCGTGACCAATGCGGCCGCCTTCGGGGCGCTGGCGCTCTCCCCGCATCCGGGGACGGCCAGCATGGGCGTCGTGCTCTCGGTGAGCCTGGTCTACTCGCTGCTCTGCGTGATGCTGGTGCTGCCGCCGCTGCTGAAACTCTTCGCGCCCAGGCCGGCCCGGGGCTGAGGCGTTACGCCCCGCGAATTGCATTTTGCATCTTCTCTTGCGGGGCGCCCGCAAGATGCCGGGCGCCACGGCCCGATGCGAAGGCTGCCTCATCGCGCGAGATCCCCAAATCTCTGATTTATCAGGAGCTTGGCATCCGCCTCTGCGCAGCTTTTCCGCCTGCGTTCTGCGCGTGCCCTGGCACGGCGCCTGCAACACCCCCTGCACAGAACGAGCCCGCTGCGAATTGCGACAGCGGGCACGGCACAAAGGGGTCTGCACATGGTTCGTCCCATCCTCACCGGTACCGCCTACGCCGATTGGCTGCATCTGCAGGCCGCGGCCAGCGCGATGGAGGTGAATGCGGGCGCCGGCCATGATGGCGTCTTCGGCGGCGCCTTCGATGACCTGATCCGGGGCGGCGACGGCAATGACCAGCTCTGGGGCAATGCGGGCAACGACAGCCTGATGGGCGATGCCGGCAATGACCAGGCCTGGGGTGGCGAGGGCAAGGACAGCCTCGATGGCGGCGCGGGCCATGACCAGCTCTGGGGCGATGCCGGGAACGACACCATCAAGGGCGGCACGGGCGACGACCAGCTCTGGGGCGGCGAGGGCGATGACAGCCTGGATGGCGGCGCCGGCCAGGACCAGCTCTGGGGCGGCAATGGCAATGACACCATGGCGCTGGGCGACGGCAACGACCAGGCCTGGGGCGAGGACGGCCATGACCGCATCTCCACCGGCAGCGGCAATGACAGCGTCTGGGCCGGCATGGGCGATGACAGCGTGGATGGTGGCGCGGGCGATGACAGCCTGGCGGGCGAAGCCGGCCAAGACACCATCCTGGCCGGCGAGGGCCGCAACATCGTCAGCGGCGGCGAGGGGAATGACAGCATCACCGCCGGCGCCGGCAATGACAGCATCACCGGCGACACCGGCGATGACGTGATCGCGGCCGGCAATGGCGCGAATGTGGTGCATGGCGGCGAAGGCCATGACCGCATCACCACAGGCACGGGGAATGACAGCATCACCGGCGACACCGGCAACGACGTGATCGACGCTGGCGCCGGCAACAACATCGTCTGGTCCGGCCAGGGCCATGACCGCGTCACCACCGGCGCCGGCCATGACGAGATCGGCACCGATGAGGGCAACGACACGGTGCAGTCCGGCGGCGGCAATGACCGCGTCTACGGCAATGGCGGCGATGACAGCATCGAGGCCGGCGCGGGCAACGACTTCGTCACCGGCGACATGGGTCATGACACGCTGATCGGCGGCGCCGGCAATGACAGCCTCTACGGCGGCGAGGGCAATGACCGCATCATTGCCGGCGAAGGCGCAGACCGCGTCTATGCCGATGGCGGCAACGACACGGTGGTGCACAGCCGCGGCGCGGCGAATGGCGACTTCTTCAACGGCGGTGCCGGCTTCGACACGCTGGCCTTCGACATGACCCTGGCGGATTGGCAGGGCAGCAGCTTCCAGGCGGAGCTCGGCACCTACCTGGCGCGCCTCGGCGCGGGCCAGACAGGCCTGTTCAACTTCGCCTCGCAGGGCCTGAAGGTCACCAATTTCGAGGCGGTCGCCATCACCGTGGACGGTGTTGCGGTGGACCTGGTTGATGACGCGGTGACGGCAAAGGCCGATGCCTTCACCGTGACGGAGGATGCGGCCAAGGTCACCGGCAACCTGCTGGCCAATGACAGCGTGGCCGACCTGGTCCGCAAGATCGAGATCACCAGCGCGGCCACGGACGGCACGCTGACCCTCGGCCATGACGGCGCCTTCACCTGGGATGGCGGCGGCGCCTTCCAGGCGCTGGCGGCCGGCGAGAGCCGCGTGGTCACTTTCTCCTACCGCGTGACCGACATGGACGGCGACACGGACACGGCGCAGGCCAGCATCACGGTGGAAGGCCGTAATGACGGCCCGACCGCCAAGGCCGATTTCGGCAAGACCGACGAGAACACGGCGACGAAGATCGACCTCCTCGGCAATGACGAGGATGTGGATGGCGATGCGCTGACGCTGGTCAGCGTCTCCGGCTCGGATTACGGCGCGGCGATCAAGATCGACGGCGGCGCGGTGGTCTATGACCCCAGCGCCTCGGCCAAGCTCCAGGCGCTGGGCGCGGGCGAGACGGCGACCGACAGCTTCACCTACACCGTGCGTGACGCGAATGGCGCCGAGACGACGCAGACCGTGACGGTCAGCGTGGCCGGCCTCGCCGACAAGGTCGAGGGCAAGCTGCTCGCCTCCTTCGAGGACGGCCTGGGCAAGGGCTGGCAGGATACGGGCGATGTGACGACCGCGAAGGGCGGCACGGAAGGCAAGATGGCCGCCCTGCTCTCGACCGACGACGCCAAGGATCAGAAGCAGGTCGAAGGCTGGCTGCAACTGGAGAAGGGCACGCTCGACAAGCTCGGCTACGGCGATGCCGATGAGGGCTCGGCCATCCGTGGCAAGGTGGAGCTGGAAGCCGGCGACACGCTGAACTTCGACTGGCTCTTCGGCGCCGCCGCCAAGTCCGGCGGCAATGACTTCGCCTTCGTGACGCTCCGCCATGACGGCGAGAACACGGTGTTCGGCTTGGCCGATGTGAAGACGGTCGGCGAGGGCAAGGAGAGCGGCTGGCAGGCCTTTTCCTTCAAGGCGGAAGAGGCCGGGACCTACGAGATCGGGATCGGCGTGATGGATGTGGGCAGCAGCGACGGGCACTCCAGGCTCATGCTGGACAATATCTGGGTCGGCTGAGCCGGAGCCAGGCAGGCGGAGGGTAGATGCCGCCCCCGCAATCCTTCGAACAACTTGCCATCTTCGAAAATCAGTGATGGTCTCTGCGGCGGGCGGGCTGACCGCCCCGACACAAAGGGCTGGCGCGCCGTGACCGGCGACGCCCCGCCCGCCGCCTGAGGAGCCCGTCTTGATGAACCCGCCCCGCCCTGGGCGCCGCTCGGTCCTGGCCGGCGCGGCGTTGCTGCCTCTCTCCCTGCCCGCCCGCGCCGCCCTGCCGGACCGGCCGGTGCGCATCGTCGTGGGCTTCGCCGCGGGCACGGGCCCCGACCTTCTGGCCCGCCTGCTGGCGGATGCGCTGAAGGACGTGCTGCCCGCCGGCGCCATCGTGGACAACCGCGCGGGGGCCGGCGGCATCACCGCGGCGCTGGAGGTCGCGCGCAATGTGCGGCCGGACGGCACCACGCTGATGCTGGGGGGCGTGGGTCCGCTCGCCATGGCGCCCAGCATCTTCGCCCGCCTCGCCTATGACCCGGCGCGGGATTTCGCGCCGCTCTCCTTCCTCGCCGCGCTGGACTTCGCCTTCGTCGTCCCCAACGCCCTGCCGGTCGAGGATTTCGCCGGCTATCTGCGCTGGGGCCAGGCCCAGGGCCAGGTGCCGATGGGCACCTTCGGCGCCGGCACGCCCGGCCATTTCGGCGCCTCCATCCTCGGCATCACCGCCCGCATGCCGGTGGAAGCGGTGCATTTCCGCACCACGGGCGATGCCATGGCGGCCCTGCTGAACGGCTCCATCCAGGGGCTGTTCGGGACGGTCGCGCTCGTCGCACCGCAGGTCCAGGCGCGGCAGCTGCGCGCGCTCGCGGTCACGAGCCCGGCGCGCTCCCCCCTCATGCCGGACGTGCCGACGATGCAGGAACTCGGCCGGCCGGAGCTGACCTTCAACTCCTGGTTCGGCCTGGTCGCACCCGCCGCGACGCCCGAGCCGGTGCTGGCCGCGCTGGAGGCCGCGGTGCTGCGCGTGATGGCGACACCCGAGATGGCCGCTCGCCTGCAGGAGCGCGGCTTCCGCCCCGCCGTCACCGGCCGCGCCGAATTCGAAAGGCTGATGCGCCAGGAGACCACCCGCTGGGCCGAGGTGGCGCGGCTGACGCAATTCCGCGCCCTGGACTGAACCGCAGCACCACGCGCAGGAGAGCCGCATGCAGCCCGCACCAAACCTCGAATTTCTCTGTTCCGTCGCGGTCTCGGTAGGCCCGCCGGTCACGGTGGGCGCGGGGCCGCTCGGCATCCGCCGCATCATCCCGATCCTGGGCGGGCAGCTCACCGGGCCGGGGCTGTCCGGCGAAGTGCTGCCGGGCGGGGCCGACCACCAGATCATCCGCCCCGACGGCGTGGTGGAGCTGGTGGCGCGCTACACGGTGCGCCTGCCCGATGGCGCGCTGGTCTATGTGGTGAACAGCGGCATCCGCGACGCCTCGCCCGAGGATACGGCGCGGCTGCTGCGCGGCGAGCCGGTGCCGCCGGAGCGCGTCTATTTCCGCACCGCGCCGGTCTTCGAGACCGCCTCGCCGCCGCATCAATGGCTGCATCGCCGGCTTTTCGTGGGCTATGGCGAGCGCCAGCCGGAGGCGGTGCTGCTGCGGATCTTCACCCTCTGAGGCGCGCCCTTCCCGCGTGACCGGCCGCCGCCTTTCATCTTGCGTTCATCTTTGCCGGCCCCTGGCTTCATGGCGCTGAAAGGCGCCCGCCATGCCGCCGGGCCATTTCTCCAGGGAAGGCGCACCCACGCCGCCTGAAACTGGAGATTTGAGAATGACCTCTGCCACGCGCCGCCTTGCCCTGGGCCTTGCCCTGGGCCTCTCCACCATCGGCGCCCATGCCTCGGCGCAGACGCCCGTCCGCAACGACAACATCACCCTGGAGGAGGTGCTCGGCATGCAGCGGGCCTGGGGCGAGGCCCTGGTGCGGATCGCCACCGCGCATCGCGAAGGCGGGCCCGAGCGCGGCCGCGCCGTGGCGGGCGAGGTGCTGGACGGCGCCTATGGCTATGCCGCGGGCCCGGTGCTGTTCAAGCCGACCCTGACCCAGGCGCCGCAGACCTTCCGCACGACGCGGGATGGCGCGCTGGCCTATTTCGCGGGCGGCAACCCGGCCTTCCCCCATGACAGCGGCTTCGCCTTCAATGGCTGGTCGCGCGTCGAGGTGCAGAACGCCGCCATCTTCATCCATGGCCGCGTCGCCCTCACGCAGGGCAACGTCCGGCTGACCGATGGCCAGGGCCGCGTCACCACCGTGGACAAGAGCTGGGGCTTCCACCGCGACGATGCGGGCGTGATCCGCATCGTGCTGCACCACTCCTCGCTGCCCTACACGCGCTGAGGGTCATGGCCCCGGCGGCAGGCCTCGTGCCGCCGGGGCCTCCTCCAGCCGATAGCCCAGGCCGCGCACCGTCTCGATGAGCGGGCGGCCGAAGGGGTCGTCGATCTTGGCGCGCAGCCGCCGGATATAGACATCCACGATATTGGTCAGCGGGTCCGCGCTGGCGCCCCAGACCGCGGCGAGGATGCGCTCCCGGCTGAAGACGCGCCCGGGTGCTGAGATCAGCAGGTCGAGCACGGCAAGCTCGCGCGCTGTCAGGCGGATTTCCGTGCCCGCGCGCCGCGCGACGCAGCGGGCCCGATCCAGCTCCAGCTCCCCCGCGCGCAGGGATTGGGGCCGGCCGGGCCGGGTGCCCCGCCCCCGCCGGCCGAGCGCCTCGATCCGGGCGAGGAGTTCCTCGAAATCGAAGGGCTTGCCGAGGTAGTCATCCGCCCCGCCCCTGAGCCCCGCGACGCGCGCCGCCGTGTCGCCCATCGCGGTCAGCACCAGGATGGGCAGCTCGTTGCGCTCGGCCCGCAGCATGGAGAGCACCTCCATGCCCGAAAGCCCGGGCAGGTTGAGATCGAGGATGACCATCGCCGCCTCACCCGTCTCGGCGGCGTGCCGCGCGAGGCTGCGTGCCGCCTCCAGCCCGTCGGGCCCATTGCCGGCCAGGCGGATGCGGTAGCCCTCGGCCCGCAGGCCGCGCTCCAGGAAGCCGGCGACGCGGGGATCATCCTCAATGATCAGGATGTTCATGCCATTGCCTTGCGTCGGACCAGGGGCAGACGCAGCCGCGCGACGGTGCCGCCACCCGCCCGCGGGGCGAGCGTGACCTCGCCACCCAGCCTTTCGGTGAGCGCCCGGGCGATGGCGAGGCCGAGCCCCGTGCCATCGGCGCGATATTCCCGGGCGGCGGCCGAGCGATAGCCGCGCGCGAAAAGCCGGGGAACCTCCTCGGCATCCACACCGATGCCACGGTCCAGCACCTCCATCTGCCAATGCACTGTTGCGTGGTCCAGCGCCTCGGCGACCACCACCTCGGTGCCGGGGGGCGAATAGCGCAGCGCATTGTCCACCAGGATCCCCGCGACCTGCCGCAACCGCACAGGGTCCGCCAGGAGGATGGCCTGTTCCGCCGCCGGGGCGTGGCGCAGGATCACGCCCCGTTCCGCGGCCATCACCCGGCCGGCCTGGACCACTGCCAGGAGCTGCGGCGCCGCCGGGATCTCGGAGAGCTCCAGGGACAAGGCGGCGGCCTCGGCGCTGGCCAGCACCAGCACATCCTCCACCAGCGCGCCGAGCTCCAGCACCGTCGCGCGGATGCGCGTGAGCACCTCGCGATGGGCCTCGCTGTCCATGGCGCGGGCGCGCAGCGCGACCTCCACCTCCCCGCGGATCACGGTGGCGGGCGTGCGCAGCTCATGCCCGATATCGGCGAGGAGCTGGCGGCGCTGGGTCTCGGCCCCGGCCAGTTCCGCGAGGGCGCGGGAGAGGTCCCGGGTGCGGGCCTCCACCTCGCGCTCCAGGCCGTCACGCAGGCGGCGCTCGATCGCGTGGCTGCGGGCGAGGTCGGCCGCCATCTGGTTCATGCAGGCCGCGAGCTCGCCGAATTCATCCCGCGCCATGCCGCCGATGCGGTGATCGAGATCGCCCCGCGCCAGGGCCGTCGCGCCATCCCGAAGGCGCCGTACCGGCCGCCGCAAGGCCAGGGTGAACCAGAGCGCCATGATGACGGAGAGAGCCACCAGCGTGGCGGTGCCGAGCGTCACGATCAGCCGCACCCGCCGCAGCGAGGCATCCGCGGCAAGCCGTTCCTCGGCCACCGAGGCGGCCTCGTCCTGGAGCCCGGCGCGCAGGCTCTGGCGCAGGTCGGTCGCGTCCGCCGCGGCGAAGAGGGCATCGAGCCGGGCCCAGGCCGCCAGCGGGGCGGTGGGCGGTTGCTCGCCCGGCAGCAGGGCGACCTCGGCCCGCAGCGTCAGCATGGCCGCCTGCAACCGGGCAAGTGCCGCCTCACGCCGCGCATGCTGGCTCAGATCCTTGCCGCGGGCGGCGTCCAGGCGCTGGGCCCGGTCGCTCGCTTCGCGCAGGGCCGTCAATCGCTCGATCATCGAATTCGCCGCCGCGGCGCCGATCGCGGAGTCCGGCCCCGCGCCCATCAGCGTCTCCAGCGACCAGGTCTGCAGGCGGAGCTTCTCCGTCGCGAGTTCCAGCAGGCCAGCCTGCAGATCGGCCGCGAGGCGGCCGCGCAGGATGCGGTGCTCGGCCTCCCCCGCGACCCACCAGGCCAGGCCGCCCAGGGCGACGGCCAGCGAACCCATCAGCAGGAAGGCGAGGCGAAGCCGTCGGGAAAACATGGGCTCACATATTTGTCATGGGCGGCGGTGTCGAGAAGCTGCTGGCCGCCCGGCCGAAGCGCCGCGATTTTGTCATTGCAAAGAATCCATCTTCTGTCTTCTCTAGCCGAAAATGAATCGGAGGACATGTTCCATGCGTCGTCGTCACCTGCCCGGCCTGGGCCTTCTGCTTGCCGCCCCCGCGGTCCATGCCCCCGGGGCCCATGCCCAGGCGCCCTGGCCCGACCGGCCGGTGCGCATCATCGTCCCCTTTCCGCCCGGCCAGAGCACGGACATCGTGGCCCGGCTGGTGGCCGATGAACTCTCCCGCCGCTGGCCGCAGCGCGTGGTGGTGGAGAATCGCGGGGGCGGCGCGGGCGTGCCGGCGATGGAGGTGGTGGCGCGGGCCGCGCCCGACGGCACCACGCTGGTCGCGGGCTCGATCGGCCCCATGGCGGTGAATGCCGCCGTCATCCCGCGCCTCTCCTATGATCCGGAGCGGGACTTCACGCCCATCACGAATCTGAGCCGCGTGCCGCTCTGCATCGTGGCGCATCCCTCCTTTCCGGCCAGCGATCCCGCGGGCTTCCTGGCGGCCGCGCGGGCCGCGAGCACGCCGCTTTCCATGGCCACGGCGGGGCCCGCCTCGGGCGCGCATATGGCGGCGGAACTGCTGGCCCATCGCCTCGGCATCCAGCTCACGATGGTACACTACCGCGGCAGCGGCCCCGCCATCACCGACCTGATCGCCGGCACCGTGCCGCTGATGACCGACAGCCTGGCCTCGGCCCTGCCCAATGTGCGGGCGGGGCGGCTCAAGCTCATCGGCGTCAGCACGCTGGGCCGCGTCTCCTGGGCGCCCGATGTGCCGAGCTTCGCCGAGACGGTGGCACCAGGGCATGAGGCGGTGGGGTGGAACGGCCTGGCCGCACCCGCCGGCCTGCCGCCCGAGATCGCGGCCCGCATCAACGCCGATGTGACGGCCATCCTGCGCGACGCGGCCGTCATCGCGCGCATCGAGGAGGCGGGCATGCTGGCCGATCCGCAGACCCAGGCGCAATTCGCGGGCTTCCTGCGCGCCGAGATCCAGCGCTGGCGCGAGGTGGCGCGGATGGCGAATGTGACGCTGTAGAGCATGATGCGTTGAGGCGGAATCGCCGAAACGCTGAATCATCCTCTCAACAAAAACGAGAACGGGCTGCGTGAACGCATGTGAACGCAGCACAATCGAGGGCGCTGTGCGGCGCGCCGGGATATGCTCTGATGCGCGGATAAAAGCTGGAGGAAACCCCATGATCACCCGCCGCCTCGCCCTGGCCGGCCCTGCCCTGCTCGCCCTGCCCGCCGCCGCCCAGACTTGGCAGCCCGAGCGCGCCATCACGATGATCGTGGCCTTCGCGCCCGGTGGCGGCACGGATGTGGCCGCCCGCACGCTCGCGCGCTTCATGGAGCGTGAGCTCGGCCAATCCGTCGTCGTCCACAATCGCGCGGGTGCCGGCGGCGAGGTGGGCTGGTCCGAACTCGCCCGCGCGCGGCCGGATGGGCTGACCATCGGCTTCATCAACACGCCCAACCTCGTCACCATCCCGATCGAGCGGGCTGCGCGCTACAAGCTCGAGGATTTCTCGCCCATCGCGAATGTGGTGGATGATCCGGGCGGCTTCTGGGTGCTGCCGGACAGCCCGTGGCGCAACCTCAATGACCTCGCCGCCGCCGCCCGCGCCGCACCGGGGACCATCAGCTACGGCACGACCGGCGTCGGCTCCGATGACCACCTGGCCACGCTGGCCTTCGAGCGGCTGACCGGCACGCGGCTGCTGCATGTGCCCTTCAACGGCTCGTCGCAGGTGCGCAACGCGATCCTGGGGCGCACCATCCAGATCGCGGCGATGAACATGGGCGAAGGGGTCGGCGATTTCCGCCAGAACCTGCTGCGCCCGCTCGGCCAGATGGCGGAGACGCGCTGGGCCAACACGAACGACGTGCCCACCTTCCGCGAGCAGGGCTTCGACGTGGTGGATGGTTCGCTGCGCGGCCTGGCCGCCCCGGCTGGCACGCCGGCGCCGGTGCTGCAGCGCCTGGCTTCCGTGGTGCGCGGCGTGATGGACCATCCGGATTTCAAGGCGGCGGCCACGCAGCAGCAATTGCCGCTGCGCTTCCTCGACCCCGACCAGCACCGCGCCGTGCTGTTCGCCATGCGCGAGAACTACCAGCGCATGTGGACGCAGCATCCCTGGCGGGACTGAGGCTCTTTCTCTTTCCACTGACACCCGCAAAACGGCGCGCGGCAGGTC
>LNFM01008170.1_pt1 | contig 15925 bp, 9 predicted proteins | sample 596031 | NCBI WGS metagenome assembly LNFM01 (sample SAMN04254537, study PRJNA301005) | activated carbon metagenome | isolation source: dual media filters at the Ann Arbor, Michigan drinking water treatment plant | place: USA: Ann Arbor | reverse complement strand
CCCGTAATCCGGAAGCGGTTCGCCATCACGCTGGCCAATGCCGAGGTATTCCTAGGACTTGTCAAACGCGAGGGGATGCCCTTCGAACCGCTCGGTCCCGTGCAGGGGTGGTCACCCAAGAGCATGGCCGAGGCAGCGCATCGACTGGAGCGGATGGGCTACCGATATCTGGCTATCGGGGGCTTGGTTCCGTTGAAGGTCGACGCAATCAAAGCCGTTTTGACCGCGATCCGGGAACGTATTAGCCCAGAGACAGATATCCATTTGCTGGGCTTTGCAAAAGCCGACAGCATCCACGAGTTCATGGGCTTTGGGATCACAAGTTTCGATTCGACATCGCCGCTGATCCGTGCATTCAAGGACGAGAAGGCGAACTACTACAGCGAAGGATCAAACGGTCGACTTGAGTACTACACCGCTATCCGCATTCCTCAGGCCACGGAGAACGCACGCCTGATGCAAGGCATCAAGCGCGGTCAGTTCAGCGCAGAAGATCTGTTGCGGCGAGAGCGGCGAGCGTTGGATGAGGTACGGGCATATGACCGTGGGACATCGTCGGCGGAGGCAACGCTGCACGCGGTGATGGACTATCACCAGTTCCTCCTGCGCGGCGATGGTACAGGCGCCGCGCAGCAGGACAAAGCGCTGAACAAAACCGCTGCACTTGTGCAGCGCACACTGGAACACCAGCCGTGGAAAAACTGCGACTGTGCGGTGTGCCGTGACATCGGCGTCGAAGTGATCATCTTTCGGTCCAGCAACCGCAACAAACGCCGGGGAATGCACAACCTCGGCGTCTACCACCGTCACCTAAGCAAAACAATCAAGGAGGCCGCGTGACCACGTACCGATTCAAAGCAGTCCGGGCACAGCAGGCGCCAGGCCACGATGTCTTTGTGTTCGCCGCCCACCCCTCGGATGTGCTGACGTTTGCTGCGATCGAGCGCGTCGCACGGGCCGATGATGGGCAACTCAAGGGGTTTCAGCGGCATCAGGTTGCCTCTCACATTCGCGACATCCGCGACTACCTGACGCGTGAGGACGCCCTGCTGCCCAATGCTGTGATCGTTGCGTTTATAGACGGTGTGAAGGTCAGAGACCTTTCAGATGGGCTGGTACAGGTCCAGATCGATGTGCCGCACGGCCAACCGCCCGGGTTCGTCGTCGACGGGCAGCAGCGGCTCTCGGCGCTCGCAGGCATCGACAAGCCGGACTTCCAAGTCTTTGTGTCGGCGCTGGTCTGCAAGGACTACAACCAGTTGCGCCAGCAATTCGTCCTGATCAACAACACGCGCCCTTTGTCCAAGACTCTGATCTACGAGTTGTTGCCCAACGTAGAGGGCTTGCCTGAGCGCTTTACTCAGCGCAAGTTCTCGGCACGCATCGTCGACATGCTCAACTTCACGCGTGGAAGTTCGCTGCACGGCGAGGTGCGGCAGCACACGAACCCGACAGGCATGATCAGCGACACCGCGATGCAGCGTCTGATCATGAACTCGGCCTCTGACGGCGCGATTCGCAGCCTGATGCACTTCGATGACCGCGAGGAGCGGGCGTTTCAACTGGTCAGCGAGTTCTTCCATGCGGTGGCCAAGGTTTACGGGTCAGCCTGGTATGGCATGGCGCCGCGCTTTTCGCGACTGCGACACGGCGCTGGGATCGTGGCCATGGGCTTCGTCATGGACCACCTGTACACCCTTGAGGGGGCAACCGAGCGGGACCAATTCGAGCCCGGCTTGCGCCTGCTGGCGCCGCACGTGGCCTGGACCAGCGGCCAGTGGCCCCTGGAGCCATGGGATACGCGTCCGTGGAACGGCATCCAGAACACGCCGAACGACATCGATCTGCTGACGCGCTACCTGGTCAGCTCCCTCAAGAAGGCGCTGCGTAAGCCGCGTCGCATTGCGAACGGATGACGTCATGGAACGCAAAGCACTGGTGCTGTTTTCCGGTGGGCAGGACTCCACTACCTGCCTGGCCTGGGCGCTGGATCGATACGCCTATGTGGAGACGGTCGGTTTTGACTACGGGCAGCGTCATGCGGTGGAACTCGATTGCCGTAAGGTAGTGCTGGATCGGCTGAAGGCAGACTTCCCGACCTGGACGCACCGCCTGGGCACCGATCACATGCTCGACCTGGCGTTGCTTGGCCAGGTCAGCGATACCGCCCTTACTCAGGACCGCGAGATTCAGTTTGCGTCGTCCGGGCTGCCGACAACTTTTGTGCCGGGGCGCAATTTGCTTTTCTTCACCTTTGCCGCCGCGGTGGCTTTCCGCCGTGGCCTTTCAGTGCTGGTGGGCGGCATGTGCGAGACCGACTACTCCGGCTACCCGGACTGTCGTGACAACACACTCAAGGCGCTGCAAGTGGCTATCAGCCTAGGGCTGGATGCGCCGATGGTAGTGGAAACACCTTTGATGTGGCTGGACAAGGCCCAGACCTGGAGCATGGCGAAGGATCTAGGAGGTGCATCTCTGGTGGAGTTGATCCGCACGGAGACGCACACCTGCTATCTGGGCGACCACACGACGCAAAACGCATGGGGCTATGGCTGCGGCAAGTGTCCCGCCTGCGACCTGCGGCGCAAAGGCTATGAGAACTTCAACGCCGCGGAGGCCGCATGAGAACCACACCCATTTCGCTGTCGATGCTCCATGCCGCCAGCAGTCGGTTTGAGGCTGCCCGGCAGGTCGAAATGCTTCCTGCTGGGCATCGATGCCGCAACCTGCATGGTCACGGTTTCGTGGCCACGGCATATGCCGGTGTGCCCGCGGACTGGGTGACCTACCCTGGCGGTGAGGTGGCCGCACTGCAAAGGCAGATCGATCGCTGCGCCGGTTTGCTGAACTATGGGTTGCTCAACGACAAGGTAGCCCAGCCGACCGACGAGAATCTGGCGCGCTGGATTCGTGACCGGATGGATGCCCCCGGTATCGATCGGGTGGCCGTGCAAAGCACGCCTCATCAGGGCGTCGAGGTTGACGCCCGGGACCATGCACATGTGTGGCGTCGCTACCGATTCCAGGCTGCACATCGCCTGCCGCACGTTCCGCTGGGCCACAAGTGCGGGCGCCTGCATGGGCACGGCTTTGAAGTAATCGTCCATGCTGACCAGGATCTGGCGGGGGCCGACCTGAGCATCGACTACGACCATCTGGACGATCTGTGGGCGCCGATCGCAGCGCAGGTCAACTACCGCTGCCTGAACGAGGTGCCCGGTCTGTCCAATCCCACCAGCGAGATGATCTCCTCATGGCTGTGGGAACGCCTAAAACCCGAACTGCCCGCGATGTCGTGGGTGACGGTGTACGAAACGGCCTCGTGCGGGGCAACATACGACGGCGCCAACTACCGTATCTGGAAGGACTTCACCATCGACAGTGCGGTGCAGTTGCGCCACGCTCCGGCCGACGATCCACGGCATCGGATCCACGGACACACCTATACCTTGCGGCTGCACCTCGGGGCACCGTTGGACCAAGTCATGGGATGGACGGTGGACTTCGGGGACGTGAAGGCAGTGTTCGACCCGATCTTCAAGTCACTGGATCACCACCCGCTGCATGAACAGGCTGAACTGGCCGACGGGGATACGACGACTATTGCGCGCTGGTTGCATGAGCGTACCCGGCGCGAGTTGCCCCAGTTGACCCGGGTCGATCTGTTCGAGTCCGAAGGCTGCGGCTCAATGGTGGGTGTCGATCTAGCAGGCCCGGCCTTGCCGGTTTAGGAGATGACGTACTCGGTCAAGGAGATCTTCTACACGCTGCAGGGCGAAGGCCTCCAGGTGGGCATGCCGGCGGTGTTCTGCCGCTTTGCAGGCTGCAACCTGTGGACAGGGCGCGAGGAGGATCGAGCTTCGGCGGTCTGCCGCTTCTGCGACACGGATTTTGTCGGGACCGACGGAACGCTGGGCGGGAAGTACGAGACGGCCGACCGCCTGGCGGACCGGATCGCAGCGTTGTGGCCCGAGGGCGAGAGGCGCCACAGATTGGTTGTGGCGACCGGCGGCGAACCGCTGCTGCAGATCGATCGTGCACTCATCGATGCACTGCATGCACGGGAGTTCCGGATTGCCGTCGAGACCAACGGAACGATCGCGGCTCCGGAAGGAATCGACTGGGTCTGCGTGAGTCCCAAGGCTGGAGCCGAGTGGGTTCAGCGTGGGGGACACGAACTCAAGTTGGTATTCCCCCAGCCGGGGCTTATGCCTGACGCCCTACCCTGGTCGGAACTGCAATTCGAACACTTCCTGCTGCAGCCGATGGATGGCCTGGAAGCTGCACGCAACACGGCGGCAGCGGTGGCCTACTGCCAGGCGCATCCTCAGTGGCGCCTGTCGCTGCAGACGCACAAGATGCTGGGGATTCGCTAGGTCGAGGTTCCTTGCAGGAATTCGACGGCTGCAGCCACCAAGCTGGTGGTCCCTACGCCGCGGGCCATAACCAGGTTCTCCTTCTGGCTGCTGGCCTTTACGCAGTAGTAGGCAGCGTGCTTGCTGCATCGCCAGGCGAAGACGAACACGTTGGCTTTGTGGGCCAAGGCCTTGAGCCTGTCTGTACAGACTTGGTCCGCGTTGGTGACGATGACCCAGTGAGGGCGCAGCGACTTCAAAATCTCCACGGCACGGCGTGTGGCCGCCTCATCGAGGCTGTAGATCGCGACCCGGTAGGAGGTCTCGTCGAGCGCCTGCGTCTCGTCGCCGTCCGAACTAGCGGCCTCGGGCAACTGAGGCGGTTCAAGTTGGGCCTCCCTGGCCAGCAGGCGTAGCTGGTAGGTTTGGAGGGGGTCGAGTCTGGAACTGAACTCCTGACACGCCTGGATGACCTGCGTGAGCAGCCTCAGGCGCGCGTCGGCATCGCGGACCCGACGCTGAGACAACGAGTCGCAGACATCGAGGGCCCAGCCCAGTGCCTGTGGGGATCGAATGGCCCCGAAGACCTTGGATACCGTGTCCACCGCCTGCCGATAGGATTCGTCGTCACCGCTGTCGACGATGGCCACAAGGATCTGATGGATCAGTTCCTGATCCGTTCGCTGAAACACATCACGCGCCCGAAGTGCCTCCAGCAACTCGAGGTAGACCTGCACCAGCAGCGGGTTCGGATCGATGCACTCGATGAACAACTCGTGCCACAACGGGTAGAGCCGCTCAAACAGAACCGGTTCGTCAACGGCATGGTGCATCAGGCACTCGACGGCTGAGTCGACCAGTCCCTTGTGTGCGAGCAGCGCTGCCGGCTCGACCGAACGCACAAACTCTGCCCAGCGCTCGATGTAGCGCTCTTCGGGTTCCCCGGGCCAACGGGCGAAGGGAGGAGTCTGTTCAGGTGGTCCGGCAGGGGGACGGTAGCTGGCACGAAGATTCGCCAAACGTGTGGCCGATGCCGACTCGACGGGCGAGCGGATGGAAGCCTCCGCTGCGTCCAGTCGAGTCAGGACGGCCGAGGCCTTGGCGGGATCAGCCGACTCTCGAGCACAAGCGATGAGGCCCCGCAACACGTCGATGCTGTCTGGCAAGGCCCACAGCAACTCCCAAGCCCGGTCGAACTGTTCGTTCGCTAGTGCTGCCCGGGCGGCTTCAATGTCAGCTGCTCGGGGTGTCTTTGCGCATCGCTCACGCACCAGGGCGTCGACCGCACCAAAGGCGCCTGCTGGAAGCTCCTGAAGGATTCGCTCACAGACGGTCCATTGGGGCTCTTCCTGTAGCAGTTCGTGGAGAACAAAGGCCTTGAGAACAGCCGGGCGGCGTGAGGTGCGTCGGGTCTTGAAGAGCGGCTGGGCCGGGATTGCGATCTCGGCTTGGAACTGCTCAAGGAGTGGCTCGAGCATGGGGCCCCTCTCGAAGACCTGGGCGTGTGAGCGGTACAGCGCCTCCATCAAATCGCCGTAGGTCTCGGGTGGCAGCTGAAGGTGAATCAGTCTCGGCAGCAGGGTATGCTGAGCGATGGCGTCCCAGCGCTCGAAGGCCGCGCTAAGTCGAATCTCAAGGTACAAGCGGTTTTCTGCCGAGACCCCGAATCGCTCGCGCAGCGCCGCGATGGCAGCCTGGGCTGCCGCCTCGTTGCGGGCCAGCAAGGCTCGATCGAATGAGGAGCGAAGTTGGTGAAACGTTCTGGGCACGTACGACGGAGCTTGAGGACGGCGGCTGAGCAGGTCCTCGTAGAGGCGCCACTGGTTCAAAAGCCGGGTGTCGCTGCGCAGATCAGGCGAGTCCAAGCGCAGAGAGAACCAGCCTGCTGCTTCGATCAGAGGCAGTGCATGCTGGTCCGCAGCGTCCTGAACTCGACGCTGCGCCCTCTCCTCGGCGAAACTCGGCCCAATGAAGGCGCGCACTTCGTCCTGAAGTGCCCGCAGCATCTGCACCGTGCTGGCGCAGACAAACCAAGCTGTAGGACCAGTGGCCGATTCACGGAACGGCAAGAGCACGCCTCGGTCAACAGCGCCAGAAGTATGGCGCTTCAGGCAGGTCTGCAGCGTACCCTGCGCCTGCTGGTCGTCACTGGTGGTCGCAGGGTCGCAGCAATTGGGCGACGCAAAGAACGCAGCTTGCAGCGCCGCAGCCCTTTGGCGGTGGACCTGGGTTTCAGTGCTGCTCATAGAGGGCAAAGTGCACCCGTGCTGCAGCGATCTGCTCGGGATCGAATGAGACCGTCACGGCCTCTTCGTTGAGCGCCACGCCGCTTTCTGTCAGGTTCATCGAGCCGTCGATCAGAACCCGATCTGTCCAGACGCCTTTAGTGTGCAGCAGGGCATTGCGATCGGTCCAGCGCAGTTGGTCGAGCAGCCCAGCATCCCCTAGAGCTTCTTGAATGCGACGCTTGAAGACTTTATTGTGGTCGTCCGGGCGTGTGTGCATGTGCAGTGTGGTGCCGTTGGCAGCGATGGCGACCAAGACCTCGATCAGACGAATTTCGCGCTTCGCCCATTCGGGATTTAGCGTGGCATATTGGCCGATCTGGCTGTCGAAGACGACAATGTTGCTGATCCAGGGAGCGACGATGAAGACTTCCTTGCTGGGCGCCAACAACTCTTGGGCAAACACCATCGTCAGCACCTCCCTGACGGCATGCTGAGAGGTCACCGCGCCTTTGTAGATTTTGCGGGTGCCACTCATGCCGTGGCCTCCAACTCGAAGTGGAGCGCCACTGCTCCCAGTGCACGGACCACGGATGTCAGTCGAGGGTAGACATTCAGGTACTCAAGTTGCACGGGCACAGTGGCGGCCAGGCAGATCACCCGCTGGATCTGCGCCGGGTCTGGGCTCGCCGAAACGATGGCTTGACCGGTTCGTCTGAGTTGCTGGTGCAGTTGTTCCTGCAGATCGGCGGCATCGGCGGCCAAGGGGCGTTGGGGTGGTGACAGCCAAGGCGACAACAGCAGACGGTCCGTGATCATGGGCGTCTCGGCGAATCGCTCCGTGACCGGCAAAGCGTGCGCACGCAGCCCGTGACCCCTCGCCCAGAGCACTCCCAGCAGCATGCTGAACCGCCACGTCACGATCTGGTTCGTCGGAATCTGGAAGTCAGCGGCCGCGAAGGCTGCATCGATTCGGGCATCCTGGCTGAACACAGCACACATCACGCGTGCATCGACCTCGACGCCCAGTCGCATCTCAAGGGCCTCCCAGGCCTGCAGCAGTTCAGCAAGTAGTTGGTCCAGATCCGGAGGACTGTTCGGACGAAGGAGTCGATTGCTAATCGCTGACACGTAGCCGTGAAAGACACAATGGCCCCGAGCCGCCAGGAACTGTCTCAATGACATCAGGCTTGCCTGAGCCTCTTGGGTCGACGATGCCGAACGGACCGCCTGGGTTGCGTCAATCCACGCGGTCTCGGGCGTCGGGCCTCCGATGCGTTGGACATAGTCCTGCAACTGGATGTCGATCTGCTCGAACTCCGAGGGCCCGAGCGCCGCTTCAATTCGGCGGTAGAAGTGATCCGTCCGGGTGGCAATGGCTTCGACCACTTGTTCGATGAGCCCATTGCCGCCAGGGTTGGCCTCGGTGATCCACAACTGGGCTTCGAAGCGCTCCTCAGCCTCCTCGGTCGGACCAGGATCAGTGTCGACCATGAGGTCGTCCGGGTCCACCTGTGGGCAAGCCTGCTGAATTGCGTCCATGAGGGCCGCCGAAAATGTCTGGAGCTGGGCCCGCCGGAGCCAGCCATCCCACGCGGCATCAATGGGCTCGGCCAGGATCTGGTGCGCCAAAGTGGCGAGGGCGTCCCGGGTCGTGGCGTCAGCAAACGCCTGCGTCAGTCTGGCACGAAGTCGGGGTTCCCTCCCCGGTGCTGGCTGATCGTCGTCGTCAGGCGCATCTGGGGACTGGAAGATCGTGACCAATACGTCCCGTAGTCTGGGTTGCTCTGCTGGGAGTCGCAGCAGTTCAATGGCCTCGCCCAGCGGAATCTCTCGCTCCTGTGCAAGGGCAACAGCCGCCACCTTAAAGATCTGGGCGAGCCATCCGCGGAGGAACACGTTGCCCACTGTTCCAGCCAGTGCCGGGCCATGCTGGGCTTCCCATTGGAAACGCGCGCTGCGGGCGGCGCGGAGTATGGATACATCGCCCTGCAGCAATGTGGCGCTCGGGGACGCCGGCAGGTTCATGTGGAAGCACAACGCATCGGCCTCGGCTTCGAATCCGATGCCGCAGGGCTTACCGCCCCGGGTGAAGTCCCACAGGGCTGCGTGGTCAACCGTCTGGTTGCCTACCGCAACACGCAGATTGACGCTGGAAGCAACCGCGTAGCGTCGCACCGTTGCAGCCGACTGGCTGGCATGGGTGTGTACTGAGACTCGCTGTACCAGTCGGGCTATGCCGACCCGGTCGGACGGAGCTTCGAAGACATTGCCAATCCGCCGCCCAAACAGTTGCGTCCGCCAGATCAGACGCGCATTGGAGGTGTCACGAAGCTCCGGGCGCCTTGGGGTCGGGGTCAGTCGGATCGCCGCAGGGCGAAATGCCGCGCAGGCGCTCACCTGCCCGTTGTCGGCACGTTGGAAATCGAACTGGGGATCGAGGTCGTACCAGAGTCCAACGTCGACATCGCGGGCCGTGGTTCCGGCAGCTAGATCGGCCGCGAGCTCAGACTCTGAAAGTCCAATCCAAAGTGCCTGGTCAAGGCGCCGGGAGACTTTGCCTGGGGCCATCTCGTTCAATGCTTGCAGCACGGGCAAAGCCACGTCGTCGAATGGACCGCCTTGAAGTTGAACCTCCGGCAGCGACAGGTCACTAAACAGGGTTCCCGGAACGAACTCGGGAAGCGGGTGACTGTTTCGACGGTCGGCGGCCACTTGGCCATGCGAACGCCAATTGGTTACCAGACGCCTCAAGGCTGTGGGCACGACGGTCAGCAGCAGCGGACGAGGGTGTTCCCACAGCAGGGTGTCAACGTCCTCTCGCGGCAAGGCCAGCGCTTGGACCAGGAAACGCGCGAGGTCTTCCGACTTCACTGGATCTCTGAGCAGGTTGACCAGTTGCTGTGTGATGTACGTTCTGCGCAGTCGCGACTGCAGCCAGTTGCTTCCGGCGTATTGGTTGGCGGGAGGCCCAATTCGGATGGCGTCCCTCTGGACCGCTCTCCACTGGTCTGAGCTGAGCGGAAAGCTCGCCTTGTTCTGCTTGATCTGGGCTTCTGCCGAAGGCGGCCAGCCATCCAGGCGCGTCGGATGCGGTCCCGAAAGGTCTCGCCACACTGAGCCCACAGGCTCGCCTTGCTGCATGGCGACACCGAGGTAGTCGATCAATGCATAGGCCGCCTGCATCCGCCGGATATAGCGGTTGCTCAGCGGCAGTTCACGGGGCGGCAACTCCGGGTCGAAGAACTGTTCGTAGGCTTGATATGCCAAACGATCGCGTCCGTAGTCGGACAGCACCATGATGGTCCAAGGACGCATGTGGCGCGTGCGGCCCGCTCGGCCCTTGCGCTGCAGAAACTGCGCCATGTCCCGAGGGGCCTTGTGCTGGAGGACGACACCGACTGCCGGGTCGTCATAGCCCACTTCGAGTGCGGCGGTGGCGACCACGATCTCCGCATCGTGGCTGACGCCGGTATCGAGCGCCGTCGTTCGCTCCACACGATGGCGGATGGACAGGTCATGACCATTGGCTTCCAGAGCCCTCCAGTCTTGCCCTCCCTCGTAGCGGCGGAGGCTCCCACCGGCGCGGCGTAGGTGGGCCAGGCCGCCGTTGGGGTGCCGACGATTTGCGGGGTGGCCCTGTTCGGTACGGCCTTCCGCATCGCGGAGGTCGTAAAAGAGACGGTTGGTCGCGTCCAGCTGATCCGTGAATGCAAAGCTGCGCCAGCCAGAAAACGGCTTGATCCCCTTCGTAAACCCCTCCCGGGTGTCCAGCAGCCGCGAGGCCAGCATCAAAGCCTGGATCGATGTCGACAGGAGCGCGGCCTGGGATACAGGGTCGCCTCTCAAGGCGAGCATGTATTCGGCGCCTTCGCTGACCATGTGTTCAGGGTTGGGCGCTATCTCCTCGACAACGCTGCGATCCAGACCCACCAAGGAGGCGAAAAACGCGGCTCCGTCGGCAATGGTCGCGGACAGGCCGACAAACTGGGTCTGGCGCCGACTCAGGTGCGACCAACGCCGCAAAAGGTGGGCCGTCTGAGCGCCAAAGGTCCCGGTGTACAAGTGCACTTCGTCCAGCAACATCAAAGCCGGTGCCCTTGGGGCTCTAGGACCAAGACCGAAGAGGTGCCTGATCTGCGAGTCGGACAGTCGCTGGTTCATCATCTCCACGGAAGTGAAGAGGATGTCGGGTGGATCCTCGATCATCGCCTTGCGTGTGAACCGCAGTTGCAGCGATTCGACGACGTGCCCACACTTCACGCAGGTCAAGCGGCCCTGGTTCTCAGGACCGGAGGCGCCTGCGAGACGCAGGCCCCCTGCACAGCCAGGCTGCGGGCAGCGAAAGAAGGGGCACTCGCCTCGTGTATCCCGCCACAACTTCTCGATGGAGTTCAGCGTCTGTGGGGTGTCCCCGTAAAGCACGCCGATGCTGAGCGTGGTGCCAACTTTGCCCAATTCCAAATCGAACTTGCGGGCCTGTTCGTAGACCTCCGCGAGTTGGTCCTTCAGGAGTTCATTGCGGGGATACAGCGCCAGGACTCGAACACCTTGAGTACTGGGCTGAGACTTTCGCTCAGCAGCCAACCACGTTAGCGCCGGCAAGTAGAACGCCAGCGTCTTGCCGCTACCCGTTCCCGCTGACACAAGCGTGCCTCGTGCGGCACGGTTCGTAAGGCCTTCAAGAATGCGGGCTGCTGCGTCGATCTGGAAGCGCGCGAACTTCCAGTGAGGATTGCCGCCACCGAACCACGTTGCAACAGCGGCCAACACTCTGGGATCGGAAACTCGCGAAGCAATGATCTCCTGGGACACAGCAGTCGTCAAATCCCGCGCTGGGTACTTCCGTGGGCGCCAAAGTAATCGGTAGTCGGCCACCAACGTGGGGGCGCTCACCCAGCTTGGCCCCTCGTGCTGGCGAGGGAACATCTGCCGCAGGCGCGCAAACAAGCGCACGCCCTCAGCCATGCGTGTTCGAAACCTCGGCGGCGCACCTGGGCGTCCAGGAACGGCAAACAAGTGACCGAGATCCGTCAGGCGCTTCTGAAGCGCGGCCTCCGTATCGATCGTGCAGTCCGGATCGGCGGCAATGTCTTGGCGGTCATTCAGGATGTCCCGCAACGTGTCTTCAACTTCCGGCGCGCTGAGCGCACTGTCGACGAGGCCCCAAACCAGAACCCGTACTTCCAGTCGCTCCAGACGATCTAGCGCCACTTCGGCCAGTGCCAAGTCGGGTGGAAGACTCACTGACCCGCACTCCGGACGCGAAAGCGTTCCAATTGGCCCTGCTCGCCAAGCCACTTCGCAACGGTCGGTGTGACGTGAGCCAGGGTGGCGGTACCGGCATAGATGGCGTTATAGAACGCCTTGACCTCAACAGGCAAGTCGAAGGTGAGGCGTGCGAAGGCCTGGCGACAAGACTCCACATGGGCCGAGACCTGCACGAGGTCGTCATGCGATCGCGGGAGTCCAAGCCGTGCGATCGCTGCAAAGGCGGTATAGCTGATCTGGTAAGCCCGCAGAGCCTCGTCATTGGAGGGCGTTGGGGGAGTACGCAGGCGAAGTGTGCTCGGATCTTCCAGCGTGCCGAGTTGCTCCAGATGGGCCTTCCATGCTCTGCGCCCCGCCCCATCGAGTTCTTCGGTCAGGCCTTCGCAGGCATTGAGCAGTCGCGTCCATGCTGCATCGCGCGTGAGATCCTTGACGTTCTCGTTCGCTCGCAGGCGAGACAACACCTTGTGGGCGTTCTGACGAAGCGCGCCCTTCTTCGTGGCCACCTTTGCCGCGTCCTCGCTCAAGAGCGTCAAGGGGGCGGTCTGGGTGCGCAAACTCGCTAGCTTGGATTGGCGGATCTGCCACTCGCCAGTCCGTTGCTGTATGTGCTTCAAGTCATCAGCAAGGCTCTTGGCCTGCGCCAGGGACTTGATCTTCGCCTCGAGGGTCTGACAACGCTGCAGGAGTGTTGTCATTGCTCGGACTCCGTGCTGATCGCCTCAAGATCAGCCTGCAATCCTGTCAGCATGGCCTCAATGTCTCCGCCACCGAGATTGCCGAGTTGCGTGTCGGCGGCCCGATCCAGATCCGGCAAGACCTTCTGTAGCAAGGTCAAAGCGTCCCCTACTGCAATAAGTTGCTGCATGTTCAGCGCTGACCAGAGCACCAGGCGAACCTCTATGGATGACTGCGGTTCGGGTTCTTTGAACGCCAAAACCTGGCGGATCAGGTGGCGCGCCTCTTCACCGCACAGTGTCTCCACCGCCCGCTTGGATTGCTCGAAACTAGCAGACGAGATAAACGCAAAGAGGCCAGCTTTATGTGCTTGTTGCAGTTGTTCCAGGAGCAGTGCTGCGGGACTGGCGCCCTCCCAATCGCCGAGCTGCTCGCGGATTCTCGGCAGGACGACTTCCGTAGCCGTCGAGTATCTTTTCAGGAGTGCTTCAACGCGGGGGACATTAAACAGCTCATCAGCAGCGGTCTTCGCGTCGCCAAGCATCGCGCTGATGAGCATCGTCCCCGCCTCCGGCAGCGGCTGACGCCAAGCAGACTTTGTTCGCCTGAGGTCTATTGCCAGCACGGTATCGCCTTCGCCTTGGAAGCACCCTACAGACTTGGCGACGATCCCGGACACCGTTGCGCGGGCGGCTTCGGCTCGACTGATGGTCCGGGCAACTACCGCCGCGGGTCGGGTGTCCTCGGCGTCCGGATTCCAGGGCGGATGGGGCAGACTGGAGTAGTAGTCAGACAGCGGTGGCGTACGGGGCTCCACAGCGCGACTCAAGCGCAGGAGGAGCGCCTGGCGCTGAAGGACTTTTAGGGCCACGCCAGCCTGTTGCTCTGCCACGGCAGTGTGCCAGTTGATGGCCTGTGCCTCGATGCGATCGAGCAACTGCTGAGCGATCGCATAGTCTGCCTCGGCATCACCATAGTCCCACGATTTCTTGTTTTCGCTCCAACGTTCCAGCGCGGCGAGACCCGCCAGCAGTACGGGGTCTAGTGGTCTTGCTTCGGCGGCCACCACGAATTTCGGCTCGTTGCTCGGATTGCCGACGCTCGCGAAGGGCAACCAGAGGTGAGCCGCTTCAATCGGTCTCGACTTGAGACGATAGACGGACCAGTCGATGCGGTCCTTCAAAGCTTCGGCCAGTAAATTGCGAACGCGCCTCGCAAACCTTTGATCGATACTGCCCTTTGACCACGCGTTAAGGTACTCCAGTTCAGGAGCTGGTGGCGCGGGCTGCGGAGGCGGCTGTTGCGACACGGGCTGCGGCGCTGGTCCTCTACCCGCACCTTTGCCGCCGCCTACGGACGGTCCCGTCGCGATGTCCAGTTTGGTGTCGAAGGGCCACGGAAGGTCGAAAGCGTCGAACACGCCCTTGGCTGCTCGCGGCACATCGTTCAGATTGCCCGGATTGCCAGCCCAGTAGTCCAGCACGGGGGCCAGCCGCTGGAGCTGCTCTTGCGGCATCCCGCGTGCCTTGAGCGCGATCTGCACGGTGGCGTTGGGAGCGGCGCCCTTGAAGTTGGGCGGGGGAAAGGCCTTCATCTCGTAGAGCGAGCGATACGAAAGCGTCTGCCGCAGGACCGTGTCGATGAAGGCCCGAGGATTCATGCGAAGTTCCCCGCCAGGGCTGAGCTCGCGGCGTGCGATCGCTTCGATGGCAAGGGAAGACAGGGGGAACAGTGGATAGCCCTGGGGGCTGGTGCCAAAAGCCGACAGTCTGCGATGGTCGTCATCGGGCAGTTCTGTCGGGAACGCCTTGACCCAGCCTTCGATCTCTCCGGCCGGATCGACCTCGAACTGCTCGCGCAGGGCCTTTGCTCCCCAGCGGGCAGCGTTGAGATACCGGCCCGCCAGCGACACCATGCGATCGATGATGGCTTGAGGCGTGGCCGCCGTATTGGGGATCAGCCATTCTTGCTTAGCGCGCGTCAGGATGGTCTGTCGGCTGGGCAAGAAGCCGTCGGTGACCGCTAGGGCTGTCCGGATGGGGGCCCGCACGCGCACCCCGCCGTGATCGCTTTCAGCGATCATCAGGTTGAGCAGAGGTTGCTGGATGCCCGCCAGTGCAGCGAAGTCCTCGATCAGGAGCACCAGTTCCTTGCCGTCTGTGAGCAACTGCTGGCGGATGACATCAACGATTTCCTCGATCGTGCGCTGCCCCAGGGCCCGAGAGAACTGAAAGACATCGCGTAGCGCCGGATCCAGGGCGTCCTGAAGAATCTCGGCGGCGAGGGGGCGACTGGCGCCGTCGCTGCGTGTCAGTTGTTGAAGCGCCGCCTGAACCGTGCGCCGACTGCCGTCGGGGGTGTATGACTCAGGGGGGTCCAGGTCGGCTGGCACGAATCGGCGCTGTTCCCCTGTCTGTTGCTCGCTGCCGCCCTCGATCGTTTGGCGGACAATGCGCTCGAGCGGGTTGCGAAACCACTGATCGAAGACTTCGGGCTCGCGGATCAGGTCCCGCAAGACACGAGTCAGTGCCAGTCGCTCTCGCAGTTCCCGGTCTTCTCGGTCGGTCGACTTCAGCGAGGCCATGCCCTCGGTGAACTTCTGCTCGAGCACGAGGCTCAGCGCCGTGCACAGCATCGCTGCTGCGTGACCGGGTCTGAGGTGATCGACCGTCTGGCTGAGTTCAGCCAGAAGTTTCGAGTAGGCCTCGCCCTGGAGAGGTTGCAGGATGCGCTCAACAACCTGTCGCAAGCTCGCGGTCTTGGGGACCAGCACGATCACCAACTGGGCGCGTCTCGGATGACGTTGCAGTTGGGCATGCAGCCAGCGGACAAGGTGTGACTTGCCGGCGCCCGATTCACCCGTGATGGCCACAAGCACGGCACTGCCATCGCTGGCGTCTCGCATGAGTGACGCCAGCAGTTCCGCCTCAGTGGCGGGTCGTTCCACTGCGCCATTGGCCGTGCGCGTGATCAGCGGCCCAGGTTCATGAACCGCAAGCAGCACCGCGTCGTCGACGACCTCGGCCTCGGTACGGATGCACTCGGCGATGTTCTGTGGACTGGGCCAGAAATCACTGAGTGAAGTCATTGCGCTCCCTTGCGCGGCCGAGTGACCCAGGTATACCGATGGCTCGTCTGCGGCCCGTCCCTGCCCGTCAGCGTGATGCTGCTTCCCACATCCGAAAGCGAACTGAAGTGCAGGGTCTGGTTGACCATCAGGCAATGCAGGGCCCGGGACAACGAAGTCGACAATTGGGTGGCCTGCAGAGGTGGCAAGGCGTTGTCCCGCAACTTGTCCAGCACCGCCTGCCGATAGCGACCGCCGTCAATGACAGGCAAGGCTTGTGCGAGTCTTTCGATCAGGTCTCTTGCCGGCATCTCCTCGCCGGGGCTGAT
>LNFM01008169.1_pt1 | contig 15927 bp, 14 predicted proteins | sample 596031 | NCBI WGS metagenome assembly LNFM01 (sample SAMN04254537, study PRJNA301005) | activated carbon metagenome | isolation source: dual media filters at the Ann Arbor, Michigan drinking water treatment plant | place: USA: Ann Arbor | reverse complement strand
GTTTGCGCGCCATCCATTCCTCGTACGCCTGCTCTTCGGGAATACCTTTCAGGCGGGCTTGGCGGCGGACGTAGCGGAGATTGGACCGAGAAACCCAGACCCCGGTCTCCTTGTGCACATGGTTTTGAATCGCGAAGCTGAGAAAGAGCGCCACGACTGCGATGATCCCGCCCAAAATCGCCATGGCCGCCCCGACAAAATGGTTCGAGCAACCATGCCGCGTCCGGTCAGAAAGAACAAACCTGGGCCCCACGAGCGAGGACGGTCGCGCGTCTGCGCCCTTGACGCTCTCGCTGCGCGGCCCTCGTCTGTGAACGATCGAATTGCAGGCGAGGTGCTGGCATTAAAAACGGGGAAGACCGAGCTTCACACAGATATGGTCTGGGCGTCCGGCATCATCGATCTGGGTCGGATGGACCGACAGCGCTGGTAGGCGAAGAAGGGGTGAGTGCTGCTGAACGTCCATTTTGAGCTGCTGCGATTTGCACGTCCGGCTGGCCATTTCGGCGGCGTTCAAGCCGGCGATTCGAAGCTGGCGCCGCGAAGAGCGTCTTGGCCGCCTGCCGACCGGTGACTGACAGTACGGCTTCGACACGGCGGCCTGCGGGCGTCCGCTGGATGTGGACGATGGTATCGACGGCGTGGGCGATCGTACGTTGGGGAACAGCGGGGGCGACCTCGGCGATCAGATCCTCGAGGCGCGACAAGGCTTCGGCTGCGGAGTTGGCGTGGATCGTCGACAGGCCGCCCGGATGGCCGGTGTTCCAAGCCTTGAGTGTTTCGAGCGCCGCCGAGCCGTCCCTCATCTCGCCAATGACGATCCGGTCCGGGCGCATCCGCAAGGCGTCGCGCACGAGATCGACGACCCCGATCGCCACCGGATATCGTCGCGTGAGCGTGGCGACCAGATCCCAGGCCGAGCATTGGAGTTCCGGCGTGTCCTCGATAAGGAACACCCGGTCGTCGGCGAACGAAGGCTCGGCCAGGAGCGCGTTGGCGAGGGTCGTCTTGCCCGACCCTGTCCCGCCCGAAATCAGCAGATTGCGTCGGTCTCGCACCGTCGCCCGCAGGATTTCGGCCTGATCCTCGCTCATGACCCCGTCGCGCACATAGTCCTCCAGGCGCCAGATCACCGACGGCCTTTTGCGGATCGAGAAGGCCGGCCCGGTCGTGACTGGCGGCAGGAAGCCCTGAAAGCGTTCGCCGGTCACCGGCAGCACGCCGGACAGACGTGGCGTCTCCCGCGTCACCAGCTCTCCGACATAGTCGGCGATCAGCCGGACGACCCGCTCGCGGGCGTCGGGATCGAGACGAAGGCCTGTGTCCTTTCGGCCGTCGCCGGTGCGGTCCAGAACCAGCCGCCCGTCCGGGTTGACGAGGATCTCGACGACCGCCGGGTCGACAAGGGCGGCCAGGACATCAGGGCCGAGCGCGTGACGCAGCGCCTCGAGCTTGCGCTCGACCACGATCGGGTGCGGCGTCATCCGGAGTGCTGCTGGAAACTGCGGGGTTCGTTCTGGACCTGCTGGCGCTGCGATCGGGAGCCCGCGATGAGCCGGGCCGCCGTGTCGTCGAGCAACTTTTCGATCCGGCGGTCGACGGCTGCGCGCGCGACAGGATCCTGATCTGTGACCGCGTCTGGAAGGCGCAGGAAGAAGGCGCGGGCCACCTCGATCAGTAGTTCCTGGATGATCTGCACATCGCGTGCTGTGGAGCGCATGTGATCTCGCAGGGCCCGATCGAGCTGAAGGAGACGGTCCTCCGGGTCTGCGGGAAGGCTTCTGGCCAGTCCCTTGCTGATGACCCGGCCCGCGGCCTGGCTCAAGGGGATGTTTGCGGTCCGGGCTTCCCGGTTGAGGGCGGCGATCACCCGGGGGTCGGTGAGGTAGACCTGAACCCGCGTCGCCACGTCATGCCCGGCCATCGGCTTCTCCCTGGAGGCCGTCGAGGATCGCCTGCTCCGCCGCATAGGCGGTCGAGATGCGCTCGTAGGTTTCCGCCGCCTTGGCCGCGACGCGCTTGTCGTGAATGGCGGCCTCGACCTCCTTGAAGAGCGGCAGTGCGGCCTCGGGATCCTCGCCGAGACTTCGCCGTCCCGCCCAGGGATGGGGCCGGGCGCCTGGGCTGTCGATGCGGTTCGTCTGGTCCGGAGGGGCGATGTCGGCGCGGCGACGGAAGGGCGACTGACGATCGTACATCACCTTGCGGGTCCGAAGCGGACGATGACCCGCGGCGAAGGTCAGCTGGATATCGTCGGACAAGGCCCGGACCTCGCCCGGTTCGAGCAGCGGCCGCTCGATGTCCGAACGCGATACGGAACTGCGGCCGGCGCCCAGTCCGGCCGGGCCGCTGCGGCTGGTCTTGCGCTCGAGCACCGTGCCCGTGAGCTTGGACACCTTGTCCTGGGTCAGGGGGTCGAGCGCGCTGAAGGCCGTGTAGACATGGCAGTTGTCGAGGATGGTGTTGTTGGCGCCGTAGGTCTCGACGATGTCATTCAACGACTGCGCCACGAACATGGTCTTGATACCGTAGCCGCTCATGAGGCGCAGGGATTTCTCGAAGAAGGCCAGCCGTCCGAGCAGCGGAAACTCATCCATCAGCATCAGCAGCCGGCGGGTCTTCGGACGGCCCGCGTCGTCGGTCGTCTCATGGGCCGTCAGCGCCTGGGCCGCGGCATAGAAGAGCAACCGCACCATGGGCTTCAGGGCCACGGCGTCGGCCGGCGCGACCTGGACGTAGAGGGAGACCGGGGCCTCGGCGCACATCAGGTCGCCGAGGCAAAAGTCTGACGCCGACAGGGATCGCTCGAGGTCCTCGCCGGCCAGCCACTTCAGGTAGCTGCGCGCCGTCCCCTGGACGGAGGTGCGGAACCGGTCGTGCATCGCGGCATAGCCTTTGACCGCCGTCGAGATGAACGGGTGCACCTCGGGATCGCCGTTCGGACCCTTCCGGTGCAGCGTCCTGACCATCACGTCGGCGGCGGCGTCCAGGTCCGCGAGGAGGACCCGGACCGTCAGGAGCGTCTTCTCGGCGTCGGGAGCCGTGTAGAGGACATGCAGGATCACCGCCTCGATGATCTCGGAGGCGGCTTTGTCCCAGATGGCTTCATCGTCCTTCGACCCGCCCGGATCGCTGAGGATGGCGACCAGCCGTTGGACTTGCGCCAGTTCCTGTGGGCCGGGCCGGATTTCGGCCAGGGGATTGAACCGCGCCGACGCCGGGTCCCGGGGGTTGAAGAACAGGGCGTGGCTATGGATCGAACGCCAGCCCGCCGTCACCCTCCAGAGTTCGCCTTTCGGATCGTGGGCCAGCACGCTGTCGGTCCAGCTGAGCAGCGTCGGAATCACATGACCTCGGCCCTTGCCGGCGCGTGTGCCGCCCGTGACCAGGGTCGGGCGGAGGTCCGTGGTCGCCAGAAGCTTTCCGTCCAGCCGACCCAGAATGCATCCGGCGTCATCGCGCAAGCCGGCGCGCGAGGCGTCCGCGAGCCCGCCCCAGCCCCGGGTGCGACGCAGGGTTCCGCCCTCGAACAGGAGCGTCGCGCCCATGCCGGCGGCGGTGACCAGGAGAAAAGCCGAGACCGGCAGGGAGAAGGCCTCGGAATAGTCGCTTCCATAGCGCTGCCGCCAGATCAGGATGGACCACGGCCAGTAGAGACTGAGACCGTCCATCTGAAGAGCCGGGCCGAGCGCGGCGTGATATCGAAACTGCCAGGCGAAACATTGAGACGCAGCCTGAAGCCCGGCGAGAACGGCGGCGGCAATGGCGATCAGGCGAGCTTGAGGCATTGTGGATTTCGCCCGGCAGGACAGCGGATCGACCAAAGGGGGCTGCCGATTCAGGCGACTTTCGGGCGTCGGGAGACCCTTAGGTCTGCCAGCAGGTGCAATATTGAGCTCAGCCGACCGGGCGAAGGGGTCATAGGCCTCGTCACGGCCTCAAATATATTTCGCTTCAGGGCTGTTCCTGATCGCTCGGGTCGCTACAGCGCCGTAGTGCGGGTCAGGATAGGGAAACCGCGGCTCGCCCTGCCCAACGCGCTCGGCCGCCATCCTAATTTCCCCCTTCACGACCACCGGCCTCACGCAGCAGGTCGCCAACCCGCCGACCGTTAAGCCGGCATGAGGCGATAACCCGGTCATAGACGATCACCCGGCCGTTGCGCCCTCGGACGGCCACACAGGCGAGCATCCGGCCGCCCACCAGGCCGAACAGCCGATCACGATCCGTGCGTCCGGTCGGACTGTGAAGCTCGGGGGCGTCGAAGTCCGACAGGCGCACCTCGATCCAGGTCGCCGGGTCCGTTCCTCGGCCGAGACAGAGGCTGTCACCGTCTCCGATGTAGCGAACCTGGCCAGAGAAGGTCTCGCCGGCCCGCGCCGGCAGACGTCCCTCGCACGGGTCCGCGCGGGCGACGGCAGGCGCGAACAGGAGACCGGCGAGGATCAGAAGCCATTTCATGTCGCGGAGCCTGACCGCTCCGCAGCGCTTCGCCAACGGTCGGGGAGAAAAAAGGGAGGGCGGAGCGGGTCGCCCCGATCCGAGGCGAGCACCCCAGGAGACCAAGATGCGACCCTTGCCCTCAACCATGCCCGACCCTTCGGCCTTTCGGACGGCGTCGGCCTGCGAACCCCCGGCACACGGCGCCGCGGAGTTCGATGACAGGACCCTGCTGTCCCTGCTGATGGCTCGCACGATGGCCCAGCGGGACATCGGCGAAGCGGCTGAGGCCTTGCTGGAAGTCTTTGGCTCGGCGGCCGCCGTGGTCGCGGCCGAACCGTGCGAATTGGCCCGTGTCGCGCCGCTCGGGGCGACCACCATCACCGATCTCAAGCTGCTGCGACATCTGAGCGTCCGCCTGGCGCGGTCCGAAGCCTCTCGCCGTCCGCTCCTGTCGTCCTGGTCCGCCGTGCTGGACTATGTCCGCGCGGCGCTCGCGCATGAGCCGCGGGAGCAGTTTCGCGCCCTTTACCTGGACCGCAAGAACCTGCTGATCCGCGACGAGTTCCGGGCCGAGGGAACCGTGGACCACGCCCCTGTCTATCCCCGGGAAGTGGTTCGTCGCGCGCTCGAGCTTTCGGCATCCGCGCTCATTCTCGTCCACAATCACCCGTCCGGAGACCCGACGCCGTCCCGCGCCGACATCGAGATGACGCGCCAGATCGTCGACGCCGCCCGTGTGTTCAATCTGCAGGTCCACGACCATCTGGTCATTGGACGCCAGGGCACAGCCAGTTTCAAACAGCTCGGCCTGATCTGAGGCGGCCATGACTCTTCACGCCATTGTCGCTGCCCTGGGCGGCGATCTGTACAGCGGCGGCACGCGGGCGAGCATTCCCGCACCCGGCCACAGCGGGCACGATCGGTCGGTCTCGCTCTGGCTGACCGAGGGTCGACTGGTGATCCACGGGTTTGGCGGCGCTGACTGGCGGGCCGCCCGCGATGACCTGCGCGAGCGAGGGTTCATCGATGAGGCGGGCCGGCTGACCGGAGGCGGGTGCGGCCGGCCGTCAATGCCGCGACCCGACAGGCGCGTTCGCCTTGAGACGGCGTCCGCGCTCTGGTCCGGGACGCTGCCCCTAGCATCGGGCGATCCGGCGGACTTGTATCTCAGGCGGCGCGGCGTGCGGCGCGGAGACCGAACGCTCAATCTCGGCTGCCATCCCCGGGCGCCGCTTTCTGTCTACCGGGATGGACATCGAACGCGACCTGCGATGGTCACGCGGATCAGCGACCTGGACGACCGCCTGACCGCCGTGGAGCTCACCTATCTGGAGCCGAGCGGACGCCCGGCTTCCGGCTTGCGGCTTGTCCGCAAGACGGTCGGTCAGGTCCCGGCGGGCGCCGCCGTCCGGCTGTTCCCTGTGGCCGAGGAAATGCTGGTCGGGGAAGGTGTCGTCACCACCCTGTCGGCCGTCGAGCGGTTCTCTCTGCCCGGCTGGGCGCTGATGGCCGCCAACAATCTCGCCGCCTGGACGCCGCCTCAAGGGGTGCGTCGGGTCCTGATCGCCGCCGATCGCGGTCCGGCAGGCGAAGGCGCGGCGATCCGGCTGCAGCGTCGCCTCGTTCGGGAGGGCCTGGAGGTCGAGGTCTCATGGCCTGAGACGCCGTTCGGCGACTGGAATGATGCAGCGCTCGCTGCAGCGTCGGAAAGGGAGGAGGGAGGGCGCTGAGGGGCGCCGGAGCGGCGGGGATCGGCCCCGTCGACCGGCGGGAGTTCCCTCATGACCGACCTCGTTTCCGTCATCAACCCCGACACTCGTCCGGTCGTCATCCAGCGCGACGAACGCAGGATCCGCCTCGGCGACCTCGGCATCGCGCGCGAAAACCTGCGCCATGGCGAACCGCCGGATGACGACATCCCCAATCTGGCGGCGACCCTGCGCGCGGCCGGCCAACTGCAACGCCTCACGGTGCGAGCCGGTCGCGGCAAGAAGGAGGAGCCCTGGATGGCGCTGGACGGCCGTCGCCGGCGGCTGGCGCTCGGCCTCCTGCTGGAGGCCGGAGAAATCGACGACGACTATCCGGTCGAGGTCTATGTCGAGACCGATCCCGCCCGCCAGGCGGCTGCGGTCCTGCTGACCAACACCGCCGTGCCGGTCCATGTCGCCGACGTCATCGCCGCCATCGGCAGGATGCTGAAATCGAAGCTGACCGTTGGCGTCATCGCGACGGCCCTGGGCTATGCCGAGATCGAGATCAAGCGGCTGGCCGCCCTCGCCGGGCTCCCCTCCGCAGCCTTGGTCGCCTTGAAGTCCGGACGGATGACGCTGAAGCAGGCGAGGCTCCTGGCGCGCCTCCCGGACAAGGCCGAGCAGGAGGCGATGGCCGAGGCGGCGATGGACGGTCACGGTTTCCAGGACTGGCGGATCATCGAAAAACTTGACGACAGCCGGGTGACGATCCGCGATCGGCGCTGCGCCTTGGTCGATCCCCAGACCTATGGCGCGGCCGGCGGGCGCACCGAGGCCGACCTCTTCGGCGAGCTGGCGCCGGTCCTCCTGGATCCCGACATCCTGACCGATCTCTGGCTGGCCCGCGCGCGCGGCATCGCCGCCGTGTTCGAGGCCGAAGGGATCGCCGTCCATCTGACCGCAGGACCCGAGCCCGACCTGCCCGAGGATCTGGAGGCGCTCGGCTATGTCTATGGCGGCAGCCTGCCGGCCGAAGAGATGTGCCGCTACCGCGCCCAGCGCGAGGTCTACAACGACCGGGCCGAAGCGGTGCGCCTGGGGTTGGAGACGGCGGATACGCCTGACGTCGCCGATCTGGCCATTGTCGACATGATCCATGCACGCATCGCCGCAGACCAAACCGGGTGCGGCGGTCGGGTCGTGACCACCATGGTCCTGTGGCCGGCCTCCGGCACGGGGGTCGACGTCCGCTGCTACACGCCCGAGGAGCCGGAGCCGGAGTTTGAGCCGGACGCCGACGAGACGGACGCCCCCCGCAACTCAGCTCCGCCCGTTTATGTCGCACCGACCGTCGAAGCGGCCGATCCGGACACTGACGGGGTCAACCACGCCCTGCACGGCGTGCGGACCGACGTCGCCACGCGGGGTCTGATCCGGGCGCTCGCCGACGACCCGGGCGCGGCCCTGACCGCCCTGATCGCGCGGCTGTTCACCGTCCTGGTGCTGCGGACGCAGATCGGGCGCTCGGACTCAGCCGTCGCCATCCAGGCGACCGGCTTCAATCCCGCGGGCGCCCGGGTGATCGAGAGCCTGGACGGTGACGTCCGGCAAAGGCTCGACGATCGCCGGGCCGCCTTCGAGGCCTCCGGCGAGACGATCATCGCCTGGGTCCATGGCTTACCGCACGGCGAGAAGATGGGGTTGCTGGCGGAACTGACCGCAATCAGCCTGGACGTGCGGGAGGAGCGGACCTCGCTGATCCGGCGTAGCGCCCGATCCGAGGCGACGGAGCTGGCGGCGCTTTGCGGGGCCGACATCACCCTGCACTGGACGCCGGACGCGCCCTTCCTGCAGCCGCATTCCAAGGGGCTGTTGCTGGACATGCTCGAAGCCATGGGCGCCGGGGACGAGCGCGCGAAGTCGCTCAAGAAGACCGAACTGGTCGACTGGGTGGCGGAACAGGCGGCGTCCCGGACCTGGGCGCCGGCAAGCCTGTCGTTCGCGGTCTCTCCTGAGGAGGAGGAAAGCGTGGCGACGGACGGTTCGGAGGAACCGGACGGCCTCGGCGAGGCGGACGACCGGTTGGAGGACGATGGGATTGGCGCCTTCGCGGTCACGCCTGCCGGAGAGGCGGCGCTTGAACCTCACGCCGCCTGATTCGCGATCCGCAAACTGCGCACGCCGCCCCGGTTCTCCCCCGGGGCGGCGTCGTCTTACGGCCATCGCGACCGTGTCGGGAAGGCGGGAGGGAGGGCGGGGCGAAGCGAGCCTGGAGGACCGAGAGGGAGGCGCCCTCCGCTCCAGGCGACCGGAGCCGTCCCATGCCCTCGCCACCCACCCTGCCCCTCTTCGCCGATGCTGCGCCTTCTGACGCGCCCGCCAATATCCTGGCCGCAGCGCGAGCGCTGGGTACCCATCTGGCCCGATCCCGTGCGCTCGACCGCCGTCTGGTCTCCGACGTGATGACCACCGCGTTCGGCGCTTCGGACGCCGAGGGGGGCTGGAATTGGAGGGACGCCTATGACGCGATCGAGGCGGCGACCGTGCTGCAGATTCGCCGCCTCGCCCCGCAGATCGCGCGGCTCGAAGATGCACCCGCCGAGATCATCGCCCTGCTGGGCGGCGTCTCCGCCCTGGGGCTGACGCACAGTCGCCGGAGCGAGGAACAGGTCGCCCTGGACCAATTCTCCACGCCGCCCGAGCTGGCGGCGCTCGCCGTACTCGCCGCCCAGGTGCGGCCGGAGGACGCCCTCCTGGAGCCCTCGGCGGGGACAGGCCTGATCGGCGCGGTGGCCGAGGCTTGCGGTGGCGTCCTGTCGCTTAACGAGATCGCGCCGATGCGCGTGGCCTTGCTCGACGGGCTGTTCCCGAAGGCGGCCCGGAGTTGTCACGATGGCCGCCATCTTCACGACCTCCTGGACACGGCCGGCGCCTTTGATGCGGTGGTCTGCAATCCGCCCTTCTCCGATCTTCAGGCCCATCTGGTCGCGGCCCTGAAGGCTCTCGCCGACGGCGGCCGTATGGCGGCCATCGTCCCGCTAACCGCCCTGGCCGATCGCAGTCTCCGGCATCGCCTTGAGCGCCACGGCGCCATGACGGCCGCCGTGGCCTTTCCCGCCCGCGCCTTTTCAAGGCACGGCACCTCCGTCGAGACTGGCCTTCTGGTTATGGATAGGGGCGCTGTCGCACGGTGGGACGGTTTGCTCCATCAGCCCGAGGATCTGGCGGTGGCCGCGCGCCTTGTCGCGAGCCTGCCCGGGCGGGCGACCGCCCGACCCAGGGTCCGTGTGGCGTTCGACGCCGCCGCCGTCCTCGCGCCGCGTGAACGTGGCCTGGCCTTGCCGTCCGGTCGGCTGGCCTTTCTGGCCGGTTCGGCCCCCCTGGCATATGCGGCGCGGGACTGGACCGGAGAGGGACGTGATGTCGGCCTCTACCAGGCCCATGCCTTGGCGCGCATCGATCTTCCCGACCCCCGCCCTCACCCGTCGCCCCTCGTCGAGTCCGGGCCCATGGCCTCGGTCGCGCCGCCCGCGCCGACCTATCGTCCCGTGCTGTCGCCCGCGCTCCGCGAAGATGCCCGGATATCCGACGCCCAGACCGAGACGGTCATCTATGCCGGCGAAGCGCACAGCGCACTTCTGCCCGGCCGCTGGCGCCTCGGCGAGGCGCCGCACGAGATGACACTCGTTCGGGAGGACGCGGAGAACGCGGTCTCGCTGCGTCGCGGCTTCTTCCTCGGGGACGGCACCGGCTGCGGCAAGGGGCGCCAGATCGCGGCCGTCATCGCCGACAATATGGCCCAAGGCCGGACCCGGGCCCTCTGGCTCTCTCGCAACGACGCCCTCCTGGAGGACGCTCGCCGCGACTGGGGCGCGATCGGCGGCGGAGCCCACGACATCGTGCCCTTGTCGAGCTGGAAACAGGGCGATGCGATCCGTCTGGATCGCGGCGTCCTGTTCACGACCTACGCCACCCTGCGCCAGGCCGCGCGGGGCGGGCGGCAATCCCGCCTCGACCAGATCGTCGCCTGGCTGGGTGAGGACTTCGAAGGGGTCATCGCCTTCGACGAAGCCCACGCCATGGCCAACGCCGCCGGGGGCGGCAAGGGCGCGCGCGGGACGAAGAAGGCGTCCCAGCAGGGGATGGCCGGTCTCGCGCTGCAGAACCGCCTGCCCGACGCGCGGGTTCTCTACGTCTCAGCCACGGGCGCCACGACGGCCGAGAACCTGGCCTATGCGGCCCGGCTCGGTCTCTGGGGCGGGCCCGACGCGCCCTTTATGTCCCGGCCCGACTTCCTGGAGGCCATGGACAGGGGCGGGGTCGCGGCCATGGAGCTGGTGGCGCGCGAGCTCAAGGCGCTCGGCCTCTATGTGGCGCGGTCCCTGTCGTTCGAAGGCGTGGAGTATGAGCCGCTCGTCCATCCGCTCACCTCCGACGACATCGCCATCTGGGATGACTGGGCGGACGCATTCCAGGTCATCCACGCCAACCTCGCCGAGGCGCTCAAGGCCACGGGCCTCAACGACGACGAAGGCAAGCCGAAGTCGCCGCTCGCCGCCTCCGCCGTCCATTCGGCCTTCGAAGGCGCCAAGCTGCGCTTCTTCGGCCATCTGTTGGCGGGATTGAAGGCGCCGAGCCTGATCGCATCGATCCGGGAGGATCTGGCCAGTGACCGCTCGGCCGTCGTCCAGATCGTCTCGACCAATGAGGCGGTGATGGAACGTCGGCTGTCGTCCATCCCGCCCGAGGAGTGGAACAACCTCTCCATCGACCTGACGCCGCGCGAATATGTCCTCGACTATCTGCGGGAGGCCTTCCCGGTCCATCTGATGGAGGCGATCGAGGACGACGACGGCGGGGTGACCATGCTCCCGGTAATGGTGGACGGCCGTCCGGCCGTCAGCCGGGAGGCCGTGGAACGCCGGGAATTCCTGATCTCGAGAATGGCCTGCCTCCCGGCCGTCCCCGGCGTGCTCGACGCCCTGCTCGAGGCCTTCGGTACGGACGCCGTCGCCGAGATCACCGGCCGGTCCCGCCGGGTGGTGGTGCGCGACGGTCGCCGGGTCGTCGAACGGCGCGGGGCCTCGGCCGCGCGCGCCGAGACCGACGCCTTCATGTCCGGTCGCAAGAGGGTGCTGATCTTCTCGGACGCCGGGGGGACGGGCCGTAGCTATCACTCGGACCTGTCGGCGGAGAATCGCCAGCGCCGGGTGCACTATCTGATCGAGCCGGGCTGGCGGGCGGACGCGGCCATCCAGGGACTGGGGCGCAGCCACCGGACGCATCAGGCCTCCGCGCCCCTGTTCCGGCCGGTCACCACCGACATTCAGGGCGAGAAGCGCTTCACCTCGACGATCGCGCGCCGGCTGGATTCTCTGGGCGCACTGACGCGCGGCGAGCGCCGGACGGCCGGAGCCGGCCTGTTCCGGGCCGAGGACAATCTGGAGAGCCCCTGGGCGCGTCGCGCCCTGCTGGTCTTCTACGGCGCCCTGGCCTTCGGCGAGCTCAAGTCGATGACGCTTGAGACCTTCATGGCGAAGACCGGCCTGAAGCTGCTGGATGCCGATGGCGGACTGAAGCCCTCCGACGACCTGCCGCCGATCCACACCTTCCTGAACCGGTTGCTGGCGCTGAGGATCGCCGACCAGAACGCCCTGTTCGAGGACTTCGACGGCATCCTCTCGGGCATCCTCGAGCGCGCCGCGGCCTCGGGCGATCTGGATCGCGGTCTGGAGGACATCGAGGCGGAGGAACTGGAGGTCATCGATCAGGAGACGATCCGGACGGATGTCTCGACCGGCGCCCCGACCGACCTCGTCACCTTCTCCCTGAAGGTGCGTCGGGACATCCTGTCCTCGGAGGACGCTCTGCCATGGATCGACGGCCTCGGATGCGAACCCGTCGTCAACGAGAAGTCCGGCCGCGCAGCCTTGGCGGAACATGGCCTGACGACGACAACGGACGAGGACCGTCTCGTGCCAGCCGTGCGTCTGGTTCGCCCGGATGCGCGCCAGACCCTGCCGGAAAAGGCATTTGAGGAATCCGCCTGGAAGCCGGCGCCGATCTCGGACTGGCGCCGGATCTGGGATGAGGAGGTCGCCGGGACCGATCCGTGGCGCACCCGGGAGCTCACGCTCGCGACTGGGCTGCTCTTGCCCATCTGGGGGCGGTTGCCGGCGCGCGGATGTTCTGTTCGCCGGGTCCGTGCCCCGGACGGCAGGCGCTGGCTCGGACGGGTTCTGGACGCCGTTCAGGCCCGCAGCCTCAAGGCGAGCCTGGGCCTGACCGATATCGGCTCAGCCTGGGCCGACGGCGCCCGAACCATCGCCACGGTGCTCGATCGCAGCGTTCAGCTGTCGCTGGAGCGCGGGCTCTGGCTCAAGCGTGCCCGGGTCATGGACCGGTGGCGGATCGAGGTGGTGGGCGGCCGGGCGGACCGCGACGCGCTCGTGGCCCTGGGCTGTTTCGTGGAGATCATCGCCTTCACGCCTCGGGTCTTCGTGCCCGTCGATCGGCCGGAGGTGCTGGAGGCGGTGCTGCGTCGGCATCCCGTGCAGACCGTCCTTGATGGCGCGGCCGCCTGACGCGGGCTCCGCCCATCGTCCGCCCCAGCGTCCGCACGCCTCTCCTAGCTGGTGGTTCCCGCCTGGGCCTGTCGCCGCCGAACCGTCTTCATGAGCTGCTCGTCCAGCTTGGGCCGGTCCCAGGTCCGTCCGCCGCTTAGTCCGGCCAGGGCCTCGGGATAGCGCATGTAGGTGAAAACCCGGTCTACGAACTCGATCATCAGGGTCTTCATCTCGGCGTCGGAGATGCGGCTGAGCTCCGTCCAGGGGATCGTTCCGTCAGGTGTGACGACCGTGACGTCCGTGAAGTCGCCGGTTCGAGACACCGGAAACCTCCCGGCATGCAGGTCTTCAAGTCCGGTGTTCCGGATACAGATCTCAACCATCGCCTTCGTCAGCCTCTCGAGATCGCGCGTCTCGGCGGGGCTCAGCGTTTCAACATCCATCTCGTCATCTCCGCCTGTGATCGATCGGCCCGGTCAGACCCACGTCATACCACGACGGCGGGCGGAGGCCGTGCAGCTGGATCGCATCTGAGACGGCCGGGCGGAGGCCCGACCGCTCGAAGGAGGACGGGAGGAAGGGAGGTCCCGGATGAGGCGTGATGAGGGAGATCGGCTTTCTCAGCGCCTTCGATCAACAGGAGACTGACATGCAAACCATGGTGTTCACCGGGCGTCTGGCCGCGGATCCACAGATCAGCGACGATTTCGGCAAGGCGGTGTTTCGGCTGCTCGAGCAGCGCGGGACCGACAACGCCGGCAAGGCGCGGCTGGTCGGCGTCAACTGCGTCAGCTGGTCGAAAGGCCTCAACGAGAAGGTCATCACCCGCGGACTGGCCCAGGGCTGCGAGGCTGTCGTGGTCGGGGCGTTCATCGATACGACCTACACCGCCCGTGACGGATCAGAGCGCGAGGCCAAGGAACTGGTCGTCAACCGGCTGACTGTCCTCGACTGGGCCGAATCCCGCGAGGCCGACGCGGCCGACGCGGCCGACGACCGCGCCGCCGCCTGATCGCGGCTCTTGCTTCACCTCATCATTCAAGGAGACTGACCATGCAAACCCTCACCCTCGAAGGCTATCTGGCCGCCGACCCGTCCATCCTGTCCGCCCAGGGTTCGGGCAAGAAGCGCGCGAGCTTTCGCGTTCTCGAGACGACCCGGTTCCGTCGCGCCAGCGGTGAACCCGGTGAGCGCACCACCGGCTTCAACTGCGTCTGCTTCAATGAGGCCACGACCGAGAACTACATCCAGCCCTACGCCCGCAAGGGCAGTCGCGTCGTCATCCAGGGCCATGTCGAGAACGACACCTGGAAGGGCAAGGACGGGGTCGAGCATTTCGACCTTCGCCTGATCGTCAGCGACATCCGGGTCAAGAACCGGCGAGACCAATCGCAGGCCCCCGACCCGTCGCCCGGCGTCTCGGAGGACGGCGGCGAGCCCGCCGGCGGTTACGATCTCAACGACGACATCCCGTTCTAGACAACAGCCGATCATCTCTTGGCCCCGAGGCGGATCTGCGCCTCGGGGCCTTTCTTTGTTTGGCGGCGCCCACCTTGAACAGAACGCGGCGCCCGAAGTGAAAGGGAGGAGGAAGGGCGGAACCGGGCGGGCCAATCGGGCTCGCAGCGTCAGGAACGCCATCATGTCCGCCTGGAACGAAGATCGACTCACTCGCCTGAAATGGCTCTGGCCCCAGGGCCGTAGCGCAGACTGGATCGCCCGCGAACTCGGCGGCGGTCTTACCCGCAACGCCGTCCTGGGTCAGGTCCGCCGACTTGGACTCTCCAGCGTCGCCGGAAACCGGGCGCCTCGCCCGTCCCGACAGGCGGTCCCCGCCCTGGTCGCACCGGCGGCCGGGTCCGCCACGATCCTCAGCGTCCGCCGCACAGACTGCCGCTGGCCCTACGGCGACCCGGCGGAGAAGTCCTTCAGCCTCTGCGGCTCCCCGGTGCGGAGAGGCGCCTTCTGCGCTGCGCACGCCGCGCTGGCCTATCGTGGCCCTGCGACCCCCATCGACGCGCTGATGGCCTTCGCAGAGCGCGTGCCATGACCGGCCTGATGACGACTAGGCGCGAGGCCGGGCGGTCCTCATGGCGGCTGCACGGGTGACCGAAATTCCCGCGAGACCGGTCCGACGCGCTCGGTGTTTCCAACTGAGCGCAGCGGGGCCTTCTGCTACAGGCTCTCTGCGCTCCTTAGTCGCCGTCCGCCAGACCGGCCGGGACAGTCTCCTCGATATCGAACCGCGCCACTTTATCGCCCTCGAAGTGGAACAGATGTCCGACCGTCTTGTCTCTGAGCCCATGGGCCTGCGCGCCATCCAGACGCTTGCCGTCCAGGTCGCGAATGGTCTGGACGACGCGCGCCATGACCGCGCCGTCGGGACAGTGCTCGAAGCCGACCGCCGCGACGTGCGGATCAACCACCTGCCACTGCGCCGTCCAATAGGCGCGCAAGCCCTCGTGGCCATGCACATGCCCGCCGTCCATACCGTTGGCCCAGGCGACATCAGGCGTCAGGGCGCTCAGCACCCCATCAATGTCGCGCGCATTGAAACGCTCATAGAGGCGTTCGAGAAGGGCCGCTCTCGTGTCCATCGACTTGCTCCGGAAACATACATATGTACGTATGCATCTCGATTTCGGAGGGGGCAAGACATGATGACGATAGGGCGATGACCAATGATGTTCTTTCCACGCCCGGGCACCTGATCAGCCTGGCGGCGCGCGCATTCGCGCGTCTCAGCGAGTTGCGGCTCAAGCCTCTGGGTCTAGGGGTGGGCTACCTGCCCGTGCTCGTCGCCCTCCGCGATGGCGAGGCGGGCACGCAGGCGGAACTGGCCCGCGTCGCCCGCACCGAACAGCCGCCGATGGCCCAGATGCTGGCCCGCATGGAGCGGGATGGCCTGATCATGCGCACGCCCGATCCCGCCGACGGGCGCAGAGCACGGGTCACCCTCACCGATGCCGCGCGAAACCAAATGCCTGACGCGATAGCCGTGTTGCTGGCTGGGAATGCTCAGGCGCTGGAGGGCTTCAGCGAACGGGAAGCTCGGCAACTGGGGGAGATGCTGAAGCGGCTGATCGCCAATCTCGACAGGGTTGCGCAGACCTGAGGCGGTTGGAAGTAAAGCTTCCGCCTGGGTTGACCTCGCCACATCCGCTTCCGGCGCTGGTTGACGAACCTTTCCAGCGTTTTCGCATCCCCCTTTTTTCCAAAGCCTGAGC
>LNFM01008168.1_pt1 | contig 15927 bp, 14 predicted proteins | sample 596031 | NCBI WGS metagenome assembly LNFM01 (sample SAMN04254537, study PRJNA301005) | activated carbon metagenome | isolation source: dual media filters at the Ann Arbor, Michigan drinking water treatment plant | place: USA: Ann Arbor | reverse complement strand
GGCGTGGCGCCGCCGGTGATGTCGTTGCGCAGTTCGTCCAGCGTGTAGCCCACGGCCAGCTTGGCCGCCACCTTGGCGATCGGGAAACCCGTGGCCTTGGACGCCAGCGCCGACGAACGCGAGACCCGCGGGTTCATCTCGATGACGATGAGCCGGCCGTTCTGCGGGTTCACCGAGAACTGCACGTTGCTGCCGCCGGTGTCGACACCGATCTCGCGCAGGATGGCGATGCTGGCGTTGCGCATCACCTGGTATTCCTTGTCGGTGAGCGTCTGTGCCGGGGCCACGGTGATGCTGTCACCGGTGTGGATGCCCATCGGGTCGAGGTTCTCGATGCTGCACACGATGATGCAGTTGTCGGCGCGGTCGCGCACGACTTCCATCTCGAACTCCTTCCAGCCGATCAGGCTCTCCTCGATCAGCAGTTCCTTGGTCGGCGACAGGTCCAGCCCGCGCTTGCAGATCTCCTCGAACTCTTCCGGGTTGTAGGCGATGCCACCCCCCGTGCCGCCCATCGTGAAGCTGGGCCGGATGACCATCGGGAAGCCGGTGCCGCCGATGTCGACCTGGATGCGCTTCTGCACCGCCAGCGCCTCTTCCATGCTGTGCGCGATGCCGCTCTTGGCCGAGTCCAGGCCGATGGACGTCATCGCGTCCTTGAACTTCATGCGGTCTTCGGCCTTCTCGATGGCCTGCTCGTTGGCGCCGATCATCTCGACGCCGTACTTCGCCAGCACGCCGTTGCGGTGCAGGTCGAGCGCGCAGTTCAGCGCCGTCTGGCCGCCCATCGTGGGCAGCAGCGCCATCGTGTCCTCGGGCGCGGCGGCGCGTTCCTTGGCGATGATGCGTTCCAACACCTGCCAGGTGATGGGCTCGATGTAGGTGGCGTCGGCCATGCCGGGGTCGGTCATGATCGTCGCCGGGTTGCTGTTGACGAGCACGACGCGGTAGCCCTCCTCGCGCAGCGCCTTGCAAGCCTGCGCGCCGGAGTAGTCGAACTCGCAGGCCTGGCCGATGACGATGGGGCCGGCGCCGATGATGAGGACGGTCTTGAGGTCGGTGCGCTTCGGCATTTAGTTCTTCTCCATCAGCTTCACGAAGCGGTCGAACAGGTAGGCGATGTCGTGCGGGCCCGGGCTGGCTTCGGGGTGGCCCTGGAAGCAGAAGGCAGGCTTGTCGGTGCGTTCCAGGCCCTGCAGCGTGCCGTCGAACAGGCTGACGTGCGTGGGGCGCAGGTTGGGGGGCAGCGTGGACTCGTCGACAGCGAAGCCGTGGTTCTGGCTCGTGATGCTGACGCGGCCGCTGTCGAGGTCCTTCACCGGGTGGTTCGCGCCGTGGTGGCCGAACTTCATCTTGAAGGTCTGTGCCCCGGAGGCCAGCGCCATGATCTGGTGGCCCAGGCAGATGCCGAAAGTGGGCAGCCCGGTCTCGATAAGTTCACGTGTGGCGGCGATGGCGTAGTCGCAGGGCTGCGGATCACCGGGGCCGTTGCTGAGGAAGACACCGTCGGGCTTCATCGCCAGCACCGCGGCCGCGGGGGTCTTCGCCGGCACCACCGTCACGCGGCAGCCGCGGCTGGCCAGCATGCGCAGGATGTTGAACTTGACGCCGAAGTCGTAGGCGACGACGTGGAACTTCGGATCCTTCAATTCCCCGTAGCCGCTGCCCAGCAGCCACTCGGTCTGCGTCCACTCGTAGCGCTCGGTGGCCGTGACCACCTGGGCCAAGTCCAACCCCGCCATCGAAGGCGTTGACCGTGCCGCGGCGATGGCGTCGGCGACGTCGGCGGGCGTCACGCCGTGGCCGACCGGGTAGCTGGTGATGCTGCCGTTCTGCGCACCGCTGCTGCGCAGCGCACGCGTCAGGCGCCGTGTGTCGATGCCGGCGATGGCCACCGTGCCTTCGCGTGCGAGGTAGTCGGGCAGCGACATCGTGGCGCGGAAGTTCGACACGCGCAGCGACACGTCCTTGACGATCAGGCCGGCGGCATGCACCTTGGACGCTTCGACGTCCTCTGGGTTGACGCCGACGTTGCCGATGTGCGGGTAGGTCAGCGTGACGATCTGGCGGCAGTAGCTCGGGTCGGTCAGGATTTCCTGGTAACCGGTGAGCGCGGTGTTGAAGACCACCTCGCCCACCGTGCGGCCGGCGGCGCCGACGCTGTGGCCGAAGTAGGTGGTGCCGTCTGCGAGGGCAAGCAGCGCGGGGGGCAGCAGGGGGACCAGTGACGGCAGCAAATGCAAAGCTCCGGGGTTCGCGCGCACCCAGCGCCCCCCATCTTCCCCGGGCTGGCCGGGGGCGACAGGAAGGGTCCGAGGGGAAACCGACTGCGGAGTTTCGCTAGGGCTGCGTTGTTGGCGGGTAAACCGCCGGAGTATAGCCGGCGTCGGCAGGACTTACGGACTAACCCTGAGCCGCGTGCGGCGCAAGCGGCGTCGCTGCCGGGATCAGCCGGTGGTCAGGGCAGCGATGCCGGCGCGGGCGATCTGCGCGTCCTCGGTCGACTTCACGCCACTCACGCCGACCGCGCCGACCACCTGACCCTCGACGAGGATGGGCACGCCACCTTCCAGCATGCCGTGCAGCACCGGTGCGCTGAGAAAGGACACGCGGCCGCCGTTGATCATGTCCTCGTAGACCTTGCTCTCGCGACGGCCCAGGGCGGCGGTGCGCGCCTTGGCAGGCGCGATCTCGGCCGAGATGGGTGCTGCGCCGTCCAGGCGCTGCAGCCACAGCAGGTGGCCGCCGTCGTCGACGATGGCCAGCGTGACGGCCCAGCCGTTCTTGACGGCCTCGGCTTCGGCGGCCGCAGCGATGGCCCGGGTGTCTTCGATCGTGAGGGTGGGTTTGCTTTTCATGCCCGCAACGATAACGCCAGTCGCCGGTCGGCAATCCGGCTGCCGGCGTAGGGCCATGAGCCCCGCGTCGCAGGCATCCTAGAATGCAGCTCGCGTCGATACAGGCGCGTCAGTCCATCACTCGGAGGTTTCATGAATCAAAGCGTGCAGAACTATCCTGGCCTCGCCGGTAGCGGCGCGCTGGCCGCGCAACGCAACCGCGTGCTGCGCAACACCTACTGGCTGTTGGCGCTGTCGATGGTGCCCACCGTCCTGGGCGCCTGGATCGGCGTGCAGACCGGCCTGATGCGCAACCTCGGCCCCGGCATGAGCGCCATCATCTTCCTGGCCGGCGCCTTCGGGCTCATGTTCGCGGTCGAGAAGTTCAAGAACACCGCCGCTGGTGTGCCCATCCTGCTGGGCTTCACCTTCTTCATGGGTCTGATGCTGTCACGCCTGCTGGGCAGCGTGCTCGGCCTGAACAACGGTGGCAGTCTGATCATGCTGGCCTTCGGTGGCACCGGTGCCATCTTCCTGGGCATGGCGACGCTGAGCAGCGTCATCAAGCGCGACCTGTCGAACATGGGCAAGTTCCTGTTCATCGGCATGATCATGTTGCTGGTGGCGATGATCGCCAACATCTTCATCCAGAGCAGCGCGCTGATGATCACGCTGTCGGTGTTGGCCATCGGCATCTTCTCGGCCTTCATCCTCCACGACCTGAAGCAGGTGCAGGACGGTGTGCAGACGAACTACATCAGCGCCACGCTGGGCGTCTACCTGAGCCTGTACAACGTGTTCAGCAACCTGCTGGCGCTGCTGGGCATCTTCGGCGGCGAGCGCGACTGAGTCTCACTGAGGTGATGTTGACGGGGCCTGCGGGCCCCGTTTTTGGTTTCGACGTCACATCGCTTCGCGATAGGAGTCTTCACCGCAGCGCAAGCGCTGTCATTACCGGTCGAAGACCGCCATGGATTCGACGTGCGCCGTGTGCGGGAACATGTTCACCACGCCGGCCAGGCTGCAGCGGTAGCCGCCCTGGTGCACCAGCAGGCCGGCGTCACGGGCCAGCGTGGCCGGGTTGCAGCTGACGTAGACGATGCGCCGCGGCAGCACGAAGCCACTTTCGCCGCCATCGTCGACTTCGGCATGCAGGTCGGCCACGGCCTTGGCCAGCGCAAAGGCGCCCTCGCGCGGCGGGTCGACCAGCCAGCGTTCGGCAGCGCCCGCGGCCCGCAGATCGGCTGGCGTGATCTCGAACAGGTTCCGCGCCTCGAAGGCGGTCTTCGGCGTCAGGCCATTGAGCTTGGCGTTGTCGCGCGCCCTGGCCACCAGCACCTCGCTGCCCTCGATGCCCAGCACCTGCCGCGCACGCGTGGCCAGCGGCAGCGTGAAGTTGCCCAGGCCGCAGAACCAGTCGATCACCCGCTCATCGGGCTGCGGGTCCAGCAGGCGCAGCGCGCGGTCGACGAGCACGCGGTTGATGTGCGGGTTGACCTGCGTGAAATCGGTGGGCTTGAAGGGCATCGTGATGCCGAATTCAGGCAGGCGGTAAGCCAGCAGCGGTCCGCCCTCGTCGAGCAGGTGCACGGTCTCGGGGCCCTTGGGCTGCAGCCACCACTGCACCGCGTGCTCGGCAGCGAAGTCACGCAGGCGCTGCGCGTCGGCGGCGCTCAAGGGCGCCAGGTTGCGCAGCACCATGGCCGTGACACCGTCGCCAGCCGCCAGTTCGATCTGCGGCATCTGCTCGCGCAGGTCCATGGCCCCGATCAGGGCGCGCAGCGGCATCAGCATCGCACTCACACGCGGCGGCAGCACCGGGCATACCTGCATGTCGGCCACGTAGCGCGACTTGCGCTCGTGGAAGCCGATCAGCACCGTGCCCTTCTTCGCCACCCAGCGCACCGACAGGCGTGCGCGGTCTCGGTAACCCCAGGCCGGCCCCTCGATGGGCCGCAGCAGGCGCTCGGGCTTGACCTTGGCCAGGTGCCAGAGGTTGTCTTCCAGCACCCGCTGCTTCACCGCAACCTGCGCCGCAGGGTGCAGATGCTGCATCTTGCAGCCGCCGCAGGCGCCGGCGTGCAGGCCGAAGTGCGGGCAACCCGGGCGCACACGCTGCGAACTCTCGCGCGCCAGGGCACACATCTGTCCCTGCTCCCAGTTGTTCTTCTTGCGCGACACGTTGACGCGCACGAGCTCACCGGGCAAGGCACCCTCGATGAAGACCACCTTGCCGGGCATGGTGATGCCGTCGGGGCCTTCGCTGTTGGCGCGGCGGGCGACGCCCTGCGCTTCGAGGTCGAGCGACTCGACCTCGAGCCAATCCAGTCCACTGCTCATCGGGCGGAATTATCCCGTGCCCGCCGCGGCCGGTGCGGCCCGCGCAGGGCTGGGTCGCACCGCGGTCAGCGCGACGGCAGCAGGCGCGCCGGGTCGACCGGCTTGCCCTGACGGCGGATCTCGAAGTGCAGTTGCACCCGCTCTGCGTCGCTGGAACCCATCTCGGCGATCTTCTGGCCACGCCGCACCACCTGGTCTTCCTTGACCAGCAGCGTCTGGTTGTGCGCGTAGGCCGTCAGGTAGGTGGCGTTGTGCTTGACGATGATGAGGTTGCCGTAGCCGCGCAGGCCGGCACCGGCGTAGACCACGCGCCCTTCGGCCGCGGCGTAGACCGGGTCGCCGGCCGCCCCGGCGATGGCCAGCCCCTTGCTCTTCACCTCGTCGAAGGGCGTGGCGACGGGGCCGGCCGCGGGCCAGATCCACTTCGGTTCGGCTTCGGGGTCGACTTCGCGCGGCACGGCAGGCGCTGCAACGGAGGGAGCCGAGGCCGCAGCCGCCGGCACCGGCGTTGCGGGCGCGGCGGCATCCAGCGGACGGTTCTCGATGCGCCCCGGCGCTGCGACGGGCTGCGGGCTTGCCGGCGCAGCCTCGCCGGCCGGCGGCACCACGCGCAGCACGCGCCCGACCTCGAGCGAACTCGGATTCTCGACCGCGTTCCAGCGCGCCAGGTCGCGCCAGTTCTGGCCTTTTTCAAGCCCGACGCGGAACAGCGTGTCCCCTGGCCGCACCGTGTAGTAGCCCGGTTTGCCGGCATTTTCGGCGCCGGGCAGCGGCTTGGGTGCGGTTTCGCTGGCGGTCGCCGGTGTCGACGCCGCAGCCATGCCAGGCGCAGCCACGGCCGATGCGCCCGGGCGTACGGTGGTGGACGGCCGGCGGTCTTCCACCGGTGCGCGGTGCGTCGGCGATGCACAGGCGGTCAGCAAGGACACCAGGACCAGGAGCGCCGCCGCCAGGGGGCGGCGCGCGGGAGAAAGATCGGATTTCATCGAAGGCTTCATGCAGCGCCGGATTTTAGGGGGACGAAGTGCACCGCATCGTGCCATTGCCGTACCAGCCCCTCGGGCTGTCGGTCCACCACCAGCAGCACCTGGCCACCTCGCGCCGCATCCTGCATCGGCGCCACCAGGCGGCCGCCCACCGCCAACTGGTCGAGCCAGGCTTGCGGCAGGTCTTCACCGCCGGCGGCGGCAATGATGCTGTCGTAGGGTGCACGCGGCGCATGGCCCAGCCGGCCGTCGCCGTAGACCAGGCGCAGGTCGCCCTGCCGGTGGCCCACCAGGTTCTCGCGCGCCTTGTCGTGCAGGCCCTTCAGGCGCTCGATGGACACCACGCTGCGCCCCACCAGCGTCAGCAGCGCCGCCTGGTAACCACAGCCGGTGCCGATCTCCAGCACACGCCCCAGGTGGCCTTGCTGCCGCGCCGTGGCGCCTTCGCCCAGCAGGCAGAGCATGCGCGCCACCACCGAAGGCTTACTGATGGTCTGCGACAGGCCGATGGGCAGGCTGGTGTCTTCGTAAGCCTGGATGGCCAGCGCACTGTCGACGAAGCGGTGGCGTTCCACCGTCGCGAAGGCGTTGAGCACGGCGTCGTTGCGCACGCCGTCGGCACGCAGGCGCTGCACCATGCGGTGGCGCACGGCGGCCGAGTCGAGCCCCAACCCACTGGGCGACGCACGGCCGGACGCCTGCTGGGCCGCGGTCTGCGCGGCATGGTGCAGGGGCGCCTGCGGGCGCAGCGTATCGGTCGCGGCCGGCCTGGCGCGGCCGTGCACACGGTCCAGCGGCACCGGAAAACGCGGCGGTGCCGGCGGGCGTGTCATGCCAGCCGGCAGGCCAGGCGCGTGGCCCAGGTGCCGCGCGCCGCGTGGTCGGTGAGATCGACCTGCAGCGGCGTGATCGAGACACACCCGTTCGCCACGGCGTGGAAGTCGGTGCCTTCGCCGCCTTCGCGGGCATCGCCGGCCGGGCCTATCCAGTAGATGGGCTCGCCGCGCGGGTTGGTCTGGCGGATGACGGGCTCGCTGGCGTGGCGCCGGCCCAGCTTGGTGATCAGCCGTGGCAGCGTGATCGCATCGGCGCGGTTCGGGATGTTGACGTTCAGCAGCCAGGGCTCGCCGCCCAGCGGCGCCTGCGCCAGCACCTGCTCGACCACGGACCGCGCGGTGGCGGCCGCGGCCTCGAGTTCGCCCCAGCCCTTTTGGGCCTGCGAAAACGCGATCGCCGGCACGCCGAAGAGAAAGCCCTCCATCGCCGCAGCCACGGTGCCCGAATACAGCGTGTCGTCGCCCATGTTGGCGCCGTTGTTGATGCCCGAAAGCACCAGGTCGGGTTTGTAGCCCAGCACGCCGGTCAGCGCGACGTGCACGCTGTCGGACGGCGTGCCGTTGACGACATGGAAGCCCTGCACGTGCTCACCGCGCGCGGTGAAGATGTTCAGCGGCCGGTTGAGCGTCAGCGCGTTGGACGTGCCGCTGGCGTTCTGCTCGGGGGCGAACACGGCGATCTCGCCGAGACCCTGGCAGGCATGCACCAGCGCGGCCAGGCCGGGAGCGAGATAACCGTCGTCATTGGCGATGAGGATGCGCATCGGCGCATTGTAGGGAGCGCCCTGACGGGGGTCGGCCGTGCAGGGTCGCGGTCGTCACCGCACCGGCGACGCGGCGCGCGTCCTGCGGTTCGCGCCTCAAGCACGCCAACCCGTCGCGTAGACCGCCGCCTGCACCCGCGAGCCCAGGTTGAGCTTTCGCAGGATGTGCTGGACGTGGATCTTCACCGTGGTCTCGGCGATGTCCAGCGCACGCGCGATTTCCTTGTTGCTGGCGCCCTGGGCGATGTGGGCCAGGATCTGGCGTTCGCGCGGCGACAGGCTGTGGATGGGGTCGTTGTCGACCGCCGGTGCACGGGGGGCCGCGGTCGCTTCGCTGCCCAGGCTCTGGAAGGCATTGACGAGCTTGCTCGTCATCTCGGGGCTGACCACCGACTCGCCGGCCACCGTGCGCAACAGGGCCGCGGCGAGCACATCGCTGTCCACGGTCTTGAGCAGGTAACCGCAGGCACCGCCGCGCAGGGCCGCGGCCAGGTCGCGTTCGTCCTCGCTCACGGTCAGCATCAGCACACGCGCCTGAGGCGCCGCAGCCTTCAGTCCGGCCAGCGCATCCACGCCGTTCACCCCGGGCAGGTGGTTGTCCAGCAGCACCACGTCGGGCTGCGTCTCGGCCGCGCGGCGCTGCGCCTCGCCGGCGTCGCCGGCCTCGGCCACCACCGTGAAGCGGGCGTCACTGGTCAGCAGCGCGATCAACCCGCGGCGGAACAGCGTGTGGTCGTCGACCACCAGCACGCGGATGGGTGCGCCGGCAGGTGTCATGCGGCCAGCCTCTGCCGCTCGGGCAGCGTCAGCACGACGCAGGTGCCGGAACCGGGCACCGAGCTCACTTCCACCGTGGCGCCGATGCCCAGCGCCCGCTCACGCATGATGCGCAGGCCGACATGGGTCTCGTCGCTGGCGTCCGGTTCGTGGCTGAAGCCACGGCCGTCGTCCCGCACCTCGACACGCCACTGCGGCGCCTGCTGCACGTCCACCCACACCGCGCTGGCCTGGGCATGCTTGCGCACGTTGGACAGCGCCTCCTGCACCACGTGCAGCACCTGCACCTGCACGTCGGCGCCCAGCGGCAGGCCGTGGCCTTCGACATGCAGGTGTGTCTTCAGCCCGCTCTGGTGCTCGAACTTCTGCAGCGTGGTCTGCAGCGCCGGGGTGATGTCCTCGGTGTTGGTGCGGGTACGGAAGTGCACCAGCAGTTCACGCACGTCGGACAGGCTCTCGTGCACGCCGGCGTCCAGTTCGCCAAGCGTGCGTTCGATCTGCAGCGCATCCTGCCGCTTCAGCGCACCGCGCAGCAGGCCGACCTGGATCTTCAGGAAGGCCAGGCTCTGCGCGATGGAGTCGTGCAGTTCACGCGCCAGCAGACCCCGTTCCTCGGCCACCGCGGTCTCACGCTCCAGCGCGTCGGCACGCAGGCCCTCGATGGCGCCGGCCAGGTGGCTGGCCAGGGTCTCGAGCAACGCTCGGTCGTCGTCGCCCAGCGTCGCCGCGCCGCGGTAGAAAAGATTGATCTCACCCACCACCCGTTCCTGCAGCCGCACCGGCACGCCGACCACGGTCTCGAAACCGGCGCGCTGGCAGTGGCCCAGCAGCCCGGCTTCGCTTTCGGGGCGGATGGGGATCACCCGCGTCACCGCCTGAGCCCGCGGCTGGCCACAGAAGCAGTCGCCGGTGGGCACGCACTGCTCTTCGTCGACCAGCGCCTGCGGCAGGCAATCGGATGCCAGCATCAGGTAACGCTGGTTCGCCTCGTCAGACCAGCGCACGGCCGAGGCGTCGGCGCGCGCCACGCGCCGCACCTGGCGCGCGAAGCCCTGCGCCAGCTCGTCCAGGCGGGTGGCGTGGGCGACGAAGGCCGAGGCCTCGTACAGCGCCGCCAGGCGGGCATTCTGCTGTTCGAGCCCCAGCGTCTTTTCCTGCACCTTGGCCTCGAGGTTCTGGTACAGCCCCTGCAGCGTGGCGGCCATCTGGTTGAAACCCTGGGCGAGCGCGCCGAACTCGTCGGCCGAGCCGACCTCGACGCGGGCCGCCAGGTCACCCGCGCCCACCCGCGCCAGCCCGGCCTGCAGCCGTGCCAGCGGGTTGAAGACAAAGAGATAAGCCGCGTAGAGCAGCGTCACGGCGCTGCCGATGGCCAGCGCCATCATCACGAACTGGAAGCTGTTGAGCAGCGTCGTCCAGCGCGCCAGCTGCGATTCGATGGCGCTGACGAAGGCGTCGACATGCGCGACGAAGGCCTCGGCCTGCGCCGCGGCGGCCTCGGCCGAGGGCGGTGATGCCTGGCTCCAGGCGCCGCGCAGTTGGCCCCAAGCCTGCTGCACCTGGGCGAAGGCGGCCTGTGACCGGTCGTCGCGCGGCACGAACAGCGGCCTTGCCGGGTCGCCGCTGCGCAGCAGGCCCAGCGTCCGTTCGAACTGCGCCAGCTGGACTGGCAGGCGGCTGCCATCCTCGCTGGGCAGGGACTGCGCCAGGCGCCAGGTCTGCATGCGCATGCGCCCGGCCTCGTTCACCGCCGCGGCGCCGCCTTCCAGCTGCCAGGTGACCCAGAAGGTCAGGCCGATGGAGGCCATGGCCATCACCATCAGAACGGCGCCGATGGCGCCGAGTTTGGTGGCGAGTGTGGTGGTCCTGCGCATGGCCGGACTGTATGTCAGGCCCCAGGCCCGCAGGGCGCATTGAGCCAGGACAAGAGACCGGCGTGGAAGTGGCGCGCCGGCACTTGACCGCCGTGTGCAGGCGCCCAAGATGGCATCTGACAGGAGGACGCGCATGCAAGCCATCCGCCATGCTGCCGTGGCCGGCAGTTTCTACCCGGCCGACCCGCAGGCCCTGCGCCAGGCGGTAGCCCAATACCTGGGCCAGGCGCCCGCCCCCTGCAGCGATGCATCGCAGGCGCCCAAGCTGCTCGTGGTGCCACACGCGGGCTACGTGTATTCGGGTGAGGTGGCGGCACGCGCCTACGCGCTGCTGGCACCCTTGCGCTGGCGCATACGCCGCGTCGTGCTGCTGGGCCCGGCGCACCGCGTGGCCCTTCGTGGCCTGGCTGCGCCGCGTGCGCTGGCCTTCGAGACGCCGCTGGGCCGGGTGCCCGTCGACCACGCGGCGCTCGCCGCCGTCACCGGCCTGCCGCAAGTCGTTTTCAGCGACGCCGCCCATGCCCAGGAACATGCGCTGGAGGTGCAGTTGCCCTTCCTGCAGACCGTGCTGGGTGACGGCTTCACCCTGCTGCCCCTGGTGGTGGGCGAGGCCAGCCCGCAGGACGTGGACGAGGTGCTGGACAGCTTGTGGGGCGGCGACGAGACGCTGATCGTCATCAGCTCCGACCTCTCGCACTACCTGCCCTACGGCGAGGCGAAGCTGCGCGACCAGCACACGGTGCAGCGCATCCTGACCTGTAGCGCCAGCCTGCGCGGCGACGAGGCCTGCGGCGCCATGCCGCTGAACGGCGCGCTGCGCGCGGCGCGGTCTCATGACCTGCAGCCGCGTCTGCTGGATCTGCGCAACTCGGCCGACACCGCCGGCGGTGACCCCGGCCGTGTCGTCGGCTACGGCGCGGTCGCCTTCTTCGCGCCACCGCGCCAGCACGGCGAACGCGCCGATGACGAAGGCGTGGCGGCGGGCGTTGGTCTCGCAGCCCCCGCGGCGGGCACCGACACGCCGGGCGCGGCCCTGCTGGCCACCGCCCGCGCCGAGATCGCCGGCGCCCTGGGCCTGCCGGCGCCGCCCACGCCTGCTCACCCGCGCCTGCTGGAACCCGGCGCCAGCTTCGTCACCCTGCACGACGCGCAAGGCGAACTGCGCGGTTGCGTCGGCCAGCTCGAAGCGCACGGGCCACTGGGCGAAGACGTGCGCCACAACGCGCTGGCCGCGGCCTTCGGCGACCATCGCTTCACGTCGCTGACGGCGGCGGAGTGGCCCGACGTGCAGATCGAGGTGTCAGTGCTCGGACCGCTGCAACCGCTGCCGGCCGCGGCCGACCTCGACGACGCGGCCCGGCAGCTGCAGCCGGGCGTCGACGGCGTGGTGCTCGCCTGGCAGGGGCGACGCAGCACCTTCCTGCCGCAGGTCTGGGCCGGCCTGCCCGAAGCGCGCGACTTCCTGCGCGCGCTGCTGCGCAAGGCCGGGCTGCCGGCCGACTTCTGGGCCCCCGACATCCAGCTGTGGCGCTACGGCGTCACGGTCCACGCGGAACCGCGTCATGCCTGCACGCACTGACCCCTTCACCGCCCCAGCGCCAGGCACGCCCTACCCCGCCCGCTGGTGGCACAAGCTGCCCGATGGCCGGCTGCAATGCGACCTGTGCCCGCGTGACTGCAAGCTGCACGAAGGCCAGCGCGGCCTGTGCTTCGTGCGCGAGCGCCAGGGCGAGACCATCGTGCTCAGCACCTACGGCCGCAGTTCGGGCTTCGCCATCGACCCCATCGAGAAGAAGCCGCTGAACCACTTCCACCCCGGCTCGGCGGTGCTGTCCTTCGGCACCGCAGGCTGCAACCTGGCGTGCAAGTTCTGCCAGAACTGGGACATCTCGAAGAGCCGCGAGATGGACCGCCTGCAGGACGCCGCGTCGCCGCTGCGCATTGCCGAGGCGGCGCTGCACAGCGGCGCAGCCAGCGTGGCCTTCACCTACAACGACCCGGTGATCTTCGCCGAGTACGCGATGGACACCGCCGACGCCTGCCACGCGCTGGGCGTGCAGACGGTGGCCGTCACCGCGGGCTACATCCACCCCGCGCCGCGCGACGCGTTCTTCGGCAAGATGGACGCCACCAACGTCGACCTGAAGGCCTTCACCGACAAGTTCTATGTCGAGCAGACGGCCTCGCACCTGGCGCCGGTGCTCGACACGCTGCAGTTCATCGTGCACGACACACGCTGCTGGCTGGAGATCACGACGCTGCTGATCCCGGGCCTGAACGACAGCACACCCGAGCTGGAGGCCATGAGCCGCTGGATCGTCGACCACCTCGGGCCCGATGTGCCGCTGCACTTCACCGCCTTCCACCCCGACTACAAGCTGGGCGAACTGCCGCCGACCCCCGTGGCCACCCTGCAGCGCGCCCGCCGCATTGCGCGCGCGGCGGGGCTGCGCCACGTCTACCTGGGCAACGTGCACGACACCGAGGGTGGCAGCACCCTGTGCCCCGGCTGCCAGACGCCGCTGATCGAACGCGATTGGCACGCGGTGCTGCACTACGCGCTGGACGAACACGGCGCCTGCGGGCACTGCGGCACCCCGGTCGCCGGCCGCTTCGACAAGCAGTTTGCGGGCCGGCTGGGCCGCAGGCGGGTGCCGGTGCGGGTGGCCGTCGCGTGATGGGGCCGTGGCCTGATCAGCGCGGCGGTGGCACGCCACGGCGCTGGGCCATTTCCGTCCCCATCGCCCGCAGCGCGGGCGCCGGGAGCAGTGGGCGCGCTGCCGGGTAGGCCCGGCCTTCCTCGGCTTCGATGTGCCCGGCGTAGAGCGCGGCATAGGCCTGCCAGCGCGGCAGCACGGCCTTGACCTGCGCAGGGGGCCAGCGGCCGGCCTCGATCTCGGCCAGATCGGCGCGCACGGCCTGCCACTGCGCGCCCATCGCCACATGGTCCTGCTGCAGGCGCTGCACCACGGCGGCGATGCCCGCGTCGCCCTGTGCAAGCAGCAGCGGGAAGAGGTGGCGCTCTTCGTCCTCGTGGTGCGCCGGGCCGGCCTGGTCGAAGTAGCGCATCACGTCGTGCGCGGCCTGGCGGGCCTGCTCGTCGGCGCCGTGCGGGTTCAGGTGTTCGGCCAGGCGCAGCAGCAGCGCCAGCATGCGCTGCACACGCTCGTGGCAGGCCTGCAGCATCTCGAAGGGCTCGTCGAAGCCGGCGGCCGGGCTGTTGTGGAAGTTGATCGGGGTGGGCATCAGGGTGGACTCCTGTCCGCAAACAAGGTGGCGGCTACGCCGGAGGCAAGGTCGATGGTGACCGCGCCAGGCACGCCTGGGTTCCGGGTTAGGCTTGCCGCATGGATATCACGACTTTCGACGAACTGCTGCAGGCTGCACGCCGGCAGGCCGATCCGCAACGCCTGCTGCTGGTGTTTGCCGGCGCCACCCTGCCCGATGCGGCCACGGCCGACCAGCGCCGGCACTTCGAAGCCGGCGAAGGCGGAGAACTGGCCCCGCTGATGTGTGTCGACAAGGACCCGCAGGCGCTGGCCGACTTCGCCACGTTGCTGGCCGAGTCCGAGACCCTGGGCCCGCGCTGGACCCTGGTGTTCGCCGCCGCACTGGCCGGGCACGCGCCGCTGCCGCCGACGGCGAGCCAGATCGACGCTGCGTTGCAGAAGATGGTCGAGGCCGTGCGCCATGGCGACATCGAGCGCTTCGTGCCCTTCGACCGCCTGGGTCAGGCGGTGCGCCTGGGCTGAAGCGGCTGCGGCCCGCGCCGGCAGGCCCGTGGCCTTCGGCGGCAAGGCAGGACCCGCAGCGCGGGCCGCCGACAGCCGCCGTGTCGCCGTCCATCGCGTCGCCGCCCAGCGAAGTGGTGCACACGCGCCAAGGTTATCCCCGCCGCCATTCATCCAGGCCGCCCATCGGCGCGCGGCCGGCCCAGCCAGCCACCGTAGCGCCAGGCCCAGCCCGTGGCTGCGACCGCCCAGGCGGCCACGGCGGCCAGCACCAGGGGCACGTCGGCCGCCGGCCAGAGCGCGGCGCCCACACGCAGCACCGCACCGGCCTGCAGGCCCCAATAGAGCGCCCAGGCCACGTTGTCGGCGGCCAGCGGGCGGCCGCTGTGGCCGGCGGCCACGCGGGTGATCATCGCGATCAGCGTCGCGCCCAGGTAGCCCATGGCCAGCGCGTGTGTCGGCGCCAGGCCCAGGCCGGCGTGGCCCAGCGCCTGCAAGGCGTGCGACAGCGCCCCCAGCGCCAGCGCCAGGCCCAGCCAGACGAAGCCGCCGTGCAGCATCGCCAGCAGGCGGATCTTCAGGCTCTGCACCAGGCCCCAGCGCAAGGCCAGCCAAAGCAGCAGCGCGGCGGCCGGCGCTTCCACCGCCACCTGAGCCCAGCGCAGCGCGGGCGGCAGCGGCCACCACAGCAGGTCGGCCACGGCACCGGCGGCGCTGGCGCCCAACACCACCAGCATCACGCCCAGCAGACCGTTGGGACGCCAACTGTCGAGCGCGGGCAAGGCGCTGGCGGTGAAGAACGGGATCATGCGGTGCGACACCGCGGCGAAGGTCGGCGCCAGGCAGCCCCAGAGCGCCATCTGGGTAGCCACGCGTACGGTGGTGATGTCGCCCAGCAGCAGCCCCAGCGCTGCGCCCCACAGCGCCAGCGCCCCGACGCTGCCGGCTGCGGCAATCGCCTTGGCATGCAACCGGTCGGGCACGCGGCTGCGGCGGATCAGCCCGATGAAACGCAGCACGAGCGAACTCCAGCCGCCAGCCACCAGGGCCACGCCCAGACCGGCCAGTACGGCTTGCAGGTGGAAGCCCGCCAGCGCCAGCGTCCAGCCCGCCAGCATCAGCGCCACGGGCGTGGCCAGGGTCGACGCCGCCACCTCGGGCCGGCCCAGCCACTTCGGCCCGGCGGTGAACAGGAAGCCAACGATGAACAGCGGCATGAAACCCATCGTCATGAACAGGCCGTGCGCAACCGGCGGTGGCAGCGCCCAGGGCAGCAGCACGCCGCCCTGCCGCGCAGCCAGCACGAGCGCCCACCACAGCGCGCTCAGCGCCAGCATCAGCGCCGCGCTGAAGAAGCCCAACCGGTGCGGCGCGCTCAGCAGGCGGCTGACACGCCAACGGGGGTCGGGGTCGATGGAGGCGATGGCCTTCACAGCCCGGGCTCATCGTAGGGGTGGTAGGGCCCGGTGCCGGCGTGTTCTGCATCGGCGGCGGGCACGAAGCGGCCGCGCTGCACGTCGAAGACATGCACTTCGCCATCCTCGATGACGTAGTGCCAGCCGTGCAGGCTGAGCTGCCGCGCTTCGACACGTTCGCGCACCATCGGGTAGTCCATCAGCCGCTCCAGCTGCAGCACCACGGCACGCTGCTCGGTGCGGCGCAGCACCTCGGGGCCGGGCTCGGCCACCGGCAGCGCGGCCTCGCGGCCGAGTTCCAGCCATTGCTGCAGGTTCAGCGCCTTCGGGTGCACGTCGCCGTACAGCGCACGGATGCCGCCGCAGT
>LNFM01017166.1_pt1 | contig 15928 bp, 15 predicted proteins | sample 596031 | NCBI WGS metagenome assembly LNFM01 (sample SAMN04254537, study PRJNA301005) | activated carbon metagenome | isolation source: dual media filters at the Ann Arbor, Michigan drinking water treatment plant | place: USA: Ann Arbor | reverse complement strand
CGAAAACCGAAAACCGCCTAAGCCCGCGCCTCGTTCACGCCACGCCCCAACGCCAGCAGCGCCGCATTGGCAATGGCGTCGGCATCGAGCCCGGCGGCGGCGTATTGCAGTTCGGGCTTGTCCTGATCCTGGAAGATATCCGGCAGCGTGAGCGTGCGCACTTTGACGCCGCGATCGAGCAGCCCGTCGGCCGACATGAAGTGCAGCACGAAGGCGCCGAAGCCGCCCATCGCGCCCTCTTCGATCGTGATCAGCACTTCGTGCTCGCGCACCAGGCGGCGGATGAGATCCTCGTCCAGGGGCTTCGCAAAGCGCGCATCGGCGAGCGTGGTGGAAAGGCCCATGGCGTTGAGCTTGTCGGCGGCTTTGTTGGCTTCGAGCATGCGCGTGCCGAAATTCAAGAGCGCAACGCTCGTGCCCTCGCGCAGGATGCGGCCTTTGCCGATTTCGAGGGGCAAGTGCGCATCGGCGCCGAGCGCGCCGTCAGCGTCGCCGCGCGGATAGCGGAAAGCGCTCGGGCGATCGTCGATTTGCGCAGCGGTGGCGACCATGCGGCTGAGCTCATTGCCGTCCGCGGCGGCCATCAGCACCATGCCCGGCAGCGCGCCCATATAGCCGACATCGAACGAACCAGCGTGCGTCGAGCCGTCGGCGCCGACGAGGCCAGCGCGGTCCATGGCAAAGCGCACGGGCAGCTTTTGGATCGCCACGTCGTGCACGACTTGGTCGTAGCCGCGTTGCAGGAAGGTCGAGTAGATCGCCGCGAACGGCTTCATGCCGTCAGCCGCAAGGCCTGCAGCGAACGTCACCGCATGCTGCTCGGCGATGCCGACGTCATAGGTGCGCTCTGGGAATTTCGAGCCGAAGATATCGAGACCGGTGCCGGAGGGCATCGCCGCTGTGATGGCGACGATCTTCTCGTCCTTCTCCGCTTCGCGGACGAGCGCTTGCGCGAACACCTTGGTGTAGCTGGGCGCAGCACTTCCGCCTTTGGCTTGTTCGCCGGTGACGACGTTGAACTTGGTGACGCCGTGATATTTGTCGGCGGCGTTTTCGGCCGGCTCGTAGCCCTTGCCCTTCTTGGTGACGACATGGATCAGCACCGGGCGATCGGTGAAGTCCTTCGCGTTCTTCATGATGCGCACGAGCAGATCCATATCGTGGCCGTCGAACGGCCCGAGATAGTGGAAGCCCAGCTCTTCGAAGAACGTCCCGCCCGTCACCATCGTGCGCGCGTATTCTTCGGCCTTCTTGGCGACGTCATGGATCGGCGCCGGCAGCGCTTCAGCGATCGACTTGGCCGTCTTGCGGATCTGGCGATATGTCTTCGAGGAGGCGAGACGCCCCAGATAGCTCGACATGCCGCCGACCGGCGGCGCGATCGACATGTCGTTATCGTTCAGGATGACGATGAAGCGCTTGGTGGTTTCGGCGGCGTTGTTCATCGCCTCGTAGGCCATGCCCGCCGACATCGAGCCGTCGCCGATGACGGCGATTACGTTGCTATCGTCGCCGCGCTTATCGCGCGCGACGGCAAAGCCCAAACCCGCGCTGATCGACGTGGCGGCGTGCGCTGCGCCGAACGGATCGTACTCGCTCTCGCTGCGCTTGGTGAAACCGGAGAGGCCCTGGCCCTGGCGCAGCGTGCGGATGCGGTCGCGGCGGCCAGTGATGATTTTGTGCGGGTAGGCCTGGTGGCCGACGTCCCAGATGATTTTATCGCGCGGCGTGTCGAAAACGTAGTGCAGCGCCACCGTCAATTCGACGACGCCGAGCCCTGCCCCCAAGTGGCCACCGGTGTGGCTGACGGCACTGATCGTCTCGGCGCGGAGTTCGTCGGCCAGCTGCCGGAGTTGGCTCTCATCGAGCTTGCGAAGATCGGCGGGCAGGCTGACCTGATCGAGCAGCGGAGTATTGGGCGCCATCAAGTCCTCGGGGCCAGCGTTTGATCTCGATCAAAGCCTAGACCCGTTCCCCCGCTTTGGCGACGCCTAAGCCATGGCGGCACTAAGGTTTTTCGCCATCTTTCGTGCGTCAGGTGCGCGCAGCCGGGATTTGGCCCCGGCTGCGAGGCTAAACGGCTACGGTCCGACGATGAAATCCGCCGCCGTCAGCGCCAGCCCCGGCGACACCGTGGCGAAGAGCACGGGCACGTCATCGCCGAGCGTGCCGTCGATGTCGAAATAGATGTTACCGGTGATGGGGTCGTAGATGATGCGGTCGTCGGCATCGAGGGATTCCGTGCCGATCACGAACTGGCCGGCCGCGAGCGCGCCGAGGCTGAGGCCAGTGAAGACGGCGCTGCTTAAGATGAACTGATCGTCCACAGGGCTGAAGCCGATGATTGCATCAACATTGCCTGCGCCGAGCGCTGCATCGAACACGTATGTGTCGGCGCCTGGGCCGCCCCACAGCGTATCGGCGCCAAGGCCGCCATTCAGCACGTCGATGCCGTTGCCGCCCTCGAGATAATCACCGCCCGCTTCACCAATCAGCGTGTCATCGCCATCGCCGCCATAGATCGTGTCGTTATCTTCCCGTCCGAGGAGGTTATCGACGCCAGCGCCGCCCTCGAGATAATCGTTGCCAAAATCCCCACGCAGCGTATCGCCGCCGGTGCCGCCGATCAGCACATCGTCGCCATCGCCGCCGAAGATGCTGTCATTGCCGTTGCCGCTCCACGCCCAATCGGCGCCTGCGCTAGTGGTTGTGCTGGTGAAACCGTTGATGTTGGTGGCGTAGAGCCCGCCGCCGCCAGCCATGGCGTTCCATTGCGCGAGTGTAAGGCCGGTGACGTTGCTGATACGGAGCAAATCGCCGTTCCCAAGTTGCAGAATGGAGTCCGCGCCGCTCGTGGACACCCCGACAAACGGGTTGGTTCCGAAGAAACGATCCTCGCCAACTGTGAAGTCGGCGATCGTGTAGTTGCCGCCGAGAGAGAAATCGAAAAAGTCGCGGCCTGCGCCGCCATAGACGGTTTGCGTTCCATCGGCGGACAGCGCGTCGTATCCGTCGCCGCCGCGTATAACGCTGAGCGCCCCGGAAGCACGTAGCAAATCGCCGCCGCTGGTGCCGATGATTTCTTCGATGCCGCTGAACGTGTCGGGCAAGGCTGCGGGATCGAAGTAGGTGAAGTATGCGCCGGTCGCGGTGAACACCATGCCGGTGCTGACAACTTCGGAATAGTCGACGACGTCATAGTCGGCGCCGCCATCGATGACGTCGACGACGAGATCGTCACCGGGGCGCAAGATATCGTTGCCGTTGCCGCCTGAGATGGTGTCAGCGCCGCCGGCGCCGCTGATGATATCCAGGCCGTCGCCGCCATCCGCTACGTCAGCGGCGCCATCGCCGAGAAACGTATCATTGCCCGATGTTGCGCCTGGCCCTGGATTCCACGTTCCCATGCTCGTCCCCTCGCGTTCGCGGCGCTTGCGGCGTTATTCGTCGCAAACGCAAATCGAGCGCTTGGGTAAAGTGCGCCGCCGCCCTACCGTACCGCCATGAATAGGGGAATGACTTCGTGACGAACCCTTGGTTGTGCGCTGGAATTTTTGGTGCGGTGATGATGGTGGCGGCGTGCGCGACGCCAGCGACCGCGCCGATGTCTGAGAACGATCCGTATCTTTGGCTTGAGGAAGTCGAAGGCGAACGCGCACTCGCTTGGGTCGAGCAACAGAATGCGCGCTCACTGCCGGTGCTGGAGAATGACAGGCGCTATGCGGGCTTGCTGAACGCCGCACTCGAAGTTGCGCAGAGTCGCGATCGCTTGCCGACAGGCCAAGTGCGCGGCGGCTATCTCTACAATTTCTGGCAGGACGCGACCCAGGTGCGCGGCGTGCTGCGCCGGTCACCGCTCGACGCCTACGCAGCGAATGCGCCGCAATGGGAAACCATTCTCGATATCGATGCGCTCGCGCGTGCGGAAAATGCGAACTGGGTGTTCCAAGGATCGGACTGCGATCCTTCCGGCGTGCGCTGCATGATCGCGCTGTCGAACGGCGGGCTCGATGCGAGCACGCGGCGCGAGTTCGATATCGAGACGCGCCGCTTCGTCGATGGCGGCTTCGTCGTACCGGAAGCCAAATCACGCATCGGTTGGCTGGATCGCGACACGCTGCTTGTCGCCACCGATTGGGGCGCGGGCTCGATGACGGCGTCGGGCTATCCGTTTGTATTGCGCGCCTGGCGGCGCGGGACGCCTCTGTCGAGCGCAACTGAAGTCATGCGCGGCGAAGCCAGCGATGTCTCCATCGCGGTGCAGACACTCGAGGACGAAAGCGGCGATCATATTGCGATCGCCGTGGAGTCGGAGACGTTTTTTGAATCCGTCTATTCGCTGATCACGCTCGAAGGGCCGCAGCGCATCACGCTGCCGCGCCGCGCCTCCATCCGCCGCTATTTCCAGGATCGTTTGATCGTCACGCTTGAAGAAGCCTGGAGCATTGGCGGGCGCGAGTATGCGTCGGGCACGCTGCTGGCGATGCCGCTGGCGACGGCGACACTGCCGGCGCCGCAGGTCGAAGTCATCTTCGCGCCGACATCGCGCCAATCGATCGAAGGCGTTACCTCAACCAGTGAAGCGCTTCTGGTGACTGGCTTCGACAATGTGCGCGGCCGTCTGCAGCGCTTCACGTTTGCCAACGGCGCGTGGCGCGGTGAGCAAGTGGCGCTGCCGCCAACAGGCGTTGTGTCGCTCGCGGGCGCCTCTTCCAGCGATGCGCGCGCGTTCGCAGTGTTCGAGGACTTCCTGACGCCGCCGACGCTCTATGCGCTTGACGGCGCCAATGCGCGCCCGGTGCGTTCGCTGCCGGCGCAGTTCGATGCGTCGCCTTATGTGACCGAGCAATTCGAAGCTGTGAGCGCTGACGGCACGCGCGTGCCCTATTTCGTCGTGCGCCGCCGCGACATGCCGATGAACGGACAGAACCCGACTTTGCTCTACGCCTATGGCGGCTTCCAGCTCTCACAAGTGCCGAGCTACAACGCCTATATCGGCCGCCTCTGGCTCGATCAGGGCGGCACATATGTGTTGGCCAACATCCGCGGCGGCGGCGAATTTGGCCCCGACTGGCACAGCGCCGGGCTGCTCACCAATCGCCAGCGCATCTATGATGATTTCTACGCAGTCGAACGCGATCTCGTAGAGCGCCGCATTACGAGCCCGCGCCGCTTGGGCATTTCAGGGCGTTCGAATGGCGGTTTGCTGATGGGCGTGATGCTCAATCAGCACCCGGAGATGGTCAACGCCGCCATTATCGGCTCGCCGCTGCTCGACATGCTGCGCTACGATCAATTGCTCGCGGGCGCTTCATGGGTTGGCGAATACGGCTCGCCGAACGTGCCGGAGCAGCGCGCCTTCCTGGAAGAGATCACGCCCTATCAGAACCTAAATCCAGGCCGGAATTTCCCGACCGTGTTCATCTACACATCGACGAAAGACGATCGCGTTCATCCCGGCCACGCGCGCAAATATGGCGCGCGTCTCGAAGAACTCGGCGTGCCGTTCCTCTATTACGAGAACACCGATGGCGGTCACTCGGCCAACGCCAATCTCCGTGAGGCAGCGCGGCGACGGACGTTGGAATACATGTATCTGACGCAGCGTCTGATCGACTAGCGCGGCGGATCGCGAGGTTTCTCGAGCATCAGCGTCCCTTCACGCTTCAGCTTTCCGGCGATCTTGTCGGCGAAGCTGGCAAGGAGGCCGGGTAAGTCGACTTCGATTTTCAGATCGTTGTCATTGACGTCGATGCGGCCGGTGATGCCTTGGCCGAAGGCGCGCGCCTGGAAGCCCAGACGATCCTCGCTCCAGGCGTGCTGGATTTTTCCCATGCCGGCTTGCTTCATCTGATCGGTGAAGCGGCCGAGGCTTGCTTCCACCCGCGCACGCGCTTCGGTGCGACCGAGCTTGTGCGGTATGGTGATGGTGATCGGTTGCGCCATGCACACTAACGCGCGCAACGCTGCGCAGGTTTCAGCCTCGGCTCAGTGCCGGCGGTCGACGATGAAATCGACGGCTTCGAGCAGGATCGCCGCGCGCGGGCCGAAGATGGAGAGGTGTTGCTTAGCTTGGCTCGCCAGCATGCCGATGCGCTCGCGTGTAGCGTCAGCGCCCAGCACGGTAACGAAGTTCACCTTGCCCCGCGCTTTGTCTTTGCCCACGGCTTTGCCAGTGTCGCGCACCACGCCTTCAGCATCCAGCAGGTCGTCGACCATTTGGAAGGTGAGCCCGATATCGTGGGCGTAGCGTAAGAGGCAGGTCTTTTCCGCCTCCGACGCGCAACCGATCATCGCGCCGGCTTCGACGGAGAAATTGATCAGCGCGCCGGTCTTCAAGCGGTTCATGCGCGTGACGGCGATGAGATCGGAGCCGATATCGGCGCCGGCCATGTCGGCCACCTGCCCGGCAACCATGCCTTGCGCGCCCGCTGCTTTCGCCAGCGCCACAATGAGCTTACAGCGCATTTGCGGGTCCGAGTGCGTCGCCGGTTCGCCGAGCAGCTCAAACGCAAAAGTCAGCAGTGCATCGCCCGCGAGGAGCGCCGTCGCTTCATCGAACGCGCGATGCAATGTGGCGCGGCCTCGACGGAGATCATCATCGTCCATGCACGGCAGATCGTCGTGAATGAGCGAATACGTGTGCACGCACTCGATAGCGCAGGCGGTTCGCAGGAGAGCGCCCTCGTCGGCGTCGAACATGCGGCCGACTTCCATCGTGAAGAACGGGCGCAAGCGCTTGCCGCCGTCCAGCGCGGAATAGCGGATGGCGCTGATCAGCCGGGACTCCGGTCCCTGATCGCGCGGCAACAGACCGTCGAGCGCCGTGTTCACGCGCTCAGCAGTTTCCTTAAGACGGGTCTCGAAACGGGACATGGGGCCGCTGCCTACCAGAGCCGCGCCCCCGCGCAAGCGCCCGGCCCCCCTTTCCCGTGGCGGATGTATGCCGTGGCGCTGGCCTGTGGACTTTTCAAACACAGGGTATCCGGGGCATCATAGCTGCAAGGCACGGGGCGCTGGCCGCTAGAGGCGGCTCGGCGTTGGGCGGTTGTACTTGAAAAGAAGTGGGGAAATCTGAATGGCGACGGTGGCGATCCTACACGCGGCCGAAGACGCCCTGCCCGCGCGTGCGCTGGCGGAGAAGCTGCGTCAGGCAAAGCTGACTGTCGTGCTGGAGCGCCAGGCTGGCGACGACGTGCGCGCCGCGGTCAAAGACGCCAAGGTCGCAGTGGCGCTCTGGTCACCGCGCGGCGTCTCCCAAGCCCCACTGGTGGAGGACGTGACCTTCGCGCGAAGCAAGTCGAAGCTCGTGCACGCGGTCATGCAGAATGCACAATTGCCGGACGCGTTCCGTAGCGATCCGGGCGTCAACCTCACGGGTTGGCGCGGTGAAGACGATTTTGCGGCGTGGCGTGATCTCGCGAAACTGGTGACCGATCGCGCTGGCGTCGCCCCGCTGCCCCCGCCAGCGCCGAAACCGCCGTCCGGCTTCTTCCAGCCGGCGCGTGTGAATCCCGAGGCCGAGGCCGCCGCTGCTTCGCGGCCGCCGCGCCCAAGTGCGGCCGTTGGCTCGCCGACCGTGCCGCGCAGCGACGCACCGACACGCCCCGTTCAGGCAGCGCCCGCGCCGCGCCAGCAGCCAGCGCCTGCGCCGCGTCCAGCGCCCGCGCCGGCGCCACGTCCCGCTGCTGCTGCGCCGCCGCCGCAACGCCAAGCGCCGCCTCCGCGCCAAGCCGCACCTGTTGCTGACACTCCGGCCAAGAAGGGCGGCGGCGGGCTCGTCATAGGCATCGTTGCAGCCGTGGTCGTGCTCGGCCTCGCTGGCGGCGGCTATTATTTCTACAGCCAATCGCAAGGCGCGACCGCCACGGCGACTGCGTGGGAGACGATTGATCAGAACGACGTCAACGCGCTGCGCAATTTCATCGATGGCGATCCGGGCGAGTTCCGCGACGAGGCGCAAACCGCGCTCGCAGCACTGGAGCAAAGCCGTTACGCGTCAGCGCGTTCGGAAGATTCAATCGCTGCGTATGAGAGCTTTTTGAACGACTTCCCGTCGAGCGAAAACGCCATCGCCGCGCGCGGCCGCATCGCTGAGCTGCAGATCGCGCAGCCGGCCACGGAAGAGCCCGCTCTCACCGATCCAGCCGCCAGCGCAACGCCTGACCCGGATCTCGTGCCGCCGAACGCAGTGGCGCCGTCAACCGAGGGCCCGCCGTCAATCGCATCGCCGCCCGCACCGGAGCCCGAGCCAACGCCAGAGCCCGAGCCGCTGCCGACGAACTGAGACGGCTAGCTCAAAACAAAAAACGCGCGGCCCTCACTCGCTCAGTAGAGCCGCCCGCCCTCAAGCGCCGGGTGGTCCACGTTCAGCAGCACGACGTTGCCGTTGCGGTCCGGGAAACCGAGGCAAAGCACTTCGCTCATGAACTTGCCGATCTGCTTCGGCTCGAAGTTCACCACCGCGGCGACGCGACGGCCGAGTAGTTCGCCGATGTCGTAGTTCTGCACGACTTGGGCGCTCGACTTCTTGACGCCCAGCGGATCGCCGAAATCGATCCAGAGCTGGTAGGCCGCCTTCTTGGCTTCCTCGAACACCTTCACATCGACAATCGTGCCGAGGCGGATGTCCACCTTCAGGAAATCATCGAATGTGATGATCGGCATTCGCGCATTGTTTTGCGGGTCGTCGGCGGCCATTGCGTTTCCCTCTCCCTTACGACCCGATCTTCGCGGGTTCTGTGCGTGGACCGTCGGGGCCCATCACGATTTGGTCAACCTCGAGCTGGGCGTCTTTCAACTGGCCCTCGCAACGGGCCTTCAGGGCCGCGCCGCGCTTATAGATACGAATCGAGTCCGCCAGCGGGACGTCGCCTCGCTCCAGATGAGAGACGATTTTTTCCAGTTCCGACAAGGATTCCTCGAAGGAGAGCTGGGCGGGATCGCGGGCTTCTGCGGTCATGGTCTCAAAATATGGGCTGAGGGGGTCGATGGGAATAGGCGATCGGGGCTTGCTCTGCGCTCACCGCACCTTTTCGTAGCGCCGATAGCTCCAATACTTGTCGCCCTTGTCCTCGACTTCGCGCCAGCCTTGGCGGCGAAGGACCGGGCGCATCATGCGGTTGAACCAGCCGTGGGCGCAGAGCAGCACGTTTTGGCCGCGGAGCGCTTGAGCGGTCAAAGTCGCGACCGCGGCCTCGGCGCGGAGTTGGGCTTCGGCCAGGCTCTCGCCCTCCTCGTGCCCGCCCAGCATCCACGAAGCGCGGGACCATACGCCCCAGGCGCGCGGCGAGCGTTTGCCCCAAATGCCAGGCGGCGGCAGCGGCGCTTCGATGAACACCGGATCAGTAATGATTTCGCGGCCGCCGGCGACCATTTCAGCCGTGTGAATCGCGCGCGGCAGCGTTGACGCGAAAATCACGTCGCTGGCTTCGGCCAGCCGCACCAAGTCTTCCGGCGGTTTTTCTTCGGGATGCAGACGCGCGCGATCGTAGCCTGCCCACCACTCGCGATAGCCTGCGCGATCGATGCGAACGGTACGGTCGGCGTGGGGCTGGCCGTGCCGCGTAATGACGATCGTTCCGATCCTCGCGGCTGAACGGCGATCCAGCGTCTCGTCGGGCGCTTTGGTCGTCGTCATTCTGACCCTTCGCGCGCTCGACGCCCCCTCCCCGTGAGCGGGTCTTTTACGCGCGTTGAAGCGCTGCCAGATAAGCCGAAGCCGAACTGGCAAGCGCGGGCAAGTCGTACCCGCCCTCCAGAGTCGAGACAAGACGACCCTTGCAGCGTTGTAATGCGATTTCGCGCAAGGCTTGCGCCCCCCAGGCGAAATCCGCTTCCACAAGCTCCATCTGCGCGAGCGGATCGGCTTTGTGCGCGTCGAAACCCGCCGAAACCAGGATGAATTCGGGCGCGAAAGCATCGAGCGCCGGGAGCACTTTTGTCTCCATCGCGTGCCGCCATTGGGCGCTCGAAGCCCCGGCAGGCAGCGGCGCGTTGACGACGTTGCAGGCGATGCCAGTTTCGTTCGCTTCGCCAGTGCCGGGATAGAGCGGCGCTTGATGCGTGGAGGCAAAGAACACGCGCGCATCCTTCTCAGCGACGGTCTGAGTGCCGTTGCCGTGGTGAACATCGAAATCAACGACAGCGACGCGCGAGAGGCCATGCGCTTCGAGCGCATGCAGTGCTGCAATGGCGACGTTGTTGAAGATGCAAAAACCCATCGGCGTCATCGGTTCGGCGTGGTGCCCCGGCGGGCGCACGGCGCAGAAGGCCATCTCGTCCTCGCCCACCATCACAGCATCGACAGCCGCCACGCACGCGCCAGCGGCGCGATAGATCGCTTCGCGTGAGCCGGCGGAGATGTAGGTGTCAGGATCGAGCCGCACGCGCGCGTTTTGGCTTTCCGCAAACGCCGGCTCGAGCGCTTCGATGTAGTTGCGCGGATGCACGCGCGAAATTTGATCGCGCGATGCAAGCGGCGCCTCGCGTCGTTGGAGGTCCATCCCGTCCAGCGCATCAAGCACCGCCCGCAAGCGGCCCGGATGCTCCGCATGGCCTGGAGGCGGTTCGTGCGCGAGCATCGATGGGTGCGTGAACAAGAGCATGCGCTGGTTTAGAGCCTGCAGTGCGCTGCAAGCAACGCACTATTCAGCAGAGACAGGCTCACGTTCCATCGTCAGCTCAACGCGCGCGACGCGGAGGCCGAACCAACCGACTGTTGCGCGGTTCAGGATTCGCCCCTCGCTCGTATTCACGATCACGTCTCGAAAGCGCACGACGCGCCCTCTTCCGTTCTCGCTCGGCAAGCGCACGTCGTATTCGAGCCTGAACGCATTGCCGTCTTGGAAGCCGACAGCCTCGCCCACAACGTCTTCGCGCGTGCCGACGTAGCGGCCCGGGCCAACGCGCTCCAACACCCAGGTCTTCCGGTCGCGTTCGCCGTCATCGAAAACGAAGTCCTCAACCAGCGTCATCGTGCGTCCGTCCCATGATCCGTTGAGCGTCGCTGTGAAGCCTCTGACGGTTCCGGTCACGGCGCGGAACTCACCGCGCGCGACGGTGCGGCCGAGAAGATCCTCTTCGAGCACAAAGGCGTCGGGCGCAGCCTCAAGCGGCAGCGGCGGCCTGGTTGCGCAAGAGGCTAGGACAAGGGCGGCCGCTGCAAGGGCAGCAATGGCGTAAAATTTCATGGGTTTCTCCGGTCGCATTGAGTACGCGCGCGGAGGCGGCTCGGATCGCCGCACACAAGAAGGGCGCGGAAGCCTTTCGGCCACCGCGCCCTTTCTCAAAGCCGGCGTCGCGGGGCGCTACGCGACGATCTGAGCGGCTTGGTTCAAGGTTGCCAACGCCATCGGTGCGAACACGGCGCAAGCGGCGATCAGGGCGTAAAACTTGGTCACGGTCATATCTCTCTGAAGTTCGGTTTTCGGATCAGGCAACGATTTGCGCGGCTTGGGAGAGCGTCGCGAACGCGAGCGGCGCCAGCAGGACAGCCGAGAGAACGATGCTGTAAAACTTGGCGGCCATTGGTCTCGCTCCTGAGTTCGAAGCGCCTCGCTTCGATGAGGAGAAGGTAACCTCTGGCTTACCCACTTGCCGTGACGTTGGTCACACGCTAGAGACCGCGCTTGAGGCCACGTCCTCACTCGCATTGCGCGGGTTTGAAGTCCGGGACGGCCCGGCGTCTTCCTTGGGAGGCCGCCGTCATGGCGTGGTTTGCACTCTTTATCGCTGGTCTGTTGGAAGTCGTTTGGGCTTTCTCGATGAAGCAATCGGAAGGCTTCACGCGGCCCTTGGCGTCGACGGTCACGCTCGTCGCCATGCTGGCGAGCTTTGGCTTGCTAGCCTGGTCGATGCGGACGCTGCCGCTGGGTACGGCCTACACAATCTGGACCGGCATTGGCGCGGTAGGCGCGTTTATCGTCGGCGCCATGTTGCTGGGGGAGCCGGTGACGCCGCTACGGGTCGGCGCGGCGGCGCTGATCGTGTCGGGGATCGTGCTGATAAAGCTCTCTTCCCCGGCCTGACATTCGCCGTACCGGGCGCCCCTCTCGGCGCAAAGCCCTTGCCGGGACACCCCTTTGCCGGAACAAGAGCGCTTCAAATCTGGGGTACTCGATGAATTTTCGTCCGCTTGTCGTCGCCGCGCTGTTTGTCGCGGCAGCACTCACGCCTGCTTCGGCACAGCAAACCACCCGCGCTTGGTTCGAGAACGCGCCCACGCCGGTGCGCTACGACATATCGGTCACCCCCGATATCGAAGCCGGGACGTTCACGGGCGAGACGACCATCGTCATTCAAAGCGACGAACGTCTGCGCAGCATCGCGATGAATGCGCTCGATATCGAGGTCACGCGCGCGATCATCGATAATCAAACCGTTCAGTTCACGGTCGATAACGAAGCCCAGACGCTGACGCTCACCCCGCGTCGCGCTCTCTCGGCTGGCCGCCACACGATCCGGCTCAGCTACAATGGCCGCATCTTCGACGATGCGTACGGCCTCTTCCGCGTCGAGTACGATCAGGACGGTCAGACCCGCCGCGCGCTCGCAACGCAATTCCAAGTCGGCGACGCGCGCCGCTTCTCGCCGATGTGGGACCAGCCGAACATGCGTTCGGTGTTCTCGATCGCGGTGACCGCGCCGAGCGATCTGATGGCGATCGGCAACATGCCGGTCGAGAGCGCCACTCGTCTCGAAAACGGGCTGACGCGCACGCGCTTCCAGGACACGCCCTCGATGGCGAGCTATCTCCTCTTCCTGGGCGTCGGCGATTTCGAGCGCGTGACGGCTGATGTCGATGGCGTTGAACTCGGTGTTGTCGTGCGGCGCGGACAGACCGCACGCGCGCAGTACGCGTTGCAAGCCGGCATCGAGTCGCTGCGCTATTTCGAGGAATATTTCGGCATCGAATATCCGCTGCCGAAGCTCGACATGGTCGGCGTGCCCGGCGCCGGCGGCTTCGCGGCGATGGAGAATTGGGGCGCCATTCTCTATTTCGACCAATACATCCTCGTCGATGACGACCGCACCAGCGAAGCCGAGCGCCGCTTTGTATTCGAAGTCGTGGCTCACGAAATTGCCCACCAATGGTTCGGCAACCTCGTCACCATGCGCTGGTGGGATGATCTGTGGCTCAACGAAGGCTTTGCCTCGTGGGCGGCGGCAAAGGCGGCCGAAGCGCTGCATCCAGAATGGCAGCCTTGGCTCTCGCAACGCGCCGGCGGCACGGAAGGCGCGATGGGCCTCGACGCGCGCATGGGCACGCACCCTGTCGTGCAGACGGTCAACACGATCGACGACGCGAACGCGGCGTTCGATGCGATCTCCTATGAAAAAGGCCTCTCCGTCATCCGCATGCTCGAGGCCTATATCGGCGAGGAAGACTTCCGTCAGGGCGTGCGCGATTATCTGAACGCGCGCCGTTTCGGAAACTCAGTCACCGAAGATCTCTGGACCGCAATTCAAGCAGCGTCTGGCCAGCCCGTGCTCGACATCGCGCACAGCTTCACACTGCAGCCGGGCTTCCCGATGCTTGAGGCGGAAGCTGTTTGCCCCGCAGCCGACGGCACGATCCGCGTCACCCAAAGCCGCTACGCGCTCGATGATGCATCGGCGACAGGCGAACGTTGGAGCATTCCAGTGGTCGCCGCCACGATAGCAGGCGCCACACAGCGCAGCGTGCTGGCCGCCAATGAGAGCGGCACGGTGCTATTGCCCGGCGCATGCAACGGCTATTTGCTGAATGCTGGCCAAACCGGCTTCTTCCGCGTGCATTACGCGCCCGCGGATTTCCAACGCCTCGTGCGCGACTTCGCGCAGCTTGAAGACGCCGACCAGCTTGGTCTCATGCTTGATTATTGGTCGTTCGGGCGAGGCGATGTGGGCCCGCTCACCGACTATCTCGAACTCGTCAATGTGATGCCGGCCGACGCCAATCCGGTGATCGTGCTCGACGCGGCGCAATCGCTTGGCGCAATCGGCGGCTTCGCGCGTGGCCGCGCCGGGGAAGCGGCTGTGCGCGCTTACGGGCTGCACGTGCTGCAACCTTATCTCGCGCGTTGGGGCTGGACGCCGCGCGATGATGAACATCCGAACGTGCGCTTGGCGCGTCCGGAGCTGATCGCAGCCTTGGGCTCACTGGGCGACGAAACTGTGCTCGCTGAGGCGCGCCGTCGCGTCGCCGCAGCGGACGCAGGCGATACCACTGCGCTCCACGGCACGGTGCGCACCGCAGCGCTTCGCCTGATCGCCTCGCGCGCGACGACGGCTGAATACGACGCAATGCTCGCGCGCGCGCGCAGCACGTCTGATTTCGTCGAGCAGCGGCGCTTTTGGCTCTTGCTCGCATCGGCGGGTGACGAAGCCCTGGCGCGCCGCACGTTGGCGATGACGCTCGGCGAAGACATTCCGCGTCAGATTCGGACGCAGGTCATTCAAACGGTTGCTGGTTCGCATCCGCGTCTGGCCTGGGATTTCCTCGTCGCCAATCGCGCGGCTATCGAAAGCTTGCTCGATCCACTGCAGCGGCTGGATTACGCATCGTCGATTGCCGGTCAGAGCTCCGATCCAGCGATCGCCGATGCGCTGATCGAGTACGGCAGCAACACGCCAAGCGCGCGCGACACCATCGAGTCGACGGCGTCCAGCATCCGCATCCGCACCGCGTTGGCGGAGCGCACGATGCCGGCCGTCGAAGCCTGGGCCGCAGCGCACGCGCCGCGTGCGCCAGCGCGCCGCCGGCGCTAGCGCTTCTGGAGGAAGGCGGCGAAGGCCGCAGCCGCTTCGGGTGACCGGAGCCGCTCGGCAAAAATCTCGCCTTCCTCCTGCATGCGTCCCATCAGCTTTTGCGTGTCGCGCATCAGCTTCTTGGTGAGGCGCATGGATTGCGGCGGTTTGGACGCGAGCGTCTGCGCCGCAGCGCGGGCACGGGCTTCGACCTCAGCAGCGGGAAGTGCTGCGTTCGCTAACCCCCACTCCGCCGCTTGCTTGCCAGACAGCGGCTCGCCCAAGCCGAAGAGCGCAAACGCGCGCGTATAGCCGACGCGTTCGACGACGGTGAGGCTCGAAGCGTTCTCCGGCACGACGCCGAGATCGATAAACGGCATCGTCAGCCGTGCGTGATCGGCCACGTAAACGAGATCGCATTGAAAGAGCATCGTCGTGCCGACGCCGACAGCGTGGCCCTGCACGGCGGCGACGATGGGCTTTTCGGCTTTGATCACCTCTTCGAGGAAGCGCCCAACATGGCGCGGGCCATCGAAGGCGCCCATGCTCTGGGCGGCGAAATCCTTGATGTCGTTGCCGGCTGAGAAGTAGTCGCCGTTGGAGGTGAAGAGGATGGCGCGGACCGCGTCATCGGTTTGCGCCGACGCCACCGCATCAGCCATCGCGCCATACATGGCGTTGGTGACGGCGTTTTTCTTTTCGGGCCGGTTGAAGCGGATTTCGAGGACTGCGCCTTCGCGGCTGACGATGATGTGGTCTTCGCTCATGAGCGATCCTCCTTCAGTTCGATCATATGATTGAGCCAACGGGCGACAATCGCCTGTTCGTCGGCTGCGAAGCCGCGTGTGGCGGCGGTGTTCATCTGTTGAGCGCGTTCGGCGGCGCGGGCGCGCAAGCTGCGGCCGCGCGTGGTGAGTGTGAGCAGAACGGCGCGGCGATCGTTCGGGTCGGTTTGGCGCTCGATGAGACTCGCGGCTTCGAGCCGCTGCACGAGCACGGAGGCAGCACTTTGCGCCAGCCCCAATCCCTCGCTGATCGCATTGACGCTGGCGCCGCCCTCGGCCGGGATCAAGAAGAGCGCGCCGGCTTGTGCGGCAGTGAGGCCGGTATCGGCCAAGCCATCATCCGCAATCGCCTGCGCCGCGCGGGCGGCGCGGGAGAGCAAATGCAGGAAACGGGGCTTAGCGGCCATGCATCC
>LNFM01008167.1_pt1 | contig 15928 bp, 13 predicted proteins | sample 596031 | NCBI WGS metagenome assembly LNFM01 (sample SAMN04254537, study PRJNA301005) | activated carbon metagenome | isolation source: dual media filters at the Ann Arbor, Michigan drinking water treatment plant | place: USA: Ann Arbor | reverse complement strand
ATTTCGCCACGCTGCTGGACGCCCAGCGGCAGATCCGCAAGGCCCGGCAAGACCTGCTCAAGGCCCAGGTCGACGCGCAGCTGCGCCTGGCCGAAATCGAACGCATCCTGGGAGAAACGTTGTGAAGAACGCAAGCATCATCGTGGGCGCGCTGCTGCTGGGCGCCGTGGGCGCCGGCAGCTACTGGCTGGGCAGCCGCTCGGGCGCGCAGCCCGAGTCCGCGGCAAGTTCGGCCGCGGCCGCCGCCTCGGCACCCCAGGCGCGCAAGCTGCTGTACTACCGCAACCCGATGGGGCTGCCTGACACCTCGCCCACGCCCAAGAAAGACCAGATGGGCATGGATTACATCGCCGTCTACGAGGGCGAGGACGAGCCCGCAGCCGACAGCGCCAAGGGCGGAGCCGGCACGCTGCGCATCAGCACCGACAAGGTCCAGAAGCTGGGCGTGCGCACCGAGGCCGCGGCGCTGCGGGCGCTGGGCCGCACGGTGCGCGCCTCGGGCCGGGTCGAGCCCGACGAGCGCCGCGTCTACGCCATCACGCCCAAGTTCGAGGGCTATGTCGAGCGCCTGCACGTCAACGCCACCGGCCAGCCGGTGAGCAAGGGCGAGCCGCTGTTCGAGGTCTACAGCCCCGAGCTGGTGTCGGCGCAGCGCGAATACGCCATCGCCGCGCAGGGCATGCGCGCGATGCGCAATGCCGGCGCCGAGGCCCAGGCCGGCATGCGCCAGCTGGCCGAATCCAGCCTGGCGCGGCTGCGCAATTGGGACATGGCGCCCGAGCAGATCGAAGCGCTGGTGAAGACCGGCGAGGTGCGGCGCAGCATCACCTTCAGCAGCCCGGTGTCGGGCATCGTCACCGAGAAGAAGGCGCTGCAGGGCATGCGCTTCATGGCCGGCGAATCGCTGTACCAGGTGACCGATCTGTCCACGGTGTGGATCATGGCCGACGTCTTCGAGCAGGACTTGGGCCTGGTGAAGATGGGCGCCAAGGCCAGCGTCAAGATCAACGCCTACCCCGGCGAGGCCTTCGTCGGCACCATCACCTACCTGTACCCCACGCTGCGCGCCGAGACGCGCACGGTGCCGGTGCGCATCCAGCTGGACAACCCGCAGCGCCGGCTCAAGCCGGCCATGTTTGCCCAGGTCGAGCTGCAGGTGGGCGCCAATCAACCGGTGCTGACCATCCCCGAATCGGCGGTCATCGACAGCGGCACGCGCCGCATCGTGCTGGTGGAACTGGGCGAGGGCCGCTTCGAGCCGCGCGAGGTCAAGCTGGGCGAGCGCAGCGACCATTACGACGAGGTGCTGGCCGGCGTGCGCGAGGGCGAGCGCGTGGTGGTGTCAGCCAACTTCCTGCTCGACGCCGAAAGCAATCTGAAGGCGGCCATCGGCGGCATGGGTGCGCCGGCCGCGGCGGCGGCAGATGCGAAGACCAAGTCCGGCGGTGCGGTGGGCCACCGCGCGCAGGGCACGCTGGAGGGCGTGAACCTGCAGGCCGGCACGGTGCGCCTGCACCACGGCGCGGTCGAATCGTTGCAGTGGCCGGCCATGACCATGGACTTCAAGCTGGCGAACGGGGGGCTGGTGCGCGACCTCAAGCCGGGTGCGGCCGTGTCCTTCGACTTCGTCGAGCGCGCGTCGGGCGAGTGGGTGATCACCGCCATCACCCCGGTCGGCGGCGTGCCGACAGCCGCGCCGGTGCCAGCCACCCAGCCCGGGTCGCCGCCCGCGGCGCAGGACCACAAGGACCACGCGCCGCCCAAGCCCGCGCCGGACCCCAAGGCCCACGCGGGCCACTGAGCGGGGAACGACATGCTTGCAAAAGTCATTCAGTGGTCTGGCCGCAACCCCTTCCTGGTCCTGCTGGCAACCCTGTTCATCGTCATCGGCGGCGTCGTCGCCGTCATGAAAACCCCGCTGGACGCCCTGCCTGACCTGTCGGACGTGCAGGTCATCGTCTACACCGAATACCCGGGCCAGGCGCCGCAGGTGGTGGAAGACCAGGTGTCCTACCCCCTCACCACGGCGATGCTGGCCGTGCCCAGAAGCAAGGTCGTGCGCGGCTTCTCGTTCTTCGGTGCGTCCTTCGTCTACGTCATCTTCGAGGACGGCACCGACATCTACTGGGCGCGCAGTCGCGTGCTCGAGTACCTGAACTTCGCCGCCAGCCGCCTGCCCAAGGGCGTGTCGCCGTCGCTGGGCCCTGACGCCACCGGCGTGGGCTGGGTCTACCAGTACGCCGTGCTGGCCAAGAACAAGACGCTGGCCGAGTTGCGCACCATCCAGGACTGGTACATCCGCTACCAGCTCACCAAGGCCCAGGGCGTGGCCGAGGTGGCGTCGATCGGTGGCTTCGTGCAGACCTACCAGGTCACGGTCGACCCGCTCAAGCTGCGCAGCTTCGGCATCCCGCTGATGAAGGTCTCGCAGGTGATCCGCGACTCCAACCGCGACGTCGGCGGCCGCGTGGTCGAGATGGCCGAGACCGAGTACATGGTGCGCGGCATGGGCTACCTGCGTGGCAAGGGCGACATCGAGACGCTGGTGGTGAAGAGCGAGGGCGGCACCTCGGTGCTGATCCGCGACATCGCCCGCGTCGAGCTGGCGCCCGACGAAAGGCGGGGCCTGTCCGAACTGAATGGCGAAGGAGAAGTCGTCTCCGGCATCGCGATGTCGCGCTTCGGGCAGAACGCGCTGGAAGTCATCCACAACCTCAAGGCCAAGGTCAGCGAGATCTCGGCCGGTCTGCCCGAAGGCGTGTCGATCCAGGCCGTCTACGACCGCTCGGACCTCATCCACCGCGCCGTCAAGAACCTCACCTACACCCTGATCGAGGAAAGCATCATCGTCGCGGTGGTGTGCGTCGTCTTCCTGATGCACGTGCGTTCGGCGCTGGTGGCGATCTTGATGCTGCCGGTGGGCGTGCTGATCTCCATCATCGCCATGCGCCTGCTGGGCATGAACTCCAACCTGATGAGCCTGGGCGGCATCGCCATCGCCATCGGCGCCATGGTGGACGCAGCCATCGTGATGATCGAGAACGCGCACAAGCATCTGGAACGGCTGGACCGCCTGAAGCCTGTCCACACGCTCAAGGACCGCAGCGCCGCGATGGTCGAGGCCTGTCAGGAAGTAGGACCTGCGCTGTTCTTCTCGCTGCTGATCATCACGGTGTCGTTCCTGCCCGTGTTCACGCTCGAATCGCAGGAGGGGCGCCTGTTCGCGCCGCTGGCCTATACCAAGACCTTTGCGATGGCCGGCTCTGCGCTGCTGTCGGTGACGCTGGTTCCGGTGCTGATGATGCTGTTCATCCGCGGCCGGATCATGCCCGAGGCCAAGAACCCGGTGAACCGCTTCCTGATCTGGGTCTACCGTCCGATCATCGAGGCCGTCATGCGCTGGAAGAAGCTGACCATCGCGCTGGCGCTGATCGCCATGGGCCTGTCCTACTACCCGGCCTCGCGCCTGGGCAGCGAGTTCATGCCCACGCTCAACGAAGGCACGCTGCTGTACATGCCGGCCTCGCTGCCGGGCATGTCCATCACCAAGGCCGCCGAGGTGCTGCAGACACAGGACCGGATCATCAAGAGCTTCCCGGAAGTGAGTTCGGTCTACGGCAAGGCCGGCCGCGCCAACACCGCCACCGACCCGGCGCCGGTGGAGATGTTCGAGACGATCATCAACCTCAAGCCGCAGGAAGACTGGCGGCCGGGCATGACCACGGACAAGCTGATCGCCGAGCTGGACAAGGCGCTGCAGTTCCCCGGCATCAGCAACGCCTGGACGATGCCGATCAAGGCGCGCATCGACATGCTGTCCACCGGCATCCGCACGCCCATCGGCATCAAGGTCTTCGGCAAGGACCTGGGCGAGATGGAGAAGCTCGCCAAGGAAATCGAGGCCGTGGTCAAGACGGTGCCCGGGACGACTTCGGCGTTTGCCGAGCGCCTGACGGGCGGCAGCTACCTCAACATCGAGCCTGACCGCGAGCAACTGGCGCGCTACGGGCTGTCGGTGGGGGAACTGCTGGAGGTCATCGGCACGGCGCTGGGCGGCGAGATGGTCACCACCACCGTCGAAGGGCGCGAGCGCTTCGGCGTGACGGTGCGCTACCCGCGCGAGTTGCGCACCAGCCCCGAACAGATCGAACGCGAAGTGCTGGTGCCCATCATGGGTGGCGGCATGGTGCCGCTGGGGCAGGTGGCGCGCGTGGTGGTGGCGCGCGGCACGCCGGGCATACGCACCGAGAACGCGCTGCTCTCGGCCTACATCTTCGTCGACATCCGCGACCGCGACATCGGCTCCTATGTGGCCGACGCGCGCAAGGCGGTGGCCGACAAGGTCAATTTCCCGGCGGGCTACTACGTCACCTGGAGCGGACAGTTCGAGTACATGGAGCGCGCGGTCGAGAAGATGAAGATCGTCATCCCGGTGACGCTGCTGACCATCTTCCTGCTGCTGTACCTGAACTTCCGCCGCATGACCGAGACGCTCATCGTCATGCTCTCGGTGCCCTTCGCGCTGGTGGGCGGCGTGTGGCTGATGTGGTTGCTGGGCTACAACCTGTCGGTGGCCGTCGCGGTGGGCTTCATCGCGCTGGCCGGCGTGGCCGCCGAGACCGGCGTGGTGATGCTCATCTACCTGGACCACGCCTGGAAGGAGGCCCAGGAGCGCTGCCGCCTGGAAGGTCGCGAGCCCGGCCCGTCCGACTTGTACGGGGCGGTGATGGAAGGTGCCGTGGAGCGCGTGCGCCCGAAGATGATGACGGTGGTGGCCATCATGGCCGGCCTGCTGCCCATCATGTGGGGCACCGGCACCGGCAGCGAGGTCATGAGCCGCATCGCCGCACCCATGGTCGGCGGAATGATTTCCTCCACCGTGCTCACGCTTGGCGTGATCCCCGCGCTGTATGCCCTGGTCAAACAGTGGCAGCTGCAACGCGATCTGCGCAGTGCATCCACGCCCTCGGTGGAGGCTGCGCAATCCACGGCCGCGACCTCATGAGGTCGGCAGGTCACCTTTGGTCCTTCTTAAACTGGAGAAGTGCGATGAGCACGAAGTTCAAATCATCATGGCGAGTTGCCGGCTCACTGCTGGTCATCGTCGCGCTGACGGGCTGCGCAGGCCTGGCCACGTCACCGCCTGCGGCGATTCAGCAGCAGATCGAGGCTGCGCGCACGCCTGCCGACCACGCGGCGCTGGCGACCTACTACGACAAGGAGGCCGCCGCTGCCCGCAACAAGGCCGAGGAGCACCGCAAGATGGGCAAGGGCTACGCTGCGTGGCCGGCAGGCGGCCGTGGCGGCGGCAGCTGGACCGTCCACTGCAATTCTGCGGCGGCCAGCTACGAGGACATCGCGCGACGCTTCGACAGCATGGCTGCCGAGCATCGGCAATTGGCCAAGTAGAGGCTGGAACATCGACCGACAGGTGTGGGTGACTGCACCGGGATTGAACCCACCGGCGCTGCCAACGAGCGCAGCGCCGTCCTATGACTTGAAGGCTTCATCATCATGAATCGACGCCACTTCCTGAAGAGTGCATCTGCGCTGTCGGCCCTGGCCGCCGTGCCCGTGCTCGCCGCACCCAAGCTCCCTGAGCTGGAGGTGTTCAAGAGCCCGTTCTGCGGCTGCTGCGGCAGCTGGATCGAATACATGAAGGCGGCCGGATTCCCGGTCAAGGTGACGGCGGTGACGGACACCACGCTGACGCGAAAGCGCCTGGGACTGCCGGATCGCTACGCCAGCTGCCATACGTCGACCATTGCCGGCTACGTGCTGGAAGGCCACGTGCCGGCAGCGGAAGTGAAGCGCCTGCTGGCCATGAAGCCCAAGGCACTCGGGCTGGCGGTGCCCGGCATGCCGCAGTCCTCGCCAGGCATGGACGCGCCGGGCAACAAGGACCCGTATCAGGTCGTGCTCGTCAACCGCGACGGGCAGTCGAGCGTCTTTGCCACGTATCCGAAGTAGCCTGCAGGGGCTTCGACGTCCCGCGATGGATTGCACGCCACCGTGGGGCGGCGACACCTGCGCACGGCAGGACCGAGAAACGGACACTGGTGGAACTATGGCCTCCAGCGCGCCCCGACTCGGCGGCCAACGGGAGGGAAAGCGCTGCGGATGACGAGGCTTCACGAACGAAGAAGCGCGCCGTGTGAAGCGGTGTGTGCCTGAGGCCGATCTGGCGATGATCGGTAGGCGCCGAGTCGAGTGCCAGACCTGGACGGGGAAGAGTGACTGCCCACGCGACGGCACTCGGCTGCGAGGTTGCGGCACTGTTGCCCGCCGCCTGTCCATGCGCGAAATCCGGGGCTGCGCGGCCACTGACTGAGCACCCAGCTGCGCACATTCGCCGCGCGGCCCGGGCGCGACGCATAGCTGCTGGTCCGGAGATGACGAAACTGTAATGGGTGCGTCAGGCATTCGTCGGCCGCCGGTCCGCATAGTGCCGCTGATGCGAAGTCGCATCGTGCCGATCGAATCAGCGGCGGCGCGCAACCTTGCCTCGAAAGGATCGACCATGAAGACATCGATTGCCGTCCTGACTCTCGCGCTTGCCACCGCGGCGGCGGGCCCCGCGTTCGCCAGCGACGCACTGGCGAAGACCCCCCACCAATCGCTGAACCTGAAGGACGGCTCGACGCTGTACATCTTCGAGGACGGCAAGATGGCCAGGGAGGACCGTTACGGTCGCGCCGCCTACCTGATGAAGGGCGAAGTGCTCGAGCTGGCGGACGGGCGCAAGGTCACCGCCGTCGGGAACGAGATTGTCAGATTGCACTTCCTCCTAAACGACGGGCACGGCAGCTGAACGGACGCGCACGCCAAACTGGACGCAAGGGAATCCACCGATGATTTCGACCCAACTCCGTCTGTCAGGCGTTCTGCCGGCACTGGTGCTTGCCACTTCCGCGGCCATTGCCGGAGGCACCCACGGCGACCACTCGATCGGCCAACCGGGAGAGGCCGGAACTGCCACGCGGACCGTCAACGTCGACATGACGGACAGCATGCGCTTCACGCCCGCCGAGATTTCCGTGCAACCTGGCGAGACGGTGCGCTTCGTGGTCCGCAATGTCGGGTTGGTCAAGCACGAGATGGTGCTGGGCACGGCCGCAGATATCAAGGAGCACTACGCGATGATGATGAAGATGCCGGACATGGCGCACACAGGCGAAAACCAAGTCAGCGTGGCGCCTGGCAAGATTGGGGAGATCGTTTGGCGATTCACCAACGACGGCATCATCGACTTCGCCTGCCTGCAGCCAGGCCACTACGGCGCGGGGATGAAGGGGGCCATTCGGGTCGGGCAAAGGGCCCCCCGCACTGCAGCTGACGGCCCCACGGTGCACAAGCACTGACGGGCATGGTACGGGAGCAGCAGCGTAACCACGCTGACGCCCCGTGCGACAGCTTGGTCACGACGAGTCAACCAGGCTTGCCCCTTGTGCTGCGCTCAAGTCATTTGTGCCTTTGATCGTTGCAGATCAAGACCGCTTTGACAGGATCGACCGGCCCCACATTGCGCCAGCGTTCGCTCAGCTCGGCTTCAACGGGCTCACCACTGCGCTCTCCATGCCGGCAGGTCATGCGCCAATGCTTGTGCAGCACGCGGTGGCAATATGCGAAGGTGAGTTTGCGGGGGTCGAGCCCCACCGCTTTGGCGAGCAGCACGCAGCTGCACTGATCGCCGTGTTCAATGTGGTCCATGCAATTGGACTGGTTGATCATCGCAAACCTTCGTCTGCCGTTTCTCAAACCCGCCGATGCACACCAGCGGATAGGCCTGCATCGCGCTTTCAGGGCTCATCCGCCCGGGCCAGATGGGTCCGAGCGACTGCACTGCGTACCTGGGTCGTACCGGCAGATCAAGCTGCAACTGGCGGCGGCACATGTCGCGAGCGATGACCTGCCGCATTGCAGGCAATCCGAGCGCGTGCGCCGCATGGTGCTGAAGGAAGTTGCGGCCGGACTTGCCACCACACTCAGCGCTGTGAGTCACCGCCGCGCCGGCCTCGTGCAGGGTCGCCAAAATCTTGCTTCAATGATGATCATGGCGTCCCGTACAGGGAGACGGACCACCCGACGGTGAGGCCGGTGCCGCGTGGAGCGGGCCCGGCCGCTTCGGGCGCGGCTGCCGATTCAGCTGGCCGGGTGCATGCTGGGATGTTCATCCTTGCACAGACCGCCGGTCTCGGCGTTGGCCATGTAGTTGCCGGTCCGCAGGGCTGATTCCCGCTCGGCCATGACCTGCTCGCGGGTGATGGAGGACCGCACCTGCTTGGCCGGATAGCGGCTCGGGTACAGCTCGTTGAGCTTCAGGCTGCGCTCTCCGGGCGCGATGTCGCCGGTGCGCACGGCTTCCACGAGTTCGGCCTTCACCTGCTCGCGGGTGATGGCCGACTGCACCTGCCGGGCCGGATAGCGGCCCGGGTTCAGTTCGTTGCGCTTGAGGCTGCGCTGGCCGGTCTCGACATCACCGCTGAGCACGGCCGCGGCAAATTCCGCCTGAACCTGCTCGCGCGTCAGCTGGGCGAAGGCGGGGCTGCTGGCTATCAGGGCGGAAGCGATGATCACGGCGGTCGCTGCAAACGGGGTCTTCACGATGATTCCTTTCAGGGTTGCTTGATCACTTCCGGGTGGTGGGTCTCATGCTCCTGCCTGCCCGGCTCGAATCGCCTTGTCGCGATCTGACTTAACTATAGAAATCGCTGCCCTACGGGAACATGGCCCCAAGATTACGGAACTGTCAGGAACCTGCGGCTTCAGCGGTGACGGGCTCGCAGAGAGCGCCGGCGGCGGGCCGGTGCGGATGAGCTCGCCGATCACACAGCGCGCGGGAGCGTCATCGTGACGCGCGTGGCTCGGGCATCCGAACCTGCCGTTATCGAGCCGCCATGCGCCCCACGACGACCGACCGGGAGATGGCCAGGCCGAGACCAAGATCAACGCTGTCGCGCGGCCACCGACGGAAGTCGATTCCGGATGAATGGAATTGCACAGAATGGAGCCAAAATGGGAGTGCCGCCGCATGAGAGCGCCGCTGAGGTCGCGAGGCTGGACGCCCCGGGGATCAATGCCGCGTTCTCGCCCGGGTGTGTCGAGGCGCGAGGCGCTCCGACGGCGCCCTCCCACAGTCCCCGCCGTGCAACTCCGCCGCGCCGACCTCGTGGAGGGTCGCCATAATCCTGCTTCGGTGATGCCCGTGGTGTCCCGTACAGGGAGACAGACCATCCGACCGTGAGGCCGGTGCCGCGTGGAGCGGGACCGGCCATTTCGGGCGCGGATGCCGATTCAACTGGCCGGGTGCATGCTGGGATGTTCATCCTTGCACAGACCGCCGGTCTCGGCGTTGGCCATGTAGTTGCCGGTCCGCAGGGCTTCTTCCCGCTCGGCCATGACCTGCTCGCGGGTGATGGAAGACCGCACCTGCTTGGCCGGATAGCGGTTCGGGTACAGCTCGTTGAGCTTCAGGCTGCGCTCTCCGGGGGCGATGTCGCCGGTGCGCACGGCTTCCGCGAGTTCGGCCTTGACCTGCTCGCGGGTGATGGTGGACTTCACCTGCTTGGCCGGATAGCGGTTCGGGTACAACTCGTTGAGCCTCGCGCTGCGCTCTCCGGGCGCGATGTCGCCGGTGCGCACGGCCTCCAAGAACTCGGCCTTCACCTGCTCGCGCGTCAGCTGGGCGAAGGCAGGGCTGCTGGCCATCAGGGCGGAAGCGATGATCACGGCGGTCGCTGCAAACGGGGTCTTCATGATGATTCCTTTCAGGGTTGCTTGATCTTTTCCGGGCGGTGGGTTTCATGCTCCTGCCTGCCCGGTTCGAATCGCCTTGTCGCGATCTGAGTTAACTATAGGAATCGCAGCCCTACGGGAGCATGGCCCCTACATTACAGAACTGTCAGGAACCTGCGGTTGCGCTGATGGCAGGCTCGCAGAGAGCGCCGGCGGCAGGCCGGCGCGGGGGCACTCGCCGATCACGCAGACCGGGGGAGCGTCATCGTGAAGCGCGTGACGCCGGCGTCCGACGCTGCGGCTATCGAGCCACCATGCGCCACGACGATCGACCGGGTGATGGCCAGGCCGAGGCCGGTGCCATCGCTGTCGCGATGCCGCGAGGGGTCGACACGAAAGAAGCGCTCGAACACGCGCTCCAGGTACTGGGGTGGAATCGTGTCGCCGGTGTTCTCGACACAGATCGAGACCCGAACATGCAGGTCCTGGATGATGACTCGCACCGTGGTGTTGGCGGCCGAATGCCGGATGGCGTTGGAAAGCAGGTTGGCCAATGCGCGGCGCAGCAGGCTCTTGTCCGCACTCACCTCGCATGCACCTTCCAGCACAAGGCCGAGTCGCTTGTCTTCGGCCACGGCGCCGAAATAGTCGAACAGGCCGCGAATCTCGGCATCCAGTTCGAAGACCTGACGCTTCGGTGGCACCAGACCATTGCCAGCCTTGGCCAGCAGCAGCATGTCCGAGATCATCCGGGCCATGTACTCGAACTCCTCGGCGTTGGATTCGAGAATGCCGCGGTACTCCTCGGCGGTCCGCGAGCGCGACAAGGCGACCTGCGTCTGTGTCAGCAGGTTGCTCACCGGAGTCCGCAGTTCGTGCGCAATCTCGGAGGAAAAGTCGGCCAGTCGATGAAACGCCTCCTCCAGTCGCGCCAGCATTGCGTTCAGCGATTGAGCGAGCTCGGCCAGTTCGACCGGCACGGATTCCACCTCCAGGCGGCGGCTCAGCTGTTCGGATGTGACCACCTGCGTTTGTTCTCGCATGCTGCGCAGCGGCGCCAGTCCGCGCTTGGCCGCGACCCATCCCAGCAGGCCGGTCGCTGCCGCGGCGCAGACGACGAAGATCCACAACGTCTGCAGGAAGGAGCGCATGAACTCATGGTGGTGCGCGACGCCGATGGCCACCGCCACAATCACCAACTCGCGCTTGCCGGTGCCGGATGGCGGGCCGAGCGGCACTTCGGCCGCGATGCCGCGGTACGGCGCCTGGCCCACTGTCCACTGCGCCGGCACGCCCGGACTGTGCAGGGCAGCGCTGACCACCAGGTCGAGGGGGAACCCGGCATTCGGTGTGGCCAGTATCGGCTTGCGGTCCTGGCCAAGTACCAGCACCTCGGGGCCATGCTGACCGACCATCGCGTCGTCCAGCACGTGCGTGATGTGTTCCGGCTTGCCCGGCAGTTCCACCTTCTCGAGGCTGTGTCGGGCCAGTTCCATCTGGCGCTTCAGGATGTCCAGGTCCTGCTGCTCGAAGTGCTTCTCCACCGAGCCGGCAATCACGAATCCCAGTGCGAGCAGCACCGCGGACGACGCAACGACGAACAGCAGGGTCAGGCGCCGCGTGAGCGACGTACGTCCCTTGGTGATCAATCGGGGTACTCCAGGACGTAGCCCATGCCTCGCACGGTGCGGATGAGCTTGGGTTCGAAGTCCTCGTCCACCTTGACGCGCAGGCGTCGCATCGCGACTTCGATCACGTTGGTGTCACTGTCGAAGTTCATGTCCCACAGCTGCGAGGCGATGAGCGACCGTGGCAACACTTCACCCTTGTGGCGCATCATCAACTCGAGCAGCAGGAACTCTTTGGCGGTCAGGTCGACGCGCTTGCCGCCGCGGGTGACGCGCCGCCGCAGCAGATCCAGTTCGAGATCCGCCACGCGCAGCAGCTCGGGCGCGCTGGCCTTGTTGCCGCGACGCAGCAGCGTGCGCACGCGCGCCAGCAACTCCGAGAACGCAAAGGGCTTGACCAGGTAGTCGTCGGCGCCAAGTTCCAGCCCCTTGACGCGGTCTTCCACGCCGTCTCTGGCGCTGAGGAACAGCACCGGGGTGTCCCGGCCCGCCTTGCGCAACCCTTGCAGAATGGCCCAGCCGTCGAGTCCGGGAAGCATCACGTCAAGGATGGCCAGATCGTAGTCCCCGGTAGTGCCATGGTGCAGTCCGTCCCTGCCATCACGCACCAGGTCGACGACGAAGCCTGCCTCTGCCAGACCCTGCTTCAGATAGTCGCCGGTCTTCGGTTCGTCCTCGACGATAAGAATCTTCATCGTTCACTTCCTGTGGGCATTGGTCGACGGCTGTTGGCCAGGCAACGTGGGCGGCCGCCGCCCCTGCCAGCGGCCCGGTGCCTCAATCCTTCAACAGCTTCGCGTGTCGCAAGCGCAGCGCGTTGCTGAATCACCGAGGCAGAGCTTAGGCTCATCGCCAGCGCCGCAATCATCGGTGATGGCAACCATCCCGTGAACGGAAACAGCACGCCAGCGGCCAGGGGCACGCCCAGCGCGTTGTACACGACAGCGGAGGCCAGGTTCTGCTTCATGTTGGACTACGTTGCCACCGTTTACTGGCGGTGGCAAGGCCGCGCAGGTCGCCCTCGAAGGCGGTTCGTTGAGGGGCGCCAGTTGGCCAGAACTCAGTGCCGGCCGTGTACCTGGCGGCGGCGTAACGCGCCAATGCCAGCAATCAGCATGCCAACCACGCCGCCCACGATCATGGCCTCACCCAGGACGTGGTGCCAGCCACCCATGGGCGTCAACAGCAGCATCGAGCCCCCTATCACGAGCGCCGCGAAGGCGATGGCGCTGGCGAGGCGTGTGACGTTGCGGCTGAGGCGGGCGCCCAGCGCTTCCAGACCGGGCAGGCGTCCCAGGTCACCCTCGGCGATCCGGTGCAGGACACGTCGCGTGTCGCCGGGTGCGTCAGCGAAGAGACGTTCCATGTCGCGTGCCCATTGCTGAGTCTTGGTCTTGATGCGCTCCGGCGCGAAGTGCAATGCCGTGAGGCGCGCGATCTCGTCGCGAAACGACTGCATGTAGTCGTGATCGGGCGCGAGCTGGCCGACCATCGCCTCCAGGATGACGAAGGCGCGCGTGAGCAGGACAAACTCAGCCGGGTTGTGAACGCCGTTGCGGCTGCCGGCGCTCATCAGTGAGTCGAAGGCGTCACCGATCGACACGTCGGCGAGGTTGCTGCGGCGAATCTCGTACAGCGCCACTTTCATGTCCGCCAGCAGGCCGGCGCGATTGACCTCGTCGCCCGCCGCCGCCATTTCGAGATAGGCCTCGGTGGCGGCCCTTGCATCGCCCTTGACCACGTCCTCCAGCAGCAGCATCAGCGACTCCCGCATCCGTTCGTCGAGCTCACCGGTGTTGCCGAAGTCCAGCAGCGACAGGCGGCCGTCCGGGAGTACGAACACGTTGCCAGGATGCGGGTCGGCGTGGAAGATGCCTTCCTCGAAGATCGACTGCAGCATCAACCTGACCAGCGCGTTGATGGCACGCGGCATCGTCTCCGGGTGCGGGCCGGCGTAATGATCGATGCGCTCGCCCGGTGAGAACTCCAATGTGAGCACGGCCCCTTTCGAGAGTGCCGGAACAACGTCCGGAATCCAGAGGTCGGAGAAGTCCGCCAGTGTGGTGCGGAAAAGCGCGATGGAGCTTGCTTCACGTCCGAAGTCGACCTCCCGGCTCAGACTGCGCGAGAACTCCTTGACGACCACCGGCAGATCGAGCGCACGCAGGCTCGGGAACAGCCGCTCTCCCAGTGCAACCAAGGTGGTCAACGCCGCAATGTCCCTGGCGATGATGGCCTGGAGATCGGGTCGCTGGACCTTGACAGCCACCTGGCGTCCGTCATGCAGGGTCGCTCGGTGCACCTGGGCGATGGTGGCCGCGGCCAGCGGGATGTCGTCGAAAGACGCGAACGACTCCGCCAGCGGGGCGCCCAGGTCGCGCTCGATCGTCTTGCGGACGATGTCGATGCCCATCGCCGGCAACTCGTCGTGCAGTGACTCCAGTTCTTCTGCGTATCCGGCGGGCAGCAGGTCGCGCCGCATGGCGAGCACCTGGCCGAACTTGAGGAAGACGAGGCCGAGTTCTTCGAAGGCTTCCCGCAGTTCCTGGGGCCGTGGCCGTCGGCCGCTGCCCATCAGCGTGGGCAGGAGCTTGTGGCGCGCCGCCACGCCAAGGATCTGCACGAGCCGCGGAACAGCACGCAGGCCGGTGGCCTGGGGGGCAACCGCCATGCCGCCCGGCTTGGCGGCGCGCCGGTCGGTACCGGCGAGCGGGCGGCGTTCAGCGAGCGGCGCCACGGTCGCCATGCCCTCTCGCCGACGAGGCCGCGCGACCTCGACCCCCTCCACGGGGTTCGAGGTTCTCGAAGACAGTTCGCTGAGTGAAGGCTCCATCGCCGACGATGCCCCGCATAGGTGGTGAACGCCGTGGCGGGCGTGGCGCCATTTGATCGCTGGTCCGAAGGCGAGCCAGGCTGAAGACACAGTACGCGAGCCGACGGCAGGGTTCTGTGCGCTGACGAACGACATCAGACCTCGACCGTGCCTGCTTCAGATGATTCATGCTGCCACGGACCCGCGCCGGGTGAGCAGCAGCCAGAGGCCTGCAAGCGCCAACACCACGTAGTTGAGGGCCATGAACCAGGGTGTGTTCCACGCGATGCCATCGAAGCCGCGCTCCGTGAACGGATAGAGCACCGGCACCGCGTAGTAGTCGGCCGAATGCGTGAAGACATCGATCACGATGTGCGACCACCAGCCCAGCAGCGGAATCCAGAATGCGCGCCGCGCCGCCCACACGGCCACCGTGACGAGCGCGGCTATCGGTGCGCTGTGCATCACGCAATGCAGGTGGTGCGACCACAACCCGACCAGCGGCGGCAGACCCGGCTCCTGTCCGGGAACTGCCACGGCATAAGCCCGCAGGGCAGCAAAGCTTCCGTCGGCGAAGAGCCACCAGCTTGCGATGGGCAGCAGATGCATCACATCGGGCACCGCCGCAAGCACCAGCGTGACCACCACGGTGCTGCGCGACAGCGGTTGTCGACGATGCAGCAGCGCCGCGCCCGCAGCGGCCCACAGCGTGTGCGCAACGATATCCATCGTCGTGCCGGCCGTCAGTCCTGCTTCAAGGCGGCACCCCGCAGCCGCAGCGCATTGCCGATCACCGACGCCGAGCTCAGGCTCATGGCCAGCGCCGCGATCATCGGCGACAGCAGCCAGCCGGTGAACGGGAACAGCAGACCGGCCGCGAGCGGAATGCCCAGCGCGTTGTAGACGAAGGCGAAGGCCAGGTTCTGCTTCATGTTGGCCACGGTGGCCACCGACAGGGCACGCGCGGTGGCAATGCCGCGCAGGTCGCCCTTGACGAGCGTGAGCTGCGCGCTGTTCATCGCCACGTCGGTGCCAGTGCCCATGGCAATGCCGACATCGGCGCGCGCCAGCGCCGGGGCGTCATTGATGCCGTCGCCGGCCATCGCGACGACACGCCCCTCGGACTGCAGCCTCTCGACCAGCTTGAGCTTGTCGGCAGGCTTGACCTCGCCATGCACCTCGTCGATGCCCAGGCGCTGCCCCACGGCCCGCGCCGTGGTCAGGCCGTCGCCGGTGGCCATCACGACCCGGATGCCCGCCTTGCGCAATGTGGCCAGCGCTTCGGCGGTGGTGGCCTTCACCGGATCGGACACGGCCAGGATGCCTGCGAGTTTGGCGTCTACGGCCAGGTGCATCACGCTGGCACCCTGGGCCCGCAGTGCCTCGGCCTGTGCCGCCATCGGCGCCACGTCGACGCCGAGTTGCTCCATCAGCGCGGTATTGCCCAGCGCGAGCGCCTTGCCGGCGATGGCGCCGCGCACGCCGATGCCGGATGCGGAATCGAACTGCTCGGGCGTGTCGAGCACGAAGTTCCTCTCGCGCGCGGCCGTCACGATGGCTGCGGCCAGCGGATGCTCGCTGCCCTGGTCGAGGCTGGCGGCCAGGCGCAACACCTCGTCGGCTTCGAAACCGTTCGCGCCGATCGCCTTCTCGAAACTCGGCCGCCCTTCGGTCAGCGTCCCGGTCTTGTCGACGATGAGGGTGTCGACCTTGCGCAGGTTCTCGATCGCCGCGGCGTCGCGGAACAGCACGC
>LNFM01022114.1_pt1 | contig 15930 bp, 10 predicted proteins | sample 596031 | NCBI WGS metagenome assembly LNFM01 (sample SAMN04254537, study PRJNA301005) | activated carbon metagenome | isolation source: dual media filters at the Ann Arbor, Michigan drinking water treatment plant | place: USA: Ann Arbor | reverse complement strand
TTCGCTGAAGCCCTGGCCGACCGCTACGTGGTCATGGAACGCGGCGAAGTGATTGCGAGCGGCCCCGGCAGCGAGATGCAGGCCAAGGGCGTGCGCCAGCTCGTGGCCATTTGACGCTGCCGGCCTTCAGGCCTTGGCGGCGACGGACGCCGTGGTCTTGGCTGGCGGCTGCCCGGTCATCTGGTCGAGCAGTTGCATGCAGACCTCGGCCGCCGGCTCGGCTTCCTGGCCCAGGCGGGTGATCACGTCGAACAGGTTCTTCATCATGACTTCCAGCGCGGCCTCCGGCAAGGCGGGCTTGAGCTTGTGGCCGTTCTCCTGCGCAAAGGCCAGCAGGCAGTCGGCATCGCTGGCACCCAGACCGATACAGCCGAAGCGTTTGCCCTCGTCCAGCAAATGAGCGAGCAGGCTGAACGGCACCCAGCCCGGGCCGAAGCGGGCCTGCGCGCCAGCCAGGGCATGCAGCCCGTTGCGGGTGAGGCCCTTGGACCTGGCAGGCTCGTGGAACACCGTCAAACCCATCTCGGAGCCCACCCGCATCAGGTGTGCGGGCGGGCACTGGTTCGCCACTTCGTTCACCAGGCAGTGGTTGAGGTGGGCATTGGCGTGCAGGTGCTGCAGCGGGCGCAGCAGGCGCGACAGACCGGGCTGCGTGGCCATGCAGCTGCGCACCACGCCGGGCAACCACACCGTGGGGTCGACCTGTGCATCCAGCAGGGTGTGCAGCGCCAGCAGCGGGCTCAGCTCGAACGAGGGCAACAGCAGCAGGTCGAACACCGTGTGCTGCGGCGACCGGCTCATGGGGTGCGCGTGGTGCCCGGTGCGCTCCGGTGCGAGCCAGTCCAGCACGTCGGCCCAGGCCTCGTCGTGCTTGTCCAGGGTCTGCACGATGCGGTGAATCTGCGCCAGCACCAGGCAAGGGTGACGGCGGCTCGGGCGCAGCAGGGGCAGGCGCGCGGCGTGCGTGATCTGGTAGAGCATCTGGCGGCGCATTCGTCGCGCCGCACCGGCCTCAAGGCCGGTGCAGAGGTGGAGCATGCGCTCCAGCGTGGCATGGCCAAGGGGTGTGAGCAGCCAGTGGTCGTCGCACGCCATGTTGCCCACGCACACCAGCGTCGGGTGCTGATGCGAGAACCACACCAGGGCTTCATCGTCCCCCGGTGGCGTTTCAACCATGCGTGCCAGGCCTGCCGTGGGCGCCTGTTCCAGCGTGAGCAAGCCGAGATCGCCAATCAGTTGTTCCAGGCTGCGGGGGTCCGGGTCCTGCTCCAGCCGCTGCAACCGCTTGGCCACCCGTGCCGGCGCGAGTTCGTCCAGGCGGGGACCCAACAACTCACGCGCTTGCCGCTGCGTACCGGGCAGCTCCAGCGAGGGGCCCGAGAGCGGCAGCAGTTGCAACACATGGGACAACCAGAACGGCAGCGGCGCAGCTTCCGAAGCCAGGATGTCCAGCAGCTGAACCACCAGCTTGACCGGGTCGCGTGGCACCACGCAGGTCCAGGCCGACACCAGGGCATGGGCCACGCGGTCGTGGTTGGCGTAGTGCACGCGCAAGGCGTGAGACATGTGTTCCAGCACCGTCTCTTCCACTGTGTGGTGCAACCCGTGCGCCAGGTGCAGGATCTGCACGAACGACTCGTGGAAACGACCCGGTAGCTGGGCGTCTTCGTCGTTGATCGGGATCAGCTGCAGCTCATCCAGCGCCTGCAACAGCAGGCCCTGTGCCTGGACCAAGGGGATGTCGTGCCGCGCTGCAGAACGGATGTCTGTGCGCAGCAGCGGCGGGGTGGCGATGGGGCTGCGAAGGGCTTGAATCCGTTGGATGGGGGAGGCAGAGGTGCGCATGGCGGGTGGCGGATGGGATGAAAGGGACGCTCATCGTCTCCTTTCACTTCCGCTGCGTGAATCCGCTCGCCAGCCCAGGGCAGTGCCCTGTTTGCCCAGCTGAACCAGCGCCGCCTGCAAGCCTGACAGACCACCCAGGCGCTGGTCGTTGATGAAGATCTGCGGCATCTGCTGCCCGGGGTCCGGTGTGCAAGCCCGGCAAGGTCCAGTGAGTGGCGGCGGTGCGAGGTACTGCGGTCATGGGGCTTCTGCGGCCCGACTGGCATCGCACCACCGACCCCTTGCATATTGCCTGGGCTGCCGGTCTCGACCCAGAGCGGCTGTGGCCTGAGATCGAATGCGGACGGTCAGCGATCCAGGCTTTTCGGGGCTGGTCGATCCTTGGCTCTACCAGAGGGCCGAGTCGGTGAACTCCTGAACACACGCAGGACGGCATTTCCGGATGAGAACCTGATCAATGCCTGTCCAGTACCTTGTCCCTGATACGCGGACGAATGCGCATCCAGAATCGCAGGCTGGCCAAGTGATCAGTTGTGGGTCGGCGTCAACACCCAGGGGCTCGTGCCTCCTCTTGCGGCGGCCGGCCCGGACGTCGATGCCCGCCGGGCACCGGCCCGTTTCAGAACTCGATCTTGTCGGTGATGGCCTTGATGCCGGCGCGGGCGCAGGCGTCGTCGGCGTCGCCGCCGGGCGCACCCGAGACACCGATGCCGCCAAAGATCGAGCCGCCAGCCTCGATCACCACGCCGCCGCCCACCGCCAGCATGCGCGGCGTGCTGCGGATGCCGCTCATGGGCTTGCCGGGCTGTGACTCGTTGGCCAGATCCAGGGTGGAGGTGCGAAAGCTCGCCGCTGTCCAGGCCTTGTTGGTGGCCACGTCCACGGTGTGCGCGCCAGCGAAGCGGTCGCGCAGGAACACTTGAGTCAGGCCCGAGCGGTCGACCACGGCCACACCGACCTGAAAGCCCTGCGCGCGGCAGGAGGCAAGCGCGGCCTGGGCCGCGACCAGCGCTGTCTCCGGCGTGAGGGCTTTGATTTCGAAGCTGCCTGCCGGCGGCTTGGTCTGGGCCTGTGCAACCAGGGGAAGGGCGAGGGCGAGGGCGATGAGGGTATGGCGCATGGTCAGTCTCCTGCTGTTGGGGGGGTGCGCAGGCCAACCCATGCGGCGCTGCGTCAGTCTCATGCTAGCCCCGGGGGTGCTGTCGTGCACTGATCTGGATCAATCGTCACGGCTGCTTGAGTTGAAGCTTGCAAGACGCCCACCCTCCGTGGTCCGCGTGTGTCGCCGGAGCGCCTGCGTCCTGCCACCCTCAACTCCAACGGACGCCCGGTATGGCTGTCCGTGGCCGCGAGCGGTCCGTTGACGACGACCTCTCGAACCTCGGCCCCGTACACATTGGGCGAGATGTCGCATCCCGCCGTGCCCACTCACTCCGCCGTGATCTTCCGTTCCTTGATGATCGCGCCGAACCGCTGTGAATCATCCGCACCGCGCTTGCCGAACTCCGCTGGCGTGAGCGCCAGGGCTTCGCCACCCAGCGCCGTGATGCGGTCTTTCACGGCCGCGCTGTTCAGGATCTTGTTGATCTCGGTGTTGAGCCTGGTGATCACCGCCGGTGGTGTGCCGGCGGGCGCGTAGAAGCCGAACACCGAGTCCGCGTCAAAGCCCTTCAGGCCGGCTTCGTCGAGCGTGGGCACGTCGGGGAACAGGGGCGAGCGTTTCATGCTGCCCACGGCCAGCAGCTTGGTGCGGCCCGCGCGGGCGTGTGAAAGGCCGATGCCCGGGTCGAAGTAGTAGTCGATCTGGTTGCCCATGAGGTCGGTGAGTGCGGGGGCGGCGCCACGGTAGGGCACGTGCACCGCAAACAGGCCGGCCTGGCTCTTGAACATTTCGCCGGCCAGGTGGGGCGAGCTGCCGTTGCCGGCCGAGCCGTACACCAGCCGGCCCGGGTTGGCCTTGATGAGTTTGATCAGGTCCTGCACGTTGTTGGCTTCCAGCGTGGGCTTGCCCATCAGGTACACCAGCACGCGCGCGGCCGACGCCACAGGCACCAGGTCTTTCGCAGGATCAAAGGGCATGCGCGCATAGAGGTGCGGGTTCACCGACACCATGCCACCCGAGCCCATGAGCAGCGTGTAGCCGTCGGCCGGGGATTTGGCCACGGTGTCACCGGCGATGTTGCCGTTGGCCCCTGCGCGGTTTTCCACCACCACGGGTTGGCCGAGTGCCGCAGCGAGCGGCGTGGACACGAGCCGCGCGATCTGGTCGGCAGCGCCCCCGGGCGGGAAGCCCACCACCACCTTGATCGGCTTCTCGGGCCAGGCCTGCGCCAGCGCGGCTGGCAAGGCGCTCAGTGTCATGAGGCCCAGGGCGGCGGCGCCGGCCAGGTGCCAGCGGCGGGACGGGTTGGTGAGGGTGCGGGTCATGTCTGTCTCCTTGTAGGTGTTGGTGCGAAATGGAAAACGGAAAACCTCAGTGTGGCGCTGAGTGTGGTGCAACGGCCTTCACTTTCAATCGGGGATTGTGCTGCCACCGGATCGGCTGGGCCTTCACCGGGCGCGCCGGTGCGCCGTGTTGCTGCAGGGCGAGGTCGAGTGCCTTGCCGGCCTCGTCGCTGAGGGCAGCGGTGCGGGCGGCGGCCACGGCGCGGCAGCGCTGCGCGGCGCTGCTGGGGTCGTTCAGTGCAGGCAGGGCAAGGTGGTCAATGATGTGCAGCAGGTTGTCCTTGCCGCGCTCGTTGGTGCTGCCATAGCCCTTGATGAGCCGGCCGCACAGCGCCACCTCGTGGCCCAGCTGCCAGTGCACGGACGTGAGCTGCACCACGGCAGCGAGCCAGCGGTCGATGAGGGCTTGCTCGGCCTGGAAGCGGCTGCCCAGGGGGCGCAGGCGTTTGGTGGCGGCCAGGCCGCGCAAGGCCAGCATGCCCAGCACCGAGTGCGTGCCGATCTTGAGCGGCAGTGCCCACGGCGCCTTGCCGGCGGCCACCCGTTTGCGGTCCCAGGCCAGCACGCGTTGCGCCATGCCCGTGGGCAGCATGGCGGCGAACTCGGGTGCGCCGGGTTTGAAATGGTCGTACACGCGCAGCAGGTCGTCGTTACCAGCTTTGGCCTCAACGCGCACGCGGGCCTGGCGGCTGGCGCGGCTCTTGAGGTCGGCCACCAGCACGATGTCGTCGAACGCCATCCACAGTGCGACCCAGCGCGCCATTTCCACTGTGGTGGCCCAGCCGTGCTCGCCCTGCGGGTCGGTGCGTTTCTCGGCTTCGAGCACGCGCCGCAGACGCGCCGCGTAGTGCGTGCCGTAGGCGGCGTTCTGGTATTCAGACACCCGGGCATGGCCCAGTGACATGAGCGGGTGCACTTCGGGCGGGAACTCGCGTGCCAGGGCGGCGGGCAGGCCGGGTGCGGCGGGGGTGGGCTCGGGTGCGAGCACCTGCTCCACATACGCGGCCTGCGCGCGTTGCGCCTGCACCGCGTCGAACGCGAGCGCGAAGCCGCGCAGGCTGGCCTTGGCGCTGGCGCCGCCGCTGCCGATGACGGCTTCAAAGTCCTGCCGCGCAAACGGCAGCAGGCCCGCTCACCACGGTGCCGGCCTGTTTCGTGAGGGCGGCCATGTCGAGCACGTGGCGCGCGCGGCTGTGGGTGTTCACCAGGTCGATCAGCTCCGACGCGTCGCGCCGGCCGTCGCCCATCACCATCTTCTCGCCGGTGGTGAGCGCCCGGGCCGACGAGGTGATCACCAGCGTGTGCGAATCCGAGGCCAGGCCGTTGGTGATCTGGCGGCCGGTTTCCAGCAGTTCCGAAGACACCAGCGCGTCAAGCCGGCCTGGCAGCGGGTTCAGACCGAACACCGGCTTGCGCCCGCCCAGTTGGGCCATGGGGACCGGGAACACTTCCATGTAGTAGGTGGTGGCGCCGGTGCGCTGCGCCACGCCGGGGATGGAGGTGGCCTGTGCCGCATAGCCCGCGTGGCGCGCGGCCTCCACCAGCCAGTCGGTGAGAATGCCGCCGCCTTCGCCGCCGAGGGCGCAGAGCAGCAGGGAGATGGGTTGTTGGTTGTTGGACATGTTCAAGCGGGTTGCAACAGACGAACAACGCTGCCGCGCAGCGAATGGATCAGGCGCTCGTGCCACTTGGGGTTCTGCACCACCTCGGCGCGGTAGAACGACGGGCACAGCGTGGCCGCGTGGGCGTTGGCGCCGCACAGGCCGCAGCCCACGCAGCCGTCGATGACGGTGGCCACCGGGTCGACCTTGAGCGGGTCGGGGTTGTCTTTCAGCGTGAGCGTGGGGCAGCCCGAAAGGCGGATGCAGGCCGTACTTCACGCGCACCACACGTTCGCCCTTCTTGAGCAGGTTCGCGATCCAGGGTTTGATGCGGCGCTGGCGCTCCAGCTGGCATTCGCCTTCCGCCACGATCACCTTGAGGCCTTGAAACTCCGTGCCGAAGGCCTCGGTGAGCGTGGCGCGCATGGTGTCCACCTCGTAGGTGTTCACGGTGCGCATCCACTTCACGCCCAGACCCTTCAAGGTGCTCTCGATGGTCTGGTCGGTGTGGGCCAGGCTCTGCGCCTTGTCGTTGGCCGCGTCCTTGGCGGCCTCACCGGGCGTGGAGATGATGTCCTGCGTGCCGGTGGCCGAGGTGTAGCCGTTCTTGAAGATCAGCAGCACCGCATCGTCGCCGTTGAAGAGCGCGCTCTGCACGCCGGTGAGCAGGCCGTTGTGCCAGAAGCCACCGTCGCCCATCACGGAGAGCACGCGCCGCTTCATCACTGGTGAGACGCCGGCGCGGCTGGCCAGGCTCATGCCGTAGCCGAGGATGGAGTGGCCAAACGAGAACGGCTCGAAGGTGGCCAGCGCGTGGCAGCCGATGTCGCCCGCGATGTGCACCGGCCCGGTGTCTTGCTGTGCGAGCTTGAGCGCCGAGAATACCGGGCGCTCCGGGCAGCCGATGCACATGCCGGGTGGGCGCGCGGGCAGCGGGGCCGAGAGCTGCTGCACCGACTCGGCGCGCCGTGTCTGGTTGCCCTGCAGCCAGGCGCGCGCTGTTTCGGTGATGGCTTGGGTGGTGGGGTCTTGCAGGTAGCGGCCGACAAATTTGGACAGGCCGTTGGCCATGACTTCGGCGCTGTACTCGCCCGCGTTGGGCAGCATGTCCTTGCCGTGCAACGGGGTCTGGATGTCCAGCCGGCGCAGCAGCGTGGCGAGTTCCTGTTCGATGTACTCGGGCTGGCCTTCTTCGAGCAGCAGCACCGCGCGCTTGCCCAGACAGAAGTTCGTGAGCTGCTCGGGCACCAGCGGGCAGGTGACGTTGAGCACCAGCATGGGAATGGCGGTCTGCCCGAAGGCATCGGCCAGGCCGAACTGCTGCAGCGCGCGGATGAGGGTGTTGTACAGACCGCCCTGCACGATGAGGCCCAGGTCCTGGTGCTCGCCGTCGAAGAGCTCGTTGAGTTCGTTCTCCACGATGTAACGCCGCGCCGCCGGAATGCGCTCGTCGCCCTTGAGCTTCTCGTGGCGGAAAGTCACCGGCGGGTGGGCCAGGCGGTTGTAGTCGAAGCTCGCGGGCTCGTCGATCAGGTTGTGGCGCGAGAGCGCGGGCTTGACGTTGTTCTTGGTGGTGAAACTGCCGCGCACGTGGCAGGCGCGGATGCGCAGCTCCATCAGCGCGGGCATGTTCGACGCCTCCGAGAGCCGGAAGCCCTGCTCGACCATGTGCACCATGCGCCCGAGGTCAGGCCGCGGGTCGAGCAGCACCATGCTCGACTTGAGCGCGTAGGCGTGCGTGCGCTCCTGGATCACGCTGGCGCCCTCGCCGTAGTCCTCGCCCACGACCACCAGCACGCCGCCGGTGACACCGGGAGAGGCCAGTGGTGCCGACGATGGACTTCCAGGTCACCGCGCCGCGCAGCGGGTAGTGGATGGACGCACCCAGCATGGCCGCGGCCGAGGCTTCGTTGGAGCAGGCCTCGACGTGCACGCCGAGTTCGTCCATGTAGGGCTTGGCCTGCACCATCACGTCGAGCAGGTGCGACACCGGTGCGCCCTGGTAGCCGCCCACGTAAGCCACACCCGACTGCAGCAGCGCCTTGGTGATGGCGAGGATGCCCTCGCCGTGAAAGGTCTGGCCGTCACCGAGCCGCAGGGATTCGATTTCCTGAGTGAATGAAACTTCCAAGGTGTTTGTCTCCGGTGCGCCGTGGCCTGCTGGGTCCGGCATGGTCATGGAGTATCGGCATCGCTGCGTCATCGATCAATACAATGAATGCACTAAGCGAAATGAATCTGATGCATATCAAGGACCTCGATCTGAACCTCCTGCGCCTTTTCAACGAGGTGTACCGCGCCGGCAGCGTGAGCCGGGCCGCCGAGCACCTGGGCCTGACGCAGCCAGCGGTGAGCCACGGCCTCACGCGCCTGCGCCTGCTGGTGAAAGACCCGCTGTTCGTGCGCGCGCCCGGTGGCGTGAAGCCCACACCCAAGGCGGTGGCGCTGGCCGAGGCGGTGCAGGGCGCGCTGGCCACGCTGGCGAGTGCCTTGAGCGAGTCCACCGGCTTCGACCCGTCCAGTTCGCGCCGCCTGTTTCGTCTGCACATGAGCGACATCGGCGAAAGCCGCTTTTTGCCGGAGCTCATGGCCCGCCTGCAGCACGAGGCGCCCGGTGTTCGCGTGGCCACGCGCCCGGTGCCGCACGGCGGCCTGACCGATGCGCTGGACAGTGCTGTGATCGACTTTGCGTTCGGTTTTCTGCCGCAGGTGAAGGACACTCAGCGCACCGAACTGCTGCAAGACCGCTACGTGGTGCTCATGCGCAGCGGGCACCCGATGCGCGAAGCGCTGGAGCGCCTGCGCGGTGCGGCCCTGCTCAAGGCCTTGCGCCAGCTGGATTTTGTGGCGGTGCGAACGCACAGCGACACCTTGCGCATCCTGGCGCAGACGGGCCTGCAGGAGCGGCTGCGCCTGACCACCGAACATTTCATGGTGCTGCCCTCCATCGTTCAGGCCACCGACCTCTGCGTGGTGATGCCGGGCAACATCGCACAGGGTTTTGTGGAGACGGGCGGGTGTGTGATCGTGCAGCCGCCGTTTGTGGACCGGGGTTTCACCGTGTCGCTGCACTGGAGCCACCGCTTTGAAGGTGACCCGGACAACCGCTGGTTTCGCGAACAGGCCATTGCGCTGTTCGAGCAGCGCTGAGTCAGGTGGCGTTGTTGAGCAAGCCGTCGGCGCTCGGTGGCTTGTAGCCGGCCGGCAATGAAACACCACCCGGCAACGCCACTGCGCCCGTGTGTTCACCCAGGCGCGAATGCTGCGCAGTGGTGCGGTAGCGCTCGCGCAGCGCGTCGGTGCGCGCGCTCAGGGCCGTGTGGTCGGCGATGCGCACGTTGTAGCGCTGCAGCACCTGGTGGGCCGACTCGATCAGTTTGGCGTTGAGCGTGCGCTCACCGTCTTCGAGCAGCTTCACCACCGTGCCCTGCGGGTCGCCCTTGATGCTCAGCGTCATGGCCTGTTCGGTCATTTTCAGGATCTGGCTGTGCGCGCTGCGAACCCGGTCGGCAAAGCCCTGCACGCCGGAGGCGGCGCAGGCCATCAGCTCGCTCATGGCCTTGCTGGTGCAAAAGCGCAGGGCCAGCGTGTCCACCGCCGCTTCGGATTCGTTGAGCGAGATCGACCGCATCTGCAGCCGGCTCATCAGGGCGAGCAGGTTGCACGCGGTCTCAAAGTCGAAGTCGGGGTTGAGGGCGTCGTTGGCCATACGGCGCACGTCGTCCAGCGCACGCGCCGTGTGTTGCTGCTGCAGCGCCAGCAGGCTTTCGGCCATGCCGAGCAGTCGGTGGGGCCGGGCGGGTGAATGGCTGCGGTCGCGCAGGCGGGTGAGCTGGTCCACCGTGCGGGCCAGGCCTTTCTGGTCGTTGTTGTCCAGCCGCGCAAACGCCAGCAGGAGCAGCGCCTGCGCGTCGAACATCTTGGAGTCCAGCCCCAGGCGGGTGGCGCGGTCGAGCAGCTCCACGCCCTCGCTTTTCTCGCCGGTGTAGTAGGCCAGCATGCCGTGCTTGAGCAGTCGGCTGATGGACGATGGTGTGAGCTTCGTGGCCATCTGGTAAGTGGTCAGCGCGCTCTGGAAATTGCCCAGCTCGAACTGGGCGCGGCCCATCACGTCGTAGGCGTCGGCGTAGGCGTTGTCATCCTGGATCAGGCTCTCCAGCGTGGTCACGGCCTTGGCGGGCTGACCACCTTCAACCTGCGCACGCGCCACGCCCAGGCGGGCCCAGGGCAAGGTCTTGGCAGCGATCACGGATTCGTACAGCTTTTGCGCATCGCCGATCTCGCCGTTGCGCAGCAGCAGCTCGGCGCCGATGCGCGCGGCGTAAAGCCAATACGGGCCACGGGTCTCAAAGCGCTCCAGACACAGTAGCGCTGCTTCGTGGAACTGCTCGGCGTCGATGGCGGTGAAGATCGCTTCGAGCGCCTTCTTGCGCTGGCGCGCCATCATGATGCGGTCGCTCAGGCGCGCGCCGGTGTGGGGCTTGAGCAGGTAGGCATCCAGCGCGGATTCGGCCGCTTCGGCGACCTTGGCATAGGTGGCCTCCGCGGTGATCATGATGAACACCGTATAGAAGGGCAGCAGCTGGTTGCGCCGCAGGTCATCCAGCAGGTCCTGGCCCGACATAGAGTCCCGGTCGAAGTGCTGTTCACAAAGCACCACGTCGTAGCGGTTGACCTCCAGCTTGCGCCGGGCTTCCACCAGCCGCGAGCACTGCGATACCGTGCCCACCCCGAGCTCGCGCAGCTGCGACACCAGGATCGAACGCGACTGCAGGTTGCCCTCGATCACGAGTGCGTGTGCATCTTGCAGGTTCTGGGTGGCGATGGACATGGGTAGGTTCAGGGCGCGCGAAACGCTCACCCATCAATGGCTGCCCCATTCTGCGCACGGCTCCCCGGTTGCGGTGCACCGATCAGCGGGCGGTTTTCACCCCATTTCGCTGCGCTGGTCAGACGTTCCAGATGCGCGGGGGCGTGCTCCCCAGGCTCCAGGCCTCAGTGCGCAGCGTGGCCCACACCCGCTGAAACAGCGCCATGAGGGGCTCCACCATGGGCGCCACCGCGCGCACCACCAGCATGCGCGGGTTGGGGCAGGTGGTGCCCACCTGCAGGCTGTGTTCGCCCCCCAGCACCGCCCGCACCACCTCCAGCAGGTGTTCGCGGCGTTCGCGCGTGAGGGGCGTGCCGCAGGCCAGCCAGAGCGTGCCCAGGCACTTGTGGCCGCCCAGCCCCAGGGGAGATTCGAGCAGCCGGGTGTCGCTGGCGTCGATGCGCGAGCGCTCCAGCCACAGGCCGGGTATCTCCAGGTGTTGCGTGAGGCTGCCGCGGTCAAAGGGTTGCTTGGCGTTGGGCAGGCCGAGCGCGCACACGTCCCAGCCGATCATCTCGGCACCCTCGGCCAGCGTGGCCGTGAGGCTGTTGACGGCCAGGCAGCCAGGGTAGGCGATGGCCTCCAGCGGCAGCCATTCGAGCCGCGCGCTTTCTTCCAGTGTGAGCGTCACTTGCTGCCGGGCGACAGGACCTTCAGACCTGTAGAAGCGCGTGGCGCCGGGCGTGGCCAGCAGTCCGTGGCATTGGGACGCCGCGTGCACGTTGACCTCGAGCACATCGCCGCCCACCAAGCCGCCGGGCGGATGGATGATGACGTTGTGGCAGATGCCGTCGCCTTCCGGGTAGAGGCTCTTGAAGATGCGCAGCGGGCCGGTGTGGCGGTGCTGCAGCACGGTGCGGTGCTCGTCGCGGCGGTAGTGAAGGTCGAGTTGGGCGTGCCAGGGCATGCGAAGAGTTTAGGGGCTGGGTGGTTGGTCTCTCGCCCGTTTCATACAGCCGACTGCGCCAGCTGAAGCGCGAGGCGGTTGTGCTGCTCCAGCAGCGGGCCCAGGTCCACCGTGGTGAGCTGGCCTTGGCGCACCACCACCCGCCCGTTGACCACCGTGTACGCCGCCTGCGCGCTCGCGCACAACAGCAGGCTGGCCACCGGGTCGTGCACCGCGCCGCCTGCAAAGCCCAGCGAGCGCAAGTCAAACAGCGCGAGATCGGCGCACATGCCGGGCGCGAGGTGCCCGACATCGTTGCGGCCCAGCACCTGCGCGCCACCGCGCGTGGCGATGCAGAGCGCGTCGCGCGCTGTCATCTCGGCCGGGCCGAGATCGCAGCCGAAGAAGGTCTTGCCGTCCTTGGGTTCAGGCGGCTGCATCGCGCGGCCCACACGCGCCAGCAGCAGGGCCTGGCGCGCTTCACCCACCATGTGCGCGCCGTCGTTGCTGGCGCTGCCGTCCACCCCCAGGCCCACGGGCACGCCCGCGTTCAGCAGACGGCGCACCGGCGCAATGCCCGAGGCCAGGCGCATGTTGCTGCAGGGGCAGTGGGCCACGCCGGTGCGGCTGGCGGCAAACAGGGAGATGCCGTCGTCGTCGAGCTTGACGCAGTGGGCGTGCCACACGTCATGGCCCAGCCAGCCGAGGTCTTGCGCGTACTGCGCTGGCGTGCGGTTGAACCGGGCCAGGCTGTAGGCGATGTCGTGGTCGTTCTCGGCCAGGTGGGTGTGCAGCCTCACACCCTGTCTTTGGAACGAACGCGCCAGCGCCGCGCTGTCCTTCATGAGCCCGGTGCTCACCGAAAACGGCGAACACGGCGCCAGCGCGATCTGCAGCATGGCGCCATGGCTGGCGTCGTGCCAGGTTTCAATGAGCCGCTGGCTGTCCTTGAGGATCGCATCCTCGCGCTCGACCACGCTGTCGGGCGGCAAGCCACCCTGGGACTGCCCCACGCTCATGCTGCCGCGCGTGGCCACGAAGCGCATGCCGATGGCCTGTGCACCTTCGATGCTGTCTTCCAGCCGCACGCCGTTGGGGTAGAGGTAAAGGTGATCGCTGGTGGTGGTGCAGCCGCTCATGAGCAGCTCGGCCATCGCCACCTGGGTCGAGACCCGCACCATCTCGGGTGTGAGACCGCTCCAGATGGGGTAGAGCCCGCGCAGCCAGCCAAACAACTCGGCGTTTTGCACTGCCGGTACCGCGCGCGTCAGGCTCTGATACATGTGGTGGTGCGTGTTCACCAGGCCCGGCATGACGAGGTGACCTCGCGCGTCAATGGTCTCGTCGGCCGCGTCGCGCAAGGCGGAGGGCAGCTCGGCCGAAGGACCGATCCACTCGATCAGGTGGTCGCGCACGAAGAGCGAAGCGTCCCGCAGCTCCCGCCCGCGCGCCGGGTCGGCGTGGTCGAAGGTGGCGATGCAGGTCGCGTTGTGGATCAGCAGGGTGGTCATGGGGTGTCGCGCAGCCAGTAGCCCGGCCGTGCGTAGATCTTCTTGAGGTGCTCGATGAAGAAGCGCACCTTGGCCGGCAGATGCCTTTGCTTCGGATACACCGCAAGGATCTCGTATTCGGGCAGGGCGAATTCGTCGAGCACGGTCACCAGCTCACCGCGTTGCAGTTGCAGCTGGATCTCCCAGGTGCTGCGCCAACCCAGGCCCAAGCCTTCGCTCACCCAGCGGTGCAGCAGCTCGCCGTCGTTGCAGTCCAGGTTGCCCTCGGCGCGCACGGTCACGGTCTTGCCATCCTGCAAGAAATACCAGCCGCGCTGCTGACCGCCCTGCAGGTTGAAGGCCAGGCAGTTGTGGGATTTCAGGTCGTCCAGGGTCTTGGGCTTGCCGTGCTTGCGGAAATAGGCCGGCGTGCCGCACACCACGCGCTGGTTGGTGGCGAGCTTGATGGCGACGAAGTTGGGGTCGATGACGTTGCCGATGCGCAAGGCCATGTCGTAGCCCTCGCGCACCAGATCGACCACTCTGTCGGTCAGGTTGAATGAAATGCGGAGTTGCGGGTTGGCCTTGAGGAAAGCGCTGGCGTGCGGTGCCACGTGCATGCGGCCGAATGCCGCCGGGGCCGACACCACCAGGTGGCCGCTGGCGCTGTGGCGTTGCGACGACACGGAAGACTCCGCACTGGCCCAATGCGCCAGCAGGCCACGGCATTCGTCCAGAAATGTGGCGCCTTGTTCGGTGAGCACCAGGCGGCGCGTGGAGCGGTGCATGAGCTGCGTGCCCAGGCGTTTCTCCAGCGCATCAATGCGCCGACCCATCATCACCGGCGTGATGCCCGCGCGCAGCGCGGCCGCGGCCAGGCTGCCGTGTTCCATCACCTGCACGAATGCCTCGATTTCCTTGAAGCGGTCCATGAGCGCATGGTAGCCATCAAAAGACCCATTGCATACCTCAAGTATCGAATCAAAGTACAGCCAGTGACATTCCCAAAACCCCACACAACCCGACTGGAGACTGACATGCCCAAGATGAAAGCCGCGATGGCCGCCGTGCTCGTGATGGAAAAAGAGGGCATCACGCAGGCCTTCGGTGTTCCGGGCGCAGCCATCAACCCGCTCTACGCCGCGCTGCGCGAGCGCGAGAGCATCGGCCACATCCTGGCCCGCCACGTCGAAGCCGCCAGCCACATGGCCGAGGGCTACACCCGCGCCAAGGCCGGCAACATCGGAGTCTGCATCGGCACCAGCGGCCCCGCAGGCACCGACATGATCACCGGCCTGTACTCGGCCAGCGCCGACAGCATCCCCATCCTGTGCATCACCGGCCAGGCGCCGCGTGCGCGGCTGTACAAGGAAGACTTCCAGGCTGTGGACATCGAGTCCATCGCCAAGCCTGTGACCAAGATGAGCGTCACCGTTCGCGAGCCCGGCCTCGTGCCGCGCGTCTTCCAGCAGGCCTTCCACGAGATGCGCAGTGGCCGCCCGGGTCCGGTGCTGATCGACCTGCCCTTCGATGTGCAGATGGCCGAGATCGAATTCGACATCGACACTTACGAGCCACTGCCCGTCTACAAGCCGCAGGCCAACCGCAAGCAGATCGAGAAGGCGCTCGACATGCTGCAATCCGCGGAAAAGCCCCTGATCGTGGCCGGTGGCGGCATCATCAACGCCGATGCTTCGAATCTGCTGGTGGAACTGGCCGAGCTCACCGGCGTGCCCGTCATTCCCACGCTGATGGGTTGGGGCACCATCCCTGACGACCATCCGTTGATGGCCGGCATGGTGGGCCTGCAGACCAGCCACCGCTACGGCAACGCCACGATGCTGGCGAGTGACTTCGTGCTCGGCATCGGCAACCGCTGGGCGAACCGCCACACCGGCAGCGTCGAGACCTACACAAAGGGCCGCACCTTCGTGCACGTGGATATCGAGCCCACGCAGATCGGCCGCGTCTTCACGCCCGATCTGGGCATCGTCAGCGATGCCAAGGTGGCGCTGGAACTCTTCGTGCAGGTGGCGCGTGAGCGCAAGGCCGCCGGCGCCTTGAAGGACCGTTCCGATTGGGTCTTCCGCTGTCAGGAGCGCAAGCGCCTGATGCACCGCAAGACGCATTTCGACCAGATCCCGGTGAAGCCGCAGCGGGTCTACGAAGAGATGAACAAAGCCTTCGGCCGCGACACCGTCTACGTCACGACGATCGGCCTGTCGCAGATCGCCGGCGCGCAGTTCCTGCACGTCTACGAGCCGCGCCAGTGGATCAACTGCGGCCAGGCCGGCCCGCTGGGCTGGACGCTGCCGGCCGCCTTGGGCGTGGCCGCCAGCGACACCACCAAGACCGTGGTCGGCCTGTGCGGCGACTACGACTTCCAGTTCCTCATCGAGGAGCTGGCCGTGGGCGCGCAGTTCAAGCTGCCGCTGGTCGTGGTGCTGGTGAACAACAGCTACCTGGGCCTGATCCGCCAGAGCCAGCGCGGCTTTGACATGGACTTCTGCGTTCAGCTGGCCTTCGAGAACATGAACGTCGATGACCCGGCGCTGAAGGGCTACGGCATGGACCACGCCAAGGTCGTCGAGGGCATGGGCTGCAAGGCGCTGCGCGTGACCGACCCGGCCAAGATCGAAGGCGCCCTGGGCCAGGCCAAGGCCATGGCCCATGATCTGCGCGTGCCGGTGGTGGTGGAAGTCATTCTCGAGAAGGTGACCAACATCGCGATGGGCACCGAGATCGACAAGGTCAACGAGTTCGAGGACATCGACTGCCGCCACCCCGAAGGCC
>LNFM01008165.1_pt1 | contig 15933 bp, 14 predicted proteins | sample 596031 | NCBI WGS metagenome assembly LNFM01 (sample SAMN04254537, study PRJNA301005) | activated carbon metagenome | isolation source: dual media filters at the Ann Arbor, Michigan drinking water treatment plant | place: USA: Ann Arbor | reverse complement strand
GCAATCGACATAGCTGCCTTGCGAGCGCTGACGGATTCCCTGCCGTACCAATCCGAGTCCTCCGTCGATATTATCCGTAGGATGCGGGACGAAGGGTACTGATGTTCTACCTCGACGCGTCCGTCGTCGTCACCGCCCTGGCCAACGAGGCCGCGACGGACCGGACACAGGCGTGGCTGCGCGCGCGGCCTCCCGGGGCGACGTTCATCAGCGACTGGGTTGCGGCCGAGGTTTCCTCCGCGCTCTCGATCAAGATCCGGACGGGACAGATAACGGTCGCGGCGCGAGCCCGAATTCTCATGGAATTCAATCGCATGGCACGCGAGGAACTGGGCCTGGTCGACGTCAGGACCGCCCATTTTCGCAGTGCCGCCCTATTCGCCGACCAGCATGCGCTGAACCTGCGGGCAGGCGACGCGCTGCATCTGGCGATCACATCCGATCACGGCCTTACTCTCTCGACGCTCGACCGCCGCCTGGCCGAGGCGGGGCCGGCATTGGGTGTGCAGACGGTCCTGATATGAATCGCTTGGGAGCGGGCCGGACTGGCAGGGCATTGTGTTCGGGACGCAGGGGCCGGAGGTTCGAATCCCTCCTCCGCTACCATTCTCCAGCGTGCACGATGACATTGATGCCGCGCCGGATCGCCCGGAACGCGCGCCGTGTCGCCTTGAGTTAAGTACACTGTCACCGTAACCTCACCGTAACCTCAGTCGGGCGTCTCGAACAGCTGGTCCTCGTCCTGCAGTTCGACTTCGGCGAAGGCGATGCCCGACAGATTGCCGCTGTAGACATCCACGTCCCGGACATCCTCGCCGTGGCGAACGTAGCCCGGTACGGCCCTGCCCGTGGGGAAAGCGCGGCTTCTAGCACCGAACAGGCGGACCTGCCCGGGTCCTTTCGGCAAGGCTGACCGGCGCGACTTGAATGGCGCCGGTCCCGTCGCCACCTCCTCGAAGACCGGTGTTGGCGCGAGGACAGAGATGAAGCGGGTTGTTATCGGTGTCGCGGCGATGGTGGTCGCAGGCGCGCTGGCCTGGGCGTATGTGCCCGAGGTCCGCACCTTTTTCCAGCGCGACGGCGGTACCGCGGCGCGGCCGCCGTTGGCGCTCGAGCAGCCGGGAAACGTGGTGCCGTCGATGCCGTCGCTCCATCCGGTGCTGACGCGGGTTTCGGGCGCCGTCGTCAACATCTCGGTCCAGGCCTCGCAGCCGGGCGCCATGAACCCGCTGCTGCAGGATCCGTTCTTCCGCCGCTTCTTCGAGATGCCGGAGCAGGTCCCCGAGCAGAAGTCCAACAGCGTCGGATCGGGCGTCATCATCGACGCGAAGAACGGCTATATCCTGACCAACCGCCACGTGATCGCCGACGCCAGCCAGATCGAGGTCACGCTGACCGACCGCCGCGCGCTGGAAGCCAGGCTGGTCGGCACCGACCCCGAGATGGATATCGCGGTGCTGAAGGTGGACGCGGCCGATCTGGTCGGCATGCCCGTGGGCGATTCAGCCAAGCTGAAGACCGGCGATTTCGTCGTGGCGCTGGGCAATCCGTTCGGCCTGGGCCAGACCGCGACGCTGGGCATCGTCAGCGCGCTGGGACGCTCCGGCCTCGGCATCGAGGGCTACGAGGACTTCATCCAGACCGACGCGTCGATCAATCCGGGCAATTCCGGCGGCGCGCTGGTGGACCAGAGCGGCAATCTCGTCGGCATCAACACCGCCATCCTGTCGCGCAGCGGCGGCAACATCGGCATCGGCTTCGCCATCCCGGTGAACATGGCCATGCGCGCCGCCAGCCAGATCATCGAACATGGCAGCGTCCAGCGCGGCCAGATCGGCGTGACCATCCAGGACGTCACGCCGGAACTGGCCGAGGCCATGCGTATCGAGGCCTGGTCGGGCGCGCTGGTGTCCAACGTCATGCGCGGGTCGCCCGCCGAGCGCGCCGGGCTGCGCGCCGGCGACGTCATCGCCCAGGTGAACGACGAGGCCATTTCGAGCGGCACGGCGCTGCGCAACCGCATCGGCCTGCTGCGGCCGGGCGAAGAGGTGCGGCTCGAGGTGCTGCGCGACGGCAAGCCAATGGCCGTGACCCTGGCGCTCGCCCCGCGCGATCAGGCCTCCGATACCGGCGACCAGGGCAATCCCCGGGACCGCTTCGCCGGCATGAGCGTCACGCCGCTCCCCGACAGCCATCCGCTCGCCGGCCAGACACAGGGCCTCTACGTCCAGGCGGTCAGGCCGGGCAGCAAGGCGGCGCGGGCAGGCATCCGGGACGGCGACATCATCGTCGAGGTGGACCGGCGGCCGGTCGAAAGCCTAGACGACCTGCGCCGGGCGGAAGCGGCCGCGGCAGGCAGGCCCCTGCTGATCCACATCGTGCGCGGCTCGGGCAGCCTGTTCCTCGCCATGCCCTAGACGCGGACGTCCGTAAAGTCCTCGACCTGCCTCCGCTTCGGCCAATATCATGGGGCGCACCAAACAGGGAGAGCAGCCATGAGCACCGTCGCCGAGAAGGCCCTATACCTTCAGCCCGCCTGGGAAGAGATCGTCAAGGCCTTCGAGCGGGCCGGCACCTTCACCGTGCGAACCACCAGCGGCGGCGTGGCCATCGAGCAGACCGGCGTGATCGACGAGGTGTTTCTGCGCGGCGAGGGCGCGTTCGCCTCGGTGGTCCAGGACAACATGGATCTGCGCTTCCTGCTCAAGCGACTGGCGCGCGGCGAGGTGCATCCCGCCCACACCACCATCGACATCTACAACGAGGCCGGTGCGCTGGCGACCTCGTTTCACGGCGCCGACAAGGCGGGCAAGGCGACCATCGAGACGATCGCCCAGCGGTTCGGCACCGACCACGCCGAAGCGCAGATCTCCAACGCCGGCAACCGCCGCGCGGGCCTGGCCGACAAGGACGTCAACGTCGAGGCCGTGCGCGCCGACTGGAAGGCGATGACCAACGTCCACCATTTCGAGGCGCTGCTGGCCAAGCACCGGGTCGGCCGGCTGCAGGCGTTCCGGCTGATGAACGGCAACTTCACCCACGAGCTGTCGGCGGGCGCATTCCCCGACCTGCTGAAGAAGCTCGATGCCACCGGCGAGAAGGTCATGGTGTTCGTCGCCAACCGCGGCTTCGTGCAGATCTTCTCCGGCCCGGCCAAGGCGCCCAGGCGGGTCGGCCACGGCTGGGAGATCGTCCACGACCTGTCCAAGGTGTTCGTGCCGGATTCGGCGCTGAACCATCTGTGGCTGGTCAACAAGCCGACCGCCGCCGGCATCATCTCGTCGCTGGAGATCGTCAGCGAGGCCGAGGACCAGGCGCTCGCCAGCATCTTCGGCAAGCATCCGCACGGCGATCCCCAGCCCGCGAGCTGGCTCGAGCTGCTGAACACGCTGCCGAGGAAATAGCCCGACCTTCAGCCTTGCCGGTCGCGCGCCGCTCCCCTTACAGTCGGTGAAAATCGGGGAGAGATTTTCCATGACCATGGCGTTCAACATCACCGACGACATCGGCGCCGCGGGGCGCGCCGTGCGCGAGAGCCTGAGCCGCAAGAACCAGCGGTCGCAGGAGCTGACCGGGCGCACCAGGGAGCTCATGAACATGGGCTCGGCCGCCAGCGTCGAGATGCCGTTCCCGGTGCTGATCGAGAAGGGCGAAGGCGCCCACCTGATCGACGCCGACGGCAACCGCTACATCGACTTCCAGATCGGCTTCGGCTCGCTGATCCTGGGCCACCGCCATCCGGTGATCCAGCAGGCGATCCTGGACCAGGTGGAGAACCGGGGCTGGCAGTTCGGGCTGCACAACCCGAACCAGGTGCCGCTCGCCGAGCAGGTGATCAAGGCCGACAACTGCGTCGAGCGGCTGATCTTCTGCAACACCGGCACGGAAGCGTCCATGTACGCCATCCGCGCCGCCCGCGCCTTCACCGGCAAGCACAAGATCGGCGTGTTCGACGGCTTCTATCACGGCGCCCACGACTACGGCATCGGCCTGGCCGACCCGACCAGCCCGCGCGACGCGCCGGTCTACCGTCCGCTGGGCGCGGGCGTGCTGCCGGCCGTGGTCGAAAACCAGATCATGCTGCCCTACCGGTCGCAGGCGGCGTTCGACATCATCCGCAAGCACAGGGACGAGCTTGCCGTGGTGATGATCGAGGCGGCGCAAAGCTCGAACCCGCACATGAACGACGAAATCCGCGAGTTCCTGCACGAGCTGAAGGCGGTATGCGCCCAGTCCGGCGTGCTGTTCATGATGGACGAGGTGATCACCGGCTTCCGCTTCGCCTATGGCGGCGCCCAGGAGTTCTATGGCATCAAACCGGACCTGGCGACCTACGGCAAGGCGCTGGGCGGCGGCCTGCCGGTCGGCGCGGTGGGCGGCCGGGCCGATATCATGCGGCTGTTCAACGCGCTGCACGAGGGCGACCCCAAGGGCATCATGTCGGGCGGCACGTTCTCGGGCAATCCGCTGACCATGGCCGCGGGCTATGCGCAGGTGAAATATTTCGACGACAACCGCGACACGGTCTATCCGCACATCAACGGCCAGGGCGAGCGGCTGGCGCGCATGGTCAACGAGTACGCCCATGCCAAGAACATGGCGGTGCAGGTGCTGAACGCCGGCTCCATGTTCCAGATCTACTTCAAGAAGGAACCGATCCGCTCGGCCCGCGACCTCAACATGAAGAAGCCGCAGGCCGAGACCGAGTTCTACCTGCACCTGCTCGACAACGGCGTGCTGGTGCCGGGGACCAGGCGCTCGTTCGTGTCGTTCGTCCACTCGCCGGAGTTGATCGACGACGCCGTGGACCGCATCAAGCGCTCGCTCGATCTCGTGCGCGATGACGGGCTGATCTAACGCCGCTCCCGGTGTAGAATGGCGCGCCCGGACGGTCCGGCCTCCGGGGCGCGATGGGGGAGAGCAACATGAACACGACCCTGAAATTCGTGCTGCCGCTGCTGGCGGCGACCGCGCTCGCCGGCTGCGGCCAGGACGCTGCCGATACCGCCGCCGAGAAGATCGCCAAGCAGCAGGGCATCGATATGGACATCGACCGCGACGGCGACACGGCGACCTATAAGATGGGCGGCCCCAACGGCGGCTCGTTGCAGATCGGCGGCGACCTGAAGGTGCCGGACGGCTTCCCCGGCGATGTGGCAGTCTATCCCGACCTCAAGATCGTCGCCTCGAGCTCAGTGCCGCAGGGCTTCATGGTGCACGGCCAGACAGGCGACGGCGTCGAAAAGGTCACCAGCTTCTACGCCGACAAGATGGCGTCGGACGGCTGGACAAAGGAGGGAGAGTTCGCCCAGGGCGACGCCATGCGCACCCTGTCCTTCAAGAAGGACGGCCGCACCGCCGCGATAAATGTGTTCAAGGGCGACGGCGGCACCACGGTGCAGCTGACCGCGATGACGGGCGGCTAGACGATCCGGCTTTCCTTGTTGCCCCAGTAGCGGTCGCGCAGCAGCCGCTTGTAGAGTTTGCCGGTCGCATGGCGCGGCAGCTCCGGCTCGAAATCGACGCTTTTCGGGCATTTCAGGTGCGCCAGGTGCAGGCGGCAATAGCCGATGATATCGGCCTCGAGCGCCGGGCCGGCGTCGGACCAGACCATGGGCTGGACGACGGCCTTCACCTCCTCGCCGAACTCCTCGTTGGGCACGCCGAACACCGCCACGTCCGCCACCTTGGGATGGCCGATCAGCAGGTTCTCGACCTCCTGCGGATAGATGTTCACGCCGCCGGAGATGATCATGAACGCCTTGCGGTCGGTCAGGTAGAGAAACCCCTCCTCGTCCACATAGCCCACGTCGCCCAGCGTCGACCAGCCCCTGTCGTTGCGGGTCTGGGCGGTCTTCTCGGCGTCGTTGTGGTAGCTGAACTCGGGGCCGCCGGAGAAATAGATCGTGCCCGGCTCGCCCGGCGGCAGCTCCTGCCCGTCGTCGCCGACGATGTGCAGCCCGGCGACCAGCGAGCGGCCCACCGACCCCGGATGCTTCAGCCAGTCCTCGGAATTGATGAAGGTGGAACCGTTGCCTTCGGTGCCGGCGTAGTACTCCATCAGGATCGGCCCCCACCAGCCGATCATCGCCCGCTTCACCTCGATGGGGCACGGCGCGGCGGCATGGATCGCCACCTTCAGCGACGAGACGTCGTACCGCGCGCGCACCTCCTCGGGCAGCTTCAGCATCCGCACGAACATGGTCGGCACCAGTTGGCTGTGGGTGGCGCGGTGCTTCTCGACCTGGCGCAGATAATCCTCGGCGTCGAAGTGCTCCATGATCACGCAGGTGCCGCCGACGCGCATGATCCACATGTTGAAGCGCAGCGGGGCCGCGTGATAGAGCGGCGCCGGCGACAGGTAGACGGTGTGCTCGTCGAAGCCGTAGAGCATCCGCGCCGCCATGCCCTGGGGCGAGACGTGGTCGATCGGATCGCCGGTCATCGGCAGCTTGACGCCCTTGGGCCGTCCCGTCGTCCCCGACGAATAGAGCATGTCGACGCCCGAGGTCTCGTCGGCGATCGGCGTGGCCGGCATGGCAGCCACCGCGTCCTCGTAGCTGGCGAAGCCGGGCACCGTACCGTCGGTCATCAGCAGCGTCCCGACGCCCGGCACCTGCCCGGGCAGTTCGACGGCCACCTTGGCCATGGCATGGGACGCGATCAGCATCCTGGCGCCGCAGTCCGCGACGATATAGGCCGCCTCGGGCGCGGTCAGGCGGGTGCTGATCGCGGTGAAGTAGAGGCCCGCGCGTTGCGCTGCCCAGCACACTTCGTAGAATCGCCGCTGATTTTCCATCAGCAGCGCGATGTGGTCGCCGGGCTTCAGGCCCCGTGCGCGAAACACCTGCGCGAGCCGATTCGAGCGGTTCTCCAGCTCTCCATAAGTCACCACGTCCCCCGATCCGGCGATGATGTAGGCCGGTTTTTCAGGCGTGATACGGGCGTGCACGGACGGGTGCATGAAATGCGGTCTCCCCTTTTGTTTGCGGCTATTTAACACTCTGTTTACCGGGCGGTAAACGGCTGAACTGCTCCGGCGCCGAGATGCCAGTGTCACGTGCCGCTTGAACGGACCATGCGGTCGATGCATAGCTGCACCGCAACATACTTGTATTTGCAAACACCATCATTGCTGTTTATATGCCGCCAGCGGAGGCCATGCTGCGCTGCAACATTATTGTAATTCGGGGAAGCTCACTATGGCACATGGATATGGCAAGACGGCGCTGGTGACCGGTGCATCCAGCGGTATCGGCCGCGAATTGTCGACCGTGTTCGCCGAGCACGGCTACAACCTGGTGGTCGTCGCCCGTAATGCCGACGCGCTCCAGACCCTCGCCGAAGAGCTGTACGACGCCTATGGCACGACCGTCACCGTGCTGCCGAAGGATCTGTCCAAGCCGTCCGCGCCCCAGCAAATTTTCAAGGCTGTGCAGGCCGACGGCATCCACGTCGACGCGCTGGTCAACAACGCCGGCCTCGGCGCGTTCCGCAATTTCGCCGACACGCCCCGGTCGCGGGTGACGGCCATGATCGCCGTCAACGTGGCTACGCTGACCGAGCTGTGCCACCTGTTCGCCGGCCCGATGATCGAGCAGCGGGAGGGACGCATCCTCAACGTGGCGTCGGTGGCGTCGTTCAATCCCACGCCCAACGCCGCCGTCTACGGCGCCACCAAGGCGTTCGTGCTGTCGCTGAGCGAGGCGCTGAGCGAGGAGCTGAAGCCCCACAACATCACCGTCACCGCGCTGTGCCCCGGCCTGACCGAGACCGGCTTCTCGAAGGCCGCCACCGGCAAGACCGGCGCCAACCCGGCGGTGCCCGATTTCATGAAGCTCGACGCCGGTCAGGTCGCCCGCGAGGGCTTCGACGCGCTGCACGCCGGCGAGGTGATCCGGATCAACGGCATCGCCTATCAGTTGGGCGTGGAGTGGCTGCGCTATGCGCCGCGCTTCGTGGCGCGCACCGTCGGCGGCATGTTCGGCAAGCAGCTGGAAGACGGATTTTGAGACCGCGAAGAAGGGTGGGATCGTGAGCACGCACATCGAGAAACTCTCCGGCATGGACGCCGGCTGGCTGCACTTCGAGAGCGAGGACGTGCCGCTGCACGTGGCGAGCTGCCCGATCTTCCAGCTCCCCGACGGCACCGATCCCGAGACCTTCTTCAAGCAGGTCAAGGCGCTGGTAACGCGGCGCGCTCCGGCGCTGAAGAACTACCGCATCCGCCGCGTCGACATCCCGTTCGGCCTCGACCATCCGGTGTGGCATGACGACCTGGACAATATCGACTTCGACTATCACATCCGCCGCGTCCGGCTGCCGAAGCCCGGCTCGCTGGAGCAGCTCGAGGCCGCCTGCTCGCGCATCGCGGCCGCGCCCATGGACATGAACCGGCCGCTGTGGGAGTACCACCTGATCGATGGCCTGCAGGGAAACCGGGTCTGCCTGGTGATCAAGATTCACCACGCGGTGATCGACGGCGAATCCGGCGTCATGCAGCTCGACATGATGATGGACACCACGCCCGAGCCGCGGCAGGTGACGCCGCCGGCCGGATTGCCCGAGGGCACCGAGGCGCCGCACATGTGGGAACTGCTGAGCGACGCGTTCCTGCGCTTCATGCAACAGCCGCTGACCATGCTGGAGGCGCTGCCGCGCATGGCCGACGCGGCGACCAACTATTCCACCGTGATGATGGACCGGCTGACCCAGGGCGAAGCGCTCACGCGCACCGCGCCGCCCACGCCGTTCAACCGCGCGGTGTCGCGCAGCCGCCGCTACGTGATGGCCTCGGTCTCTCTGGACGAGGTCAAGGCGATCAAGAACGCCCTGAAGGTGACGCTCAACGATGTGGTGATGGGCGTCTGCGCCGGCGCCCTGCGCCGCTACCTGCAGCGCACCGGCGCCCCGCTGGGCGACGAACTGCTCGCCATGGTGCCGGTCTCGCTGCGCCGCGGCGACGCGGCCACCGACCACATGGGTACGCTGGTCACCGGCATGATCTGCGGCCTGGCCACCGACATCGAGGATCCCATCGACCGGCTGCACGCCATCAACAAGCGCAGCCGCGCGGCCAAGACCGAGGTCGAGGCGACCAAGGGCGCCATGATCCAGGACTACAACATCGCCGGCGCGCCGCTGGTGCTGCGGCTCGCCTCCCAGCTCTATGGCGGCCTGCGCCTCGCCGATCTGGTCCAGCCCATGTTCAACGTCACCATCTCGAACGTGGCCGGACCGCGCGCGCCGCTGTACCTCAACGGCGCCCGCATGCTGCACTACCATCCGTTGTCGATCGTGACCCACGGGCTGGGCCTGAACATCACCGTCCAGAGCTATTGCGACACCCTGGATTTCGGCCTGATCTCGTGCGCCAGGCTGCTGCCCGACCTGGCGGAGATGCGCGACGACCTGCTGACCAGCTTCGAGGCGCTGCGGCAGGCTGTCCTCGGCACCGGCGCGGAACCGGCCGTATCGCCGCGGACCGTGCGCGAGCTGACCCACCGCCGCGCCGGCGACACACCGCCCGCCCACGCCAAGTCCAGGCGCCTGCCCAGCCGCCGCCCGCCATCCCAGCGCGTGCGGAAAACCCCGGAGCGCGCATGATCAGCACCGGCATCCGGCAGTTCCGCCTCGGCAGCGACATGCTGCTCGCGGGCTGCGAATATATGGGCCAGTTCATCTACGGGCCGATGGCGCTGACCGTCGCGCCGCGCGCGCCGGGCCGCAGGGCGGTCATCACCATTCCCGGCTTCACCGGCACCGACGATGCCGTCGCGCCGCTCAACGATGCGCTGTCGAACCTGGGCTACACCGCCGAATCCTGGGGCCTGGGCGTCAACGGCGGCGTGCCTCGCCGGCACAAGTTCGAGCAGCAGATCAACGACATCGCCAGGCGCGCCTCGCGGCTGGCCGAGACCACGGGCGCGGGCGTCTCGCTGGTCGGCCATTCGCTCGGCGGCATGTTCGCCCGCGAGATCGGCCGCCGCCATCCACGGCTGATCGACCGGGTGATCACCCTGGGCAGTCCGGCCCATATGATCGGACCCGATGACGGCGCCGCCTCGCCGCACGTCCACGGACGCCCGCTGGGTCGGCGCGACCGCGACCACCTGTTCAGCGACCGGCCGCCGCCCGGCATGCCGTTGGTCGCCATCTACAGCCGCCTCGACTCCATCGCTCCGGTGAGGGCGACCCAGATACCCGCCGGCCTGCTGAGCGACCCCGACGGCGCGCCGCGCGAGAACATCGAGGTGCTCTGCTCGCATCTGGGCATGGCGGTCAATCCTCTGGTCCAGATTGCCGTCGCCGACCGGCTGGCGCAGCCGCTGCGCGACTGGCGCCCGTTCGACGCGTCCCGCTATTTCCCCATGCCGGTCAGGCTGGCCCATTCGGTCTTCTATCCGCCGGTGAATGACCAGATTGGCAACGATCACACCCCCGCATGAAACAGGAACCCCAGATGCGCGCAACCGCGACCGCCCACGCCGATTCGACCCCGAGCGATCCCGTTTCCGACTTCAATCTGAACGAGTACGTGCCCTTCCTGATCAACCGCGGCGCGGCCCGCGTTGCGGCCGAGTTCGGCTCGGGCCTGAAACCCCACGGCGTCAACATCACCATATGGCGTCTGCTCGCCTCGCTGAACCAGCACGCCAGCCAGCGAATCGGAGAACTTTCGGATTTTACGGGAATCGAGATGTGGACCGTGTCCCGGGTGGTCTCGCGGCTGGAACAGGAGGGCATGGTCGAACGGCACCGTGGAGACGAGGACGCGCGCGGTGTGATCGTCTCGCTGACACCCGCCGGCCGCACCCTCGTCGAGACCCTGATCCCCGAGGCCCAGCATTACGAAAGCGTTATTCTTGAAGGGTTTAGCCAAGAGGAAGCGAACTGCCTCCGCGCCCTTCTCGATCGGCTTTTCGAGAACATGCGCCGTTGATCCGGCGGCCCTCGTTGGTGATGAAACTGAATCTTAACAGAGGCTTGAACCCCACCGCTCTCTTTCACTGTTTGCGGATGGAAAGCATTGCAGGTACGATTTCGGTCAGTGGATGCCGTAAAGGCGTCCAATGGGCTACATTGGGCACAGCGACTGATCGTTACCGTAGAGAACGGTTTCCATCCTCAAGTTAGGGCGACTTGGAAGGAACCTTGGCCAACACGTTAGACAACAAGTGGTCGCAACTGGGCGCCACACTGTTCGAGGATCTCAGCGAAGGCGTGTTCGTCTTCGATGCGTCCTTGACGGTGGTATCCCGGAATCCGGCTCTCCAGCGGCTGCTGCGGCTGCCGCCCGCGCTGTTTGCCGCGCCGCTTGGCGTGCGCGACCTGATGCTGGCATGCGCCCGCCGCGGCGATTTCGGCCCGGGCGAGGCCGAGACGCTGGCCGGCGCCGCCGTCGATCATCTGACGGGCGCACACACGTCGTTCCTCGCATGGCCGGCGAACGGCCGCGATGCGCTGCGCTTCAAGGCGCGCGACGCCGAGGACGGCGTCCGCGTCGTCTTCGTCACCGAGGAAGATGTCACCTCGAAGCCGCGCCTCTCCGCCAGTGTCCGCACCGGCGGCGTCGGTATCGAGGCGCGCAAGCTTGAGGCGATCATCCTCGGCCAGATCCGCGAGGGCTTCGTCGTCACCGACGTCAACGCCGTCATCATCGACTGCAATCCGGCCGCCTGCGAAATCCTCGGCGTGCCCGAGGAGAAGCTGCTGGGCATGTCGACGTTCTCGTTCCTGCCGGCGGGCGATGCCAGCAAGGCGGTCGAGGAGACCATCCACAGCACCCTGGGCGACGAACGCACCTGGTCCGACGAAACCGAGATCGTGCGGCCCGACGGTACCCGCCGGATGGTGCAGTCGTCGATCACGCCCATGCGCGGCGCCGACGGCGCGATGATCGGCCGCATCGGCGTGATGCGCGACGTCACCGCCCGCCGCGACGCCGAGCGCGGTGTGCGCGAGGCCGAGACCAAGTTCCGCAATCTGGTGGAAGGCTCGCTGCAAGGCGTGATGATCCACCGCGACACCCGCATCATCTACGTGAACCAGGCCGCCGCGCATATCTATGGATCGACGCCCGAGAAGATGCTGGGCCGGACGGTGCTGGACTATTGCTCGGCCGAGGACCTGCGCCGCGGCGAGGAGAGCATCCGTAAGCCGGTGTCGCCTGCCTGGAAGCTGCGCGGCCGCCGCGAGGACGGCAGCACGGTCTGGGTCGAGGTGAACGCCTGCGTCGTCGATTGGGAAGGCGAGCCGGCGCGCCAGGTCACCATCGTCGACGTCAGCGAGAAGCAGCGCGCCGAGGAGGCCCTGCTGCACGCCCAGAAGCTGGAATCGCTGGGCCAGCTCACCGGCGGCATCGCCCACGACTTCAACAATCTGCTCGGTGTCATCTCGGGCAACCTGGAGCTGCTGCGCGAGCAGATGACCCCGAGGGGCGACCATGCCAGCTACATCGACGCCAGCCTGCGCTCGGTGCGGCGCGGCGCCGAGCTGTCGAAGCGGCTGCTGGCCTTCGCCCGCAAACAGTCGCTGAAGCCCGAGTTGACCAATCTCAACGATCTGGTCGAGTCGATGACCACGATCCTGCAGCGGACGCTCGGCGAAACCATCAACGTGGAACCGAAGCTGGCCGTCGACCCCTGGCCGGCGCTGATCGACCCCGGCCAGATGGAGAACGTGCTGCTCAACCTGGCGCTCAACGCGCGCGACGCCATGCCGCATGGCGGTCGCCTGCTGCTGGAGACCGCCAACCTGTCGCTGGAGCACGATCTGGTGAGGGCACCGACGGTGATCCCTGCCGGCGACTACATGAAGCTGACCGTGCGCGACACCGGCACCGGGATGACTCCCGAGGTGCTGGCCAAGGCGTTCGAGCCGTTCTTCACCACCAAGGACGTGGGCGTGGGCAGCGGCCTGGGCCTCGCGATGATCTACGGCTTCGTGCAGCAGTCGGCGGGCCACATCTATATCGACAGCGCGCCGGGAGCGGGCACCACCATTCATCTCTACCTGCCGCGCGCGGCACATACGGTCCAGACCAGGCATGGCGGCAAACCCCAGAGCGCCAATGCGCCGGGCAACAACGAAGTGGTGCTGGTGGTCGAGGACGATAGCGATCTGCGCGACCTGGCGGTGCTGCTGCTGAACCGGATGGGCTACAAGACCCACGAGGCGGCCGATGGCCGGATGGCGCTCGCGCTGCTCGAGAAGTTGCCGCACATCGACCTGCTGTTCACCGACCTGGTGCTGCCGCAGGGCGTGAGTGGTGTGGAGATCGCCAAGGCGGCCCGCAAGCGTTTCCCCGGCCTGAAGGTGCTGTTCACCTCGGGTTATGGCGAGAGCGCCACGTTCGAAAACGTGCTGCCCAACGCCAGGGTCGAGATGATCAGCAAGCCCTATCGCCGCGAGGTTCTGGCCAAGCGGCTGCAGGAAGTGCTGTCGAGCTGATCACGCGAAGCCGAACGGCATTCCCGTAAAACGACGGTTTCCCGAAGCCGGATGCGCCGGGTTGCGCACGAAACCCTTGCGCCGAACGCGACGCTCGTGCATCACTTGCTTGAATTCACGAAATGTTCTCACGCCGCCGACGATGAGGAAGACGACCATGGACGCCAGCAACGTCCAGCAAAGCAGATGAACCAGTTCAGCAGACATCGACCTTATCCCTTTGTTCCTGTTTTGTTCTAAACTAGCGTCGATTCGCTCCCTTGGCAAGCCTTTCCATCGCGGCACGACGATTGCGTTCGCCGCATTCCTGGCAACCAGCCTGGCGCCGGCGCTGGCGGCGCCTCTCGACGCGGCCTCGGTGCACGGCTTCTGGCGCCCGCCGGATGGCGGACGCATCCAGATCCAGCAATGCGGCGACCGGCTGTGCGGCTACGTCCGCGACGACGGCGAGGGCGAGCCCGAACTCCATCCCGGCCATGTCCTGCTCAGGCAACTGGAGCACCAGGGCGCGCTGACCTGGACCGGCGGCACCATCCACAATCCGCGCGACAACCGCACCTACCGGGCAAAACTGCGGCTGGTAAACCGAAACCAGTTGAAACTCACCGGCTGCGCGTGGATTTTCTGCGGGTCACAGGAGTGGACCCGGATAGAGTAGCGCCATGGTCGAGATTCCCTTCGTCCGCGACATCAAGTTCGAATATGGCGTGACCGAGCAGGTCGCGCCCGGCATCCGCCGCGTCATCGCGCCGAACCAGGGTCCGTTCACCTATACCGGCAGCGGCACCTACATCGTCGGCGAGGGTGAGGTGGCGGTGATCGACCCCGGACCCAATTTCCCGCCGCATGTCGATGCCATCCTGGCCGGGCTGGACAAGGGCGAGACGGTTTCGCACATCCTGATCACCCATACCCACATGGACCATTCGCCGGGTGCCGCGCCGCTGAAGCAGGCGACCGGGGCGAAGACTTACGCTTACGGCCCGCACGGCGGCGACCGCGGCAAGGGCGACAGCGAGGAAGGCGGCGACTGGGATTTCATGCCGGACGTCCGCGTGCCCCATGGCGGCGTGGTCGAGGGCAAGGGCTGGTCGTTCGAGGGGGTGTTCACGCCGGGCCATACCTCGAACCACATGTGCTGGGCGTACCGCGAGGCCAAGGCATTGTTCACCGGCGACCACGTGATGGGCTGGTCCACCTCGGTGATCGCGCCGCCCGACGGCGACATGCACGCCTACATGGACAGCCTGCGGCTGCTGCTCGGCCGCGACGACGAGGTCTACTGGCCGACGCACGGCCCGGCGATCACCGACCCCAAGCCGTTCGTGCGCGCCTTCATCGCCCACCGCGAGGAGCGCGAGGCGCAGATCATGGCCTGCCTGCGCTCGGACGTGCGCTACATCCCGGCCATGGTGAAGATCATGTACGCCAATGTGGGCGAGCACCTGCACCCCGCCGCCGCCCGCTCGGTGCTGGCGCATCTTGAACACATGATCGAAACCGGCCGCGTCGTGTCCTCGACCACGCCGCCCGGCCAGAAATCTCTCTACACCGCGGTTACACGGTAATGCCCGTCCTGCCCAATTCGCTGGAAGCGCGAGATATCGCCAGCGTCGTCCATCCCTACACCAACCTGGCCAGACACGCCGAAAACGGGCCGCTGGTGATCGATCGCGGCGACGGCATCCATGTTTGGGACACGGACGGCAAGCAATACATCGAGGGCGTCGCCGGCCTGTGGTGCGCCTCGCTGGGCTATGGCGAGAAGGAGCTGATCAAGGCCGCCACCGCGCAGATGGAGAAGCTGGCGTTCAGCCACCTGTTCCAGAGCCGCAGCCACGGCCCGGCCATCGAACTGGCCGAGAAGCTGAAGTCGGTGGCGCCCTGCGACACCGCGCGGGTGTTCTTCGTCGGCGACGGATCGAGCGCCAACGACACCGCCGTCAAGCTGATCTGGTACTACAACAACGCCATCGGCCGGCCCGAGAAGAAGAAGATCATCGGCCGGCTGAAGGCCTATCACGGCGTCACCGTCGCCTCGGCCAGCATCACCGGCCTGACCCACAACCATCTGGACTGGGACCTGCCGCTGAAGGGCTTCCTGCACACGGACTGCCCGCACCACTACCGCGAGGCGCTGCCCGGCGAGACCGAGGAGCAGTTCGTCGACCGGATCATCGGCAATCTGGACCGGCTGATCAACAAGGTGGACCCCGGAACGGTGGCCGCGTTCTTCGCCGAGCCGATCCAGGGCGCCGGCGGCCTGATCGTGCCGCCGCAGAACTACTTCCCCAAGCTGCAGGCGGTGCTGAAGAAGTACGACATCCTGCTGGTGGCCGACGAGGTCATCACCGGCTTCCTGCGCACCGGCAACTACTGGGGCTGCCAGACCGTCGACATGCAGCCCGACATGGTGACCTGCGCCAAGGCGCTGTCGTCGGCCTACCTGCCGATCGGCGCGGTGACCATCCCGTCCTTCAT